>ENA-UEQW01000191-UEQW01000191.1-human-gut-metagenome-genome-assembly--contig:-NODE-191-length-60010-cov-30.943420_pt1 | contig 60010 bp, 52 predicted proteins | sample MGYA00242947_ERZ507947 | MGnify/ENA primary metagenome ERZ507947 (study PRJEB26167, sample SAMN06115421) | human gut metagenome | host: Homo sapiens | place: China:Guizhou | collected 2015-03-17... | reverse complement strand
TTGGCGGGCGAAGCCCGACAAGTAAGGCCCGCGAGGGCCGCGTGCGGATCAGTATCAACCGACTTCTGACTTCTCACGGGCGGGGAGGTCTGGAGGGCGACCGGCCCTCCAGCTCCCTCGACCCAAAAAAACTCGCGGAAGTTCGAATATCCGCCTCCGTCCCGACCGCGCACCACAGAAGCCGGAAATTCCCGCCACAGTACCGTCCTCGCCCATCCGAAGAGGTCTGGAGTGCACCCATCTTTCCCGCTCCCTCGAGCATCAAACCCTTGCGGAAGTTCAGTCTATCCTCCCCATTCCCGACCGCGTACCACAGAAGCCACAACCGTCATTTCACCGTCGTTTCGGCCGAAAATGACGGATTTTATCGTTATTTCTGCGGAAAAACGGCGGATTCCTGGGATCCGTCAGTTGCGGTTGAGCATCAGAATGGCGGCGCGATCGCCGGCGGCGGCGGCGGCGGAAAGCAGCTTGGCTCCCTCTTCTTCGTTCTTTTCGACGCCGCGCCCTTCGAGAAGACAGCGGCCGAGATCGCGCATCGCTTCCACATTGCCGCGGCCGATCGCACTGCGGAACCAGTAGACCGCTCCGGCCGGATCGGCCGCGATGCCGGTGCCGTCGAGGTAACAGCGGCCCACACGATATTGACAGCGGGGCTCACCGGCACGCGCACCTTTGGAGAACTCTTCGAAAGCGCGCACAGGATTCTTTTCCACGCCGATTCCTTCGGCATAGGCGTTGCCGAGCTTGAAGAAGGCGGGCGGATAACCCGCATCCGCGGCACGGCGGAAACACTCCACCGCGCCGCCCGGATCGTGCGGCAGATGGTCGCCGGTGAGCTTGTAGTCCCCCAGACGCAGCAGGGCGGGGCGGGACCCCGCCTCCGCCGCCTCTTTCGTCAGCCGGAACGCCTGCTCCGGATCCGGCCGCCGCCCGTGCCCGTATTCCAGAATCCGGGCGTAGAGCGCTTTCGCATCGGCGTCGCCGAGCATCATCGCCCGCTCCACCGCGTCCGCGGCATGCTCCATCGAAGGGGAACCGCCGACGCCGTCGCGGCGGCATTCGGCCAGAAGAAGCAGAGCTTTCGGCTCCGGATTCGGTTGCGCCGCGTACTCTTCCAGCCGGGCGCGGAGTTCCGCCGCACAGCTTTTCCGCCGTTCGCGGTCGCTCGCCAGAAGCCGCGCAAGTTCGAATTTAGCCGGAACGAAATTTTCCGCCGAGAGCCGGCGTAGTTCATTGAGCGCCTTTTCCGGTTCCGCCGGAATTGCCGGACGGGTTCCGGCATCCCCCTTCTCCTCCTTTACGCCGGTGTAGAGCAGCCGCGCCCGGGCAAGGCGCGCTTCCGGGCGGCCCGCTTCCGCCGCACGGGTGTAGAAAGAAAAGGCCTGATTGGCACTCTGCACAGCTCCCCAGCCGCGTTCGAGACAGACCGCGAAGTTGTAGGCCCCCTCCGGACTGCCCTGCTCCGCCGCCTGGCGGAACCAGTAGGCCGCCAGCGTCGGATTGCGCGGACGGTTGCGGCCGAAAAAGAATTCGTTCGCCAGCTGAAGCTGCGCGGCGGTCTCACCGGTGCGGGCCCGGTCGCGCAACGGGTCCGGCGGGAGCTCCTCCTCCGCGGCGGAAAGAGACAAAAAGAGCGGCAATGCGCAGAGTCCGAACAGGAGGTTCCGGATGTGCCGCATTGCCGCCATTTTTCGAAAAACAAGCGTTATTTGGACGCCTTGAGCTCGGCGATCTCCTTCCGGAGCGCCTCCACTTTGGCGGAGAGCTTTTCAAACCGGCTCGGCAGAGTGTGGCGCGCCATGAATTCGCGCTGGGATTCCGCCGGGGTGCCGAGGGCGATCGCGCCGGCCGGCAGGCTCTTGACCACGCCGCTGGTTCCGGCGACCTGAACCCCGTCGCCGAGGGTGATGTGGCCGTTGACGCCCGACTTGGCGGCGAGCACGACGCCGCGGCCGAGTTCGGCACTGCCGGCGATGCCGCACTGGGCGACCAGAATCGAGCTTTCGCCGATCACCACGTTGTGCGCGACCATCACCTGATTGTCGATCTTGACGTTGCTCTTGATCCAGGTCTTGCCGAAACGGGCGCGGTCGATGGTGGTGTTCGCGCCGATTTCGACGTCGTCGTCAATCTGGACGATGCCGGTCTGCGGCACCTTGACCAGCCCCTGCTTGGTCGGGATGAAGCCGAAGCCGTCGCCGCCGATCACCACGCCCGGGTGGATCACCGCCTTGCGCCCGATCACGCAGCGGTACATGACCGTCACGTTGGGGTAGAGCAGCGAACCCGCGCCGATCTTCACGTCGTGGCCGATGTAGCAGCCCGCGCCGATCACGGTGCCGTCACCGATCTCCGCGCCCGCTTCGATCACCGCGTTGGCGTTGATGCTGACCCCCTGACCGAGCTTCGCGTCAGGAGAGACCACCGCCGAGGGGTGGACTCCGACCGGCCACTTCGGCGGCTCCTCCGCGAAGACCGCGATCACCTTGGCGAAGGCGTAATCGACGTTGTCACAGACGATCAGAGTGCGGTCCACCGCCGGAGCATCGGCGAGGTCGGGGCAGACGAGCACCACGCCCGCTTTGGTGCTTTCGAGCTGGTGCTGGTACTTCTTGTTGCCGATGAAGGAGAGCTGATCGCTCTGCGCATCCCGGATACCGGAGACGCTGGAGATGGTGCGGTCGGGCGAACCGATCAGTTTGCCGTTGACCATTTCCGCGATTTTCGCGGCGGTGAGAGTGACGTGGTTCATACAATGCTTCCTTCCTGAAGGTTAAGGTTTGCTGACAGGTTCCGGCGGCGCCGGTTTCGGGGCGGGGGCGTCGACCTTCTTTGTCCTCGTCCGGTTCAGTTCGGTGAGAACGGCGGCGGTGAAGTCGCTGGAGGGCGGGCAGAGCAGCAGAGTCGGCTGTTCGTTCATCGTCTTGCCGGAGCTGTCGAGCACGAACGCATACCCTTCGGCCGCCGCCCGGCGGCGGATTTCCTGGTAAATTTCCGCCATGATCGCTTCGCGCTTCTGCTGCTCGACTTTGCGCAGAGAGGCGCTCCCTTCGGTGGCGTAGAGTTCGATCTCCGCCTCCTTCTGGGAGACCTGGCGCGCCTTGGCGTCCGCCTTGTCGACCGCGGCTTTGCGGTCCGCTTCGGAGAGCGCCAGATTCTGGCTGTTGAGCCGCGCGGCGCGCGCCTCCTCCTTGAGGGTGCGCAACTGGTCGTTGAGCCGCATCAAATAGGTGCGGTACACCTCCGCCTGCTGCTTGATCGCATCTTCGGCAATCCGGCTCTTGTAATATTCGCGGAAGATCTTCTCGAGATTGACCACGCCGATCCGCCCGTTCTCCGCCGCTCCGGCGGCGAGCGCCGAAACGAGCAGCAGCGCGGCCAGAATGTTCCGGATCATTCGCATGAGGCGCCGCCTTTCCGTTCAGTTCGACGCGGTGTAGTTCGGGGCGTCCTTGAGCATGGTCACGTCGTGCGGATGCGCTTCGCGCAGTCCGGCGGCGGTCACCCGGACCATCCGCGCCTTCTCCTGGAACTCCTTGACCGTCCGCGCGCCGCAGTACCCGAAGGAGTAGCGCAACCCGCCGACGAACTGGCAGATCACATTCTTCACCGGACCGCGGAAGGGCACCATCGCCTCGATGCCCTGCGGCACCAGCTTGGAGTCGTCATCGACATCATCCTGACCGTACCGTTCGCGGCTGCCCTTGCCGGTCTTCATCGCCTCCAGACTGCCCATGCCGCGGTAGGAGACGTAGCTGCGGCCCTGGTGGAGGATCATTTCGCCGTTGCTCTCGCTGGTACCGGCCAGCGCGGAACCCATCATCACGCAGTCGGCTCCGACCGCCAGCGCCTTGGCCACGTCGCCGGACTGCTTGATTCCGCCGTCGGCGATCACCGGAACATCCGCCGGAACCGTCTTGGCCACTTCATAGACCGCGGTCACCTGCGGCACGCCGACGCCCGCCACCACGCGGGTGGTGCAGATCGAACCGGGTCCGATGCCGACCTTGATGCCGTCGGCGCCGGCGTCGACCAGCGCCTTGGCCGCTTCCGCCGTCGCGATGTTGCCGGCGACGATATCGACCCGGTCGCCGTAGCGCTTCTTGAAGAGCTTGACCGTCTCCATGACCCCTTTGGAGTGGCCGTGCGCGGTGTCGAGCACCAGCACGTCGACTCCGGCGTTGACCAGCGCGTCGGCGCGGGCCTCGTCATAGGGTCCGATGCCGGCGGCGGCGCGGAGCTGGTGGTGGGAATCGCGGTTGTAGTCCGGCTCGTCCTTTTCGATCAGGGTCTTGACGTCGAGGAAGCTGTAGAGGCCGGTGAGTTTACCGGATTTGTCGACCATCGGCAGTTTGCCCACTTTGTTTTCGACCATGATCCGATAGGCTTCGTTCATCGAAACCGAATCGCTGGCGGTCACCGGGGTGCGGGTCATCACGTCGCTGATCCGGATGTTGTAGTTGGTGAGGAACTTGATGTCGCGGCTGGTGATGATGCCGACCAGCTTGCCGGAGTCGTCGACGATCGGGAATCCGGAGAAGGAGTACTTCTTGCGCCGCTTCTCCTCCATCATCTCCGCCACGGTCTGATTCGGGTGGAAGACCACCGGGGTGCGGATGACGCCGTTGAGATAGTACTTGACTTTGCGCACCTCTTCGGCCTGCTTTTCGATGGAAAGGTTTTTGTGAATCACACCCAGACCGCCCAGCTGCGCCATCGCGATCGCCATCGCGCTTTCGGTGACTGTATCCATCGCCGCGCTGACGAAGGGGATGTTCAGCGTGACGTTCCGGGAAAACCGGGTCGAGACGTTGGCGTCGTGCGGCAGAAAGTCGGCGTACTGAGTCACCAGGGAAATGTCGTCGAACGTGAGCCCTTCGAACGGAAAAGCGGCCATGAATTGATCGATGTAGCGCATGATAGAATTCCTCAAAGCTGAATTTTGGGTGTTATTTTACTGTGTAATATACCCTCTTCCGGCGGCAGGTTCAACCCGGAATATGAAAAAATCCTCCGCTTTCCTGCGATTTTCCCGCCCTTCCACCTCTGTTGCCATGGAATTTCCGGAAAAATCTCCGGCACCGCTTTTGCCAAAGTGTCAAAGCGGTGGTATTGTATGAAAAATGTTTTTTCCGGAGGAAACTATGAAAACGATCTTCTCTGCTCTCTTTGCCGGTGCGGCGATGCTTCTGCTCGCCGGGTGTCTCTCTGTTGAAACCGTTCCTGCCGCCGAAACCGCTCCCGCCGCTCCCGCCGGGAACGCGGTGGAGAACCCCGTGAAAAAAGAGGCGGAAAAGGCCGCGCCCGCCCGTCCCTCCCGCGGCGCCGCCGAGGAGGAGGCGATCCGCTTCGCCGGGCCCGGACGCAATCCGGTGGTGGTGTTCGACGCCGGATTCAGCTCGAAACCGGCCGACCCGGAGTGCGGCGGCGCGATGAAGCAGCTGGCCGACGCCGGATACACCGAGCTTTTCCGCTTCTCCTGCGATCCGAAGCTGGACATTCCGGGCAACGCGGCGAAACTGCATGAGTTTCTCTCCGGGCTGCGCGCTCAGCTGCAGAAGAAATACGCTGAAAAGTACCCGAAAACGAAGTGCGACATCCGGTTCGACCTCTTCGCGCCCGGCGTCAGCGGTCTGCTCGCCCGCTACTATCTGCGTTACGGCGGGCAGCTGCTCCCGGAGAACGGCATCTCGCTGCCGCTGCTCGACTGGCGCGGCGCCGGACTGGTGGACAAGGTGATCCTGGTCGGCACGCCCAGCGACGGCACGCTCGGCGTCTTCGCCGAAATGGTCGGTAGAACTCTGCCCGACCCGGCCGCGCCGGTCCTTTCCGGCGTTCCCGCCGCCGCGTCGCCGGCCGCCTATCAGATGTTGCCGGGCGTGAACGGCGGCACGGTCCACTATGCGGATGCGCCCGACGGGCCGGCGCTCGATCTCTTCGACCCGGCGGTCTGGAGCGCCAACCGCTGGGGACTCGCCGATCCGGCCGTGCAGGCCGCTTCGAAGGACGCCGCCGAACGGCTGGATCTCTATCTGCGCCGTGCCAGACAGTTCCGGACCGCGATGGACACCCCCTCGCAGCCGCCGAAAAACGTCGCGCTCTTCCTCTTTGTCGGGAACGGGGTGCCGACGGCCTCCCGGCTGCTGGTCGACCGCCGGACCGGCCGTCTCTCCATCGCCGACTACTCTCCGGGCGACGGCCGCGCCACGGTCGCCAGCGCCCGTTTCGACCGGCGCGGCGGGAAGGCGGAGCCGCCGTTTTCGCAGTCGCCGATCCTCTGGCAGGCGGTCACCCATCTGCCGGTGGGGTACGCGGATTACTTCCGCTCCGACAGCTTCTGGGATGATGTGCGCTACTATCTGCTGATGTTCCCGACCGACCGGCAGCGCGAACTGTATCACCTCAACCGGAAGTGACCGGGAGGCGCGCGTGGACAGAATTTTTCTCTCCGGCCTCCGGGTCAATCCGGTCATCGGCGTCTATCCGGCGGAACGGCTCCGCCGCCAGGCGGTGGTGATCGACGTCGAAATCAGCCTCGATCTCTCCCGCGCGGCGGCGAGCGATGCGCTGGAGGATACGGTCAATTACGCCGAAATCGAAGAACGGATCACCCGTCTGGCTTCGGAATCGAGCTTTCTGCTGATCGAACGGCTCGCCGGCGCCATCGGAGAACTGGTGCTCGAATATCCGCCGGTGGAGCAGGTCCGTGTGCGGGTGGAGAAACCCGGTGCCGCGCGTTACGCCCGCGCCGTCGCCGTCGAAATCACAACCGGGCGCAGCCGTTAGGCGGGGAGAGGTACGATGCTCGGAAAACGTGCCAAACGACCGATCGGACTCGACGAGTTCGATGCCGGAATTTTTTCCATCTGGAACAGAAGACGCATGTTGCTCACCTCCGGGGAGTTCGTCACCGGAATGTTCAACGCGATGCCGGTCAGCAGCGGATTTTTTGGTGAACTGTGGGGCGTGCCGGCGGCGGTCGTCTTTGTCCGCCCCCAGCGGCGGACCTTCGAATTTCTCGAAGAGTATTCCACCTTCACGCTCTGCGGATTTTCCGACCGGAAATATCAGGAGGTGGTCGAACAGCTCGGCAGCGTCTCCGGGCGCGACGTGCCGGACAAGATCGCCCGCGCCGGACTCACCCCGGCCGCGGCGAAGAAGGTCGACGCCCCGATCTACCGCGAGGCGGAACTCGCCGTGGAGTGCACCCGGCTCTGCCGCGGCAAGCTCGACGGCCGCAATTTTTTCCTCAAATCCCTGGTGGAGGAGCACTACCCCGACCGCGATTACCACAGCTTCTACATCGGCCGGATCGAAGCGGTCACCGGAATCGGCAAGTACGTGAAGGAATAGAGGGGGGAACCGGTCCGGATGGAAGAGAATCTCACCCCGATGATGCGGCAGTACCGGGAGGCGAAGGCGTCGATCCCCGCCGATGCGGTGCTGCTCTTCCGGCTCGGCGACTTCTACGAGGAGTTCTTCGAGGATGCCGAGCGGGTGAGTTCCGTGCTCGAACTCACCCTCACCAAGCGGCAGGGGGTGCCGATGTGCGGCTTCCCCTACCACGCGCTGGAGAACTACCTCCCCCGGCTGGTGGCGGCGGGCGTCAAAGTCGCCATCGCCGAGCAGATGGAGGACCCCAAGCTGGCGCAGGGAATCGTCAAGCGGCAGGTGACCCGCATCATCACCCCGGGCACGATCATCGACAACGCACTGCTCAACCCGGCCTGCAACAACTATCTCACCGCCCTCGTCGCGGGGCGCGACCGCAGTGCGCTGGCCAGTCTCGACATCAGCACCGGAGAGTTCCGGGTCACCGAAACCGCGTCGCCGGAGAAGCTCCGGACCGAACTTGACCGGCTCAACACCCGCGAATGCGTCATCTCCCACAAGCTCGCGGCCGAGTTCCGCGCCAACGACTCCTGGCCGGAGACCCGGAACAAGATCCTCTGGACCGAGCTTGACTCCGACGAATTCGAATTCGAACGCTCGGAATCCTTCCTCAAGGAACATTTTCAGGTCGCCACCCTCGACGGATTCGGCTGCCGCGACCTGCCGCTTTCGGTTGCCGCCGCCGGCGCGGTGCTCCGTTACGCCACCGAGAACCTCCGGCAGGACGCCGCCCACATCAACCGGCTCGAACTCTATTCGCTGGACCATTCGCTCGAGCTGGATTCGATCTCTCAGCGCAACCTCGAACTGGTCGAGACCATGTTCGGCTCCGGCAAGAACGGCTCCCTGCTCGGCGTGCTCGACCACACCGTCACCCCGATGGGCGGCCGCCGTCTGCGCGGCTGGCTGCTCCGGCCGCTCTGCGACCACGACGCCATCGTCGCCCGGCTCGACGCGGTCGAACAGTTCACCCTCGACCCGCTGACGCTGGCCGAACTGCGCGAGACCATCGGCGTCGTCCGCGATCTGGAGCGGATCGTCGGCAGACTCAACGTCGGCAGCGCCGGGCCGCGCGACCTGCAGACGCTCTCGGCTTCGCTCCGGGTGCTCCCCGGCGTCAAGACGCTGCTCGGCGTCTTCGCCGCGCCGCTGCTCGAACAGCTCAACTCCCGGCTCGAACTCTTCCCGGAACTCACCGAACGGATCGATGCCGCGATCGCCGACGAGACGCCGGCACTGCTCGCCGACGGCGGCGTAATCCGGGCGGGATTCTCCCCGCAGCTCGACGAACTGCGCGCCGCCGCCACCGACGGCAAGAGCTGGCTTTCGCAGATCCAGCAGCGCGAACAGGAGCGCACCGGCATCAAGTCGCTCAAGGTGAAGTTCAATTCGGTCTTCGGCTACTACATCGAGGTGAGCAAGGCCAACCTCGCCGCGGTGCCGGAGGACTATATCCGCAAACAGACGCTGGTCAACGCCGAGCGGTTCATCACGCCGGAACTCAAGGAGCTGGAGAGCAAGATCCTCGGCTCCGAGGAGAAGGCGCGCGCGCTCGAATACCAGCTCTTTCAGGAGCTGCGCGAATATGTGCTCGGATTCACCGCGAAGATTCAGAACGCCGCCGACGTGCTTGCCGAGGTCGATGCGCTCGCTTCGCTGGCCGAATGCGCCCGGCTCCACCGCTACTGCCGCCCGCGCATCTTCGAGGATGACCGGCTGATCATCCGCGGCGGCCGCCATCCGGTGCTGGACGCGCTGCTCGGCGCGGAAAAATTCGTCCCCAACGACTGCCTGCTCGACGGCGACCGCAACCGGATGATGATCATCACCGGCCCGAACATGGCGGGCAAATCCACCTACATCCGCCAGACCGCCCTTCTGGTCATCATGGCGCAGATGGGCTCGTTCATTCCGGCGGAATCGGCCGAAATCGGGCTGGTGGACCGCATCTTCACCCGGGTCGGCGCGGCGGACGATCTCGCCCGCGGGCAGAGCACCTTCATGGTGGAGATGGTCGAGACCGCGAACATCCTCAACCATGTCACGCCGAAAAGTCTGGTGATTCTCGACGAGATCGGCCGGGGCACCAGCACCTTCGACGGGCTGTCGATCGCCTGGGCGGTGGCGGAGTTCCTGCACGACGACCCGCAGTGCCGCTGCCGGACCCAGTTCGCCACCCACTACCACGAACTTACCGAACTGGCGCAGACCCGCCGCGGCGTCAACAACTACAACGTCGCGGTCAAGGAGTACGGCGACCAGATCATCTTCCTGCGGCAGATCGTCCCCGGCGCCAGCGACCGCAGCTACGGCATCCACGTCGCCAAGCTGGCGGGGATTCCGGCTCCGGTCATCGAACGGGCCAACGTGATTCTCGAACTTCTGGAGAAGGCCGCCGACGCGCCGCGCGACGCCATCGCCCAGCTGCCGCGCAATACCGTCCGCTCCCGCCGGCGCAAGGGCGCCGCGGAGGAAAACGATGATATGATCCAGCTCCGGCTGCTCTGACCGGGCGGCGGGGGAAACGATGTGAGGGGGACCATGGCCAACATTCTGTTTACTCCGGTGAAGATCAACACCATGACCGTGCCGAACCGCTTTGTGCGGTCGGCGACCCACGAAGGGGTGCTCGGCCCCGACGGCCTCTGGAACCGGCGCCTCGAAGAGATCCTGACCGGACTGGCCGACGGGGAGGTCGGGCTGATCGTCTCCGGCCACGCCTTTGTCGCCCCCGCCGGACGGGCCGGACGCAACCAGGCTTCCGCCGCGACGGACGCCTGCATCGCCCCCTGGGCGGAGACGGTGGAAAAGATCCACCGGCTCGAGAGCCGGATTGTTCTGCAGCTGGCTCACGCGGGGGGATTCGCACTCGATCCGGAGACCGCCGCCGGTCCGTCGCCGTTTCCGGCTTCGTCGCGCCGCCCTTCCTGCCGCGCCCTTTCCTCCGGAGAGATCGGACAGCTGGTCGAACAGTTCGCCGAGGCGGCGGTCCGGGCGCGGGAAGCCGGATTTGACGGCGTCCAGATCCACGCCGCCCACGGGTATTTGCTGAGCCAGTTCCTCTCGGGCCACTACAACCGCAGAACCGACGAGTACGGCGGTTCGCCGGAAAACCGCTCCCGCTTCCTCTGCGAGGTGGTCGCGGAGATCCGGCGGGCGGTCGGCCCCGCGTTCCCGGTGCTGGTCAAGATCAACAGCGAGGATTTCGTCGCCGACGGCTTTCAGGCGGCCGATTGCGTCGAACTTTGCCGGAAACTCGAAACGCTCGGCGTCGACGCAATCGAACTCTCCGGCGGAGTCCCCGCGGCGCCGCCGGAACTCGGTTCGGTCCGCGCGGTCAATGGCGGCCCCTACTACGTCGACACCGCCTGCCGGGTGCGGAGCGCGGTCCGGATTCCGGTCATTCTGGTCGGCGGGTTCCGGGAGTTCTTCACCTGCATGGAGACCGTGACGAAAGGGGTGTGCGACCTCATCTCCCTTTCGCGGCCGCTGATCCGCGAGCCGGAGCTGGTGCTGCGCTGGCACACCGGAGAGATGGCGCCCGCCGCCTGCGACCGCTGCAACGGCTGCTTCCGGCCGATCGTCGCCGGGCGCTCCTTCGGCTGTCCGCGCCGGAAGTGACCCTTTCGGCTACTTCCGGTTCGCGAGGAAGGAATCCATCCGTTCGTTGACCGGCCACTCGACATCCGCCGGACAGCGGGAGATCTCGTGCTCCAGCCCGTCGTAGAGGGGCATGAGCTCCGCCTGGGTCATTCCGGTGGCGGCGAGGATCTTCGAATTGTCGACGATCCGGTCGAAGAGCCGGTCGTATTCGAGCTGCCACCGGGCGCCGAAGCTGTACGGGTCGGGATTCAGAATCGAAATGTACTCCTCCTTGTCCACCCAGATCGACTGAAGGTTGCAGATCTCCTTGTAGTAGTCGGCGATCTCACCCCAGGTGCGGTGTTCGGAGGTGGAGACGGTGTAGGTCTCGCCGCGCGCCTGATCGAGGAAGAGCAGTCCGGCGATCATCCGGGCGACGTCGCCGGCCCAGCTCATGGTGGCCTGCACGTTCTTCGCCTGCTCCGGCACCACCGCCGCCTTGCCGGCGCGGGCACGGCCGACGGTGTTCGGGGCCTCCAGCGTCACGAGCTGATAGCGCATGAGCGAATAGGTGATGGCGGGGCGGATGATGGTCCAGTTCTTCCGGGGGAAGCTGCGCAGAATGTTCTCGCCGCGCGCCTTGTAGATCGAATAGTCGTCCGAGTTGCGCAGCACGATGTTTTCGGAGGCGTCGATCAGCCGGGGCGAACTCTCGCGGATCGGATGCTCCTTGTTGTCGTAGATCCGGTAGCTGGAGAGGTAGATGTAGTGACCGGTGTGGTCGAGGAAGCAGGCGAGGCGGCCGGGCAGCTCCCACGAGGAGTAGATCATGAAGTCGACGATGCCGTCGTAACGGTTCTCCAGAAGGCGCGGCAGGACCCCCGGCTCCTTGACGTTGGCTTTGAGGAAGTTTACGCCGGGAACCGGCTCTTTCGGGTCGACCAGGGCGACCGCGTCCACCTGATAGCCCATCGAGGCAAGGCGGGGAACCAGATACTGCCCCATCGCGCCGGTGGCGCCGAGAACGAGAACTTTTTTCGGATGATCCATCTTCTTTCACCTCAAAAACGAATTGAACCGCGCCGGCTGCCGTGTGGCTGGAATTCCGGCTCTTTTTTCAAGATAGCGGCGGAAGCGGTTTTCTCAAATCCGCCCGGCGGCTTTTTCTGTAAAAGAGTGTGCAAAGAGCCGGGCGGTTTCGAAAAAACGGAACCTTTTATGCAAATGAATCAAGCCCGGTTCAGAGGTCGTTGCCGTGCGGTCCGAGGATGCGCCCGCCGTCGATGGTGTAGTCCACGCCGGTGATGAACGAGGCGTCGTCGCCGGCGAGGAAGAGGAGCAGATCCGCCACCTCCTCCCCGAGGCCCGTGCGCCCGATCCAGGTGTAGGGCGTGGATTTGATGTCGTCGCCGATCATGCCGGGGGAGACGCAGTTGACCGTGATGTTCTTTTTGGCCAGCTCCATCGCCATCACCTTGGTCAGCATGATGACGCCCGCCTTGGCGGCGGAATATCCGGCATAGCAGGGCAGACCGACCTCTCCGGCGATGGAGCCGAGCTGGAGGATCCGGCCGTAGCCGTTTGCCAGCATCGACGGCAGAAACGCCCGGGTGACCCGGAAGGTGCCGTTGAGGTTGATGTCGATCATCCGGAGCCACTGTTCCTCGCTGGTTTCGGAGACCAGTGACGGCAGCCAGACGCCGGCGTTGTTGACGAGGATGTCCACCTTGCCGAAGTCGGCCAGCACCTGTTCCGCCATCGCCTGCACGCTCTCGGGCGCCTGCACGTCGAGGGAGTAGGCGCGGGCGTTTCCGCCCTTCTCCCGGAGGGAGGCGGCGACGGCTTCCACTTTTTCCACCGCGAGGTCGGCCAGCGCGACGGCGACGCCCTCGGCACAGAGTTTTTCCGCGAGAGAGCGGCCGATTCTGCCGGCCGCGCCGGTGATGACGGCGACTCGATGATCGAACTTCATGATGTCCTGTTCCTTGATGTTTGCCGTTTTTTTTCAGTTGCAGAAGGTGCCGATGTGCCAGGGAATGATCTCCGCCACGCTCTTCATCGACCGCACCGAGGGCTGGGTGAACCCGATGTCCGCTTCGAAATTGTGGACCGCAAAGGTGATCGAAACGCCGAGCTTCAGCCCGAGGTAGCGGTGGAGCCGGCCGAACCGGCCGTTGCAGAGGTGGATGAACGGCGTCTTGAGCTCCCGGTGGAGAAGCATGGTCGCGCGGACCGTCTCGGTGAACTCCTCGTCGGTGTCGGCGGTGGTGACGATCTTCACCACATCGACGCCGCGCTGTTCGAAGGCGCGGAGCTGTTCGAGGATCGCTTCGGCGCTCATCGCCTTGTTCGGGTGGGAGGACATCACCACCTGCGCGCCGATCTCGTGGATTTTGGCGATCAGCTGTTTCTGTTTTGCGATCGCCTCGGGGTTGCGGGTGATCTCGTTGGGGGAGGGGTCGTAGAGGTCGCCCATCACGTCGATCATGCCGCCGCCGGCCTCCGCCGCGGCGAGCAGCAGCCCCTGCCGGCTCTCGTCGTCGTTGGCGATCTTGTGGCGGTCGTTGCGGTAGAAGTAGAACATGAAGGGCAGATTCACGGCGTTGATGACCCGTTCGAGCGACTCCCGGTTGCGGAACTCCGGCCGCAGGTCGCAGAGATCGACGGCGATGGCGTCGGCGCCGTCGAATTCGGCGCCGCGCGACTGGCCGATCAGGCTTTCCGGCGTCTGGCCGGTCATGATTGCGGTGATTACGGTTGCGTTGGGTTTCTGGAAGAATAACCGTCTCATTTCGATACCTCCGGATGCGACAGGTTGAGTTTGTTCCCGCGATTTTCCGCTTCTGCAGACGTAATATACGGTTCTTTTTCCGGAACGGCAATGGCAGAAAACGGTTGTTTTATTGCATTTTTCTCTTATTTTACTTGCAATTCCGCATGGGGGTCGATATATTTTCCCCCATGGGAAACACCGAGATACATCTGCATATGCCGGAACCGTGGATGTGGTATGAAAGTATTTTGTATCCAAAGCCTTATACTACCGCCATCCACCGTCATTCCGCCTGGCAGCTGACCGCGTCGCTGCTGGGGGAATTCCTCTTCCGCATCCCGGATGGGGGGGAGGTGCTGATCCGGCCGGGGGATTGGATTTTACTCTCTCCGGAGCTTCTGCACGACGTCGGGAGCGATTCGCCGCGGTCGCGGGCGATGCAGATCTTCTTCCGCCGCTTTCCGCCCGACCAGCTGCCGGAACCGGCGGAGCGGTTCAATCTGCGGCGGGGAATCTTCCGGACCGGACACGCGCCGGTCGAGGAGTTCGAACGGATTGCCCGCGCCTTTCTGGAGAATGCCGCCGACGACGCGCCGCTGGGCCGTTCGTGGCGGAGCGTGCTCGGGCAGGAGTTCGTCATCACCGCTCTTTCGCACCTCTCCGACCGGCGGGAGCGGGGCCGGAGGATCCATCCGGAGATCGTCCGGATTCTGGAATATATGGAGCTTCACTACTCCGAACCGCTCAGCGTGGCGGATTTCGCCGGCAACGCCGGGTGGTCGGAGAGCCGTTTTTCCGCGATCTTCCGGGAGGAGACGGGCAGTTCGCCGATGCAGTTCTTCAACGCGGTCCGGCTGGGGCGGGCGCAGGGGTTCCTGCTGGACGGGGCGACGGTGGAGGAGGCGTCGCGCCGGAGCGGATTTTCATCGGTGCAGTATTTCTGCCGGATTTTCCGGAAACACACCGGAGTTTCGCCCGGCAGTTTCCGCGCCGCCCCCTTCTCCCACCCGTAGTGCGAAAGAAAAGTGCACTCAGGAGGTGATCCGGTCGTAGACCGCCTGTTCCACCTCGAGCGGTTCGGCCTCGGTGTGGCTGATGAGCTTGATCGTCTTCCATTTGCCGGACTGGAACCGCCAGAGGAAGATCATCGCGTCGATGACGCAGACCATCGCGACGAAGCTCCAGACCACGTAGATGGAGGCGCGGAACACCAGGGTGAGCAGGAGAGTTCCGGGAACCAGCAGTCCCCATGCGGTGAGGGAGTTGAGCAGAAAGATCGCCACCGTGTCCCCGGCGCCGCGCATGGCGCCCATGAAGACGAATTTGATGCTGTCGCAGGCGTTGAAGAGCGCGGCGGCGGCGAGGACGCCGACGCAGATGTTGCTGACCTCGGCGAAATCGACGCTGCTCTGCTGCGCGGGGGAGAAGAATTCCGCGAGGGTGCCCGGCAGGAGCATGTAGACGAGTACGCCGCAGAAGGCGTAGACCGCGGAGATTCTCCAGGCGCGGTAGGCGGCCTGCTGGGCGATGCCGTGGCGCTGCCGGCCGATGTACTGGCCGACGACGATGGCGGTGGAGTCGGAGAGTCCGAGCAGCGGCACGAAGTAGATGTTGTTGATCGACAGGGCGATGACGCTGGCGGCGAGCGCGGCGGGGCCGAGGTGTCCGATCAGGAAGGAGACCATGGTCCAGGCGCCGACGTCGATGAAGGTCTGGAATCCGGCGGGGGCGCCGAAGCGGATCAGTTTCCCGATCAGTTCGGGGCGGAACTCCCACCGTTTGCGGGTGGGGATCTTGCGCTGGTTCTGGGCGTAGAAACAGATCATGGCGGCGGCCATGATGCAGAAGCAGCAGATGCTGGTGGCGATTCCGGCGCCGAAGATGCCGAAGGCGGGCAGTCCGCACTTGCCGAAGATGAAGATGTAGTCGAGAAAGATGTTGAGAAGGCATCCGGAGATGTTGATGACCGCGACCGGAATGGTTCTTCCCTGCCCGGAGAAGAAGGCGAAGCAGGGGGCGGCCATGCAGAGGAAGACGCCGCTGGGCAGGAGGCTGGAGAAGTATTCCAGTTCGCGCGAGATGAGTTCGGCGGGGTGCCCGCTGTGGAGGATGCAGAACCTTCCGATCGGCGGAATGAGGAAGGTGATGATGACGCCGGCGGCGACGGCGAGGGTCTGCCCGGCCCAGACGGCGTGGAGGACGCTGGAGCGGTCGTTGGCGCCGTGGTACTGGGCGACCAGGGCGGAGGTGTAGTTGCAGTTGGACATGAAGAAGGCGAAGAGCGTGAAGTAGAGGATTCCGGCCGGCATGGAGGCGGCGACGTCGAGCGTCGAGTTTTCCGCCAGAAACTTGCGGTCGACGAACTGCATGATGCTGTTGCTCGCACTCATGATGATGAGCGGATAGGCGACGCGGCAGATTTCCAGATAGCCGCCATGGCCGAAAAAATTCCGGCGGCTGAAAGATTTGCGTATTCCGAAGAGCTCCATTTTCATCCCTTGTCAAAATTGAAATAGCGGGTAATATACACGCGCCGGAGCAGAAAGCAACTGGATTCCCCCGGAATTGCGGGCTTTTTCCGGGGGGAGACGAGTTCAAAGGATGGCGACGCTGTCGCGTTCGATGAGCTGGTATTCGACCAGAATGTTTTTCTGATGGGGGGTGCCGTCCATCAGGTGTTCGAGCAGATTGAGGCTTTCTGCGGCGAGTTTGGGGAAGTTCTGCGCGAGCGTGGTCTGGCGCGGGCGCAGGAAATTGGAGAGCTGTTCACTCTCCCACCCGACAATCGAGATATCCTCCGGGACCCGTTTGCCGAACTGCTGGAGAATGCCCTGAATCCGGGCGCCGGCGCTCTCGCCGTCGGCGGCGAAGATGGCGGTGACGTTCTTGTCGAGCAACGCACCGAGGGCGTTGTAATCGCTTTGCGTGTTGTACAGTTCCACGAAGGCGGTGGATTCCAGCCGGTGTTCCCGCATGGCGGCGAGGAAGCCGGTCTGGCGGCGGATGTCCTTCCAGAATTTCGGGCTGAGGTAGCGGAGAAATCCGATCCGGCGGTGTCCGCGGCTGACGAGGTAATCGACTGCGAGTTTCATCCCCTGCAGTTCATCGGAGGCGACGCTGTAGACCTGGTCGAGGTTGTTGGGGAGGTCGTTGAGGCAGACCAGCGGCAGCGACTTGATGCGGGGCCAGTGCCTGCCGATCCGGCCGAGAAAATCGAAGGAGAGGACACCGTCGACCAGCGTTTCATTGAGCAGTTCGATATCTTCAAACGAAAGGATGATGGAGCGGTAACCGCGCCGGTAGATTTCCAATGTCAAAGCTTTCTGAAGGGTTGCCGTGTAGGCATCGAACCTGGGCATCTCCAGAGACGGCAGGACGAGGCCGATGGTCTTGTGATGGTTTCCGCTCCGGTAGCCGAGTTCTTCGGCGAGATGGATGATGCGGCTGCGGGTCTCTCTGCCCACCTTGGGGGCGCCGGAGAGCGCCCGGGAGACGGTGGCGATCGAGGTCCCGGCGGCTTCGGCAAGGTCGCGTATGGTGATGGATTTCATCGTTCTCTCCGTGCTGGTTATGCGGATACTATACCGGAATACGGGAAAATTTCAACCATGAGTTACATTTTGTTACCCTGATTTTCATCTGTTTTCCTTTAAAAATATTTTTTCGGGGTTGTTTTTTAAACGGAGTACAGACATAATTATAAGCAGAAAGTTTCACCATGGAAACGGGAAAGGGCAAAGTATGAGAAGAAGAAGTTTTACCCTCATCGAACTCCTCATCGTGATCGCGATCATCGCGATTCTGGCCGCCATGCTGCTGCCGGCACTGAACAAGGCGCGGGACAAAGCCAAAGCGACCGGCTGCATGGCGAATATGAAGCAGATCGCCTTCGCACTCGACGGATACATGAATGACAACGCAACCTGGTATCCCCGTTCGCTGTACTCCTGGGGGAAGCCGTACAATCAGGTGTGGCATGATATGCTGAACTGGCTCGGCTACACCGGATACCGGCGGCAGACCAAGACTCCGCAGGAGACGCCGGAAGGGCTTTTTGTCTGCCCCGCCGATCCGTCTCCCTGCAAGCACGCACTCTCCTGGGGCGGGGATGATTACCAGTCGTTCCGTTCGTATGGAGTCAACGGCCTGCTGAGCGGAAACCAGACCTGGTATCCTATGAACGGCATGTCGCTCAAGCAGACGATGAATATCAGAAAAAGCTGGAATCCATCCATCTATGCCGTTGCGGCGGACAGCGCGGGGACGTCGAACAGTGCATCGATTCTGGCGGGATACAATCAGGCAAATTCCATCTTTGACTTGAATGCGCCGCCTTACCACGTTGCAACCCGTCACTCGAAAGGGGCGAATTTTCTGTACGCGGATCTCCACGTGAAATGGATTCCCGCGCCCTACCCGACCAACCTGATCGATGTGCGGTACGGATCACCCTGGAATGTGCCGCACTAATTCGCGTCGGAATCTGTTGTCCGGAAGAAAATTTGTTTTAAGAGAGAAGATGGAATGAAAAGATCTTTCAGCGGTATTGTTTTTCTTTTCGCGCTGATTGCCTGCGCGGAGCTTACTATTGACGAAAAAAAATCTTCGCCGATTGAACCGGCTGCGTCGTGGCGGCACAATCTTTTTCAAATCAGTTTACAGAAACTTATTCCCGGGAATTATGATCTTTCGTTTGAAGTGAAACTGGAAAACGGTACGGAGAAAACCTCGCTGCAGGCCATGTTTTTTGCCGGAAAAGAACAGAATCTGCTCCCCGTACGTTATCGCCCCTGGTTTCAGAAGCTGCGAATTCCGCTCAAGATCACCAGGGAGTCCACCGCCTTGCTCCGATTCAACGGAGTACCGGCCATGAGCGCGCCCGGCAGGCTGCTGCTGCGAAATATCCGGCTCGTCCCTCTCCAACCGGAATCCGCGGAAAATCTGCTGCCGGAGCCGGAGTTCAAGTTCAATCCGGATGGGAGTTGTTCCGGAGGCTGGGACGCGCTCAAACATGCGAAAACCGGTTCTTCCGCCGTTGCGCTCTCTCCCCTGCCGGGGGGAGGAGTCAAAATCCCCGCCAACAGCAGCTATTCCCTCTATTCGCCGATGCTGATCCTTCCGGAAAATTCCCGGTTGAAAACGTCCGTGCAGATCAAAGGGCAGGGCAAGATCAGATTTTATCTCACCTCCGCCCAGTGGAAAAAGGTGGATGGATGGAAGGCGACCCATACCACTTCGCCGGAGATTCACACGACAGATGAGAGCAACGTCTATGAATTCATCTTTCCCGCCTCCGCCGACAATCAGTATTACCGCTGGCGGGTGGATATCGAATCGGCGAAACCGATGGAACTTTCTGCGCCCCGGCTGGTGTCTGCCGGAGCGGCTGACGGCGAAAAAGAGAGGATTCAGAAGGTCGAATTGATTTATGAGAATGACTTCCGGACGCCGCTTCCGAAGAATTCTTTTACCGATGTCCGGGTGAAGGAGGACCCATTTCTGGGGCCGTGTGCCGAATTCTTCTCCGGGAAGAGTGTGCTGAATTTGACGTTTGATGAAAAGAAAAATGTGAGGTCCGGCGCACTCTCCTTCTGGGTGCGCTTTGACCGCGACTATAAATTTGATCCCCGGAGAGAGGGATTCTGGCGTCTGGAACGAACCGGCAACCGTGCGTTTCTCGCACACGCCCGCCTCTATTTTGGCGCGTCGATGTATTGCAGCGTTCCCGCCCAGATGTTCAAAGATGAGTGGCATCATGTCGCCTATGTGTGGGACAACAGTCGGTATCGGAAGATCTATTTCGACGGGAGGCTCGTCTTTTACCGGGAGTGGATGAGCGGAGCGGAGACCCTCCGGTCTCTGCATTTCGGGCGCGAAGAGGCGATGTCGTCGTTTCAGGGGGCCATTGCCCGGATCCGCCTTTACCGGAATGCGCCGATGGCGGAGGAGATCGCACGGCAGTATTGCGAAAAACGGCCGGTCACTCCGTTTCTGCTGGATCTCTCCGCCGTTGCAGGGAAAAAAGCGAGTGTCCGGGTGGGATTTGACAACGGCACGGCGCAGGAGCTCTCCGAGGCACGCCGGGTCTCGGTCTATGCGCCGGATGGTTCCCGGGTGGCGGAGGCGGAGTTGTCCGCCGCGGTGCCGCCCTGCTCCCATGCGGTTCGTGAATTCTCCTGGACCCCGGCGGATGCCGGGGATTACCGGATTGAGCTGAAGAGTTCCCGGGGAGACTCTTTTTCGGCATTGTTTCCGGTGGTTCACGGCGGAAAACTCTCTCGTCAGCGGGCCGGAGACACCATCGAAAAGGAGCTGATCGCGGAGATCGACTGCGCCGCGCCCCCCGTTTCCGGTCGTTATGCTGACGACGGAAACTGCCGGATCGGGACGCTGAATGGAACCGCCTTCCGGGAGACCCTCGGCAGGGCGCCCAACAGCGGATTTACCTACCGCATGGCGCTGAAGAATCCGGGGAAGATGCACTGGCTGGAGTTTGAGTACCCGGATGACCGGGTGCGGACATTCTACTGCGGAATTTCTCAGGTCTCCGGCGATTCCTTCTCCTCGCCGTTCCTGGATGCCTGCGGCGTCATTACCGGCGACAACTTCCCGCTTTCCGGAAAGATTCAGAAGAGAGGATTTCTTTTTGCCACCGCGAAAAACCGTCCGGAGATCGGCGTGATTTTCGGTTCTCACTTCAACCGCAACGGTGAAAGCGGGCCTGCCGTGTCTAAAATCCGGCTTTACGAGATCAAAGGAACGCTGCCGGAAAATCCTCTGAATCCCGCCGGTCGGAAAATCATGAACTGGAACGAGGACCCCACAATGTTTTCCTACACCTGGTTCAACCAGTACCAGTGGAACGCCGAGACGAGCAACTATGACTTCTGGCGGGAGAAACTCGACCTCATGGTACAATACACCCGTTACATCGGCTGGAGTATGTGGAGCACTCTTTTCTATGACTATGGCGGCAACAGCGCGCCCGGGGACCGGCGGCTGCTCGACAGTCTTTACTCGGCTGGCCACTTTCCGCCCGCGTTTCTCGACATGTTCGCCCGGACCGCCGATCGGGAGCAGATTCCCTACTATCTCTCCTTGAATCACCTCTCCGGCTGGAGCAACGGCAACACACCGACCGGCTTCGCCATGGAGATGGGCGAGGTGTATTTGAGCCGGGATTTCGACGAGGCGGAAAAACGGGGGAAGGATGCTCCCGAGCTCTTCAGTGCAGACAATACGCTCGCAATCGTGCGGCACCGGGCCATTAATCCGATTCATCCCCGTTCGATTGCGACGTTCCGGAAGATTTTCCGCGCCTGTCTCGAGCGCTACCAGACTTCGCCGATGTTTCAGGGGATCGATTATCAGGCGACAGAACCGCTTCACTTTTCCAGTCCGAAGTTCGGTTACGGGGATTACAACGCCTCTCTTTACCGGGCGGAAACCGGGTCGGCACTTCCCGAATTTACCGGCCGGGACCGCTTTCAGAAACGGTATCAGTGGCTTCGCGAAAATGAATGGTCCGCCTGGCTTGAGTGGCGCTGCCGGAAGGTGACGGCTCTGACCGCTGAACTGGTGCGGGAACTGAAGGGGCGAAAACTGATCCTCCGGGTGTCCATCGGCAGAGTTGCTCCGGCGATGGCGGAGGAGCTTGCCCGGGGGCTCCTGCCTGATCTCAACCGCCACTACCGCGAACAGGGCTTGGATCTGAAGGCGCTGGCGGCGATTCCGAATCTGATCGTTTTGCCGGATATCCGCCCCAATTACACCCGGGTGGTGAACAGCAGAAATGATGAGCGGGTGCTCAACTTTTCGGATGCGCTCTTTTCTCTGTGGAAAATTCCGGGAATCCGCAACGTTCAGATTACGTTGCACGACAATCTGGAAATGTGGCAGGGCGGCGGCCATGTTCCCACTTCACGCGGGACGGAACCGCGCAATCTCATTTCCTTCTCGACTCCGCTGCCGGATGAGGAATTCGTACTGGAAAACCTTGCCTGGCTCACCGCGCAGTGTGATCCGCTGATGATCAACCACGGCTGGTGGGGCAATCCGGAGACCGGCGCCTATGAGAAGTTCCGCCGTTTCTACCGTGCTTTTTCGGAGATTCCGGAACAGTCGTTCGCTCCTGCTCCCGGGGTAAATGATCCGGTTTTCGTGCGTCAGAACGGGAAAATTCTCTATCTGGTCAACCTCTGTGCCTGGCCCGCCCGGGTGAAGCTCGCCGGAGCGCGGCCGTTCCACCTGACGGATGCCGTTTCCGGGGAGAAGATCGAAGCGGCCGAACTCGAAATCGGCGGTTACGAACTTCGTGTGTTTCATCAGGATCAGGCCGTTCCGGTGACGCGCGTTCTTCAGGAGCCGCCCAGGCAGCTTCTGGAGAAGGTGGAGAAACGGATGAAGCGGCTGCCGAAGAGCCTGCCCGCCGCGCTTCATGCCGCACAGCTCTATCGTCAGAACCGGCCGGCTGCGGTCTGGTATGCGCTGCAGCATGCTACGCTCAAGCCATATTTCGCCGTGCCGGAACTTTCGGTCAAACACCGTTTTTCGCCAGACGGGAAGGCATTGACGCTGTACGTTCGAAACCCCGCCGCTGAACCGGTGGAGAGTACCTTTTCTCTGGTCGATCTGTCGAAGGGATGGCAGGTCGAGGAGAATGAGAAAACGGTGAAACTTCCCGCCGGGGCGGAAAAGGCGTTGCAGTTCCGAATTCAGCGAAAAGAGTCCCGGGCCGGCGAAGCGGGTTTTCTGCGACTTCGCCGCGTGACGACGGGGAAGGAGGAGCTGTTTTCCCTCCGGTTCCAGCCGGTCATCGCAAAACGGCTGCCGCTTGCTTCGCAGAAATTTTCGATTCCTGATTCGGAGGTTCGGTATCCGTTGACCTGTGTTCAATCCGCTCGTGAATTTGACCGGAACGGCAATTTTGCCGCGAACTGTTCCGTCGGCTGGAGTCCGGAGGGAATCGCCGTGACGATCCGCCTTGCCGACCGGGATTTTCTGCCGCCGCCACCGGGAAAGGTGTTCTGGGAGTACGATTCGGCAGTCGTCTATTTCAATCAGAAGGAGAATGCCCGGGAAGGACGCAAATCCTACGATGCGGATGACCTTGTTTTCCGCATTGCCCAGGTGGCGGGGAAGCCGGTTGTTCTGCAGGGGGAAGAGCAGCGCCGGTGCGACCGGGTGAGCGTGCGGATTTCCCATGGGGGCGGCCGGACGGAATATGCGCTCTTTTTTCCGGCGGAACTGTTCCATGACCTGAAACTGCAGCCAGACGCCCGATGCGGATTTTCTCTGGAGGCGATCAACCGCGACCGCAACGGACGGCGCGCGGTCTTTTCCCTCTCGCCGGAGCACCCGCATCAGAATCCGTTTGTCTGGAGCAATCTCATTCTGACGGAGTGAGTGGATATGAGAGAAACAGGGTTGCTGTGTGTCGGAATCGGTACGCTTCTGCTGCTGGCTGGGTGTTTTTCTTCTCCGAAATCGGAGGAGAGGCTTCTCGCGGAGAAGTTCGATTACGACTTCTACCTCGCGGGGAAGAACACTCCGGCCGAATATATGGTCAACCAGATCGCCGCCGCCGACTCCTCCCGGGCCAAGGCGATTCTCACCGGGCGGCTGATCCCCGCCGACCCGGAAGAGGTTGCCCGCGCAGGAGAAACCATCCGGCACCTGGATTCCGAAATCCGGAAGGGGCTGAGCTGGCCGGAGAAAACCCCGCCCGCCGTCGCGATTCCATTTGCCTCCGTCGCGCCGTCGATCGACGGCGCATGCGACGAGACCGCCTGGAACCATGCGCTCACCTTCCGCGATGAGTATCCCCTTTCCTCCCGGAAGAAGGAGCCGAGCGGAACCGTCTGGCGCGTGATGTGGGACGAGACCTTTTTCTACGTCGGCGTCACCATCCGGCAGGATTCTCCGCGTGCGGAACCCTACAACCCCGCCGGCGGCAGAGCGCCGTGGCGCGCGGACGCGGTGGAACTCTTCCTCGGCCCGGGAATCCGCTTCCGCACCTACTGGGAGATCGTCGTCGCGCCGGATGGTTCGGTCTATGACGCACTCGGCCAGAACAACCGGTGGGGCTCCTACATCGCCTCTCCGGAGGAATCGGTGCGCGGACTGCGGGCCGCCGCCCGGCGGACGGAGCAGGGGTTCTCGGTGGAGATCGCCGTGCCGTGGCGGGAAATTCCCGGCTACCAGCGGGGAAATCCGCCGCGGCCGGGAGAGGAGATCAACTTCACACTGGTCCGTTGCCGGAACGGCATCCAGAGCGCCTGCCATCCACTTCTCTATGGCGGACACAACCTCTTCGGGCACCTGCGCGGCACGCTGGCGCGGTAAACCCTGTTCCGGCGGAGAATGTTACTGCATCGGTTCGGCGTCGTCCAGCGGCATCGCCGACTGGATCACCGGGCGCTTCGCCGTCGGCTGGAAGCGCAGCAGGTAGCCTTTGTTTTCGCTCAGGTCGTTCACCACAATCCCCTCCCGCTTGCTCAGAAAGGTGTAGTAGAAGTTCCAGAGCTTGGCGGTCTCCCGATCCATGTCCGGACGAATTTCTCCGGCGCTGGTGAGCTCATATTTCCCCGCCCAGTCCCAGTAGGACGCCCGGCCGTTGTAAAGCTCCGGCGCCTTGATGTGCAGGAAGATCTTATCCTGGTAGACCACCGCGTAATCCTCCCGCCCGGAGTCCTCCGCCGCGTATTTCCCGGTCGCCATCACCGGAATCGTGCATCCCGTGGCGAGAAAAGCAAGGGCGAGTGCGCCGAAAAGCGCCGTAACATAACGATGAAATTTCATTTTCCGTTTCCTGTCGGTTCGCTGGATTTTGACTTTCCATACTTATAACCGCTTTTTGAAAAATTTCAACGTCCCGGAACGGAATAATCCGCAGATTTCCCCGCGGAACGATTGACAAATCCGCCCCGGTCCGTTACATTATGAGACGACGGATTTTCATCAACCCATTCATCACGGAAAAGCACATTCTGCAAATGAAATACGAAGCGGTTATCGGCCTTGAAGTGCACGTCCAGGTGCGGACGGCGAGCAAGATGTTCTGTTCCTGCCCCAACCGGTACGGCGCGGAACCCAACACCCTGGTCTGCCCGGTCTGTCTCGGCTACCCCGGAACCCTCCCCGTGCCCAACCACGAGGCGATCCTGAAAGCGGTCCGGGCCGGACTCCTCACCGAGTGCACCATCGCCAAATTCAGCAAGTTCGACCGGAAAAGCTACTTCTACCCCGACCTGGCCAAAAACTACCAGATCAGCCAGTACGACCTGCCGTTCTGCACCGCCGGGCGGCTGCGCCTCTCCGGCAAAGGTTTCTCCGGCGCGGAACTGCCGGAGAAGTACATCGGCATCACCCGCATCCACCTCGAAGAGGACCCCGCCAAGCTCACCCACAGCGCCGGCGCCTCCGGAGCGGACTACAACCGCTCCGGCGTGCCGCTTCTCGAAGTGGTCAGCGAGCCGGATATGCGCAGCGCCGACGAGGCCTACGCCTACCTCACCCGCCTCAAGGAGATCATGCAGTACGGCGACATCAGCGACTGCGATATGGAAAAGGGGCAGATGCGCTGCGACGTGAACATCTCCCTCCGCCCGGTCGGGCAGAAGGAGTTCGGCACCAAGATTGAACTCAAGAACCTCAACAGCTTCCGCGCCGCCCACCGCGCGGTCGAATATGAGATCTGGCGGCAGTCCGACATCCTCGACAAGGGCGGTTCGCTCCGCCAGGAGACCCGCGGCTGGAACGACGACAGCGGCGAAAGCTACCTCATGCGCACCAAGGAGCAGGCCCACGACTACCGCTACTTCCCCGATCCGGACCTGATGCCGGTGACCTTCACCGACGAGGAGATCGACGAAATCCGCCGCTCCCTGCCGGAACTGCCGGAGGCGAAGCGGGCCCGGTTCGTCGAGAGTTTCGGGCTGACCGCCTACGACGCCGAAGTCCTGACGCTCGACCGCGCCGTGGCCGCCTACTTCGACGAGGCCGCGCGCCAGAGCCGGGCGCCGAAACTGGTGGCGAACTGGATCATCTCCGAACTTCTCCGGCTGCTCAGCGAGGAGAAGGTCGCGATCAACGAGTGCCGGATCGCCCCGAAATCGCTCGCCGAACTGGTCGATCTCATCGAGAACAAGACGATCAACGGCAAGATCGCCAAGGAGGTGTTCGCCGAGATGTTCGCCACCGGGGAGTCCCCCGCCGCCATCGTCAAGGCCAAGGGGCTGGTTCAGGTCAGCGACGCCGGCGCCATCGCCGCGGTGGTCGCCGAGGCGATCAAAGCCAATCCGGCGCAGGTCGAGCAGTACCGGGCGGGCAACGAGAAGGTGCTGCAGTTCTTCGTCGGCCAGACGATGAAGCTCAGCCGGGGCAAGGCCAACCCGCAGCTGGTGATCGCTGAACTCCGCAAACAGCTTGCCGAATAGGAGCGTGCCGCGCCGTGGTGATTTCGACTCAGCTGATCGTGCTTTCGAAGCAGTCCTACCGGGAGAGCTCTCTGCTGCTGGCCGGGCTGAGTCCGGACTGCGGCAAACTCAGTCTGGTGGCGAACGGCGCGCAGAAGCTCTCGGCGAAAAACTTCCCCGCCGTCGATCTCTTCCGCGAACTGGAGGTGGAGTTCGACGACGGCGGCAACAGCGACCTTCACACCGCGCGCCGGCTGGAAATCGCCACCGAATTCGATGCGATTGCGTCGAATCCGCGCCACTTCCAGATGGCGGGGCGCATCGGCTCCTTTCTGCTGAAGAACGCCGTGCCGAACGTGCCGCTGCCCTACACCTATGACGCGTTCAAATCGGTGCTCAGCCAGCTGTGCGCTCCGCCGGGGACGCCGGATTGCTGGAACATGGTTCAGTGTTCGGTAGTGATCAAGACCGCCTACCTCTATGAAAACGGCCTGCTGCCGGAGGCGACCGATCCCCGCCAGAACGACTTTCTTGAGAATCTCGTCGCCGCCGGAATCGAAAATTCCGCGCTGCCCGCCTGCCGCCCCGATTACTGGAAGACCCTCAACGAGTGGCTCTCTTCGCTGCTCGACTTCCACCATCTGGCGCGGTGAGGAAGGGGCGGGAGCGTTACATCTCCAGCACTTCCCGCACGGTGATGCGGTCCACCTTCCACCTGTCGTCGATCCGCTTGAGAGAGCAGAAGAGGTCGCGCACCTCCGAAACGGTGCGCCCGTCCTTCATCCTCCCTTCGAGAATGCCGGTGAAGACGGCGCTGGCGGCGTCCGGCGGCTCGACGGAGATCTCCAGCCCGCGCATTTTCACCGAGACGGTGGAGAAGAGCGCCCGGAAGCGGGCCAGCGTCGAGGCGATCTCCGTATCCGAAAGTTCGCCCGAGAACATCTCATGCTTGAAGTTGAAGTGACAGCGGGGGGCGAAGAGCGACTCCACCTGCCGGATTTTCAGCAGTCCGGAGGCGGCTTTCTCGCCCGACCCCTTGGTGGCGAGCGAACAGAGATCCCGCAGCGTGCGGCGGATCTTCACCTCGTCGCTGTCGCGCAGGAAATACCAGGCCGCCGCGCCGCCCGCGGCAAGCACGAGTACGAGGATGGCCGAAATGAGAATGCGCTTGTTGAGTTTCATCGGTAAAATACACTTTCTCCTGCCGGGTCAGAAAAGGGGCGACCCGGCGATTTTGCTCGCGAGCACCTGCCCGAAACGGTGCTGTTCGATCGGCTGACTGCGGTTGTCGCCGACGACGTAATAGTGGCCGGGTTCGACTTTGCGCGGCGGCAGGTTCCAGTCGCTGATGTAACGCACGTACGGCTCCTCCTGCGCCTTGCCGTTGACGTAGAGCGTGCCGTTGCGGAATTCGATCGTATCCCCCGGCAGGCCGACGATCCGTTTGAGGAAGTAGACCCGGTCGGCGTAGCGCAGAATCACCACGTCGCCCCGCTTCGGTTTGCCGAAGAGGTATTTGCCGCGCCAGCAGAAGGTGAACCCCTTCGCCGGATAGGTCGGCACCATGCTTTCGCCGTTGATGACGCACGGAATCAGCACGAATCCGAAGAGCACACCGGCAAACAGGGCGACCGCGAGCATCCGCAGAAAGAAGCCGCGGTTGAGCCGGGGCAGGAAGAATTCCGTCACCATTCCTGCGCCGGTTTCGTCGTCGGAGCGATGCGCCCCGGCGATCTTCGCCCAGATGCCTGCCGCCCGCCTGAACATGGCTCTCCTCCGGCGTCAGCGCTTCTTCTTGTTGTTGAGCGGAATCCCCTTGGCCGCGGCCTCCTCCTCTTCGAGGAAGGAGAGGAAGCGGGATTTGTCGCTCGCCTTCATGTAGGCCTCTTCGGCGGAGATGTTGCCGGCGTCGAACTGCTCCTGAATGGAGCTGTCCATCGAGCGCATGCCGCGGCCGCCGCCGGAGTCGATGATCGTGCGGATGTTGGAGATCTGCCCTTCGCGGATGGTGTTCGGCAACCCGTCCGCCCAGAGCAGAATCTCGTGGACCGCGACCCGTCCGCCGTTCTTCTTGCGGCAGAGCAGCTGCGAGACGATCGCCTGGAGACATTCCGCGAGCATCGTGCGGATCTGCGCCTGCTCATCCGCCGGGAAGGCGTCGATGATACGGTCGACCGTCTTCGGCGCGTTGTTGGTGTGCAGCGTGGCGAAGACCAGCATGCCCATCGCGGCGCAGGTGAGGCCGAGGCGGATGGTTTCGTTGTCGCGCATTTCTCCGATCAGCACGATGTCCGGGTCGGAGCGCATGGCTCCGCGCAGGGCGCGCGGGAACGATTCGCTGTGGATTCCCACCTCGCGGTGAACGATCGTGCAGTTCTTGTTCTGGTGGACGAACTCGATCGGGTCCTCGATGGTGATGATGTGCTTGTGAAGGTTGTCGTTGATGTAGTCGATCATCGCCGCCAGCGTCGTCGATTTGCCCGAACCGGTCGGGCCGGTCACCAGCACGAGGCCGGATTTGTAGTTGCAGATCTCGACCAGCGTCTCCGGCAGTTTCAGCTCCTGCATCGTGAGGATCTTGCTCGGAATCTGACGGAGAACGCACCCCATGCCGTGGTAGTTGTAGAAGTAGTTGCAGCGGAAACGGGCCAGCCCCGGAATTTCGTGCGCGAAGTCGAGGTCGTGCGTCTCCATGAATTTGGTCCACCGCTTGGGGGGCAGGCAGATCTCCTTGAGCATCTCCTCCATCACTTCCGGGGTGAGAATGACGTCGTCCAGCGGCTGGATGTTGCCGTGGACACGCGCTTTGGCCGGGAAGTTGATCGAAAGGTGAAGGTCCGATCCGCCGAGACTGAGCATCTGGCGGAGGTAGCGGTTGATTTTCGGTTCCTGTTCCATGATCGTTCGTCTCCTTGAACGTTACCGGGCTTGCTTGAGTTTGCGGGCTTCGCGGGTCGCCCATTCGGCCTGCAGCTGCGAGATGACCGACTGGTCGCGCATCAGCCCGAGCGCGACCTCATGGTCGATCAGGTTCTGCTTGTATTTTTCCAGCAGGCACTGGTCGAGCGTGCACATGCCCTGCTTGCTGCCGGTGGCCATCGTCGATTTGAGCCGGAACGCCTTGCCTTCGCTGATGATGTTGCTGACCGCCATCGTGTTGATCAGCACCTCGTAGGCGACGGTCAGCCCGCCGTCCGCCGCCGGAATCAGCCGCTGGCAGATGATGCCGCGCAGACTGCCCGCGGTCATCGCGCGGATCTGCGGCTGCTGTGACGGCGGGAAGACGTCGAGCAGACGGTTCAGGGTGTTGGCCGCGTCGCTGGTGTGCAGTGTCCCGATCACCAGGTGTCCGGTTTCGGATGCGGTGATCGCGTTTTCGATCGTTTCGAGGTCGTGCATTTCGCCGATGACGATGATGTCGGGGTCTTCGCGGAGGGCGGCCTTGAGCGCCGTCCGGTAGCTGATGGTGTGGCGGCCGATTTCGCGCTGGGTCACCTGGCAGTTCTTCGACAGCTGGAGGATTTCGATCGGGTCCTCGACGGTGATGATGTGGTCGGTCCGCTTGTTGTTGATGATGTTGACCATCGCCGCGAGCGTGGTGGTCTTGCCCGACCCGATCGGGCCGGTGACCAGCACCAGGCCGTTGTGGTAGTCGAGCAGCCGCTTGATGTGGGTGATGTCGGAATCCATGAATCCGAGCTCCTCAAGCGTGCAGATGTGGTCCGGAACCAGCCGGTAGCTGCCCTCCATGCCGTCCTTGTGCATCATCAGGCAGACGCGGAAGCGGTCCTTGCCGACCTCGAGCGCGAAGTTGATGTCCATATCCTCGTAGAAGCGCGCCTTGCGTTCGGGCGAGAGGAGCACGGTGTTGAGCCGTTCGGCGTCCTCGGCGGGGAGGACGTAGTCGTCGATCCGTTCGATGTTGAGCATCCGCCGGACGAACGGCTTGGCGCCGGCGGAAAGGTGCAGGTCGCTGCAGCCGAGGGCGCGCAGACAGGTGAGCAGCAGGATCATCCGTTCGGCGACCTGTGCATCGTCGAGCTGGGAGATGTCGCGCAGGGTCGGCAAATCGGCGTAGGAGTGGATCTGGGAGAGATCGATGTTCGCCCCTTCGAACCGGGTGGCGGAGTCGGCGACCAGGCCGGTCCGCTGTTTTCTCCGGCGGCGGGAGCTGTCGTCGTCCTCCTCCTCTTCCTCGCGGGGGGCGGCCGCCGGAGCCGGAGTTGCCGGCGTCTCGTATTCCGGCGCGATGCCGGTTTCCGCCTGTCCGACGGCGTAGTCGATGACGGCCTGAATCTGCTCGAGGACGCTCTGGGCATCCTCCTGCGAAAGGCCGGCGACCAGCCGGTCGAGGATGCTCTGGGCGTAGGCGGTCAGATCGGGAGAACCGAGCGAAGCGTAGAGCTGTTCCGCCTCCGCCCGGGTGAGCGCGCCGTTGGTGACCAGCGCGAAAATGAACCATTGGATATCAAGCGGCATTTCTCTTCTCTCTCTTGATGAAAACTTGGATTTTTGTATTATAGCCCGTTCTCGCCGATTTTTCAAGGAATTTCCCGGAAATTTCAATCCGCAAATCCGGGCGGTTTCATTTTCTTTTTCCGGAAATTCCGGGGAAAATTGCAAAATTCCTTTCGAGGTGCTATGTTAAGCGAAACGCTCCCGTAGCTCAGTTGGATAGAGCGAACGCCTCCTAAGCGTTAGGTCACCAGTTCGATTCTGGTCGGGAGCACCATGTCAAACGCAGCAGGGGCCGTCGATTTTGGAACAGCGTGGGAAAGAGAGCCAGGCGAAATACCGCCAGATCGCCGATATCCTGCGGGAACGCATCCGGCGCGGCCGCTACAAACCGGGCGAGACGATCCCCTCCTATCCGCGACTGCGGGAACTCTTCGAAGTGAGCGACATCACCGTGCGCAAGGCGGTGGCGCTGCTGGTGAACGAAAATCTTCTGCGCATGGAGCGCGGCCGCGGCAAGGGATTCTTCGTCATGCCCCCCGCGCCGGCGCGCAGTTCCGGGCGGCGGCTTCACCGCCTCTGCATCCTGCCGGTGAACCTGCCCCAGAGCGACGACCCCGCCATTCAGAAGGGGATCACCGCCGCGGTCGAGGCGGAGTTCGGGAGCGTCATTCTGCTGCCGGACTTCGCCGACGCCGACAGCCGATTGCGCTGTCTGCGGAGCATCACCGCCGCCGAGGCCGCCGACGGATTTCTGATCAACGGTCAGCTCTTCGCCTCCGATCGCGAGGCGGCGGGGGTGACGGAGTATTTCGACTCCTGCGGGATGAAGTATGTGGTGATCTATTCGTGCGAATGTCGTTCCGCGTCGGAGTTTTTCGCCGCCGGGCGCCCCGGCGTGTTCATGAACGAGCGCGACGCGCTCCGGCGGGCACTGCTCCGGGCGGAGAGCCGCGGCAACCACCGGCTGCTCTTTCTCGGCATCGACGGATTTTCGGTGCGCCGCTCGATCGAAGTGGCCCGCGCTCTCGATCTCGCGCAAAAGTTCGAATTTGCGGAAATCATCCTCGACGAGCTGGAGGTCAAGAACCTCTTTCACTCCTTCGAGCGGGTGCTGGAGGAGGCGGTCCGCCCCGGAACCACTGTCGTGCTGGAGGGGAGCAACCTGCCGCTGAGCTATTTCGACAGTCTGCTCGCGGCGCGCCGCCTCCGGCCCGGCCGCGACGTCTCCTGCTTCTTCTTCGAGCACTACTGCAACCTCGAGCCGGTCTTTTTCAGCAAGTACTCCTCGATCAGCCGCCCCTATTTCGACCTCGGGTTCAAGGCGGGCGAACTGCTCCGGCGGATGGTCGCCGCCGGAACGCCGGGCGAGACCATCACGCTTTCCGCGGCCTTCAACGACCTCGGCACGATCTGACGGGCCCGCCGTTTCCGCCTCAGGGGAGGGGTTCGGCGATGACGAAGGCGGGCAGCCCCGGAATCTTCCAGTGCTCCAGCACCCGCCGGATTGCCGGATCGTTGAGATTCTCCGCCTGGAACTTCACCACGACGAATTTCTCCAGCGCCTTCTTCACCTCCGGCTGCGGGAAGACCTCGCGTTCCATCGCGCGGCAGTTCTTGCACCAGGTCGCCCAGAAGTCGATCAGAAGCGGTTTGCCGGAGCGGCGGGCTTCGGCGATTCCGGCTTCCAGCCGGGCGGCTTCGGCTTCGGGGGAGAACTTGCCGGGCAGCAGGGTGTATCCGGTCCAGCCGTAGTAACAGGCCGCGGCGAGAATGATGACGCCGAAGAGGGTTTTGACCGCCACCATGAAGGCGCCCGGTTTCGGCAGGACGCCGAATCCGGCGCCGGCCAGCGGCCACGGCAGGGCCATGCCGACGCCGAGCAGGAAGGGGAGCGCCAGCGCGAAGTAGTTCCCCGCCTGGTACCGTTCGGCGGCGAAGAGCAGCACGCCGATCACCACCGGGGCGACGCAGGCGCCGGCCAGCAGTGCGGCGAGCGCGCCCATGACGAAGGCGACGACGGTTTTGCCGCCCTTGATCCGGCTCGGCTTCACATTGAGTTTTCCGGAGAGGTCGACGTTGAACACCCCGAACATCGCCAGCGCGAGAATCAAAAAGACCGCCGCAATGACGAAGTTGAACCAGCTCGACGCGTTGAGCGAGCCGAAGCGCGCCCCGGTGAGGATGACCGCCAGTCCGAGGATGCCGTAGGCGGCGGCCATGCCGGTGCCGTAGGCGAGGCCGCGCCGGAAGCCGGTGCCGCGCCCGGCGCCGTCCGCGCCGATGATGGCGAGGTTGACCGGAATCATCGGCAGTACGCAGGGGGTCAGGTTCAGCCCGAGCCCGCCGAGCAGGGTGAGGAGGATGATCCACCAGATTCCGGCGTCGTGGAAGAGCGGCTTCTCCTCCGGAGCCGCCCCGCCTTCGGCGCGGTCGAGGAAGCGCAGAAATCCTTCAGCGGAGAGGGTGCCGGTGGTCTGGCGGAGCGTCTTCAACCGGTCGAGTGCGAGCGGCGCATCGACGGCCTGGTCGAGAAGTGTTTCGGCGGGCGGGGTGCCGCCGGCGAGGGTGAGATCCTCCGGCATGTAGCACATGGCGGGTTCCCCGCCGTTCGCGCTCCGGCATCCCTGGTAGGAGACCGTCGCCCGGAAGGGCGGGACGCCCTCGAAGAGCCAGACATGTTTCCCGGCAGGGTAGATCTGTGTCGCGCCGAAGAACTCATCGTCGTGACTGACCGGTTTCGGCGCCGTTTTCGGCGAGAGGGTTTTGCCGTCCGCGCCGGAGACCTGAATCTCCAGCGTTCCGGCGTAGAAGTAGTGCTGCGGGGCGACGGTCGCGGTGATCGTCAGCCGGGATCCCTCCGTTTCGGCCTTCCACTCGAAGGGGGCGGCGGTCACGGCGGCGGCGGTCACGGCGGCGGCGGCGAACAACGCGCCCAGCAGGGAGAAGAAGCGGTACAGCATGCAGAGCTCCCGGGATTATTTTTTCGCCTTGTCCATCTTCTGGGCCTTTTTCGCCAGCTGTTCGATGTCGCGGATGTATCCTCTGGCGTTGCGGGCGGTCACCTTGCCGATCGTTTTGCCCTGTGCGTCGAGCAGCAGCGACGTGGGGTAGCCCCTGACGCCGTATTTCTCTCTGAGTTTCTTATTCTGTTCGGTGAGTTTGGCGTCGAGCTGTTTTTTGCGGGGGAAGTCCAGATAGAGCAGTACGACGTTCTTCTCCGCGAACTTCTGGAACGAGGAGTCCTTCAGCACCTTCTTCTCCAGCTGGACACAGTAGGGGCACCAGTCCGAACCGGTGAAGAGAGCGAGCACCGGCCGCTTCTCTTTGGCGGCGCGGGCGAGTGCCGCGTCGTAGTCGGTGTCCCACCCTTTGGGCACATCCGCGGAAAAGAGCGGCAGCGCCACGACGGAAAGCAGTGCGAGCAAAACAGGGAAAACCATCTTCTTCATGTTCATCTCCTCCTGATGTTGGCTTGTAGCGATGAGAAAGAAAAATACCCTGTTCACACTGTAGCATCGGTTTGCTTTTTTTCAAGATTGCGGTTTGCCCGGGATGCGAAAATAAGCTATATTACGCAAGAGCGTGCAGAGGAGGGCCGCCCACGCGCTTTTCCGGGGAATGACGGAACAATGACGGATAAAGAACGGAAAAGTGACGGATGAGCCGATTTTTTCTGCAAGAACTTGCTGCAAAACAAATTCCGATATTACAGGAGGCCGTTTTTATGAAAAAACTTGATTCACTTTCGCCCGCGCCGGTATGGGAAATTTTCGAGCTGATCTGTTCGATTCCGCACCCCTCCGGGCACGAGGCGGCGCTGGCGGAGACGCTCTCCGCCATGGCCCGCGAACGGGGGCTCGCCGTCCGGCGCGACGCGGCCGGAAATCTCCGGATCGACCGTGCCGCCGCGCCGGGATTCGAATCGGCTCCCGCCGTTCTGCTTCAGGCGCACCTCGACATGGTGCCGCAGACGGCGCCGGGGGTGAAGTTCGACTTTCTTACCGACCCGATTCCGCCGGAAATCCGCGGGGAGTGGGTGGTCTCCGGCGCCGGAACCACCCTCGGCTCCGACAACGGAATCGGGGTCGCCGCCGCGGTGGCGCTCCTCTTCGACCCGGCGTGGCGCGGCGGCGCGCTGGCGGGGGTGTTCACCGTCTCCGAAGAGGTGGGGCTCAACGGCGCTCTGGCGCTCTCCCCGGAGATGCTCGAAGGAACCTATCTGCTCAACCTCGACTCCGAAGAGGAGGGGGAGCTCTACCTCGGCTGTGCCGGCGGCGCCCGGCTGACGCTCACCTTTGACACGGCGTTCCGGCCGGTTCCCGCCGGGATGACGGGAGTCCGCTGCACGGTCGGCGGCATGGCCGGCGGACACTCCGGATGCAACATCGCCGACCGGCGCGGCAACGCGATCCGCCTGCTCGCCCGCCTGCTGAAAGAGTCGCCCGAACTTCAAATTGCCTCGTTCGACGGCGGCACCTGCGACAACGCGATTCCGCGCGAAGCGGTGGTTTCGGGCGCTCTTCCGGCGGAGACGTTCGAGAGCTTCCGCCGCCGGGCGGAGGCGTTCGAACGCGAGGCGGCCGGGGAGTTCGACGCGCCGCCGGAGTTCCGGATCGAGGTGGAATCCGCGCCTCTGCCGGAACAGGTCTGGCAGGAGTCGTTCCGCGACCGGGTGCTCGACGCCCTTACCGGCTGCCCCGACGGCCCGACGGCGTTCGATTCGGCGCTCGGCGTGGTGCGGACCAGCTCCAACCTCGCCGCGGTGCGGAGCGAAGGGGAACGCCTCGTCGTCGCCACCAGCCAGCGCAGTCAGATCGACGCCGAACGCGCCGCATTGACCGAAGCGATTGCGGAACGGTTTCGGGCGGCGGGGGCGACGGCGTCGGTGAGCCACGCCTATCCCGGCTGGGAGCCGCGGCTGGATTCGCGGCTCTTCTCGACCGCGGCATCGCTCTATCGCGAACTCTTCGGGAGGAAGCCGGAGCCGAAGGTGATCCACGCCGGGCTGGAGTGCGGCATCCTCTCCGGAATCAATCCGAAGCTGGAGATTCTCTCCTTCGGCCCGACGCTGGAGAATCCGCACAGTCCGGGCGAACGGCTCGACATCGCGTCGGTCGGCCGCTTCTGGAAATTTCTGCGCGAACTTATTTTGCGGTTGCAGAGCTCGCCGCGGCCTTGAGCTCCTTCTGGAGTTCGGGGAGCCCCTCGGAGAAGCGCCGGTTGGTGATCTCCGAGAGGGCGGCACCGATCCGGGCGTCGGCCTGCGCCTTCTTCTGCCCGAGCGGGGTGCGATAGAAGGCGATCAGTGCGCGGAGTTCGTCGGGGGTGTAGTTTTTGAGGTAGAGCCCGGCCAGCTCCCCCTTGAGCGCGTCGAAGGCGAAGCATTTGCGCACGAACCGCTCCATCGCCGGGCGGGTGGGATCATCCGGCGCGGAACCGAGCTGGCGGAGCGACGCTTCGACGGTCGCCTCCAGCGCCTGCCGGGTGCCGTTGATCTGCAGCAGCTCTTCGGCGAGGGCGCGCGCGTCGCGGCCGGCCGCGGCGGCACAGCAGCAGAAAAACAGCGCCGCCGGAAGGAAAAGAAGTCGTTTTTTCATAAGTTTCTCCCGATGATCTGAATCGAGCCGAGCGGACGGTTGAGCCGTTCGGCGACCACTTTGCACTTGACCCGGAGCAGGAAGTAGACCGGGCGGGTGAACTCCTCGTCGAGCGATTCGAAGTTCCCCTGCCCCTTGGAGATGACCAGGTCGGCGCGGGAGAGCGCGTCGAGGATCTCCGGCGAACTGTGGCGGAGCGACACCCCCGGCGCGCAGTCGCCGGTGTCGATGATCGGCGCGAAGTCGATTCCGGAGAGTTTCGCCTCCCGCCGGGTGACGTCGTTCAGCACCGGGAGCCCCCGCACGCCGATGGTCAGCTTGTCGGCGTAGGGCTCCATCAGCAGCCGGTCGACCACCGCTTCGCCGCAGTTGTCCAGCATGTAGAAGATCGACTTCGCCCGGTCCATCCGGCGCTTCAGATCGGCGCACGCCTCGCGGTCGAACGGCAGGTCGAACACCTCGCGGATTCCGGCCTCGGCCTCCAGCAGGTTGAATTCCGGGTTGACGCCGTAGTCGATGATGTTGCCGCCGATCGCCAGGCGCACCGCCGCTTCGAAGGGGTCGCTGCTTTCGGCGACGAGCTGCCGCAGTTCGGGCAGAAGCTCCAGCCCGAGCTGTGTGGATCTGTCCTTGACCTCCCGGTAGGCGTCCTCGATGCCGGAGACCTCGTTGACGATCCGGTTGAAAAAGCTGGCGAACTCCGGCGGGGTGGTCCGGTCGTCGGCGTCGACCACCTTGCGGAGCATGCGGCGCACCAGTTCGTACTGCCGGTCGAGGTCGGGCGTGGCCATCTTCGCCAGGCGGGAGAGCTGTGAAAGAATGCAGGGGTAGCAGTCGATTTGAACTCGCATGGTCACGCCTCCGGCCAGTGTTGTTTCAGCAGTTCCGCCGTCGCCTCGAGCGCCTCCGGCACACAGCGGATGTCGGCGAGGACCGGCATGAAGTTGTTGTCGCCGTTCCAGCGCGGCACGATGTGCATGTGCAGGTGGTCGGCCACGCCGGCTCCGGCCGCCTTGCCGATGTTGCAGCCGATGTTGAACGCTTCCGGCGCCATCGCCCGGCGGAGCGCCTCTTCGGCCGTCGCGCAGAGATCGAGAAGTTCCGTCCGCTCCTCCCGGGTGAGCAGTGCGAGGTCGCCGACGTGCCGGTAGGGGGCCGCCAGCAGATGCCCGGTGTTGTAGGGGTAGCGGTTGAGCATGACGAAACAGTGTGTTCCGCGATGGAGGATCAGCGGCTCCTCGGGCCGGTCTCCGGGCTCTTCGCTGCCGCAGAGAAAACAGCGCTTCTCCTTCGGGCCGCGGATGAATTCGATGCGCCACGGCGCCCACAGCGGTCGGTTCTCTTCTCTCATGATGTCGATCCTTGTTGCCTGGCAAGTCGCAGGAGGCGCTCCTTGCGTTTCCGGTATTGAATCAGCGCGACGGCGGCGTGGAACGTCACGAGCGCCGCCAGCACTGCGATGAACCATTCGCCGTGCCGGACGAAGAAGGTCTCCGCCGGTTCCGGCTCGACGCCGACTCCGACGGTGGCGATGCCGCGGCCGCGGCGGAGTTCGAGCCGCGCTTCCGGACCGGGCACCTCCAGAATCTGGGTGAACTCTCCCAGCGGCGTCACCACGCCGGAGCCGCCGTTGTTGCCGCAGCGGACCATCGGCAGGCCGGTTTCGACCGCGCGCATGACCGCGTTGGCCAGGTGCTGTTCCGGCTCGCTGCTGACGGGGTACCAGGCGTCGTTGGAGAGCACCACCAGTACGTTGGCGCCGCGCCGGGCGAACTCGCGGGTGAGGTAGCCGAACACCCCTTCGTAACAGATCGCCGTTCCGGCGCGGACGTCGTCGCGCAGCCGGACCGGATTCGGGTTGACTCCCGGCGTGAGGTCGCGGTTCATATCCACCGCCCGGATCAGGAACTCCGGCAGCAGCGAACGGAAGGGGATGTACTCGCCGAACGGCACCCGGTGAATTTTGTCATATTTGTGACGCAGTTTCCCGTCGGCGGAGAAATAGAGCGCGCTGTTGGTCACGCCGGGAGGGCCGCCGCCGGGGAGCGTATCTTCGAAATCGATCGAGCCGAGCAGCATCGGCAGTCCGGTCCGGGCGATCAGCCGGGCGACGCCGAACCGGAAGGAGGCGCTCACCGGATGGGTCGAGCGGAACGGCACCGGCACCGCGCTCTCCGGCCAGACGATCAGCTCCGGTTTCGGCGCGAGCTGCGGCGCCCGGCAACTGAGGGCGAGGTAGACGTCGAGCGCCTCCTGCGCCTCGGCGAGCGAGGCGTTGCGCCGCTGGGAGATGTCCCCCTGCACCAGCGCCGGGAACCAGTTCGGGCGGACCGGTTCGTACTGCACGATCCGCAGGAGTCCGCCGAGCATCGTCAGCGTGAGAAGGAGCAGAACTGCGAGCATCACCCGCAGTCCCGGACCGCGGAAGCGGGTGCGGCAGGCGGCGAAGATTCCGGTGTCGGCCAGCGCGACGAGAAAGTTCACGCCGTAACTGCCGGTCAGCGCGGCGATCTGGAGCATCGCGGTGTTGCGCCACATGGTGACGCCGAGATCGTTCCAGGTGAAGAGGCGGGAGCGGGTCCACTCCAGCAGCGTGAAGAGCGCGGCGCTGCCGGCGGCGAAGAGAAGCAGCCGGAAGAACGCCGCGGAGGAGTGGAGAAACTTCTCCCGCGCGGCAAAGCCGCCATCCTCCGCGCCGGCCGGAAAGAGGCTGTTCTGCCAGAGCCACGGCAGCGCCGCCGCCCAGACCGCCGGCCAGAGCGAAATGACCGGCGCGAGCAGCCACGGTACCGCCGGGTGGATCTCCCGCAGGAAGCGGAAGGCGAAGAGCGCCCACCCCAGTCCCCAGAGCCATCCGGCGAACGCCGCCGCGCGCCAGGAGCTGTTCACTGCGTAGAGCAGAAGCGGCACGAGAGTGAGGAAGGCGAGGAGATTCCAGTTGAGAGGCGGCAGGGCGGCCGCGTAGAGCGTTCCGCCGAGAAAAACCAGCAGGAGCCGCAGCAGGCGGCACTTCCGGGAGACCCGCGCCGATTCGTCGGGCGGATCGCCGGCGCCGGCGGGGGGCGAAATCATGAAAATATCGGGTAAATGCGTCATTGCGATTCAAAAATTATTGAAATCATGGTGCTTTTGGTGTAATTTACTACACATTTACAACCGAGGCAATTTCAAAAGCCGGTTTCGCATACATTTTTTTCCGGATTTCGACAGGCGCGGAGCCCGCTTTTGAAAGTTGCCTCACAACTGCGGGAATTGGAAAAATGAAAATCAACGAAACGGTGCAGTTCGACCACATTGTGGTCGGCAGCGGTCTGGCGGGGCTCTCCAGCGCCCTCCATCTGGCGCGCTCCGGGCGGAGCGTGGCGGTTTTGACCAAGCGGGAGATCTACGAGTGCAACAGCCGTCTCGCCCAGGGCGGCGTCGCCTGCGTCATGGACCGGCTGGATTCCTTCGATGAACATGTCAAAGATACTCTCACGGCGGGGGCGGGGCTCTGCGACGTCGGCGCGGTCCGCACCATCGTCGAAGCGGGGCCGGCGGCGATTCAGGAGCTGATCGAGCTCGGGGCGAAGTTCACCACCCGCGGGGAGCTCGGCTACACCGACGAGGCCGAGGAGTTCGACCTCGGCCGGGAGGGCGGCCACCACAAGCGCCGGATTCTCCACGCCGGAGACATCACCGGCGCGGAGCTCGAACGGGTGATGATCGAAGCGGTCCGTTCGATGCCGAACATCAAGGTGTTCGAATACCACGTCGCGATTGACCTGGTGGTCAGTTCGCGGCTCGACCTCGGCGGCCCGAACCGCTGCTTCGGAGTTTACGTGCTCGATGTGAAGAGTGGGAACATCCTCACCTTCCTCGCCCCCTCCACCACCATCGCCTGCGGCGGCGCCGGCAAGGTCTACCTCTACACCAGCAATCCGGACGTCGCCTGCGGCTCCGGCATCGCGATGGCCTACCGGGCCGGGGCGAAGATCGCCAATATGGAGTTCATCCAGTTCCACCCGACGATTCTGTACCATCCGACCATCCGTTCGTTCCTGATCAGCGAGGCGCTGCGGGGCGAGGGCGCGGTGCTCAAGTGCCGCGATTCGCGCGACTCCGAGCCGGTCGAATTCATGCAGAAGTACCACCCGATGAAGAGCCTTGCGCCGCGCGACGTGGTCGCCCGCGCGATCGACTCCGAAATGAAGCGCACCGGCGAGGAGTGCGTCTATCTGGATATCCGCCACCTCGACGAGACGACGCTGCGCCGCCGGTTCCCGAACATCTTCGCGAAGTGCCTGGAGGCGGGCATCAACATGGCGCACGATCTCATTCCGGTGGTGCCGGCGGCCCACTTCGTCTGCGGCGGCATCAAGACCGACGTCAACGGCGCGTCGAGCATTCAGGGGCTCTACGCGGTCGGCGAATCCGCCTGCACCGGACTGCACGGCGCGAACCGTCTGGCGAGCAACAGTCTGCTCGAAGCGCTGGTGGTCTCGCGCTTTGCGGCGGCGGACATCAACGCCCGGTTCGAGGAGTTCCGCCAGGCGCGGCCGAACACCGACGCCGCGCTCAACTGGATGACCGGCAACGCCACCGACTCCGACGAGCAGGTGGTGATCGCCCACAACTGGGATGAGATCCGCCGCTTCATGTGGGACTACGTCGGCATCTACCGCACCAACAAGCGCCTGGAGCGTGCCAAGAACCGGATCAAGCTGATCCGCAAGGAGATCGAAAAGTACTACTGGGACTTCCTCGTCACCGCCGACCTGGTCGAACTGCGGAACATCGCCACCGTCGCCGAACTGATCATCGACAGCTCGCTGAAGCGCCATGAGAGCCGGGGACTTCACTACAACGCGGACTACCCCTATCGCGACCCCGAACTCGACTGCGTGGACACCATCATCCAGAGGGAGCTGTGACGTGCCTGCGATGAAACATGAACTCCCGGTTGAGAACCGGGTGATCGAACTGATTTCCACCCTGCAGGGGGCCGGGTTTGAGGCCTATATCGTCGGCGGCGCAATCCGCGATCTGCTGCTGGGCCGCCGCCCCAAGGACTACGACATCTCGACCGCGGCGACGCCGGAGGAGGTGCGCAACGTCTTCGGCCGCCGCTCGGCCCGGATCATCGGCAAGCGGTTCCGGCTGGTGCACGTCCGCCACGGCGGCGAACTCTTCGAGGTGAGCACCTTCCGTCGGGCTCCCTCCCCGGAGAGCGCGGCGGTGGGGCCGGACGGGCGGAAGCACGAGGAGCTGCCGGAGCATATGATCCTCTCCGACAACTCCTTCGGCACCGCCGAGGAGGATGCCTGGCGGCGCGACTTCACGGTCAACGCGCTCTTCTACGACCCGGTCCGGTCGGAACTGATTGACCACACCGGGCAGGGGATCGACGACATCCGCTCCGGGGTGGTGCGGGCGATCGGCAATCCGCGCCTCCGCTTCGAGGAGGATCCGGTGCGGATGCTCCGCGCGCTCAAGCTGGTCGGGCAGTACGACTTCTCCTTCGACGCGGCGACGGAAAACGCGCTCTTCGCCATGCTGCCGCTGATCCGTCACGCCGCGCCTTCGCGCCTTTCGCTGGAGCTGGAGAAGATCCTGAGCTCCAGCTACGGCGACAAGCATCTGCTCGCCTTTCACGACTATGGCCTTCTGGAGTACTTCCTGCCGGAGATCGACACGGCGTGGGGCAGCCCGGTCTGCGAATATGCGCTCAACCTCTTCAACGAGCGGAACTGCCGGGTGGCCGAGGGAATCTACCGCAACAGCATCTCGCTGGCGATGGCGACGCTCGCGCTGCCCTTCGTCGAACAGCAGTGCGGCAGTGCGGTCGGCATGCTGTGGAAGAATTCGCCCGACGCGCGGGCCGCGATTGCCGGCGTGCTGGACCGGCTGTTCCGGCCTCAGACGATGATGAACCGCATGACGCTTTCGGCGGAGCGGGTGCTTCAGCTGCAGGCGCTCTTCGGCGAACCGAAGAGCCGGCCGGAGCAGTTGATGGAGAGCCGCTCCTACGCCCATTCGCGCGAACTTCTGCTGATCCGCACCGCGGTTCAGGAGGGCGACGTGGCGGAGCTGGAACGGCTCTGGCCGCCGGTCGGAGCCCGCCGTCGCGGCGGTCGTAACGACGGCCGGAATGCGGAGGGCGAAGGGGGCGGAGGGCGCCGGCCGCGCCGCCGCCGCCACCGTTCCCGCCGGGGGAAGGAGCCGGAATCGTGAGGCGGCTCCGGCGGTTTGCCGCACTGGTGCTGCTGCTTTCGGCGGGGCTGTTCCCCGCTCGCGGCGGCGCGGAGGTGCTGAACGACCCGACGACCGGGCGTCCGGTCCGTTACGCCGGGAAATTCTCCTCTGCCAGAGTGACGCTGCCGGACCACTACCGCGCCAAAAGCCGGGAGTTCCGCGGCGTCTGGGTGGCGACGGTTGAGAACATCGATTTTCCGCGCCACGCCGACGCGGCCTCCTTCCAGCGCGACTTCATCCAGCTGGTGGAGAATCTGCGCAAGGCGAACTTCAACGCGATCTTCTTTCAGGTGCGTCCGATGTGCGACGCCTTCTACCCGTCGAAACTCAACCCCTGGTCGCGCTGGATGACCGGGCAGGAGGGGCGCAGTTACGGGTCGTTCGACCCGCTCGCCTTCATGGTGGAGGAGGCGCACCGCCGCAATCTTGAATTTCATGCGTGGATGAATCCCTACCGGGTGCACGGCGGCACGCCGTTGCGGCGGAATGCCTATCTGCGGACGCTTGCTCGCGGCAGTTTCGCCCGGCGGAATCCCGCTCTGGTGCTGGAGTCGAAGCTCGCCAACGGCCGCTATTCGCTCTTTCTCAACCCCGGGGAGCCGCAGGTGGTCCGCCACATCGTCGATTCGGTGAAGGAGATTCTGGCGCGCTACCCGGTCGACGCGATCCATTTCGACGACTATTTCTACTTGTACACCGACATCGGCAACATCGACCAGGAGACCTTTCGGAGCCGGAATCCGCGCCGTCTTTCGCTCGCACAGTGGCGGCGGAGCAACGTGGACAACGTCATCTACGGGGTGCGGCAGGCGGTGGATGCGAGCAACCGCGCGACCGGACGGCGGGTCGCCTTCGGGGTCAGCCCCTTCGGCATCTGGGCGAACAAAAGCCATCTCGCCTCCGGTTCGCTCACCGGCGGGAAGGAGTCCTATTTCGCGCAGTACGCCGATTCGCGCGGCTGGGTGAAGAAGCAGTGGGTGGATTACATCGTGCCCCAGATCTACTGGCCGTTCTCGCACGACGTCGCGGCCTACGCGGCGCTGACCGACTGGTGGAGTTCGGTGGTCGCCGGAACCGGTGTCAATCTCTACATCGGCCACGGCGTCTACCGGCTCGGCTCCGGCAGAAGCTGGCCGGCGCGGGAACTGGCCGATCAGCTCCGCTACAACAGCACCCGTCCGGAGGTTTCCGGCTCGGTGCTCTTCTCCTACCGCAGCGTTTTTCTGCCGGCCAATGCGACGATGAAGGAGGGGGTGAACCGGGCGCTGCGCACCTACTGGAGAGCACCCGCTCTGCGGCCGCTCTACCGCAATCTGCGCTGACGGCCGCGGGCGGTCGGCTATTTGTGGTGTTTGCTGAGGGCGTGTTCCACCATGGCGGCGACGATTTTCTCGGTGTTTTCCGCACGCTTGTTGAGTTCGGCTTCCAGCCGGATGGCGCGGCGCTTCATCTCCTCGAGCTGGCGGCGGTTTTCATTGAGCCGCTGTTCGAAATCGGTGCGCGCGTGGGCGGTGAGTTTCGCTTTGACGGCCTCCTTTTCCTCCTGGGAGGAGGCGGCGTGATAGGCGGCGATCAGACGGCGGAACTCCCGGTGCCGGGCCTGCTCCACCTGCCGCATCGCCTCCGCCTTCTCCTTGAGCACGGAGCGGAATTTCTCCGGATCGGAGCTCTGGAGCCGGAGGAGCTCCTGACGCTCCTTTTCGCTCAGGTTGGCGAAGACGCGCCACATGCGCGGACCGCCGAAGCGGGGACCGCCCCCTTTCTTGGGTTTTTCCACTTCCGGAGGCGGAGGCGGCGGAGGGCCTGCCGGTTCCTCCGGCGGAGTTTCCGGCGCAGGAGCCGCCGTCGCTGTTCCGGCGAAGAGGATCAGGCCTGCCAGGAGAAGCAGGAGGCGGTGAAATTTCATATTCAGTTTCCTTTCATCATGTTGAGACCGGCAAGTTCCGAGAAGGCCTGCCGCCCGCAGTAGAGTTCGAAATTGAGGTTGTAGTTCTCCTGCTCGACTTTGCTCCAGTCGTTGAGGGCGAGCAGCTCCTGCGTTTCGGCGGCGCGGACGTCGTCCGCTGCCGGCTGGAACCAGAAGATGCCGGAGCCGGCGAGCAGTGCCGCGGCGGCCGCCGCGGCTCCGGAGAGGCTCCAGCGACGGAAAACCCGGCGGAAGCGGAGTTTCTTCGCCTCCTGGCGCGCCGCCGCGAGAATCCGCCGGTCAAGGGCCGCCGGAACCTCCCGGCGAATCAGCGATTCGTAGTGTTCAAACTCTTTCATAGGACACCTCCCCGGTCGATTTCCCGGATCAATTTTCTCAAATTCCGGATCGCGTACTGCATTCTGCCGAGCACGGTATTGATCGAGCAGTTCTGAATCTCCGCGATCTCCTTGAACGCGAGATCCTGCTGCCGGAGCAGGAAGACTTCGCGCTGCTCCTCCGGCAGCCGGGCGACAGCATCGGCGATCACCTTGCCCACCTCGCCGGAATCCAGTTCGCTGACCGGCTCCATCGCCGTCGGACCCGGCATATCCGGGGTGGTTTCGGCGTCGAGCGGAACCGCCCCCTCCCGCTCCGGCCGGAGTTTCCGGATCCGGTCGATGAAGATGTTGCGGCCGATGCGGAAGAGCCAGGCGCTGAACCGGCCGTCGTCGCGGTATTTCGGCAGCTTTTCAATCACCCGCAGCCAGGTCTCTTCGAAGACCTCGTCCACCTCGGCGGAGTTCCCCGGAATCAGATTGTTCAGGAACCCGTACAGCTGGCGGCGGTATCGGTGATAGAGAACTTCAAACGCCGCTTCATCGCCGCCGGAAAACGCCCGGATCAACTCCATGTCTCCGGCTTCCTCGACCGTCTTCATCTGGTTGTTTTCTCTTGTCTGTTTCATTGGTTTAACGGATGGGCGGGGCGGAAAATTGTACGGGCCGCTGGAAATTCGTCAAAAAATTCCACACCGGCCGGTCCGGAGCAAGCAGCTCCTCAGGCGGCGGACCGGCGAGTTCTACCCAGCGGTACTCCTGCCCTTCGCGGCAGACCGGAACCGCCCCCGAGGCGAGCAGGGCGCGGAGAAAGATCAGCTCGATGCCCCCCCGTTCCGGCGCCGTGACCAGCCGGTAGAGTTCGTCGCCGGGAGTGATCGCAACGCCGAGCTCCTCCTCCAGTTCGCGGCACAGCGCCTCGGCGGGAGTTTCGCCCGGTTCGATTTTTCCGCCGGGGAACTCCCAGCCGGCGGGCGGCTTCCCGGCGGGACGGGAGGCGAGCAGCACCTTCCCTGCTCTGCGGATGACGGCGGCGGCGACGTGAATTCTGCACATGATTCTACCCCGGAAACTGTTCGGTAAGCGACTGCAGCAGGAAGAGCAGATTTCCCACCAGAAACGAACCGATCGCATAGAGCTGGTCGATGAAGACGAAGAGCAGCATGATCATCACGAAGAAGGCGCCGCGCACCGCCTCCGAACTCTGCCGGACGAAGCGCGGGAAGAAGTTTTCGAGGATGTACCAGCCGTCGAATCCGGGCACCGGGAAGAGGTTCAGCAGAAAGAGCACCACATTGAGTTCGCCCGCGTAATAGAGCATCTCCCAGGTGAATTCGGTCCCCAGCTGGAGTTTGAAGCAGACGAAGCAGAGCACGGTGAATCCGACGGCGAGCGCGAGATTGGTCGCGGGCCCGGCGAAGGCGACCAGCGCCGGGCCGTGACGGTGACGCATGAGGTCGTGCCGCACCGGCACCTGCCCCCACGCCAGCCCGAAGAAGGCGAAGATGATGAGCGACCACAGCCCCATCTGGCGGAAGGGGTTGAGCGTCAGGTGCCCGGCGTCGGCGGCGGTGGGATCCCCCTCCTTGAGCGCGATGTAGGCGTGCATGAATTCGTGACAGCAGATCGAGAAGATGACGATGATGGCCACGGCGAAGAAGAACGGCGGGTTCTCCCAGAGCTGTTGGATGAAGAGCGACATGACTGGTTACACCTCCGATTCGTCGAGCGCGACCGGCCAGAACTGGAACGCGGGCGTCTCGTAGGGGTGGCTGGCCCGGAGCGCGGCGATGACGGCGCGGAGATGCTCGCGGGCGCAGATGGTTTCGAGCTTGACTTCGGGAACGGTTTCCAGCGTGCCGACCGAACCGACGGCGGGCGAACTGCCCGGCAGGGGCCGGAACTGCCCGGTTCCGGCGGTGGACCAGATGCAGCTGTCGTAATTGCCGAGGCGCCCGGCTCCGGCGGCGGCGATGGCGGCGCGGAGGGGTTCGGCGTGAGTGGCCGGCACGTAAATTTCGATCTTGAAAAACATGGGTTCCCCCGGTTGAAAAATGAAACATGCGGAATTTAGCACCGCACTGCCGGAAAATCAACTGGAATATTCTCCATAAATATGGTATATTACGAAATTCGACACGATTTTCGACGGTAATGCGGAGGAGAGCAACACCATGAGCCTGTTTGACCGTCCCTACATGCAGAACGGCGGCCGCCCCGCCGACAACGGCATGAACATGATCTGGACGCTGATCGCGATCAACGCGATCGCCTATCTCTTTGTAGCCCCGCCGGAATCGGCGGGATTTTTCCGGCTGGCGCTGACCAGCGGCGGCATCCGGGACTTTCACCTCTACCAGCTGCTGACGGCGGGATTCCTGCACGGGAGCTTCTCCCACATCTTCTTCAACATGTGGGGCGTCTACCTCTTCGGCACGCTGGTGGCGCCTCACATCGGCGGGAAGCGTTTTCTCGCGCTCTACCTGATCGGGGCGATCACCGGCAATCTGCTCTTTCTGCTCTTCAACTGGAACACGCCGGCGATTCTCTGCGGCGCCTCCGGCGCGGTCTGCGCGATCATGATGGCGGCGGCGATGCTCGAGCCGAACCGGCGGTTCGTCATGATCTTCATGCCGTTCTTCCCCTTGAAGACGGCGACGCTGGTGATCTGCTACACCATTCTGGAGATCATCCTCGAAGTGAGCGGCGGCCAGAGCGGCATCGCCCACCTCGCCCACCTCGGCGGATTTCTCGGCGGATATTGCTTCTTGAAGGTGCTCTTCGGCAGTTCTCTGCCGTGGGATCCGTTCCGTCGCCGGGTGCGTCCGGGGGAGTGGAAGCGTCCTCCGGCGTGGAACGCCTCCCGTCCGGCTCCGGAGCCGCCGCCCGCGGGCGGGCGCGTTTCGCCGCGTGAACTGGATGCCCTGCTCGACAAGATCTCCCGCGAAGGGATCAACAGCCTGAGCGAATATGAACTCGCCCGGCTCCGGCAGGCGCGCGAAGAGATGCGCGGCGGCAGAGGGTAACATCATGCTCAGCACTTCATTGTTCGACTACACGCTCCCGGAGGAGCTGATCGCCCAGTATCCGACGGAGCGGCGCGACGGCTCCCGGATGATGGTGCTCGACCGCCGCAGCGGAGCGTTCAAAATTCTCCCGTTTCCGGCGATTCGCGACTATCTCGAGGCCGGGGATGCATTGATCTACAACGACACCCGTGTTCTGCGCGGGCGGATGTACGCCCGGCGGGACGGGGATCCGGCCGGGGCGAAATTCGAACTTCTGCTGGTCGAGGCGCTCGACCCGGAGCGGCGGCGGTGGAACGTGCTGCTCCGGCCCGGCCGCCGCGCCCGTTGCGGCACCCGCGCGGTGCTGCTCGACCACTCCGGCGAACTCAACGCCGACGGAGACAGCTTCACGGTCGAGGGGAGAAACAGCGACGGATCGTTCCGGGTGGAGTTCTCCAGCGCCGACTCCGACCGGCTGCAGATGCGTTACGGACACATTCCGTTGCCGCCCTACATTTCGCGCGGCGACGAGACGGCCGACTCCGAGCGGTACCAGACCGTCTACGCCGAGAAGGCGGGCGCGGTGGCGGCGCCGACGGCGGGGCTGCACTTCACGCCGGAGATTCTTGCTGACATCGCCGCGAAGGGGGTGCGCGAGGCGGCGGTGACGCTCCACGTCGGGCCCGGCACCTTCAAGCCGGTTTCGGTGGAGAACGCCGAGGAGCACCAGATGCACTCCGAGGAGTACTTTCTCACCCCGGCGACGGCGGAGCTGGTCAATGCGACCCACCGGGCCGGGAAGCGGGTGCTGGCGGTCGGCACCACCACGGTGCGGGTGCTCGAAAGCTGTGCGGCGGAGGACGGTACTGTCGTCCCCGGGCACGGGAAGACGGAGATCTTCCTCTACCCGCCGCGGAAAATCCGGGCGGTGGACATGCTTCTGACCAACTTTCACCTGCCCAAGAGCACGCTGCTCATGCTGGTTTCCTGCTTCTGCGACCGGGAGAAGGTGCTGGCCGCCTACGCCGCGGCGATCGAGGCGAAGATGCGCTTCTACAGCTACGGCGACTGCATGCTGTTGATTTGAGCCGCTAAAATTCCTGTGCGGACTTGAGATCGACGGGAAAACGTGCTATATTGCCGTCTTGAGGAAAAGAAAAAACTCTTCGGTGGCGGCATGAAAATCGGTTGGCATATTCCGGCGTTTCTGGCCATGCTCGCGCTCCCGGCGGTTGCCGCGGATTACGAGCTGCGGCCGGACAGTAAACTGCAGATCAATTCCGTCCTCGCCTCGGTCAACGGCGAGCCGGTCAGTCTGGAAGACATTCTCCCCGCGACGCGTCAGCAGGAGTATCAGGCGTACGCGGCCTACTCCGGCGACCGGCTCTACGAGGCGATTCGGTCAATTCGCCGGAAGGCGGTGGACGATCTCATCAACCGCAAGCTGGTAATTGCGGACTACCGGCAGCAGCCGTTTGCGATACCCAACCAGCAGATCGAGGAGGAGCTGGACAACGTCGCCGAGCGGATGGGGTACCGTTCGCGTTCGGAATTCATCCGGCAGGCGCGGCAGTCGGGCAGTTCGATCGAGCGGCTCCGCCGGCAGGTGGAGGAGAATATGATCTACCAGCTGATGCTCTACCGCCGGTATCAGATCGAGCAGAACATCACGCCGCGGGAGGTCTATGAGTACTATCAGCAGCACCGCGGGGATTTCGTGCGTCCGGAGAGCCTGGAGCTGGGGATGATCCTGCTGCCGGCGGATTCTCCGGAGCTGGAGGCGACGGCGGAGAAGGTCGGCGGGGAGCTGAAGGCGGATTCCGGCCGGTTTGCTGAACTGGCGCGGCTGTATTCCGCCGGGCCGGGGGCGGAGAACGGCGGCTCTCTCGGGCGGATTGAGCGGCGGCGGCTCCGGCCGGAATTTGCGGCGGCGATGCCGGATCTGTCGCCGGGCCGGGTCTACGGGCCGGTGCGGACGGCGGAAGGGATTTTCTTTCTCAAGGTGATTGCGCACTTCCCGGAGGAGCAGTCGGATTTCCGCAAGCTGGCGCCGGAAATCCGGGCCCGGCTGGAGGAGAACCGGCGCGAGAAGAGCCGGGAGCGTTATTTTGAAGAGTTGCGCAAGGACGCGGTCCTTCGTTACTTTTTCGGAAAGTGAATTGATTTTCCCGAAGCACGGGTTATATTCCGAATGAACATAGAACCAGAGAAGCAGAGCAGCCGGAGCGACGGATACGATGAAAATTTATTGTGAAGCATGCAAAAGCGTCTTCGAGGCGGAGCGTCCGGAAAACGGAACGCAGGTCGCCTGCCCGAAGTGCGGTGCAATGGTGAATTTCCCGGAGAGTCCCACCTCTCCCGGAGCCGTGATCGGGGATTTCCTGATCGAGCGTGAGATCAGCAAGGGAGGGATGGGGGAGGTGTTTCTCGCCCGCCAGCTCTCGCTGGACCGGCCGGTGGCGCTCAAGGTGCTGCAGGACCGCTTCCTCAACGACAAGGAGTATGTCGAGAGCCTCTTCCGCGAGGCGCGGGCGGCGGGGAAGATCAACCACCCGAACATCGTGCAGGCCTACGCGGTCGGCGAGGAGAACGGAATCTTCTACTTCGCGATGGAGTATGTGCGGGGGGAGACCTTCAAGCAGATCCTTCAGCGGCAGAAGAAGCTGGACTTCATGCAGGCGGCCAAGGTGGTCCGCGAGATCGCCAGCGCCCTCGATGCGGCGTGGCGCGAGCAGAAACTGGTCCACCAGGACATCAAGCCGGACAACATCATGCTCGACGCCAACGGCTTCGCCAAACTGGCCGACCTCGGTCTCGCCCGGGTGGCCGGGAACGAAAACCGCGATGAGGAGATCGGTGACGAGGTGATGGGGACTCCGCAGTACATCAGCCCGGAACAGCTTACCGGCGTCCCCACCGACGTGCGCAGCGACATCTACAGCCTGGGGGCGACGCTCTACCAGTTTGTGACCGGCCGGTTCCCCTACGTGGCGGATACCGCCGAGGAGATCGCCCGGATGCACGTCGCCGGAAATCTGACGCCGCCCAAGGAGGTGAATCCGGAGGTCCCTGACGAGCTTAACACGATCATCATGAAGATGATGGCGCGCAACATCGAGGATCGTTACCAGACGCCGGCGCCGCTCATTAAAGCGCTCGACATGTTCATGCGCAACTACCGGCCGGCCGGACCCGGCGTGCCGACGCTGAACTTGAAATTCGGGAAAAAGGCGGCGGCCCCCACCTTCAAGCTGCCTGCCGCGGCGAAAGCGGCGGTTCCGAAAATGACGGCTCATGTTTCTCCGACGCAACCTGCTGCTGTTTCTAATGTTGCGCCGAAAAATGACGGAAATGTGACGGGTGCTTCCGCGCCGTCGCCGGCTCCTGTGCCGGCACCGGCTCCCGCCTCCGCCCCGGCTCCGGCGGCGGAGGAGAAGCCGAAAGCGGAGGAAAAACCGGCCGCCCCGGCTCCGGCGGCGGAGGAGAAGCCGAAAACGGAGGAAAAACCGGCCGCGATGACGGCGGAGAACATTCCCCGCCCCGAGATGGCTCCGGAACCGGAAGCGCCGCAGGAGGAGCCGCCGCCGCGGCGGCATCTTTCGCGCCGGATGAAGTTGATTCTGCTGATTGCGGGGATCGTGCTGGTCGTGGTGCTGGGCGCCGGCGGGACCTTTGTATTTCTGGCGAAGGGCGACAAACTGCCGGAACCGTTGAAGCCGTATGGAAAACCGGTGGCGGAGTGGTTTGCCGCCCGGGAAAAGGCCGCCGCGGAGGAACCGGCTCCGGAACCGGAGAAAAAAGCGGAACCGGTTCCGCCGCCGAAACCGCCGGAGCCGCCGAAACCGACCACCCGTCAGGCGTATCTGGATGGTGTCGAGAAGTTCCTGACGCTGGTGCGGAACCGGCCGGACGACCGGGAAGGGCAGCTTGCCGCGGGCGACGAATTTTTCACCCGCTTCCCGCAACCGCAGACGGAGGAGGAGCGTACTGCGCTCCGCACGATGCAGGAGGTGTACGGCAGACTGGACGAGGTGCTCCGGGCGGCCCCGGCGCGTGCGGCGGCCCGTGAGCGCCATCTGAAGGAGATTGCGGAACGGCGGGAAGCGTCGGATGAAGCGAAGCGGGAGCGTGCCGAGGCGGAAGCGGCGGCGCGCCGCCAGCGGGAGGAGCAGGCCCGGATTCTGCGGGAGCAGGCGGAGGAGCAGAAGCGTCAGGCGGCGGAACTGCAGCGTCAGCTTGCTGCGCGTGCGGCGGAATTGAAGACGGAACTGCGCAAATATTATTTGCCTCTGGTGGCCGGATTCTACAAAGCCGGATTGGATGGCGAGGATGCGGAGCTGAAGGCTGCGGTGCGGAGCATGTCGGAATTCATTGCGCCGTCGGCGGCGGATTCCAAGGAGGAGAAGGCGTTGCTGGGAACATTCCGGGCGATGCGTCAGGAGTTGCCGAAGGAGGCGGAGAAATTCCGGAATTTCGTCCGTACGCTGGAAGGGGTGAATGAGACGAACAGCTTCAATGTGGAGCTTGCCAGTCATGAATTGGCGGATGTGATTTCGATTCGTCCGGGGAAGGTGGTGTGCCGCCGTGCCGGGGCGGAGCCGGAGCCGTTGCCGCTGGATGATGCGCGGGTGCGGCGTCAGTTCTTCTCCCGCCTGGAGCAGAAGTTGAAGCTGAAAAATCCGGAATTCTGGTTCCGGCTGATGAACCGTCAGCTGGATGGAGAGACGGCGAAACTGGCGCCGGCAGGCTTCTGGCGGAACAACTTCCGCACTTTTGCGGAAGCGGTGAAATAACGGATTGTTTCCGTGATTTTTCCGGAAATGGCGGAAAAATCCGTCATTTCCGGGATAAGCTTTCGTATAATGAGGAGGAGAATTGCGATGAAATTCCGGATGGTTCACAACAACTTCAACGTGCTCGACCTTGAAAAGAGCCTGAAATTCTACCGTGATGCTTTTGACATGAAGGAGGTGCGGCGGATCGAGGCGAAGGACGGGAGCTTCATCATCGTCTATCTGGAGGACGGGAACAGCTCTCACCAGTTGGAACTGACCTGGCTCCGCGACCGCAAGGAGCCGTACAATCTTGGAGACAATGAATTTCACTTGGCATTCAAGGTCGATGATTATGAAGCGGCTCACGCCCGCCATGAGAAGATGGGCTGCATCTGCTACGAAAACCCCGACATGGGGATTTACTTCGTAAACGATCCCGAGGGCTGTGGGGTCATAAACAAATCATACCGTAGTGCGGCATAACTTTTTTCTGATATAAATTCCTCCTCCTTTTGTCTGCGCTTCCCGACAGGGTAAATTCCCTGTCGGGGATTTTTTTTGCAGAAAAAATAAAAGTTTTTATAACCCGCTGCATACGAGGATAATATTGTGTTCATTAGCCAGTGTTTTCTTGTCTGAAGGCTCGAAAAACAGTAGAAAAAGCCCGGAAAAAATTCCGGAAAATTTCTTAACGCTTCATAAAAAGGTGGGACGGGCGCCCGGGGACAGACCATGGTGGTTCAGTTTCCAGCGCCGAAACACAAGAAAGGTTGTGAAGCGATGAGCAAGGAAGTGAAGGCGATTATCTACGCTCGCCAGTCGTCGGGAGATGATGATGTCTCTGCAAGTGTGGAACAGCAGGTGAAAAATTGCCAGCAGTTGGCGAGGGAGTGCGGCTACTGCGTGGTGGGAATCTTTCGTGATTTGAATATATCCGGCAAATTCTACCCCGATACGCCAGGCGCAAACACCATTTGCAATTTTGATATGGCACTCCGCAACTGGGCGGCTTCCACCTCGTCGATGCAGATTCGCTTCCGGCAGGGATTGGGAGAGGCATTTGCCATGCTTAAGGAAATAGATTTCATTCTTCTGGATGATTTCACCCGGCTGATGCGTCCTCTGCCGAACAGTTATCTGGAAGGATACATGAAGCAGGAATTGATCTGCAACAAAGTCAAGCTGCATTGTGTCAAGGGGGGAATCGCTGATCCGAATTCTTTTGGAGACAACATCGTCTCTTCTCTGATCTCCATGATCAACGCCAATCAGCTTGAGATCCAGCGGCAGAAAAGCAAGGCGGCATTGAAAAAACTCAAGGACGACGGTTACAGGCCTTCGGGCACTAACATGCGGGGGTATCGCAGGATTGGCAAGCATAAGTATGAAATCGTTCCGAAAGAGGCTGATTTCATCCGGGAGGTTTTTGCAATGGGAGTCGCCAACTTCTCCTATATGGCGATCTGCCGTAAACTCAGCAAGAAATACGGGATTCATGATCTGCACTATGACACCCTGATCCCGATCTACCAGCGCCCTGAATACGCAGGGTATTGCTATAACTCGGAGGGAGAATTGATCGAGTCAAAGTGCTTTGGTCCCATTCCGATCGTTACTCTCTCCCAATTTCTCCAGATGAAAGAGCGGCTCCGGAATAAACGTATTCACAACCATGACCGGAAGCACATCTATGCCTTTACCGGATTGTGTTACTGTGGCTACTGTGGAGAGCGGATGCAGATTGTGTCCTGTAACGCAATGCCGCATTCGCTGGAAGCCGGATGCCGGCTGTACTACTTTGGATGTGTCAGAAACATTTATCGAGAGCATTCCCGTGATTGTGGAAAATCGCGAATCCGCTACAGCTACCCATTCCCTTTCGGTTGGCGAGTTCCGCCGGAACGCCGGGCTGTAACGCAGAAAACATTGGACTCACCCAAGCCGCCAGTTCCTCCCGATTTGTACAATATCGGATTACGGGAATCTCTGCTGGCGTTGATTGTAAAACCGTTGCTCGAAGAGCAGAAGCGGTTATTGTATGGCAGCAGTAATCTTGACGTTAAGATAAACCGTCTGGAACAGGAAAAAGAGCGTATCATGAGCCGTCAGAAAACGCTCGCGAATATGTTTCAGCGGGGCAGTATTCCGGACGAGCAATTTGAGCAGCTGTCAAGAGATCTGAAAAACTCCATGGAAAAGATCAGGAGTGAGCTCCTTGAACTGACCGCGACAGCTTGTGTTGACCAGAAAAAAGTGCTGGAGAAACTGAAGTTGCAACTTCATATGCTTCAGGCTGTCAAGAATGTTGAAGACAATCTGTATAAGAAACATGCGCAACAGCTGATCGAACGGATCAATATCTTTGCATATCACATTGAAATCTTTTTCCGGAACGGCAAGTCTTTTACTCTGGAACGGATTCCCAGATGGGGGGCAAGGATCATGCCGAACTGGAACTTTGTCATGCGGAGAAACAAGGCTTACATCAAATACTACTACAAGAGCTTTTATCAGGGGGACGAGCGAGAACGGGTTCTCTACGATGACAAGACGATGAATATTGTTGCGGTAGGGTGTAATCCTCGTCCTAAAGCATGGGCAGATTCTCCGAGTCGCCGTTGGGACTGGCGCACGCAGGAGATAAGTGACACCTTCCCTCTTGAGAGCACCGGAGGCCAGTCGTTTGAGGATTCGCATACCGAATAACATGGTTTCCCGCGTCGTGGAGGTGGTGTTTCCGTTTCTCTTGGGGGGAATTAGGGGAACAGCCGTAAACGCATGCAGAAGCCCTTTTCTGACGTTTTTTGAAAACTGATAGAGGATCTGGACTTGTCGAAAAAACGATAGCCTCATGGGACGGATGAAAGCTCAAACAACTACGCCAAAACCCGCCGTCACGATGTGCAGGATTTCAATGTGATTCTTGCCGCTGCGGGAGGCCGGTACGACTGGATGACGCCCGGAGTTGCTGATCTGAAAAATCCTCTGCAGGCAGACGAATCCGCCTTTCTCGCAACTCTTGAAGAGAAAGGTCAAATCTGAAAATGGCAAGCTGGCAGGAAACGTTCCTCTCTCTTCCGATAGATGCCCGGAGGAGGTACGCTGAATTGTACTGTCGCAAAGGGATGCGGGCAAAGGTGGGACGGTGTCGGCAATCCCGGGGGGCGGGGCAAAGCCCCGCCCCCCGGGATTGAGAGATCTTTAAATCAAGCGGTTCCAGCAGAAGAGATCAGAGAAAATTTATAATATTTTTATTTGATTTTTTTGAAAATATGCTGTATTCTACGTATATTAAGAACTCATATAACCATGGAGGTTCACAACTTTACAGAGTTACAAAGTTCTAGTTGCATAATTTTTCAGGCTATCCCTACAAACTACCACCTTGAGAATACGCCTGATCCATCGAAGGAACAGAAGAATTGTGCCGTGTTTTTACACGGTGCATTTCTTGGTCTGTATTTCGATGGATGCTGTGGTAGGCATGTAGGGATGTATAGGTCAGGGATGCACCTCTTTTTTTTGAGGTCTTTGATTTCAACGCTCCACTATTAGCAAGCAAGATCAGGAGACAACCATGTCTAGTTTTAAATTTTACTGCTCCAAGTGTGGACAGCGCCTTGAAGCCCAGGACGAATGGAGAGGGCTTACGGTGGAATGCCCGTCCTGTAAAAATCAGATTACAGTTCCGTTGGTATGTAAAACGTCTTCAGATAATTTTACAGGCGGTTATCTAAACAGCAATTCAAAGTTTTCAAAATCACATTCTCATAACAATGATATTGATTCCGATCTGAGTTCCTATGACAATTTATTGACGAAGTTGAAGCACTTCTTTTTATTTTTTTCCGGCAGAGTATTATTCAAGATTGTTGTGGTTTGTTTGATAGTTTCTTTGGCATTTGTATGGTATAGCAAGTTCAGTGCCTCAGCCAAACATAAACAACGACTGAAGGAATTAAATGGTTATGTTGCGTTTAATGAATTGCAATGGGAAAACCCTTCGGATAATATAAACGTTGATACTAGCGACAAAAATGGCTTGATCGTGTATCGCTCCCAAAAGTATGGTTTCCAGCAAAAAATAAAATCCAAATATGATGTGACGATTTCACCTGTTTTTGAACAACTACCAGATGGCACTAGAACGTTACGGATTTCTTTCCTTACCAATACTCAAATTGGTGATAAGTGCCACATTACTTTCAGTTCTGGCGCAAAGCGAGATTACTCAGTTAAATACTTTGAAAAAATTAAAGGCATAAATCTACATCGGTACGCGATTTTTATTGAGCCGGAAGAGTATTATTTATATTTTGTCAAAGATACTCCGAAAATAATAAATATTGAAATGTTCGATGGCTTTATGATGTCGGATTATAACTTATCTGGACGGGAACATGAGTTTTTATGCTTTAGAGATATGGGAGAATTGTTTAAAATTCAATCCACACCACGTGGAGGCAAGGAATCGCACTGTAAGTATGAGGAATATTTTTTAGTTGAATGCTACTTGTTTGATAATTACAACAATAAGATTATTCCTTGTTGTAATGTTGAACTCATGGAGTGTCGACCTGAATTTGAAAAAGCATTTGCTGAATACAAAAAAATATCAGATAGGCAAGAAGACATTGCTCAAAGAGAGCAAATGGTTAAATTTGCGGTGACATCAGGAATGCATTCGGAAATGCTTGCAGATAATCTTAAAGATTCTATGAAAAACCTTAGAGCTTGCTCAGAGTTTTTTACAGAGTTAAATAAGACCAAACCTCTTTACAAAGCGACATCACGGACAGGGCAGCTAAAATGGACAAAATTGCCAAAGGGAGAATATACTTTATATGCGACTGTTGAACATGGTCATCAACGCATAGAATGGGTCAAACGCATAACTATTTCGAGAGGACGCACAAAAATAGTTTTAACCAACGATGATTCTTGTTCAATATTGAATTCAAAGCCTTGAACAGCTATATCAGAATCTTAAAAAATAACAGACAGAAGGAAATAATATGTCAAACTTTACTTTCAGCTGTCCAAAATGTGGACAACATCTTGAAGCCCAGGATGAATGGAGGGGGCTTACGGTGGAATGCCCTATATGCAAAAAAGAGATAATTGTTCCCAAAATAGAAATTGCAAAGCCAAAGCCTGTGGAAAACGTCGCCCGGGACAGCGATTCCGAAAGCATCAGGAAACATCTCAATTATGCCTCTCTAGCATTACAAAGCAGGGCATTTATAGAAGCAGAAAGAGAATATCGCGCAGTATTGCAAGAAGATCCAGAACATTATGTGGCCTTGTATGGAGAAATGTTGAGCAAAGCTCTTCAAACATCAGCCGCAAATCCTTCTTTGGGGCATATTATCTTTTCCTATCGGAAGATTGAACAGATTCTCATTGATAGAAACGATTCAGAAAGTCGTTTATTTGACTTGCGCAAAACATTTCTCAAGGATTTCATTCCTCTCATTGCAGAAGAGAATACAAAAGTCTTGAATGAGTTATATGAAAACAAGCGGAAAGCTGAATTCCGAGAAGCCGTAAACACGTTGAATGCCTTAAATAGCAGAATTGTTTTGTCCAATCCTGAAGCACAAGTGCAACAGTCTCGTGGAGAGATTCTATTCCCATATTTGAAAGAAATTCTCAATGTCAAATATTTTCTTCTGGGAATGGTAAAAATTTCCGATATAGGGAATAATCTCAATCTGTTGGAACAGTGCAAGAAACTATGCGAGGCAACACTTGATATCAACCAGGAATCCCCTGAAATCATCTCCTTATATCGGCAAGTTTCAAAAGTTTTGCAAGATGAGAAAGTCCTTGAACTCGCTAAATCGAGAGGCCTCTCAGTAGGTGAAATAAAAAATATTGACCTAAAGAAGCAGCTGTTAAAATACAATATTTTATTTTACTTCTGGATTGCTTGTTTAATATTTTGGGGCGTGAGTACTATATGGTACACTTGCTTTATAATTAGCGCAGTGGGCGCTTCCCACTCTTATGAACGAGATCCTGATCCTCCCTCTTTTACGATTTTCCCCGTAGTAGGTGGTATATTTTTTTGTTGCTGTTTCATCTTCGCAATGAAAAAAGAACGTCAAAGAATCAAAGAGCTCAAATCCCAAATCGACCAAAACGAACACTTGAAATAAGCCGAACATCAACAAACAACGCAATGGAGTGTCATTGCCCAACAAAGAGAAAGGTCTCTCTATGTCTTCCCAAGAAGCTGTCTTCAACTTGTCCGTCATCTTGGAACAGGCTGGATTTGATGCGAAAGCCCGGAGACGCATCAAGCTCATCCGCCATACACAGAAGAGCTTAAAAGAAGCCTATCCAGACTACATCGAATACTACCAGGCAGAACAGAAGCCTTCCACCTTTCAGAACTGTGACTACGTTTTCAGCTTCATCGGTGAAGAAGGCAACTCTGCAAGGTTTCTTGGGGGTTATTGAGACAGTTTTCTGTAATATTTCAATGAAAAATTCCATCCGCTTCATATCAATGCAGGGCGTCAATCAGGATGCCTGCAAACATGAAGGGATGTTACCATGGAGAAACGAAAACTGACTCCGGGGCCGTGGGGCGTAAGTGCGTCTCAATTCGAACAAATCAAGGATTTGCTGGTTCGTTGGATGAAATCCGCTCCGACAGATGACTTTATCGGGTGTGATGAGGCTCCCTGTCTGGAAGACAATGAAAACGCATGGAAATACAAACCGCGCTACATCAAAACATGTTACCTGCGCGGACTGCGTGAATTGAGCCACATCAGCGAGATTCCATATTACCTGTCTTTCGTGAATCATTGCGACCTTCCGGAACTGCTGGTAACCTTTCTCTGTTCAAAGACCGCGATGAAGAATGCCGGACTGGTTCAACCGTTGATTGATTACATTGACAATGATGAACACGCCATGCGAATCGCGTCCAATTACGAGGAACTGCTGCGTGGCGGTTTGGAGAAGCTTTACTGGTTCGATCCGTATTCTCATGACAAGAAATCCGTGACAACGCTTTTCCAGCGTGTCAAACCGGAAGAACGACTGCATAAAGTCGAATGCTATCACATGCTTGAACCCCTGTACAGCTTTGACTCGGATAAGCTGTTGCAGAAGGGAAACAGCAAAATCTCAAAAAAAGCGTTGTCGTTTCAAATGCTCAAGCAGAAATAAGCTGTTATTTCTTGTGACTATCATTCTGTGACGCAGTTTCGGATTATAAGAGGACGGCTTCCGTTTCTGCGAAAAAAATTTTTGCTCCCAGCGAAATACAGGGCGATTGATTCTTACGGGATCAACCGCTCTGTATTATTCGGCTCATTCCATCTAAGCTGTCTGGAATTTTCCTCCCGTAGACTTAATTCCACTGTCAGAGAGATCAAATTAGGGTGACAGACTTAGAATCAAAGCCTCTTCAAAATAAGATTTTCATACACAGCCATCCCATAGGAAAAGAAAAAGTTGAAAGATGATGGTTCTGGATGCAACTTATATTTCAGCAAAAAAAACAAGGAGC
>ENA-UEQW01000190-UEQW01000190.1-human-gut-metagenome-genome-assembly--contig:-NODE-190-length-60116-cov-12.403604_pt1 | contig 60116 bp, 54 predicted proteins | sample MGYA00242947_ERZ507947 | MGnify/ENA primary metagenome ERZ507947 (study PRJEB26167, sample SAMN06115421) | human gut metagenome | host: Homo sapiens | place: China:Guizhou | collected 2015-03-17... | reverse complement strand
GAACTTTTATGAAGTTCTGAAAACTTGCTCAGCGGGGAGAAAAGACTTTTTCGACACGCTGAAGGCAGCCCGATCAGGGCGGCCTTCTTGTCTGCGGCGGCTGTGGGGAGTATGCTGTTGCATAGATCAGAAAAAAAGCGGTTCTCAGAGACCGCCGTCAATAGAATGGGAGGATACAGATGGAGACACAGGAGCGCTTGCGCCGGATCGACCCCGCCCGGCTGGCAACTTTTCAGGCGGAGCTTTTGCGGAAGGAATACAGCGTCGGAACCGCGGAGAACTACCTTCGGGCAGTCCGGGCCTTTGCCCGGTGGAGCGGCGGAATGGTGGACCGGAGGCTGGTCCTGACATGGAAGGCGCAGCTCACGGCCCAGTACGCCCCCGCTACCGTCAACGCCATGCTGGCAGGTATCAACCGCTTTTTCGCCTTTATGGGCTGGCCGGAATGTAAGGTGAAGGCGCTGCGGCTCCAGCGCCGCAGCTTCCGGGAGGCGGAACGGGAACTGGACCGGGAAGAATACCGCACGCTGGTCCGCACCGCCAGAACGCTGGGGAGGGAACGGCTGGCACTGGTGATGGAGACTATCTGCGCTACGGGCATCCGGGTGGGCGAAGTTCCGTATATCACGGTGGAGGCCCTCCGCCGTGGAAAGGCGGTGGTGGCCCTGAAGGGTAAGGTCCGCACGATCCTGCTGCCGGAGAAGCTGTGCAAAAAGCTCTTAAAATACGTAAAACGGCAAAAAATCACCTCCGGTGAGGTATTCCTCACCGGAGGCGGAAAACGTCTTTCCCGGGTGCAGATCTGGGCGGAGATGAAGCGGCTGTGCCGCGCTGCCGGCGTGGCGGCGGATAAGGTCTTCCCCCACAATCTGCGGCACCTGTTTGCCCGGACCTTTTACCGGGCCTGTCAGGACGTGGTGAAGCTGGCGGATATTCTGGGCCACAGTTCCATCGAGACCACCCGGATCTACCTGCTGACCACCGGCACGGAGCATCTGCGGCGGCTGGAACGGCTGGGGCTGCTCTGTTAGACAAAATAACCCTTTTGTTATCTTTGCAGCGCCAAAAGAAAAGCGCCGCCCCACATCGACAACCTAATTTTACTGAAAAGCAGCGGAAAAAGCAAGGGAAATCCCCCTTTGAACGCACTGAATGAGATCGGTCCTGAAAGTTTCAAAACCGATCTCATTCAGTGCGGCTTTTTTCGCTTCCAGCCCGATTCGTTTGGTTCCGTGGGCGGCCTGCGGCCCTCGTCAGAGGGCGAATATTTACAAAAGGGTTATTTTGTATACGCCCCACCGGCCTTGATTTTTCCCGCCGGGACTCCCGGCGGAGAAGGGGAGGTCCCGGAATGGGGTATACATTCAAACGGCCGGACCCGGCGGCCATGGAGCGGGTACTGACTCGGTTCCCGTACAGCCCGGAAGGGGCCATTCTCCGTCTGGCGTGGCTGGAGGGCCTGAGCCGGGAGGAGATCGCCGCCCTCACCTGGGATCAGGTGCAGTTTGAGGACAATGCCCTGACCCTTCCAGATCGGACCGTCCCGCTGGCCCCCTCTGCGGAGGACTGCCTCCGGGAGCGCCATCGCCTGTACGCCCAGCGGGACCCCCACGTCATCATTTCCGACCGATATCAGCGGCCCATGCCGCCGGAGTCCGTCTCCCGGCTGGCCCGGACCGCGCTGGACACCGAGGGCCAGAAGGTCAGTCTCAAGGATCTCCGTCAGGACTTCGTCATCCGCCAGCTTCAGACTCATGACTGGACCTACGCCGCCCGGGTCAGCGGCATGGCGGTCTCCACCCTCCGGGGTTCCTTCTCCCAATACTTTCAGGAGCGCCAAAGCGCCGCGCCGGAGCTGCCGCCGGACAGCGAATATCTCCTCTGGCGGATCGTCCAGCAGGAGGGCAGTTCCGTGGTAGGACTGGCCCTCTGGATGGGCTGGAAACTTCAGATGCAGCCCGGAGAAATCCTGAATCTCACATGGTCGCAGGTGGATCTGGACCGGGGTCTCCTGCACCTGCCGGACCGGGAAATCCCCATAGGCAGCCGCCTCAGCCGCCTGCTGGGAGATGTCTGCGACCACCGCAAGGACCCCGCCCAGGACCGTGTCCTCCTGACCCCCGGCACCGGAAAGCCCATGGATCTGGCCCGCCTCTCCACCGTGATCCGCACAGCCCTGATCCGGGGTGGGCTGGAACAGCTCAGCTTAGGGGATCTGAGCCGCCTCAGCCGCCGGGGCAGCCAGCGTCAGACCGTGCTGGCCCGCCTTTCCGCCGGTTCTCTGACCCGCGAAGAGGTTATGGACCTGCTGGGCGTTTCCAAAAGCGCCGCGCTGAAGCTGCTGAACCAGCTCCGTCAGGACGGAGCCGTGGTCCGTATAGGCGGGTGCTATTACCCGGCGGGGGCCGTGGTCCTGCCGGAGGACCAGTCCGCTGCGGTGACGGCCTACCTCGCCGCCCACGGCACCGCCGTCCGGAAGGAGCTGGCGGAGCTTCTGAACCTGCCCCCCGCCCAGTGTACGGCGCTGCTGCGGCGCATGGCAGACCGGGGCGAGCTCCTCCTCACCGGCAAGCGGTACGCCCTGCCGCCCCAGAAAAAGCCCCTTGAAACGAATTGAATATTGTCACGTTTGCAAACAACAAAAAGTGCGGAAATCACGTTATTTCCGCACTTTTTTACATCTGCATTACGAACCGGGCAAATCTATTTACATCCAGGCCGGGGCCTGTTACATTAGGCTTGCGAAACAGAACCGCGGGCAAACTGCCTCCAAGCTCCGTGCTTGGTGTAGGCCTGCACATCGCAGGTTCGGCTAGCCCCGACACGAAACCCGGAACCCGGGGGCGGGGAGCTCCAAGGAGATGTTTCGACATTTTATCAAGGAGGAAACCCCATGAAGAAGTTCCTTTCTCTGGTACTGGCTCTGGTGATGACCATGTCTCTGGTCACTGTCAGCGCTGGTGCCAAGGACTTCACCGACAGCAGCAAGATCAACTATGACGAAGCTGTCGCCGTGATGTCCGCCGTGAAGGTCATCGACGGTTACACCGATGGTTCCTTCAATCCCTCCGCCACTCTGACCCGTGGCGCTGCTGCCAAGATCATCTGCAACCTGATCCTTGGCCCCACCACCGCATCCGCCCTGGTGGCTGATGCTGCTCCTTACAAGGACGTCCCCACCAACCACACCTTCGCTGGCTATATCGCTTATTGCCAGAAGGAAGGCATCATCTCCGGTTACGCTGACGGCACCTTCCGTCCCGCCAACTCCCTGACCGGCTATGCCTTCATGAAGATGCTGCTGGGCGCTCTGGGCTATGATTCCGCTAAGGAAGGCTACACTGGCCCCAACTGGTCCATTCAGGTTGCCAAGCGCGCTCTGAACATCGGCCTGGACGATGATCTGGTGGGCGATTTCAACGGTGTCAAGGCTGTCAACCGCGAGGAGGCTTGCCTGTACTCTCTGAACACTCTGACCGCTACCATGGTCGAGTATGAGAAGAACTCCACCGTCACCGTTGGCAACATCACCATCAAGGATCAGTCCTCTGCTAAGGACATGGTCAACACCGGCAAGACCGACGGTAAGATCTTCAAGGCTGACGGCAAGATGCAGTTCGCCGAGAAGTATTTCGACAACCTGTCCGTCACCAAGGGCTCCGACGATTTCGCTCGTCCCGCCAACGTGTGGAAGCTGAAGGCTGAGAAGATCGGCACCTACGCTGACACCGCTGATCTGACCTACACCAAGTCCGTTGATGTCTGCGACATCTACAAGGATCTGGGCCTGGGCTCCAAGATCGAGAAGAAGGACGTTTCCGTCTATGTGGACGGCGTTGTTGATCCCGAGAACAAGATCGTCCCCGTCGCCATCACCAAGGACAATGACGATGACAGCTATGGTGCCAACGGCGTTCTGACCGAGGTCTTCTATGATGACGATGCTGATACCGTCACCATCACCGAGGTCAACACCTATGTCGGCGAGATTTCCAAGACCGTCAAGGCTACCTCCAAGAAGGATGCTTATGTTGTTGTGATCCCCGAGGGTGTGAAGCCCACCAGCATGAAGAACAGCGAGGAGTTCGAGACCACCGCTTCCTTCGATGATGACGCTTATGTCCTGTACACCTACTCCGAGGATGCCAAGGAGATCAAGTCCGTTGAGGTTGCTAAGTCCGTCTCCGGCGAGGCTACCCGCATTGAGAACAAGGCCAAGGTTTGGGATGCCAACAAGGCTATCTACATCGAGGACACCGCTTACAAGTTCTCCAACAAGGCCGACGGCGTGAAGCTGGATGATGCCAGCGTTGGCAACGAGTACGATGTCTATCTGGATGCTTATGGCTATGCCATCTATGTTGAGGAAGTCGAGGAGATCGGCAACTACGCTCTGCTGGTTGACTATCAGAACAAGACCAACTTCAACTCCAACAAGGCTATGCTCGTCTTCGCTGACGGCACCGAGAAGGTTGTTGAAACTGCCAAGGATTACAAGGGCAATTCCAATAAGCTGGAGCTGGGCACCATTGTCACCTACAAGGAAGACAACGGCGTTTACACCCTGAAGCCCGTGGCTAAGACCATTGCTACCGGTACCTTTGGTACTGCCAATTCCGGTCTCTATGAGGGCACCTCTGAGCCCATGAACACCACGAACAGTGGTGCGAATGCTGGTGACTTCAACCTGACCAGTGATAAGGCCGGCGTTCAGATGACTGCCAACAAGTTCTACACCATCAACAAGTCCGGCAATAAGAGCGTTAAGGATAGCACTCCTACCACTACCGCTAAGACTGTCCAGACCAACTCCAAGACCATCTTCGTGGTCTACAACATTGCTGACGATGATTACACCGTCTACACCGGCATCAAGAATGCTCCCAAGATCGCTTCCACCGCTACCAGGAACGTGTCTGCCTATGCTTATGTCAAGGGCGGCATGACCAAGGTGATGTTCATCTATGCGGATGATTCTTCCATCATCTCTGACAGCAACAAGAAGATGATCTTCCTGGCCAACGAGTCTGTCTCCAACCTGATCCACACCAAGAACAGTGACTACTACACCTTCAACGCTGTGATCAACGGCGAGATCAAGGAAGTTATGGTCGACTGGAACGTTGAGGTCAACGGCAAGACTCTGGCTTCTGCGGATGTCAAGTCCCTGAACGGCCTGTTCGAGAGCTATTCTGTGGATAAGTACGGCGTCATCACCCGTCTGACCAGCTACAGCACCGATGCTTACAATAACACCGATGCCAAGCAGGTCTTCAACAACACTCCCAAGATCGAGGGAGTTGACAGCAGCAACAATACGGTTACTGCGGTTGTTGCCAAGAGCACCATCGGTATCGACAAGAAGAGCGCTGACTACACCGTGCTGGTGAAATATGATGACACCACCAAGGACTTCAACTACACCATCACTGTTGATGACAACGCCAAGGTCTACGCTGTGGACGAGGATGGCAACATCACCGAGAGCAGCTACAAGGCCATCACCAAGGACACCAACGATAAGGTTTATGCCGTGATCGAGGACTATCTGGTGAAGGCTCTGGTCATCGAGGATGTCGATGATGGCAAGGCTCCCGAAGTTACCGAGGGCAACGGCACCTTCGACGTGACCGTTTCCAAGAATCAGGCTGGTGCGCTGGGGCTGTCTTACAGCAACTATGCTGTTGAGGGTTATCCCAATTTCAGCACCGATTGGGAAGGCACCAAGGGCAAGGTTACCGTGACTCTGGTGGTTGACGGCGAGACCTTCACCCAGACCACTTCTTACAAGGGCACCCAGACTGTTCAGTATATGCTGGACAACGCTAAGGTTCCCTCTATCACCCTGGACCTCGCCAGCGGCGGCGTCAAGGTGAAGGCCACCGTAACTGTCACCTTCGACGGTATGTACAATGATACCTACAAGCTGGTCGGCACCTCTGGTCTCTCTATCCTGGGCTAATCTCAGAATAGTAAAACAGCTTGTAACAAGTTGAGAAATCCCCCGGACGAAAGTCCGGGGGATTTTTTTGCCTCAGGCATCCATCTGGTACAGGGCCAGAACCCAGTATAGGGAATTGTCGGTGTTCAGTTGGTACTTTGCGTTATTGCTGGATACAATGGAAAGCTGATTGCCTGACCAGGACAACAATGCATCCTGGATCTGCGCACTGCCGCTGTCATAGACGATCAGACTGCCCTCGGATGCGCCGCCCTGCGCAGCAAAAAAGGTGCCTCTGCCCCGAACAAAAAAGACCGTGGGCATTTTGGGGAATGTGATTACCGTGGGGTATTCCTCACCTCGTGTTCCGGTACCGGTATAAGTGGAAATCCCTATTTGACAGTTTCCGCAGCTGGCCAGCGCTGTTTGCAGCGCCGCTACGCCGTCGGCGCTGCTTTTCAGCGCCGTGTCGATCTTGTCCCAGTTGTCGTTGAATTCCGTGTGCAGGATGTGGTCCTTCGGGTCCCAGCGCTTCAGGCCGTAATTGCTTGTGTTTTCCATGCGATTCCTCCTTGTTATGCAGTCGTAACGAATTGCATCTGCCATATTCGCCTCCCCTGCCCGCGGAAAAAAGCTGCATAAAGCCGTGCAACAAGTCCTTTTTTCTCCTAAAACCTCCCAGAACACGACGAAAAAAGCCCCGAAGGAAAACCTTCGGGACTTTTTCAGTCGATTGATTCGATTCAGCTGCTTTTAGTCGGTGACGTAGGGCAGCAGAGCGATCTGACGGGCACGCTTGATGGCCTCAGTCAGCTCACGCTGATGCATGGCGCAGGTGCCGGTGGTCCGACGGGGCAGGATCTTGGAACGCTCAGAAATGAAACGACGCAGCTTGGCGGCGTCCTTATAATCAATGCACTCGCACTTCTCGGCGCAGAACTGGCAGACCTTACGGCGCTTGTTGCCGCGTGCGGGACGGGCGGGACGAGCTTCACGATCGAAAGCCATGATTGCTTCCTCCTTATAGTAATATCAGAACGGCAGTTCGCCGTCATCCTCGCCGATCTCGGCGAAGTCAGAGCCGCTGGCGCTGAAATTGCTGGGAGCGGCGCTGTGGGAAGCGGGGGCGGGCGCATAACCGGGGTTGTAGCCGGAATTGTCGCCGCCGTCGCGCTTGGAATCCCCGAAATACACATTGTCGGCCACGACCTCGGCACTGCGGCGCTTGCCGCCGTCCTTGTCGGTCCAGTCCCGGATCTGCAGGCGGCCCTCCACCACAGCCATGCGGCCCTTGGTGAAGTACTTGCTCACAAATTCGGCGGTGTTGCGCCAGGCCACGATGTCAATGAAGTCCGTTTCCTTTTCGCCGGACTGGGACTTGAAGTCCCGGTCAACAGCCAGAGAGAAGGACGTCACCGCGGTACCGCTGCCGGTGCGCCGGAGCTCGGGGTCACGGGTCAGGCGACCCATGAGAATGATTCGATTCAGCATGTGCTGCTCCTTTACTCGCCCTTGCAGACGATCAGGGAACGCATGACGCCTTCGGCGATCCGCAGCTTACGATCCAGCTCGCGGGGGAATGCCGGGCCGCTGACGAAGGTCATGAGCACATAGTAGCCCTCGGTCTTGTAGTTGATGGGATAAGCCAGCTTGCGGTTGCCCCACTCCTCAACCACGACGTCAGAGCCGTTCTGCTCGGCCAGGGACTTGAAGTTCGCAACCTGAGCGGCGATAGCCTCCTCACCCTGTGCAGGGTCGAGCACATAGACGACCTCGTAATTGGCAGTAATCTTTGCCATATTTGCACCTCCTTTTGGACAAATGGCCCTCATTCTCAGATGAGAGCAAGGATTTACTTACATATTGCAAGCCTTATCATTATATCCGAAATACAGCAAATGTCAAGGAAAATATTGAATTTTTTCGAAAAAATCCGAATTGATGTAACTTTCCCCGGGAAAACGGTTAAAAAAAGCGGCAGGCCCCGGAAATCCGGGGCCTTGTTCCGCTCAACCGCTCAAATATTCGTTGGGGTCTACGGCCTTGCCGTCCTTGGTGACGGCGAAGTGCAGGTGGGGCTGTCCGGACTCCGCCGCTGCGGTGGTCCCCACCGCGCCGATGATCTGCCCGGCGGACACCGGGTCCCCGGCCTCCACGTTGGGCTTGGCCTGGAGATTGGCATAGGTGGTCTGATAGCCGTTGTCATGCTCCAGCACCACGGTGGTGCCCATCAGGGGATCGTCCGTCACCGACAGCACCGCCCCTGCGGAGGCCGCCAGTACCGTGGTTCCCTGCTGAGCGGCGATGTCCACGCCGTTGTGGGTACGCCAATCTCCCAAAGTAGGACTGTATACCAGCTCCTCCATGGAAAAAGCCGTCAGCACATCCCCTCGGAGCGGGGCCACCACCAGACGGGGTGCTTCCGCCGCCACAGGCGTGTGATCCACCTCCACCTCCGGCAGCTCCTTGGTTTCCTTTGGCGGGACCGGCACCGGCGCCGGCTCCAAAGTCTCCACTGTCGGAAGTCGCACCTCCGGCATTTCCACCGGCTGCGACACGGGGACCTGAGGCGTCACCGCCTGCTGGGGCAACGGGTCCTCCCGGTCCTGCAGCAGGACCCAGCCGCACACCCCCACCACCAGCAGGCACACCGCCAGCGTGCCGTAAAAGCCAATGCCCGAAAGTACGTTTTTCACCTTGTTTTCCATACAATACCTCCCTTCCTGTTCATAGGTACGGAAGGAGTATGGTCAAAAAATCCAAAGGCTATACCAAACCCGGCAATTTTCCACTGTCAGCGGCGCGGAAATGAGAAAAAAGCTTTTTTTCTCCGATACGATGTGGTATAGTTGGGAACGTACACAGAACTTCGCGTGGGAGGGGATCTCATGAACTACACCGGAAGCATGATCCTGTTTATTTTTCTCGTCCAGTTGGCGGCGTACACCCTCAAGTGGCTCATTGGGTTCGGGAATCCCCTGATCTCCGCACCGCTGCTGGCCATGCGGCTGGACAACACCCTGATTACACCGGGCAGTCTGCTGCCGGATCTGGTCATCAACGGTCGGATCACCTGGCAAAGCCGGAACAACTTCCGCTGGCGGGCCATCCTTCCCCTGCTGCTGGCCATGGTGGCCGGGGTGGTCCCCGGGACCTGGCTGCTGCGCTTCTCCCTGCCTTGGATCATCAAAACGGTTTTGGGCGGCGTTGTGGTATTTCTGGGACTGGAAATGGCCACCCGCCGGCTGCGCCCCGTCCGCCCGGACCGTTGGGAGATCCCGTGGCTGCGGTATCTGGTGGCCTTCTTCTCCGGTATGTGTGCGGGGCTGTTCGGCATCAATATGTTTCTGGTAGCCTACCTTCAACGCACTGCCAAGGATTACGATGAATTCAAGGGCAGCATTTGCTTCCTCTTTCTGGGTGAAAACCTGTTCCGCACCGGGCTGTATCTCTGCACCGGGCTCCTGAACCGCTCCTCCCTGTGCTTCAGCCTTATCTCGCTGGCCGCCGCCTTCTGCGCCGCCCGGCTGGCCCGGCTCCTCTCCCCTCACATCAGCGGAGAGCGGCTGCAAAAGCTGTCCATCGTGTTTTTCCTGCTGGGCGGCGTCAGCATCATCGTGAAATCCGTTTTGCTGCATACATAAGAAACGCTCCCGCACCTTTTCGGTGCGGGAGTGTTTTTATCTCAAATCCGGAACAGCCGTCTGCCGTTTTCCCACGTCACGCGGGTCATTTCCTCCGCCGTCACGCCTTTCCACTCCGCCAGTTTTTCGATCACATAGGGGAGATACCGGCTGTCATTCCGTTTGCCCCGCATGGGTACCGGAGCCATATAGGGAGCGTCCGTCTCCACCACGATCCGCTCCAGCGGCGTCACCGCCGCCACCTCCGGGGCCCGCTTGGCATTTTTATAGGTGATGGGGCCGTCAAAGCCCAGATACCACCCCCGCTTCAGCAGCTCCGCCGCCATCTCCGGCGAGCCGGAAAAGCAGTGGAACACGCCGGTGACGGTGGGAAATTCCTTGATGATGGCAAGGCAGTCCCCGTGGGCTTCCCGATCATGGACGATCACCGGCAGATCCAGCTCCGCCGCCAGTGCCAGCTGCTTGCGGAATACCGTCTGCTGAAACGCTCTGGGCGGGTTGTCCTCCCAGTAGTAATCCAGCCCGATCTCCCCGATGGCCACCACCTTGGGCCGCTCCAAAAGCTGCCGCAGTTCCGTCAGGTCCTCGTCCTGGAAGCCGTCGCAGTCCTCCGGGTGGACGCCCACGGCGGCGTACACATGCGGGTACCGTTCCGCCAGCTCTGCCGCCGCACGGGAGGAGGGCAGGTCGCATCCCGGGTCCAGCACCAGCCCCACGCCGCCCCCCGGCATGGCGGAAAGGAGCGCATCCCGGTCGCTGTCAAAGCGGTCCGCGTCATAATGGGCATGGGTATCAAAAATCGGCATAATCCTCTACCTCGTTCGTTTTTTGTTCCAGTATACACGGAAAGCGGCCGTTTGAAAAGAAAAACCGTGGGAGGACCCACGGTTTTCCGAAGTTCATTCTGTTGGCTCCTTGGGCAGCGTTACCGTGATCACGGTTCCCTTCCCCGGCTGGCTTTCCAGCCGGAGGGTACCGTGGTGATACGCTACGGCGTGTTTCACGATGGACAGCCCCAGCCCCGTGCCGCCAATGGCCCGGGAATGGCTCTTATCCACCCGGTAAAACCGCTCAAAGACCCGGCTCTGATCCACCTCCGGGATGCCGATGCCGGTATCCCGCACCAGAAGGGTCACGTCCCGCTCCGTCTCCGACACCTCCATGGTGACGCTGCCGCCGGGGACGTTGTACTTCACGGCGTTCTCGCAGAGGTTTCGGGCGATCTCATACAGCAGCCGCCGGACGCCGGAAACCGTCCCGGCGGTACCGGTTACGGACACGCTGACCGATTGCGCCGCCGCCTGCTCCGTCAGAGAGCGGACCGCCTCCTGCGCCAACTCCAGAAGGGATACCTGCTCATGGGGCAACACACCACCCTCGTCCAACTGGGACAGGCGGAGAATATCGTTGATCAGCGATATCAGCCGGTCCGCCTCCTGATGGATGCGGCTCAGGAACCGAGGCTGGTCCTCCGGCTTCACCAAGCCGTTTTCCAGCAATTCCGCGCTGCCGATAATGGACTGCAAGGGCGTTTTCAGTTCGTGAGACACGTTGGCGGTGAACTCCCGCCGCATCCGCTCGGCTTCCGCCTGCTCCGTCACATCAAAGGCCAGCAAAACCGTACCCAGCGCCTTACCGTTGGATTCGATACGGCTGAAATCAAGCTGGTATTCCCGGCCTCGCCGCTCTGCCCGCAGCTGACTGTGCCCGGTCTCGGCGGCATCATGGATGGCGGCGGTCAGGTCCGGATGGCGATCTACCGTCAGGAAATCCTGTCCTACGCAGGTGCCGTCCGCATGAAACAGTGCTTGGGCCGCCGGATTGATGCTGAGGATACATCCGCTGTGGTCCAGCAGCACCAGACCTTCCCGCATACTGCCGGTGATCTGTTCAAATTCGTCCTGCCGCTGCCGGAGGTCTCTGGTCCGATGGCGGATCTCCTGCTGCTGGGCGTAGACCCGGCCCAACAGCGGAGACAGTTCCTCGTAAGTGTTGTTGTCCAGCGGGCGCTCCAGATCCAGCCGGTTCAACGGCTCCACCACCCGTCGGGCTGCCCGGCTCGCCAAGAGTGCGGAAAGTCCCACCGCCAGCAATGCCACCACGATGACAGCATGGAGCATCCCAAGAACCAGCATCCATACCGTTTTCTGACTGCCGGAAATGCGGAGTACAGAGCCGTCCGTCAGGCGCACCGCCTGATAGAGCATCTTTTCCGTCAGCGTCTCGGAATAGCGGGCGCTGCTGCCGCTGCCGCCGGTGAGCGCCTCCCGGATCTCCTCCCGCTGGCCATGATTTTCCATGGGCTGCGTATCCGTTCGGGTGTCATACAGCACTGCGCCGTCCGATGCCACCCAGGTCAGCCTCTCCGCCGTGTCCCGGACGCGGGCCAGATAGTCCGCGCCGTCCGCTTCCACCGCCGCCGCGGCCAGTGTCAGTTCTGTCTGAAGCTGCTGTTCCCGCACCGTGCCGAAATAGGTGTAAAGGCAGCCGGTGATCACCAGCAGCGATGCCAGCAACACCGTCAGTGACGCCGCCAGAGTCGAACGAAAGATCTTCCCGGTCATAGGCCGGTCTCCATGCGGTAGCCCACGTTCCGAACGGTCTCGATCAGCTTGCCGTAGGCCCCTAACTTCTGCCGCAGGGTGCGGATGTGCATATCCAGCGTGCGGCTGTCATCCATGTACTCCATATTCCACACCTGGGTGAACAGCTGCTCTCTGGTGAATGCCATTCCCGGATGGGACAGAAACAGCCGCAAAAGCTCAAACTCCTTATAAGTGAGCTGGAGCCGCTGGCCGTCCGCCGTCACGGTGCGGCAGTCCAGGTCCATAGAAAGCCCCCCGGCAGAGAGCACATGGCCCGTGTCAGCGGGATGACACCGCCGCAGCACCGCCTTCACCCGGGACACCATCTCCATGACGCCGAAGGGCTTCACCAGATAGTCGTCTGCCCCTAAGTCCAGACTTTGAATTTTGTCGTATTCCGCGCCCTTGGCCGTGGCCATAATGACGGGGATGTCCCGCAAGGCCGGCGCGGCCTTCATCTTTTTCAGCAGAGACACACCGTCCTCCCCCGGCAGCATCACATCCAGCAGGACCAGCTCCGGCGTTTCCGTCTGCAGCGCCTCCCAGAAGGATGCTCCATCGTCAAAGCCACTGGCCTCAAAGCCGGTGGATGTCAGGGCGTACAGCTCAATATCCCGGATACTGGCGTCATCCTCCACGCACCAGATCATAGCAATCTCCTTATGTCAGTGTGATTTCGTCCTTGTGGGTCCCGGTCACGGAGTAAATGACCCACTCGGCAATGTTCGTGGCGTGATCGCCGATGCGCTCGTAGTACTTGGCGATCATCAGCAGGTCCAGGGCGTATTCGCCGTCTGCCGGGTCTGCCGCGATCTTTCCGATCAGGCTCTGCTTGACCCGGGCAAACTGCTCGTCCACAACGTCATCCGCTGCGATGACCTTTTTCGCCAACATTATATCACATTTCACATAGGCGTCCACACTTTCCGTCACCATTTGTATGACAGCCTTCGCCATTTCCTTCAAAAGGGCGTCATTTTCCGCCTGCCGCCCGTCTAAAAAGGCCACGATCTCCGCGATGTCCTCCGCCTGATCGCCGATGCGTTCCATGTCGGTGATCATCTTCAATGCGGCGGAGATCTGCCGCAGATCCCGGGCCACCGGCTGCTGCCGCAAAAGCAGCTTCAGGCAGAGGTTTTCGATCTCCCGCTCCTTGTGGTCGATCTCGCTGTCCAGAGGAGCTACCTTGGAGGCCAGCGCCGTGTCCCCCTCCGTCAGCGCCTGAGAGGACAGGGCGATGACCTCCTCGCACAGCGCCCCCATCTCGATCATCTCGTGGTTGAGCTGCAAAAGCTGTTCGTCGAATTTATTGCGCATCTTACCCAAACCTCCCGGTGATGTAATCCTCCGTCCGTTTGTCGGCGGGGGTGGAAAACAGCTGCTCTGTCTTGCCGAACTCCACCAGCTCCCCCAGCAGGAAAAAGGCGGTGTTGTCGGAAATACGGGCGGCCTGCTGCATATTGTGGGTCACCATGACCACAGTGTACCGGCTTTTCAGTTCCGCCGCCAGATCCTCAATTTTAGAGGTGGAGATAGGGTCCAGAGCGCTGGTGGATTCGTCCATCAGCAGCACCTCCGGCTCCACCGCCAAAGCCCGGGCGATGCACAGCCGCTGCTGCTGACCGCCGGAAAGCCCCAAGGCGCTTTTCTTCAGCCGGTCCTTCACCTCGTCCCAGATGGCGGCGGAACGCAGAGAGTTCTCCACGATCTCGTCCAGCCTCACCCGGTTTCGGATGCCGTGGGTCCGGGGGCCGTAGGCCACGTTATCGTAAATGCTCATAGGGAATGGGTTGGCCTTCTGAAACACCATGCCGATCTGCTTGCGGAGCCATGTGGGGTCCACAGAGCTGCCGTAGAGGTCCTGTCCGTGGAAATCCACCTCGCCGCTGAGCTTCACGCCGGGGATCAGGTCGTTCATCCGGTTCAGCGTCCGCAGGAAGGTAGATTTGCCGCAGCCGGAGGGCCCGATGAAGGCGGTGATCTCGTGCTCAGGAATGGCGATGGATACATCGTGAAGGGCATGGTTCGGGCCATACCAGAGATTCAGTTTTTTTGCTTCCAAAATCGGTTCCATAGGGTCTCCTCAATTCTTTTTCAGCTTCCGCCCCAGAAACACGGCGGAGAGGTTGATGAGCAGGGTCAGCAGCATCAGAATGGTGGCAATGGAGAAGGCCACCGCCGTCTCGCCCCGTTCGTTGGCGTAGACATACAAAGCCACCGTCAGCGTGGCGGAGGAGGAATGAAGGGCCGTGAAAAAACCGTTGAGCACCAGACCGAACCCGGCGGTGTACAGCAGCGCCGCACTTTCCCCCACGATCCGGCCGACGGCCAAAATGCAGCCGGTGACGATGCCGTCGATGGCGTTGGGCAGCACCACGGTACGGACCATGCGCCACTTTCCGGCCCCTAAGCCCAAGGCCCCCTCCCGATAGGACTGGGGCACGGTCTTCAGGCTCTCCTGAGTGGTGCGGAGAATGGTGGGCAGGATCATCACCACCAGCGTCAGGCCGCCAGCCAGAATGCCCGCCTGCAGGTTCATCTTCTGCACGAAGAACAGCATTCCCACAAGGCCGAAGATGATGGAGGGAATGCCCGTCAGGGTCTCGGCAGCAAACTCAATGAGGCTCACCAGCCGCCGGTTTTCCGCGTACTCCGTCAAATAGATGGCGGCCCCCACGCCCAAGGGCAGAGCGATGACCATGGCCACCAGAATAATATACAATGTGTTGAGAATATTCGGTAAAATACCGATCGTATTCTTAATATAGCTGGTCTGGCCGGACAGCAACTCCCAGGTCAGTCCCGGAATTCCCCGGCAGAAAATGTAGCCGATCAAAAATACCAGCAGCGCGCAGGTCAGTCCGGCGCACAGCCACACCAGCGCACGCATCCCCCGGTTGTAGACCCGGCGGCGAAGGGATAAGGTTTGTCCGTTCATGTCAGCCCTCCTTCCGGTTCTTAACGCACACGTTCAGAAACACATTGATGAGCATGATAAAGAGGAACAGCACCAGGCCGATGGAGTACAGTGCCTGATGATAGAGGCTGCCCACCTGTGCGTAACCCATACCGGAGACAATGCCGGTGGTGAGAAATCGCACCGGCGTAAACAGCCCCGGCATATTGGACACATTGCCCGCCACCAGAATGATGGCCATCGCCTCGCCGATGGCCCGGCCCACGCCCAACACCACCGCCGCCGCGATACCGCTGCGGGCGGCGTGGACGCTGACCCGGAAATAGGTCTCCATCTCCGCCGCGCCCAAGGCGAGACTGGCCTCCTCGTACTCCTTTGGAACGGCCCGGAGCGCCGTTTCCGACACGTTGATGATGGAGGGCAGGATCATGATGGCCAGCACAATGATGGCCGCCAGCAGGCAGGCGCCGGAGCTGAGGTGGAACAGGTTCCGGATGGCCGGCACCAGCACGATCATGCCCACCAGACCGTACACCACCGACGGGATGCCCGCTAACAGCTGTACCGCCGTGCGGATCACCGCCGCCAGCTTCGGTGGGGCCACCTTCGCCAGAAATACAGCAGTCAGCAGTCCCACAGGAACGCCGATGACGATGGCCCCGGCAGTGCCGTAAACAGAGGTCAGGATAAAGGGCAGAATTCCGTACTGTGCGCCGGTGGTGGTGTTGGTGGGGTCCCAGACCTTGCCCAGCAGAAATTGAAACAGGCCAATCTGCCGAATGGCGGGCAGGCCGGAGAGAATGAGATAGATGCTGATGAGCAGCACAAAGGCCACCGCCACGATGCCGCACAGCAGGAAAATCAAATGGATGATCTGTTCCACGGTTTTGCGGGCGCGGTAGCTGCTCCGCTCCGGTGTATGCGGGGGATTTGTAATACTTTCCACCGCGTTGACGGCGGTCAGAATTGCGTCAGAGTCCATGTCTGGCTCCTTTCTCGGTTTTACAGGAAGCGCCTCCACCTACGGTGATAGATGGAGGCGGGCTTGTCATGCTGTGGGAAGGAAGGGTGTGGGAGGAACCCTGCGGGGGTCCTCCCCACTTTTTTGATCAAACGGATCTTAGACGATGTCCGAGATCCGCGCCGGTTGCTCCCTTATTTCGCGACCGGCACTGCACCGGCAGCCTTGATCAGCTGGCTGGCAGCAGAAGAGGTGGCGTAGTCGAAGAAGGCCTGGGCTGCGGGAGACAGGTTCTCGCCGGTCTTGGTCACCAGCACGAAGGGCCGCTGAATGGCGTAGCTGCCGTCCAGAACGGTGGCTTCCGTGCAGGCCACGCCGCCTACGGTGACGGCCTTGACGGTGTTCTTACCCTCCACAGCGGAGAGGGATGCGTAACCGATGGCGTTGGGGTTGCCGGCAACCGCCTCGATGACGCCGCCGGTGGAGGTCAGCTCCTGATCCAGCTTGCAGGCATCCTTGGTGCCGGTGATGGACTCGAAGCCGTCCCGGGTGCCGCTGCCCGCCTCACGGCCGATGCAGGAGATGGTACCGGCGTCGCCGCCCACCTCGCTCCAGTCGGTGATCTCACCGGTGAAGATCTTGCCGATCTGCTCCACTGTCAGATCCGCCACCTTGCTGTCGGCATTGACGATGACAGCGATGCCGTCCAGCGCCACGATGGTCTCCGTCAGACCGCCGGCCTTCTCCTCGTCTTTCAGGGCACGGGAGGCAAGGCCGATGTCGGCGCTGCCGTTGCTGGCAGCCTCAATGCCTGCGCCGGAGCCGGTGGGATCATAGGTGACGGTGACGCCGCTGTTGTCGGCCATGAACTGCTCACTCAGGGTGCCGATGACCTTTTCCATAGAGGTGGAGCCGTTGGTGGACACGCTGCCGGAGAGGGTGGCGGGAGCCTCCGTCTGCGCGCTGTTGTCAGTGTTGGTATCGGCGGGCGTTTCCGTCTTGGAGCCGCAGCCGGTGAGGGCCGCCAGGCTCAAGGCCAGGGTCAAAATCAATGCAAGTGTCTTTTTCATGCTTGTCTTCCTTTTTTATTTGATATTTGGGTTTTCCCCTTTTCACAATTGTCAGTGTACCGGCTGTATGTAAAAGGCAAAAGACAAACCATGTAAAATCCATGTCAAATCATTCCGCAAATCACTTCTCTGCCGAAAAAAAGCAGAGAAAAAGCGCCTTTCCGCAATGCGGAAAGACGCTTTTTGAAGCGCAAACAGTCGATTCGGTTATCGCTGACCCTTGTCGTAGGGAACGCCCTCCGCCTTGGGTGCGCGGGAGTTCTTGGAGGTAAAGGCCAGCACGATCAGGGAGATGATGTAGGGCAGCATATTGTAAACGGAACTGGGAAGGTTCATGGTCTTCAGGAAGGCAAAGCCGGTGTAGACGTTGCCCAAGGCCCGGAAGAAGCCGAACAGCAGCGCTGCCAGCGCGATGCGCTGGGGCTTCCACTGGCCGAAGATCATCACCGCCAGAGACAGGAAGCCGAAGCCAGCCACGCCGTACTCAAACCGCCACTCGGACACACCGGCGGTGATGAACACGATACCGCCCAAGCCGCCCAAAAAGCCGGAGATCAGCACACCGGCCCAGCGCATTTTATAGACGTTGATACCCACGCTGTCCGCCGCCTGAGGATGCTCGCCGCAGGCCATGAGCCGCAGGCCGAACCGTGTCTTGTACAGCAGCACATAGGAGGCTACCAGCAAAAGCGCCGTAATGAGCATGAACCAGCTGAACTCAAAGGAGCCGATGCTCACGGTAAATGCCTTTTTGGCACCGGCGTACTGAATGATGGAGGACACGTCATCGGGGTTGTTGGCGGTGTTGATGGCCTTGACGATGACGGTGGCACCGGCGGTGCCCAGCAGGTTCAAAGCTGTGCCTACCAACGTCTGATCTGCCTTGAAGTTGATACAGGCCACAGCCAGCAGGCAGGAATACACCATGCCCACCGCGGCGGAAACCAGCACCACTGCCAGGATCGTCACAAAATGAGAGCTGTTCTCTCCCAGATAGCGCATCGTCAGGGCACCGCCCAGAGCGCCCATGATCATGATGCCCTCCAGACCCAGATTGATCACGCCGGAGTGCTCGGAGAAGCAGCCGCCCAGAGCCACCAGGATCAGCACGGAGGCAAAGATCAGGGTATATTGCAGCAGCAAACTCATGCCTGATCGCCTCCTTTCCCGTTGGCCGCATCTTGTTCCGCGGCAGCCTTGGCCTTCAGAGCCGCCTTTTCCTCCCGTTTGGCAATGGAGCTGTTCATCACATGCTTCATGAACAGCACAAAGCCGCAGAGATAAATGATGATGGAAGAGATCAGATCGGAGATCTGCGCGCAGTACAGGGACTTATCCACATATGCGCCGCCAGCGGTGATGTGCTGGATGAAGAAGGACGCCAGCACCGTGCCCAGAGGATTCAGTCCCCCTAAGAAGGCGGCGGCAATGCCGTTGAAGCCCATGGCGGGAACGGAGGAGGTAGAGCACTGCCACTGCTCGTAGCCGGTGAGGTACAGCAGCGCCGCACCCATGCCGGCCAGCGCACCGGAGATCACCAGGCTCAGGATCACGTTCCGCTTTTCCGCCATGCCGCAGTATTTGGCGGCGTTGCGGTTGAAGCCGGTAGCCTTCAGCTCATAGCCGAATCTGGTCTTATCCAGTACGATCCAGATCAGAATCGCCATCACAATGGACAGGGGGATGGCCAGACCCACATACTGATTCTTGTTGAACAGCGCCCCCAATCCCAGAGAGGGCAGCACAGCAGAGGGGTTGTTGTTGGCCAGCACGATGGTGTAGGGGCTGGCGGCCTCTTTCACCGTGGTCAGCAGCATATTGGTCAGGTAGAGGACGATCCAGTTCAGCATGATGCCGGAGATGACCTCGTTGACGTTGCAATAGGACTTCAGCACACCGGAGATGGCCCCCAGCACCGCGCCGCCGGCCATAGCCACCAGCAGGCAAGGCAGCCAGCTCCAGCCCAAACCCAGCGCCGCGTACAGGCTCAGTGCCACGCCGAAGCAGTACTGGCCCGCAGCGCCGATGTTGAACAGCCCCACCTTATAGGCAAACAGGATGGACAGCGAGCACATCAGCAGCGGTGCGGTCTTGACCAGCGTGTTGCCCAGATATTTCAACTGGGAGGATGTCTTTTTATAGGTCAGGAAGTTTTTGACCACGGTGAGGATCGCCTCGCCGGCGCCAGCGGGATTGATGACCAGCAGCACGAGATAGCCGAGGAACAGACCCAGCACGATGCACAAAAGAGAGGCCAGCAGCGATTGGAAGCCGTTGCTCTTGAAAATATTCTTTTTCATGCCTTCACCTCGTCTCTCTTGGCGCCGGCCATGTAGAGGCCCAGCTCCTCCTGGGTGGTGGTTTTCGGGTCCAGCTCGCCCACGATCTCACCCTCGTACATCACAAGGATGCGGTCGGGTACGTCCATGACCTCGTCCAGTTCCAGACTCACCAGCAGCACCGCCTTGCCCTCGTCCCGCTGGGCGACCAGCTGACGGTGGATGTACTCAATGGCGCCAACGTCCAGACCGCGGGTGGGCTGGACTGCCACCAGCAGCTCCGGATCCTTGTCGATCTCCCGGGCCACGATGGCCTTCTGCTGGTTGCCGCCGGACATGGAGCGGGCAATGGTAACAGGGCCCTGACCGGAGCGCACGTCATACTGCTCGATCAGCCGCTCCGCGTAGCCGCGGATGTTCTTCCGCCGCAGGAAACCCGCCTTGTCGGTGAATTCCGGCTCAAAGTACCGCTGGAGTACCATGTTGTCCTCCAGAGAATAGTCCAGCACCAGACCGTGTTTATGCCGGTCCTCAGGGATGTGGCTCATGCCCATGGTGCTCCGCTTGCGGATGGAGGTGTGGGTGATATCCTGCCCACAGAGGAAAAGCTCGCCGGACACCAGCGGTTCCAGACCGGTCAGGCCGTAGACCAATTCCGTCTGGCCGTTGCCGTCGATACCCGCAATGCAGACGATCTCGCCCCGCCGCACCTGGAAGGACACATTCTTCACAGCGTTGTTCTTATGGACCTTGGAGGCCATGGTCATATTCTTGACCTCCAGCACCACGTCTCCCGGCTCCGCAGGCTTCTTTTCCACATGGAAATTGACGTTGCGGCCCACCATCATGGCGGACAGCTCCGCCGGGGTGGTGTCTTTCGTATTGACGGTGCCGATGTACTTGCCCTTGCGGAGCACGGTGCAGCGGTCCGCCACCGCCATGATCTCCGCCAGCTTGTGAGAGATAAAGAGGATGGACTTCCCCTCCGCCGCCAGATTCTTCATGATCTGCATCAGCTCGTCGATCTCCTGAGGCGTCAGCACGGCGGTTGGCTCATCGAAAATCAGGATCTCATTGTCCCGGTACAGCATTTTCAGGATCTCGGTGCGCTGCTGCATACCCACGGTGATGTCCTCGATCAAAGCGTCCGGGTCCACATGGAGACCGTACTTCTCACTGAGGGCCAGCACCTTTTCCCGGGCCTCCTTTTTCTGGAGAAAGCCATGCTTCGTAGGCTCCACGCCCATGATGATGTTGTCCAGCACCGTAAAGCAGTCCACCAGCTTGAAGTGCTGGTGCACCATGCCGATCCCCAAGTCATTGGCGTCATTGGGGTCCTTGATGGAGACCTCCTTGCCGTCCTTCTTGATGGTGCCCTCCTCCGGCTGATACAGGCCGAACAGCACGCTCATCAGCGTGGACTTGCCCGCGCCGTTTTCGCCCAGCAGGGCATGGATCTCACCCTTTTTCAACTGAAGGGTAATGTCATCATTGGCGATGATGCCTGGGAACCGCTTCGTAATGTGGAGCATTTCGATGGCGTAATTCGTTTCCAAGTCAAACCGCCCTCCTTCCGTTTTAATGGCCCGCCGTGTGGATCTCGCGGGGACGGAAACCATATTCATTTACCGGCAGCGGCATATTGCCCTCACATCCAGTATTACGTTCAGTATACTATAACTCCGCTCAAAAAGAAAGGCAAATCGACGGCCGGAATCATTTTTTTGAAGAGTGGTCTCCTCAGGGCGCTTCCATCGGGAGACTCGTCCGCTTTCCGCAAACTGTTCCCGAAAAGACTGCCAGCCGCTTCAACATCCGAAATGCCCCATTCCACCAGGGTGCCAATGGTTTTCCGTACCTCCTTCTTTTGGCGGATAAAAAAGGAACGTCCTTTCGGACGTTCCTTTTCGCGTATGGATTTGCGCTCTGCGCTTAGCCCTTGATAGCGCCCTGGTCCTCCACAGCGATCACGGTGGCGAAGTCAGAGGGAGTCTTGCTCACATCGTTGGAAACGGTGATCTTGCCGTCGAACATATCCTTCACCATGGCCTTGTAGTCATCCTGGGTGAAGCTGTCAGACCACTGAGTGCCCTCACCCATGGGGATCTGGACATAGTTCAGCTCGGGATCATCGCCGGACACCAGACCCAGAGTAGCAATCTTGCCCTTGTAAGCATCCCAGTTGCCGTTGACGATAACGTCAGTCAGGGTGTCATAGGTGGTGGGATACAGACCCTTCATAGCGGAGGTGACGGTCATGCCTTCCACGCCGGCGTAGCCAGCGATGACGCCAGCCTGGTCAACGTCCACGCCGATGACCTTGGCGTTAGCCTTCTTGGCAGCGTCCACAGCGGAGGTGTAGATACCGCCGCCGCAGGCGAAGACGACCTCAGTGCCGCCGGCATACCAGGTATCCATCACAGCGGTGATATCGGCATCGCCGAAGAACTGACCGCCATAGACATAGTTCAGGCTCACATCAGTCAGGCCCAGATCGGCAGCAGCGGCGTCAACGCCCTGCACGAAGCCGTAGCCATAACGGACAACAGCGGGAACAGCCATGCCGCCCAGGAAGCCCAGGTTCTTGTAGCCCAGCTTCACAGCAGCGTAACCGGCCATGTAGCCGCACAGCTCTTCCTGGTACACAGCGCAGTACACGTTGCTCATGTCAACGTACTTGCTGAGGTCCCAATTCTCGGGGGTGTAGTCGTAGCTCTCGCCGGCCTTGGCAACGGCGGTCTCGAGCAGGTCGCCGGCGGCGACGTCGAGCGCGATGAACTTCACGTCGGGGAACTCGGGAGCAGCTTCCACGATGGCGCCGCCGAAAGCGTAGCCGGGCATCACGATCACGTTGTAGCCCTCGTCCGCGGCCTTCTCGATCATAGCCACACGGTCGGCGGTGTTGTCGCCGACGGGCTTGAAGTAGTTGAACTCGATGTCGTTGTCCTCGGCAAACGCCTTGCAGGCCTCATAGGTGGTCTGGTTGAAGGACTGGTCGGTGATGTCACCGTAGTCGGTGATCATTGCGACCTTATAGGCGCCCTCGTTCTCAGCAGGCTGCTCGGTCTGGTCAGGTGCATCGGTCTTGGTATCGTCGGTCTTCTTATCGCCGCAGGCTACCAGGGACAGAGACATGACCAATGCCAGAGTCAAAGCAAGAAACTTCTTCATTGGAATCTACCTCTTTCATGTTTTCTCCTTTTAACGTCCGCTCCCGCTCTGAAACGCACCGTGCCGTGTTCCCCGGAGGGATCACAGCCTATGTATGGCTTCGGAAGCCGGGTGCAAGCTCTTTAAAAGGGTCGACCTCAAGGGTCTATGTCATTATAACAATTTCACCCGGGCAATGCAATAAGAAACCCGAATTGTTTTCAATTTTGCCATATCTTTCACGCATAAAAGAACACCCCGCCCGGGATCGGGCGGGGTGTTCCCTTCAGGAAGCGTTAACAGTCTATCGGCCTCAGTCCGCCATCTTCACGGCGACTTCCAGCGCAATCTTCATCATGTTGGTGAACGTGTTCTGCCGGTCCGCCGGGGACAGCTCCTCCCCCGTCACCAGATTGTCGGAGATGGAGCAGATGGCCAGCGCCCGCTTGCCGGTGTAGGCAGCGTTGCAGTACAGGGCCGCAGCCTCCATCTCCACCGCCATGACGCCCATCTTCTGGAAGCGCATGTTCCGTCCGGCGGCATCGTAGAAGGTGTCGGAGGAATAGAGGTTTCCCACCGGCATCTTCACACCCAGTTTCTTGGCGCTTTCCACTGCCGCCATCAGCAGGTCGAAGTCCGCAATGGGGGCAAAGGTGCCGCCCAGCTCATACTGCTCCAGATAAGCGGAGTTGGCGCAGGCGCCCTGACCGGCCACCACGCTGCCCAGCTCCAGATCTGCCCGCAGGGCTCCGGCACTGCCCACCCGGATGATATTCTCCACATCATACTGGGTATACAGCTCGTAAGAATAAATACCGATGGAGGGCATTCCCATGCCGGAGGCCATCACGCTCACCGGCACGCCCTTATACAGGCCGGTATAGCCCTGAACGCCCCGGACGTTGTTTACCAGCTTCAAATCCGCCAGGAAGGTCTCCGCGATGAACTTGGAGCGCAGGGGGTCTCCGGGCATCAGTACGGTTTTGGCGAAATCGCCCTTGCTTGCTTCATTGTGCGGTGTTCCCATGCTGCATCCTCCTTATTTTTCCATGGCCTTCACGGCCTTCACGATGCGGCTGGTGCCCAGACGGGAGGCCCCCAGATTGATGAAGTCCTCCGCGTCCTGCAGATTGGCGATGCCGCCGGCGGCCTTGATCTTCACGTTGGGGCCCACGTGCTTGGCGAACAGGGCCACATCCTCCCGGGTGGCGCCGCCGCCCCCGAAGCCGGTGGAGGTCTTGATGTAGTCCGCGCCGGAGGCGGTGACGATCTCGCACAGCTTGATCTTCTCCTCGTCGGTGAGGAAGCAGCACTCGATGATGACCTTCAGCAGCTTGCCGCGGCAGGCCTCCTTTATGGCCTTAATCTCCGAGAGCAGATCCTCCCACTTCCGGTCCTTCACCCAGCCCAGGTTGATGACCATATCCACTTCCTCCGCGCCGTCGTTCACGGCATCAGTGGCCATGAAACACTTGGCTGCGGTGGTGTCATAGCCGTTGGGGAAGCCGATGACGGTGCAGATAGGCAGCTTGCCCGCCACGTATTCCGCCGCCTGCTTCACATAGCTGGCGGGGATGCACACGCTGGCGCAGCCGTACTTCATGCCGTCATCGCAGATGGCCTTGATCTCGTCCCAGGTGGCCGTCTGGGCCAGAAGGGTATGGTCGCACTTGCTCAAAATGTCTTTCAGTTCCATTTCAAGTCACTCCTTTATCATAAAAGTTAAGCTTATTTCCTCGATATGTTTATCATACCAGTTTTTTTGATCGCTGTCTACTGTCCATCCCCTCTCTTTTGCCTAACGCTCCGGCGTCTTGCAATCCGGTCCATTCGGTGCTACAATGTAGGCCACCAAATCCAAAAGGAGCCTTTTTCATGAAAAAACGACTGTTATCCGCGCTGTGCGCGGTGATGCTTCTCATCTGCGCCGTCCCCATGGCCAGAGCCCAGACCGGGGATGCTGCCCGCCGGGCCGATGCCCTGACGGTGCTGCATCTGCTCTCCGAGGACCCCGGCCGTGACCTGACCGCTCCCGCTACCCGTGCTCAGGCCGCCGTGCTGCTGGTCCGTCTGGCCGGCGGCGAGAAAAAGCCGGACACCGACGGCTGGTTTGCCGGTTTCCGGGATGTGCCGGACTGGGCCCGCACCGCTGTGAACTACGCCAACCGCCGGGGCTGGATCTCCGGCGTCAGCAACGTACAGTTTGATCCCAACGGTCACCTGAACGCCGACGCCTGGTGCGCCATGCTGCTGCGGATGCTGGGCTACAGCGACAAGACCGGGGACTTTGAGATCTCCGACGCCGCAGCCTTCGCCTGGCGGATCGGACTCACCGGCCGCCAGCTAATCGGCATCCTCTCCGTGGGCGATCTGGCGGAATCCATTTATGACGCTCTGGATTTCTGTTATAAGGGAACGGAGGCCACAGTGCTCTCCCGCCTAATGGACCTCAGCGTCTGCACCGCCTCTGCCGCCAACGCTCTGGGGCTGCTGAACAAGGACTATATCGCCCGCCAGCTGGCGGACCGCTACCTCTCCGCCGCCTTCCAGCTCAGCCTGTATGAGACAGAGGAGCAGGTCCACGACGAGGTCTCCTCCGCCGACGCCAGCGGCTTCTTCATCAGCGCCGACGGTCTGGCCGTCACCAACTATCACTCCATCGAGGATTCCATCAAGGCCACCGCCACCCTGCTCAACGGGGAAACCTATGAGGTGGAGCGGGTCCTCTACTACGATACCGGTATCGACATCGCCGTGATCAAGGTCTCCCAGACCAATCAGTCCCGCCGCACCACCTCCGCCTTCAACTATCTGGATCTGGTAGGCACGGCGGACATCCGCCCCGGCGATCCGGTGTACGCCATCGGCAACCCTCTGGGTCTGGGGCTGGCCATCAGCTCCGGCATCATCGGCTCCACCGCTCATGAGCTGGACCGTTATGCCCTGCCCTGCATTGTCAACTCCGCCGACATTTCCCGGGGCAGCAGCGGCGGCGCGCTGATGAACGCCCACGGTCAGGTCATCGGCGTCACCTCCGGCGCTTATACCTATGGCAACAATATGTATCTGGCTGTCCCTGTGGACCCGGTGATGGCCGCCGACCTGACGGTTTCCGGCTGGACCTTGAAGGAGGTCAAGGCCATCGAAGCCGCCAAGGACAAGGACTGAGCTTTCCCGCTTGTAAAGGAGTGATCCCATGAAACGCATCCTGGCCCTGTTGATGGCCGTTTCCCTGCTGCTGTGTCTGGCAGCCTGCGGCCAACCAGCAGATCACGCCCCGGAGCAGCCGCCCCAGCAGGCAGAGCCATCCGAGCCTCCCGCCTTAGAAGGCGAGGCCCTCTCCGTCCTTCCCGCAGAGGATGCCGGTCTGACAGAGGGCAGCTATGACGCTTACCGGGAGACGGACCCCATGACCGAGATCGTTCTCCTGCCCACCCGTTCCGTCACGGACTTCCACTATTTCATCGTAGGTTTCCGGGAGGGCGGCGACCAGCTCACGCTCACCCGCGATGATGACCTCTACACGGCGGATGCCCTTTCCCCGGACCGTCCCCTCCTGCTGGCCATTCCCTTTGTGGAAACGCTCCCTAACCGGGGCGTCTCCTATGTGGACGCGGACGGTGCCCTCCGCCAGTACGCCATTGTGGAAAGCGGAAAGGACGGCACCATCTTCCTGATGGAAGAAGTCTTTGACTCCGCAGCATAAGAAGTATCCCCGGAACGACACCCGGAGTTCATAAAACGCAAAGCCCTCCGCATGACGTAGCGCATACGGAGGGTTTATTGATATTCGCGGCAAAGCCTCGCTAGGGCCAAATGATCCGGTCCGGGACGCGTGACTCTCGATAACAGCGTACAGAAACGTGCCTTTTCGTTTCTGATGAGATTTTATCAGTTCGGTAAATTTTAAATTTAGTCATCAAGTTGTTTCCCGCAATACTGACAATACTTTCCCTCATTTCTGTAAAGTTGCTTGCCACAATGGGGACATCTGTTATAAAGGAAATGTGGAATCAAGCCCGAAAGTCCTACTATAACGCCAACGCAAACGAAAGGTTTCCAAAAATATGCCAGCAGCACAATTATGGTACCGCCAATCATCAGCGCGTCTCTCACTTTTCTGGCTTGTTTTACTGTCATTTTACGCATAGCGCCGCCTCCATAGCTTTCGATTTGCCGCTCTTTTTTCATACTTATGATACCACAAAGTCTATAACAAGTCTACCGCGGCTTTGAAATATGCGAGAAAAGTCCGAACCACTTTCTACCCGGACGTCCTCTCTCGATCATAGATCAATTCGTTTTTTCCAGCTGCTCAGTCACGCCGTTTCGCTATTGTCCCCCCCAAGCAAAAACACCTCCGGTGCGCGGATGCACACCGGGGGTGTTTCGTATACTTTTGAATTGGATAAGACGCTTAGACCTCGCCGAAGTCAGCGCACTTTGCGATCACGCTGGCGCAACGGGGGCACAGGCCGTCCTCGTCCGCCGCGGTGCTGTGCTTCCAGCAGCGGGGGCACTTGGTACCGGCAGCTTCGCTGACGGAAACCGCCAGCTCGCCGCCCACAGTGACCTCCACCTTGGAGACGATCAGCAGGTCCGCCAGAGCAGCGCCGTCCATCTCCGCCAGGAAGGCGTCCTCGGCAGGCACCGTCAGGGCCACGTCGGCCTCCAGGCTCTTGCCGATCTTCTTCTCGGCACGGGCGGTCTCCAGAGCGCCGTTGACGGCGTCGCGGACCTCGATGATCTTTTCCCACTTGGCCATCTCGTCAGCGGAGAGAGCGTAGTCGGCAAACACACCGTTCATATCGTTGAACAGCACGTTCCGGTCATCGTCACCCGCCTTGTGGGGCATGGCCAGCCAGATCTCGTCACCGGTGAAGCACAGGATGGGAGCCATGATCTTTGTGATGGTATCCAGGATCAGATACAGGGCCGTCTGGGCGCTGCGGTGGGCCAGACCGTCGGTCTCATCGCAGTACAGCCGGTCCTTGATGATGTCCAGATAGAAGTTGGACAGCTCCACCACGCAGAAATCGTTGACGGCGTGGGTCACCACCAGGAACTCGTAGTCGTTGTACGCCTGGGCGCACTTTTCGATCAGGGCGTTCAGACGGGTGACAGCCCAGCGATCCAGCTCCAGCATGTCGGCGGGAGCCACCAGATTGTTGGGATCAAAGCCGTCCAGGTTGCCCAGGCAGTACCGGGCGGTGTTGCGGAACTTCAGGTAGTTCTGAGAGAGCTGCTTGAAGATGGCGTCGGAGCAGCGCACGTCGGCGTGGTAATCGGCAGAAGCCGCCCACAGACGCAGGATGTCCGCGCCGTACTTGTTGAAGATGTCAGCGGGGTCCACGCCGTTGCCCAGAGACTTGTGCATGGCCTTGCCCTCGCCGTCCACGGTCCAGCCGTGGGTGACACACTCCTTGAAGGGCGCACCGTTGCCGAAGGCGCCCACGGCGGTCAGCAGAGAGGACTGGAACCAGCCGCGGTACTGGTCGAGGCCCTCCAGGTACATATCGGCAGGCCAGAAGTTCTGATCCCGCTTCATGGAGGCATAGTGGGTGGAGCCGGAGTCGAACCAGCCGTCCAGCGTGTCGGTCTCCTTCTCGAAGCCGCTCTTGCCTCCGCAGTGGGGGCAGGTCATACCGGCGGGCAAGAAATCGGCGGGGTCCTTATCGAACCAGGCGTTGGAGCCTTCCTTGCCGAACATCTCGGAAATGGCGGCGATGGTCTCATCGGTCACCACGGGCTTGCCGCAGTCCTTGCAGTACACCACAGGGATGGGCAGACCCCACCGGCGCTGGCGGGAAATGCACCAGTCGGCGCGCTCCCGGATCATGCTCTTCATGCGGTCGATACCCCAGCCGGGGACCCAGCGGACCTCGTCGCAGGCGGCGCAGGCCTCGTCCTTGAACGCGTCCACAGAGCAGAACCACTGGGGGGTGGCCCGGAAGATGATGGGGTGCTTGCAGCGCCAGCAGTGGGGATAGCTATGGACGATCTCCTCGCTGGCCAGCAGAGCGCCGGACTCCTTCATATCCTCCAGGATGACAGGGTTGGACTCCTCCACCACCATCCCGGCGTACTTGCCGGCATAGTCGGTGTGGCGGCCCTGATCGTCCACAGGCACCACCATGTCCATGCCGTAGCGCTTGCAGGTCTGGTAGTCATCCGCGCCGAAGCCGGGTGCGGTGTGGACGCAGCCGGTACCGGAATCCATGGTAACATAATCGGCCAGCACCAGACGGCTGGTCTTGGGCAGGAAGGGATGGTCCGCCAGCATATTCTCAAAGAAGGCGCCCTCGTGGGTCTCCACGATCTCGTAATCGGAGATGCCCGCCACACCCATCACCTTGTCGGTGAGGGCCTCAGCCATGATATACATCTCGCCGTTGCCGTTGTTCTTCACCACGGCATAGCTCTCGGAGGGATGCAGCGCGATGGCCAGGTTGCCGGGCAGGGTCCAGATGGTGGTGGTCCAGATCACGAAGTTCAGCTTGGACTTGTCCAGATGGCTCAGCTTGCCCTGATCGTCATGCATGGGGAACTTCACATACACGGTGGTGCAGGGATCGTCCTGATACTCGATCTCAGCCTCAGCCAGAGCGGTCTCGTCATGGTAGCACCAGTACACGGGCTTCAGGCCCTTGTAGATGTAGCCCTTCTTGTACATCTCGCCAAAGACCTTGACCTCCTCGGCCTCAAAGCTGGGGTTCATGGTCTTGTAGGGGTGCTCCCAGTCGGCCACCACGCCCAGGCGCTTGAAGCCCTCCATCTGGATGCCGATATACTTTTCGGCATAGGCGTGGCAGGCGGTACGGAAGTCAGACACGCTCATGGCCTTGCGGTTGAGCTTCTGCTCCTTGATGATGGCGCTCTCGATGGGCATACCGTGGTTATCCCAGCCGGGGATATAGGGTGTGTACCGGCCACGCATGGCATAGGACCGGACGATGATGTCCTTCAGGGACTTATTCAGGGCGTGGCCCATGTGGAGGCTGCCGTTGGAGAACGGAGGGCCGTCATGAAGGGAGAAGCGGGGCTTACCCTCGTTCTTCTTCAGCAGCTCGTTGTAGAGGTCCATGTCCTCCCAGCGCTTGAGCATCTCCGGCTCCCGCTTGGGCAGACCCGCCCGCATGGGGAAGTCGGTCTTGGGCAGATTGATGGTCTTGTTGTAATCCATGATGCGTCTCCTTTTATATTGTAAGTTTTCCTTCTGTTCCTGATATAAGCGTCCGTTGTGAGGGTTCGGATCCCTCACGGCGTAGCAAAACAAAAAACGCCTTGTCTCTGAACTCAGAGACAAAGCGTTTGAAAACACTCTGCGGTACCACTCTACTTGCCGGTCCCCTTGCGGAGCGCGGCCACTCACGCCTGCCATTACAGGCTGACGGAATAACGCCCGTCACACGTCCACGCTTACTCGCGTCGTCTTTCAGCAGGAGGCTCCAAGGTGATTTTCACCGCCGCGCCTGTCCGCCTCGCACCAAACGGCGGCTCTCTTTACAGACTTTCGACCGGCTACTCTTCCTTTTCTTCGCCAAATATCCAGTTACTCGGTTATCATATCACATTTCCACCGTTTGTCAACCGTATTTTCCCGGTTTTTCCCCGAAAAATGTATGACCTTCCACTGATAGTGGAAGGTCATACCCACTTGATAAGCTTCATGTCACTGATACCGGTAGAGCTGGGCCGTGTATCCGTCGATACACCGCAAAAACATCTCCCGGTCCCGGAATTCCATCAGTTGAGAACCGGCCTCCTCATGAAAGGACACCACACGGCGCTGGGTATCTACCCACAGCTTCCAGATCGGTTCCCTGGTCATTGTCGTTTCCATAGTGCGTGCTTCTCCTTTCATACACACATTCTCCTTCAGCGCCCCTTGGAGCGGTTTTTGTTCCTGTACCTATAAGACGATTTGAACACCGATTTTGTTGCACATTTTTCCAAAAAATTTCAAATTTTTTTAGGCCAGCAGAGGACGCACCACCTGATCGTTCACCACGGCGAAGCTCTCCCGCAGGTAATAGTTGGCGCTGAGCCACCACCACGGCAGCTTTGCCGGCACCTGCACCACCCTGCCGGGTCCGGCGGCGTTCAGCAGCAGCCGCACCCGCCCCATGTGGAAATCGTTGGTGACGATGGCCACTGTTTTATGGTAGTCATCCGGCAGCAGCGCCAGAGAATTTTGCAGGTTCTGTCGGGTATTGGCGGACTGCTCCTCTAAGATCAGCCGCTCCGGGTCAATGCCCCGGTCCGTCAGCGCGTTATACATGGCCCGGGCCTCGGAGATATCCTCCCCCGGCCCCTGTCCCCCGGACAGCACCGCCGGGATGCCCGGATGCGCCTTGAGATACCGCTCCGCCGCGTCGATGCGGGTTTGCAGGGCCACGGAGGGCGTGGTGCCGTTGACCCCGGCTCCCAGAACGATCACCGCGTCCGCCGGTTGGGCTGACTCGTCCCGGTGTCCGGCCCGGATGACCCAGACCTCCACCGCCGACAAGCCCAGAACCAGCGCCGCCAGTCCTATTTGGGCGATCCGCAGCAAAATCTTCCATCCCCGGTGGCGGCGGCTCAGCCGGCTCAGGCCCAGCAGCACCAGACAGACCAGCGCCAGTCCCCAGCTCAGCTTTCCGGAAAAGCTCACCCCCGGCAGGCGTTGAAGCCCCAGCCCCAGCAGGCAGAACGCCAGCGCCAGCACCGCCGTCAGTCTTTCGGAGCGTTTCCACTCAAAAAACGTATGCTCATTCATATCGTATATTCTCAGATCCTGTCTCCCCGGCGGTCTCCCGCCGGGGAGCGTCCTTGCGGTACGATTTGGGTCAGGCCGCGGTTGTCACCATCACCGTGGGGCCGTCCGCCCCGCCGATGATGCCGAAGCTGGTGGCCTCCGCCCCATCAGACATGCTGGGGCTGTGGCTGTCATCCACGGCGGGAGCAATTTCCGTCTCCGTGGACGAATCATCGCTCTCCGTGCCGAACCACCCCGCCGGGTACTCGCTGTACCGTTCATAGTATTCCTCGGGGCTCATATGGAACTGCCCATAGAACTGGTCATATTGGTCCCAGCCGCCCGCGGCGTACTGCCACGGGTACCGTTCCCGGTTGGTGACCAGATCGGCGTCGGTGATCAATTTCAGGTCCTTCAGCGCCCGGATCGTCTCCGTCATGCCTTCCTTGACGTTGATCCGGATCGTATCATGGATTCTGTTGAACTGGCTCTCCGGCAGCTTGTATTCGAACTGAATGCGGAGGTCATAGTTGTCGGCGTCATTATCCGCCAGGAACCAGTTATACACGCCCCAGTCTCCGTTTTCCGCGTCCTTGGCCACGGCGTCCAAGAGCAGACCCGCCTCCCGGCTGCCGAGAGTGCCGCCGCCGCTCCATGTCTCGAACCACGCTTCAGTCATCTGGAAGCCCTCATCCCGCCAGCGGATACGCTTCTGGCGCATCTCCGGGCTGTTGATGAGCTGATCCAGCAGATAGTCATAGGTGCCCTCCCGGGCCATGCGGTCAGGGGTCAGATACAGGCTGTACCACCGCTCCACCTTCAGCCCGCTGTTGAGCATATAAGTGATCCGGATATCTCTTATGGTTGACTGCGCCCCGCTATCCTCTGCGGATTCTTCCACACTGGCCGTATAGCCGTCGGAATAATAGCCATACCCCGGCGCTTCTTTTTGAATGTAATCCTTATCGTCGATAATGGTCTGATGCAGCGTCCGGACCTCCTCGATGAGGGCATCATCCTTTCCGGGGGTCAGGTAATAGTTGCTGCCGGCGGCGTAGACGTTCACCAGCTTCACGCTGTCCGGCGCGGGGACCCGCCGAACCACGCCGAACAGGTCGCACTTCATGGCGCCGCACAGAGCCGCGCAGCCCAGCGCCACCGCCAGCATCCCCTTCCAGGTGGTCTTGAACACCCGGGGCGTTTTCGCCAGCAGCATGGACGCCGCGTAATAGCCAATAGCGCCGCCCGCGATCATGCACAGAATCATGGGCAGAACCGTAAAATACCGGCCGCTCTGGAAGCTGTCCCAGAGCAGGGCGTACAGCAGCCGTCCGCCCAGAATGGCGGCGTAGACGGCGCAGCCGTACCGGAACACCGGCTTCATCCAGCCCACGGCCACCACGTCCCCGGCGCTCTCGCTGCGGCGTCTGCGGTACAGCAGCCACGCCAGTCCCAGCAGCGCCGCGCCCGCGGCGGCATAGGCGGCGATGAGCCAGCCGTTTTCCAGCGTCACGGAGGTCAGCACACTGGTCTCATACCGCTGACCGCCCAGCCGATCCGTCACCCACTGGGTTTCGTAGGTGCTGTTGGGAGAGATCTTCTGCACGAGGTATACCACGGGGCTGAGCCACTCCACGGTACCGGAATAACTGCTGTTCAGGCCGAAGCAGAAGCCCTGCGCCAGCAGGTTTACCATGAAGTCCGTCAGCACGGCGATAAAGTTCAGCAGTCCGTAAAGGGCGGGCAGCATAAAGATGTTGCCTACAATGAGGGCGCAGAAGGTGGCAAGGCCGAAGAAGAACAGGCTCTCCCCCATAACGCCTAAGACCGTCACCAGCACGCCCATCGGCTCAAAGCCGCCGAACAGCATCGTCACCAGCACCAGCAAAACGCCGGTCACGGCGTAGGGAATGGCCATCATCGTCAGGCCGGACAGCACGTTGGTAACAAACAGTCCCTCCCGGCGGATGGGCAGCGTGTGCATCATTCCCACGCTGCGGGCGTTGTAAAGATAACTCCACACCGCCATGGCACACAAAATGGCGTACACGATGGAAATAACCGGCACCCCGTAGGACAGCACAGTGTAATAGGCCTGTCTGGTCTCCAGAGGCGACCAGAACCGGAATCCGTTGTGCAGCAGCTCCAGCAGCATCGCCAAGGGGAACATGGCCCCGCCGAAGGAGGCAAGGCCCCACAGCGGCCAGTACCGGGACAGGTTTTTCCGGAAAAGAGTGCCGTTAAAGCACGATGTCTTTGACCGCATAGTCTGCACCTCCCAATTCGTAAATAAAGATCTCCTCCAGCGTCAGGGGGATGGCGTCCACCAGCAGCGGGCTGTAAGCCATCAGCCGCTCCGTGGCCTCCTGCGCGTTCATCCGCATGATGAGGGTATGCACCCGGCCGAGCTTCGAGGCATGAAGCACCGGCAGCTCCGCCGGAACGTCCTCCATGCCGTCAGGAAACACCACCTGCAATTTCACCATGTTGTCCTGCAGCTGGGCCAGGCTCCGCTCCAGCAGCACATGGCCGTGGTCCATGATGCCCACATGGTCGCACACGTCCTCCAGTTCCCGGAGGTTGTGGCTGGATACCAGCACCGTGGTGCCCCGCTCCGCCACATCGCCCATCATCAGGCTCCACACCTGACGGCGCATCACCGGGTCCAGACCGTCCACCGGCTCATCCAAAATCAGGTAGTCCGGCATGGCGGACAGAGCCAGCCAGAAGGCCGCCTGCTTCTGCATACCCTTGGAAAACCGCCGGATAGGCCGCTTTTCGTCCAGTTCAAATACTTCCCGCAGCTTTTCATACCGCTCCGTGGAGAAGTTTGGATAGAAGCCCTTGTAAAACCGCATCATATCCCCGATGCCTGCGGAATTGAAATAGTACCAATCATCGGGAATGGCGGCGATCTTGGCCTTCAGCGCCGCGTTTTCCCACACATCCTCGCCGCCCAGCCGCACGGTGCCGCTGTCCTGCCGGAAAATGCCGGTGAGATGGCGGATGATGGTGGACTTGCCCGCGCCGTTAGGACCAACCAGCCCGTAGACGGCTCCGGTGGGCACACTGAGGGTCGCGTCATTCAGGGCGGCAAAGCCGTCAAAGGTCTTGACGACGTTTTTCACTTCGATCATTGCTCGTATACCTCCTCGATGAGCGCCGCAGCGTCCGCTTCCGTCACGCCCAGATACCGCAGCTCATTCAGCAGTTTTTTCACATCCGCCCGAAGCGTTTCCCGCCGGACAGCGTCGGCGTCCGCCGTACCGCTGACGAAGCTGCCCTTTCCCGCCACGGAGTAAATATAGCCTTCCGCTTCCAGCTCGTTATAGGCCCGCTGGATGGTGTTGGGATTGATGGACAGCTGGGTGGCCAGCGCCCGGACCGACGGCAGCTTTTCGTCCTGAGCCATGGCCCCGGTGACGATCATCCGCCGCAGGCCGTCCTTGATCTGTTCATAAATGGGACGGGAATCCCGGTAATTCAATGTCAGCACATGTGCCTCTCCTTTCTGAGGAATGTTCGATCAGCGGTGCAGGATCACCGCTGTCAGCAAAATAACCAGCAGTACCGCGCCTGCGATACCAAGCAAAAACAGCGTACTCATCGCATCCGCCCCGCGCTCAGGGCTGCAGGGCCACGGACACCAGAACAACAGCGGCAAAAATCAGACCCACGATGGCGGCGATCCCCGCAAAACCAAACAGCATCATGTTTCGTCTCCTTTCCGGCCCGGCTTCAAAACCACGCCCACCGTCAGCGCCGCCAGTGCTCCCAGCACCATCAGGGCGGCTACTACCTTCTTGATGACCTTCATAACGTTCCTCCGAACTGTACCAACTGTACTATGTGTGTTAGTACAGTTAGAATAACACGGCCGTTTCTCTCTGTCAATCCCCTTTCAAAAAAATATTTTCCGCCTCTTTTCCCCGCTCCTTTTATAAAAACAAGGAATTTTTTGCATTTTTCTCTTTACAACCGCACATTCCTATGGTAAACTTGTTCAGCACGTGAATTTGTGCGCAATTCCGGGACTTCGTTCCGCGGAGGATTTCACCACTCCCAGGGCGCAGTTCACGGAGAATTTTTTGAAAGGTGGAAACACACAATGCTGCGTAAAGATCAGAAGACGGCCGTGATCGAGGCCAACCGTACCCACGAGACCGACACTGGCTCCCCCGAGGTCCAGGTCGCGATTCTCACCGAGCGTATCAACATCCTCACCGAGCATATGCGCGCCAACCCCCAGGACAAGCACTCCAACCGTGGTCTGCTGAAGATGGTCGGTAAGCGCCGCAGCCTGCTGGACTATCTGCAGAAGAAGGATATCGAGCGCTATCGTGCCCTGATCGCCAAGCTGGGCATCCGGAAGTAAGAAGCAATGAGGGTGACGGAGCGGTTCTCCGTCACCCTTTTCTGCGAATTTCCAGTCATTTTTTCGCCGGGGGCTGTTGCTTTTTGTGTTTGAAACTGTGCCCGAATCTCGGACATGCTTTCAAATACGAAAAGAGCCGCTCCCGAGCATCTGAGTAAAGGAGCAATCTTATGTCAACCATTATCACCCATCGGCAGTTCCCCGGCTATCATAAGTACGAGATGGAACTGGCAGGCCGTCCCCTGACTCTGGAAGTGGGCAAGCTGGCTGAGTTGGCCAACGCCGCCGTCATGGTGGGCTACGGCGACACCCGCGTGCTGGTCTGCGCCACCGCCTCCGCCCGTCCCCGGGACGGCATCGATTTCTTCCCCCTGAGCGTGGACTTTGAGGAGAAGATGTACGCCGTGGGCCGTATCCCCGGCAGTTTCAACCGCCGCGAGGGCCGCCCCGGCGAGAAGGGCATCCTCACCAGCCGCGTCATCGACCGCCCCATCCGCCCCCTGTTCCCCTATGACTTCCGCAATGATGTGTCCATCATGGCCACCGTCATGGCTGTGGATCATGACTGCTCTCCCGAGATCGCCGCTCTGATCGGCACCTCCGCCGCTCTGGCCATCTCCGATATCCCCTGGAACGGTCCTGTGGGCGCCGTGAAGATGGGCCTGGTGGACGGCGAGTTGGTCATCAACCCCACCAGCGAACAGCGCAAGGTCTCTGATCTGGACGTCACCGTGGTCTCCACCGGCAAGAAGGTGGTCATGATCGAGGCCGGCGCCAACGAGGTCCCCAACGACAAGATGTTCGAGGCCATTCAGAAGGCCCACGAGGAGAACCAGAAGCAGATCGAGCTGATCAACAAGATGGTCGCCGAGATCGGCAAGCCCAAGTTCGACTATCCCCACGCCTCCTTCGATCAGGAGCTGTTCGATGACATCGTGGCCAACTTCATGGACGAGGCCAAGGCCGCTATGGACACCGATGATAAGAACGTCCGCGAGCAGCGCTGGAACGCCATGATTGAAAAGTGGCACGAGAAGTATCTGGAAGATCACCCCGACATGGACCAGTATCTGGAGGAGATCACCTACAAGTTCCAGAAGAAGATCGTCAAGGCCTGGCTGCTGGAAGGCCACCGCGTGGACGGCCGCCAGAAGAACGAGATCCGTCCCCTCAGCGCCGAGGTGGGTGTCCTGCCCCGCGTTCACGGCTCCGGCCTGTTCACCCGCGGCCAGACCCAGGTCCTGTCCGTCTGCACCCTGGACACTCTGTCCGCCTGCCAGAAGCTGGACACCATCTGGGAAGAGACCGAGAAGCGCTATATGCACCACTACAACTTCCCCGGCTACTCTGTCGGCGAAGCCAAGCCCGCCCGCAGCCCCGGCCGTCGCGAGATCGGTCACGGCGCTCTGGCCGAACGGGCCCTGCTGCCTGTGATCCCCTCCGTGGAGGAGTTCCCCTATGCCATCCGCGTGGTCTCTGAGGTGGTTTCCTCCAACGGTTCCACCTCTCAGGGCTCCATCTGCGGCTCCACCCTGGCTCTGATGGACGCCGGCGTGCCCATCAAGGCCCCCGTGGCCGGCATCTCCTGCGGTCTGATTCAGGACGATAACGGCGGCTTCACCACCTTTATCGACATTCAGGGCGTGGAGGACTTCCACGGCGAGATGGACTTCAAGGTAGCCGGTACCAAGAAGGGTATCACCGCCATCCAGATGGACCTGAAGAATGACGGTCTGACTATGGAGATCATCAAGAACGCTCTGGACATCACCTATGACGCCCGCTGTGAGATCCTGGACCAGATCATGCTGCCCTGCATCTCCGAGCCCCGGAAGGAAGTCTCCAAGTACGCCCCCAAGATGATCATCATGCACATCAATCCCGACAACATCCGGGACGTCATCGGCAAGGGCGGCTCCGTCATCCAGAAGATCGTGGCCGATACCGGCGCCAAGATCGACATCGACGACGACGGCACCATCCACATCGCCGCAACGGACGCCTCCGCCTGCGACGCCGCCAAGAAGTGCATCGACGATATCGTGTTCGTCCCCGAGATCGGCAAGCTGTACTACGGCCGCGTGGTGCGCCTGATGACCTTCGGCGCCTTCGTGGAGCTGGCTCCCGGCAAGGACGGCCTGGTGCACATCTCCAAGCTGGCTGACCACCGCATCGAGAAGGTGGAGGACGCCTGCAAGATCGGCGACATGATGTGGGTCAAGGTCACCGATATCGACGAGAAGGGCCGCGTGAACCTCTCCCACAAGGACGCCATGCGTGAGATCGCCGCCAAGGAAGCCAACGGCGAGCGGGTCAAGTAAATCGTCTTTCCATTCCAAAACGCCAGACGGGGCGGGCACTTCGCCCGCCCCGCCTTTTTCGTTTCCTGCGCCACAACAAAAGGCCGGGATTCCCGGCGAAGCCAAAGAGGATATTCTCTCTGTTCCCGCAGGGGGCAGTTCCCACTACGGGGCAAGGGGAAGGAGTCTTTGGCGCAAAGCCCCCTCCCCCTTAGACCCCCACCCGAAACATGGGGGACGCCACCTTACACCGTCACGGCGATACGATTCCTGGCCCTAATGGGCCGCCAATCGTGCCGTTTCCTCGAAAGCACCTCGCTTTATCCGCCCCCGGCGGCGCTTTGGTGCTTTCCCCTTTGGAAATCCTTCCCAAGGAAAGACAGGGGAACAACAGTGGAAAGAGAAGCAGAGGACGTCCTATTTGCAACACCTGTGTGCGAAGGACTTTCTGGTGCAGGGACGCACTGATTTGAGATTTGAGTATAGCGCAGCCGGTAGGGGCGTTTCAAGTTTAGTCGGCAGTGCGTGGCGGCCAACCTCCGTTTTGGGTGAGTTGACCGACAAAGCGGTCAACTCATCCCTGACATTTTTTCTTTTCCACCGTGCACGGCGCATTTTCTTTTTGATGTCTCAAAAAGAAAATGGGGGGTGCATCCCCACGGTAAAACCGTGCATTCTCGTGCCGCAAAGCGGCACCATGCTGCATCCCCTGCGGCGGTTCGCCGCGCCCCTTTGCGGGGCAAAGAAAATGTAGGGGACATTCCAATGGGCAAAGCCCATTTTAGGATTCGATCCCGCATGGTATCACCATGCTTTCCCATGCCGCAAAGCGGCACCCTCTGAAAGGAGCTTCTATGTCTGATCTCATCGCCGCCATTGCCACCGGCAGCATCGCCACCGCCATCGGCATCGTCCGGGTCTCCGGGGATGGCTGCTTTGCCGCCTGCGACCGGATCTTTCGTCCCCGGAACGGAGTCCCCTTCGCCCAGCAGCCCTCTCACAAGATGGTGTTCGGAGAAATGCTGGACGATTCCGGCGCCGTCATCGATCAGGGATTAGCCGTCCGCTTCGGCGGCGGACACAGCTATACCGGGGAGGACTCTGCCGAATTCCACTGCCACGGCTCTCCCGTGGTCCTTCACACCCTGCTCTCCGCCCTCTTTGCCGCCGGAGCCCGGCAGGCCCAGGCCGGTGAATTCACCAAGCGGGCCTTCCTCAACGGCAAAATGGACCTGACGGAGGCGGAAGCCGTCATCGATCTCATCGACGCCCAATCCGCCGCCGCTGCAAAAAACGCCGTAGCCCAGCTGGACGGCGGTCTCCGCCGCCGCTTGGAACCGGTGCAGGAGGCCCTTATCGACATCACCTCCCGGTTTTACGCCGTGGTGGATTACCCTGACGAGGATATCGAGGATCTTCAGCCGGAACAGATCCTTTCCTCTCTGCAAACCGCCGCCGACACCCTCTCTGCCCTGCTGGACACCGCTCAGCGGGGCCGGGTGCTGAAAAACGGCGTCCGCACCGCCATCGTGGGCCTGCCCAATGCCGGAAAGTCTTCTCTGCTCAACGCCTTGGCTGGCTATGACCGGGCCATCGTCACCGACATCCCCGGCACCACGCGGGACACGGTGGAGGAGACCGTCACCTGCGGCGGCACCCTCCTGCGGCTCATTGACACCGCCGGTATCCACGATACCGCCGACGCCGTGGAGCAGTTGGGCGTAGAGCGCAGCCGCAAGGCGGCAGAGACTGCCGACCTGGTGATCGCCGTGGTGGACGGCAGTCAGACGCCGCCGACTGTGGATAAGGACATACTCTCCCTTTCCGCCCAGGCCCCCCACTGGATCCTGGCTGTCAGCAAGAACGATCTGAACCCCGCCGTGAAAACCGCCGTCTGGCAGCTCCCCAAGAGACTGCGGGAGCCGGACGCTCTGGTTTCGTTCAACTCCGTGGCCCCCGGCGGGCTGGATCTGCTGGTGGACGCCGTGCAAAGCTGCTTCCCCGCCGGGACTCCCGCTGACGCCGGTTCCCTCCTGACCAACGCCCGGCAGGAATCTGCCGTCCGCCGGAGTCTGGAAGCTGTCCGTCGGGCGCTGTCCGCGCTGGACAGCGGTCTGACTCCCGACGCTGTCCTCACTGATGCGGAGGAAGCACTGGAGTCCATCGGCGAACTGACGGGCCGCACCGCCAAGGAGGAGATCGTAGGCGCGGTGTTCAGCCGTTTCTGCGTGGGAAAATAACAATTTTCGTTTTCCCCTGTCTTTCTTCCTGTTTTCCTTAACGCATAATCCGGTTTACAAAACTACAAAAATGTGATATACTTGCTCTGATTTCAAAGGAAGGAGCACCGGTATGGAAGAAATTTCCGCCTTTCGCCGTCAGTTGGAGACCCACCGCCCTGCGGATTGGGAAACACTGCCGGATTTCCCCCTGTATATGGATCAGGTCCTCTCCTACATGGAACGACAGACCATCCGTCTGGACGAGAGCGACGCTCTGACAGCCTCTATGGTCAATAACTACACGAAAAACGCCCTGGTCCCCCGGGCTGAGGGCAAGAAATACAACCGGGACCATCTGGCCTACCTCACCTTCGTCTGCATTCTCAAGCAGGTGATGTCCGTCCGGGATATGGACCTGCTGATCCGCACTGAGCTTTCCGATGACCGCTCCGTGGAAAACGGCTACCGGGCCTTTCTGGAAAGTCTGGACGGTGCCCTGTCCAGTACCGTGCAAGAGATGGGCGCTTATGAAGGAACTGACAATCTGGCGGACGCCGCCGTCCACTTTGGTCTGCTGAGCTACGCCGCCGGCCTTGTGAGCCGTCAGTATGTGGCCCAGCTCCGCGCCCGGACGGAACCCGCCGGCAAACCGGATAAAGCCGAGGCCAAAAAGGCCGCGAAAAGCAGAAAGGAGCGCAAGGACTGATGCGTGATTATGTAATTTTAACGGATAGCTGCTGCGATCTCTCCGCGGAAATGGCCGCAGAGCTGGGCGTAGAGGTCCTACCGTTGAGCCTGCAAATGGGTGATCGCACCTACCGCAACTATCTGGATGGCCGGGAAATCGGCTTCCATGAGTTCTACGAGCGGATCCGCTCCGGTGAACTGGCCACCACCTCCGCCGTCAACGTGGGGGAATTTGAGGAAAAGATGCGGGAGATCCTGAAAACCGGAAAGGACATCCTGAGCATCAGCTTTTCCTCCGCCCTCTCCACCACCTACCAGTCCTCCGTCATTGCCGCGGAGGAGCTGAAGGATGAATTTCCCGACGCGAAGATCCTGACGGTGGACTCCCTCTGCGCCTCTCTGGGGCAGGGATTGTTCGTGTATCTCTGCGCGCAGGAGCAGAAAAAGGGGAAAACCATCGATGAGGTGAAGACCTTTGCCGAGGAGACCAAGGGCCGCGTCTGCCACTGGTTCACAGTGGACGATCTGAACCACCTGAAGCGGGGCGGCCGGATCAACGCCGCCACCGCCCTGTTCGGCACCATGCTGGCCATCAAGCCGGTCATGCATGTGGACGACGAGGGCCGCCTGATCCCGGTCAGCAAAGCCCGGGGCCGCAAGGCGTCTCTGACGGCGCTGGTAGACCGGATGGAGGCCACCGCCATCGACCCCGCCGGTCAGACGGTGTTCATCAGCCACGGTGACTGTCTGGAAGACGCTGAATTTGTGGCCGGTGAGGTCCGCCGCCGTCTGGGCGTGGAGACCGTCCACATCAACTATGTGGGTCCTGTCATCGGCAACCACTCCGGCCCCGGCACCATGGCGCTGTTTTTCCTTGGCAGCGAACGATAATTATGCTAAAATAGTTTGGGGAAATCCCCAAACTATTTTTGCTATGCAAACACATAGCAAAATAAGAAATGTGCCATTTCCTCACCCCTGCGGGGCAACCGGAAATGATGCACGAAAACTTCATGCACTGGCATTTGTGCATGTTCGCGGTGCACTGCTCATGCATGAAGTTTTATGCGTATGAAATTAAATTTTCCGCTCTGGCGGAAGCACATGTGAGGATCATATATGGAATGGCTGGAAGTACACATTGACACAAATCACGCCGGGCTGGAGCCTCTGGAGATCTTCCTCTCCGCCAATGGGGTGGACGGCGTGGTCATTGATGACGAGCAGGATTTCCAGAGCTTTCTGGAAAACAACCACCAGTATTGGGACTATGTGGACGAAGATCTGGAGGCGTCCATGAAGGGCAAATCCCGGATCACCTTCTACCTCCCGGCGGACGGAGACGGCTTTGACCAGCTGGCCCACCTCCGCACTGCTCTTCAGGGCTTCAAGGACGCCCATGCCGGAAAATACGGCACCCTCCTGATGACGCTGGAAAATCTGAAGGACGCCGACTGGGAAAACAACTGGAAGCAGTATTATAAGCCCATGGAGATCGGCGAACGCCTGCTGGTGATCCCGGAATGGGAACAGGAAAACGTGAAGGGGCAGGCTAAATACGCCGGCAAGGTGCCCCTGATCTTAGAGCCGGGCCTCACCTTCGGCACCGGCAGCCACGCCACCACCCGCCTGTGCCTGACAGCGCTGGAGGAAGCCGTCCACGGCGGCGAGACCGTATTGGATCTGGGCTGCGGCAGCGGCATCCTCTCCATTGCCGCGCTGCGGCTGGGTGCCGCCTCCGCCAAGGCTGTGGACATTGATGACAAGTGCCTGACGGTGGCCTATGAGAACGCCGCGCTCAACGGCATCGGCAAGGACCGCTACACCGTTCTGGTGGGGGACGTTCTCTCCAACGGTGCCCTCCGGGAAGCTCTGGGCGGCGGTTACGATGTGGTGGTGGCCAACATCGTAGCAGATGTCATTATAGGGCTCGCCCCCATGGTGCGGCAGTTTCTGAAGCCCGGCGGTCTGTTCCTCTGCTCCGGCATCATCGACACCCGGGCCGAGGAGGTAGCGGACGCCCTCCGTCAAAACGGCTGGGAGATCGAGACCACCCGCTCCGGCGAGGGCTGGTACTCCTACGCCTGCCGCTAAACTCAGAAAGGACCCTGAATACGCCCATGAATAAACTCCAAGCACTCAACACCTGGATGACCCCGAAAATGCCCCTGCTGATCCTCGGCGCTCTGGCACTGGGACTGCTGTTCCCCGATCAGATCGGCCTGCTGTGTCCCGCCGTTTCCGCCCTGATGATGTTCCAGACCTTTGCCAACAGTCTGGGCGGCAGTGTGCAGGATCTGGGCCGGGTCCTCTCCCACCCCAAGCCGGTGCTCATCACCATGCTTTCTCTCCACCTTCTCATGCCGTTGGCCGCTTTGGGTATTGGCAGCATGTGCTTCCCTGACCAGCCCCTCTACACCCTGAGTCTGGTGCTGATGGAGGGTTCCCCCGCCGCCGTATCCTCTCTGATGTGGATCGTCATCGGCGGCGGCAGCGTGGAGCTATGCCTGTCCATTATCCTGTTGGATACCATGCTCTCCCCGGTGATCCTGCCGCTGACGCTGCGGCTGCTGTGCGGCTCCGTGGTGGAGCTGGACACCTTTGGCATGATCCGGGATCTCTTCGTCATGATCGTAGTCCCGGCAGCTCTGGCCATGGTGCTCTGCCGCCTGCTGGGCCAAAGCATCTGCGCCAAAGCCAAGCAGCGGCTGAGTCCCTTTTCCAAGCTGGCTCTGCTGGTCATCATCTGCGCCAACGTCACCCGCTGCGCTCCCTTCCTCCACGAGTTGAACCGCGAGCTGGTACTGCTGCTCTGCATAACGCTGGCCATGCGGCTCATCGGTCTGGGCTTGGGCTTTCTGCTCTCCACCCTCTTCCGCTTCCCCTATCCGGTAGAACTGACGGTGACCGTCAATTCCAGTATGCGGAACAATGCCGCAGCCGCCACGCTGGCCGCCCAGTATTTCCCCTCGGAGGTGGTGTTCTCCCCCTCCGTCTCTCCCCTGTTCTCCCAGCTCACCAGTTCTCTGGCGGTGCGGGCTCTGCAAAAACGGCAGCAGAAGATCGATCATCCCGCCTCATAACAACCTATTTGCAAAAAAGCGCGGAATTTTCCGTGCTTTTTTTATTTTCCCGACAGATTTCCCGACATTTCCCCCACTCCCCGGCGCTACAATACAGGCAGAACCGGGAACGCCCGCCGTTTCCGAACCTGTCAGGAGGTGCCGCGCATGTTGGACACGCAGGTCCGTTGGCTTCCGGTGGAGCAGATCGCTCCCAACCCCCACCAGCCCCGAAGGGAATTCGCTCCCGGACCTCTGGCGGAACTGGCGGAATCCATCCGCCGCCATGGGATCATCCAGCCCCTAACCGTCCGCCACAGCGCTGACGGCTGGGAGCTGATAGCGGGAGAGCGCCGCCTCCGGGCAGCCAAGCTGGCGGGACTGCAAACAGTTCCTTGTTTGGAAATGCAGGTCGATGAGCAGGACTCCGCTATTCTGGCCCTTATCGAAAATATCCAGCGCCGGGACCTGCATTATCTGGAGGAAGCCGCCGCCATCGCCGCCTATCTCCGTCAGTCCGGCTCCACGCAGGAGGAAGCCGCCGCCCTGCTGGGCCGCTCCCCCTCCGCTCTGGCCAATAAGCTGCGCCTGCTGCGACTCTCCCCTGACTGCTGCCGCCTGCTCACAGAACATGACCTGACCGAGCGTCATGCCCGTGCCCTCCTCCGTCTGGAGGATGAAGAAGAACGTCTCAACGCCCTCCACCACATCATCCGCCAGCACCTGAACGTAGCCCAGACGGAGCAATACATCGACAAGCGGCTCTCCCAGCTGCAGGCCACGCCCCCCTCCGGCCGCCGGGTCTTTCTTCTCAAGGACGTCCGCCTGTTTCTCAACAGTCTGGACCGGGGCCTGCGGCTGGTGCGGGAGGCCGGCATCGGCGCAGAATCCCGTCGGGAGGACACGGAGGACGCCATCCTTCTCACTATCCGCATCCCCAAGAACCGTCAGGTCAGCTGACGTTTACAGTCCTTTTCAAAAAACGGAGGCTTCGGTCTCCGCTTTTGGTTTTTTCCGGAAACCGCAGCCTGCCACTTGCGCCAAAAGTCAAAATTATTCCACTCTGTTACCGGATTGTAACGCCTTTTTTCAGAAAAGAGTGATATGATAGCGTTAAATGGGCGATTGTTTCTCATTTAGCATAACGATCAAAACAGGAGGGCTTCTTATGGAACCGATCCGTGAAGCCGAGATGCAGACCCAGCCGGGGAAGCGGCTGAACGAGGAATCCAAAAAGAACGGCAAAGTCTGGAAGATTGTCGTAGGTGTGGTGGCAGCCGCCGTTGTGGTGTTCTTCGGAGCCTGCTGTATTCTGGCTCATGCCAGCACTGCCTTTTTCCCCCATACGGCCATCAATGGCGTAGATGTGAGTGGCTTGACGCTCCAGGAGGCGCAGTCCCGCCTGGAAACTGTACTTCCCCAACGTGTATGTAAAATCTATCTGAGCGAACAGAATACCGCCTCTCCAGAAGAACGGGAACCCGCCGCCTCCATCACCTTTGCAGAGTTAGGTGTCTCCCCGGAAGCCGGTTATGACGGCATGGCGAAATCCGCCTATATTCTTCAGCACGGAAAAGGCTACTGCTCTACTGGCTTCACCTATCTGAAATCTCTCCTCGGAAAAAATACCGGCTACAACAGCAGTCTGTATTGGGACAGCCGGCAATTGGATCAAGCCATCGCCAGGCTGTCCGCCGTGCTGAATAGTAAGCCCCTTGATATGGCCTTTCAGGTGGGCGATCATTCCCTCCAACTTACCATGGCCAAGGATGGCCAGTCCGTTGCGGATAATGAACTGCGCCGCTCTATTCAAAATGTTGTACAGGTCAGTTCTGAACCGGAAGCGATTGTAGATCTTCCTGCGGAGATCCTCCCCGCCAAGGCCCTCACCGCCCAGCAGCTCCACGACCAGCTCCACGGCGAGGTGCGAAATGCCTCCTATGACTCCGCTACGGACACCATCGTACCGGAGCAGCTGGGGGCCGATTTCGACATAGCCGCCGTTCAGAAGGCCATGGACGAGGCCGCTCCCGGCGAAACGCTGACTGTGAAGGCTGATATTCAGCAGCCGGAGGTCACCGCCGCCGATTTGAAGGCCGTCCTGTTCCGGGACGTGCTGGGCGAGGCCAAGACCCATGTCTCCGGCTCCGCCGGGCGGATCGGCAACGTTAAGCTCTCCGCTCAGATTATCAACGGCCTTGTTCTCAACAGCGGAGAAACCTTCTCCTACAACGGATCCGTCGGCAAACGGACGGCGGACCGGGGCTTCAAGCCCGCCCCCGCCTATGTCAAGGGCGAAACCGTGGACGAGATCGGCGGCGGCATTTGCCAGACCTCCTCCACCCTGTATCTGGCCTGTCTCCTGAGCAATCTGGAGATCACGGAGCGGTACGCCCACCGCTATGTCCCCGCTTACATCGCCTGGGGCATGGATGCCACGGTGTCCTGGGGCGGCCCCGACTATAAGTTCACCAACAACACCCTGTATCCCGTGAAAATCGTCACCAAATATGAAAAGGGCTATCTCACCGTTCAGATTCTGGGCACCAATGTGGACGGCACCTATGTAAAAATGAGCAACGAGGTTCTCTCGAAGACCCCCTGGGAAACCATCTATCAGGAGGACCCCACCATGGCTCCCGGCTCCCCGGATGTGGTGAAGGTAACACCCTATACCGGATACAAGGTCAACTCTTATCAGACCATTTATGACAAGGACGGCAAGGTGATCGACAGCCATTTTGAAGCGTCCAGCAACTACAAGGTCCGCAACAAGGTGATCTTACAGGCCCCCGCCGCCCAGCCCGGCAGCGGAACAGCAGAGATCCCCGCCGTCACGCCGGACACTCCGTCGGATACTCCTGTTCCTATGGAGCCAACAGTCCCTGCGGAACCTGCCGCGTCCCCTGACCTTCCTGTCGAACCGGAGATCCCGGCGGAACCGTAACGGAAGCGCCCCACAGCTTTTTCCATGCAAAGCAGCCATCTCCATCCGTTTTTAAGATCAAAACCGCAACCCCCCGCCCATACTTGATGTATGGGTGGGGGGTTCTTATGCTTATACGTGCTTATACGGAAGCGGCCTTACAGGCCCCGCTTCTTTTTTAAGACCCGGATGTCCTCTCCCACAAAAGGCAGAAGCTGATACTCTCCCTCGATCCGGGAGGCGATCTGTCCGGAATATCGTTGTGCGATGGCCTCCGGCATCAGGTTTGTGCTGACGATGGTGGACTTCTTTTCCAGCAGACGTCCGTTGATGATCTGATACAGCGCGCTCTGGACGAAGGTGGTCACCATCTCCGTCCCCAGGTCATCCAGGATCAGCAGATCGCAGTTCAGCACCCGCTCCACGTCCCGCTCTGCCTCGTCCCGGCCAAATTTCTGCGCCTCGAACCGCTCAAAAATGTGCCCCGCCGTGTCATATACCACGGAGAAGCCCTTGCCGCTGACCTCTCTGGCGATGGCGGCGGACAGGTGGGTCTTTCCCAACCCCGGACGGCCGAACAACAGCAGGTTGGCCGGTTTTTTTCCAAAATTGTGGGCATATTCCACGCAGGTGTCATACACCCACTCCATGTGCTCCCGGGCAGACTTGGTTTTTCCCGGTGCCCGCTGGTCGGAATACCAGTCGGTGTCAAAGGTGTCAAAGCTCTGGCTGCCCAGATCCAGCAGCTTGGAAAGCTCCTTGCGCTGCTCCTCCACATAGTAGGTTTTCAGGCAGCGGCACATCTCGCCGCCCCGGTAGCCCGTGTCATTGCAGAAGGGGCAGAGGGGCGTATCCTCCAGCGCGTTGTCCGGCAGGCCCAGCTCCGCCAACAGCATCTGCCGTTCTGCCTGCAAGCTGAGGTTTTCTTCCCGCAGGCGCTGGATCTCCGGCAGCGGGTCCTCTCCCCGCCGCAGAGCGGCGGCCATCACCCGGCTGGCCGTGCGGCGCAGCTGATCCTGAATTTCCCGCAGCCGGGGTCTGCGGGCATAGAGCTGTTCCCGCTGCTCCGCCAGATCCGCTTCCCGGGCGCTCCGGTCCGCTTCATACCGTTCCTGTGCCAGACGCAGCAGCCGTCCGTCGTATGCCATGTCCCCGCTCCCTCCTTACACATATTTCCAAGCGTCGCCCGCCGACTGTGTCGGCTGCTTCGCCGGGGGCTTGTCCGCCCGTTCGATCTCCTCCGGGGTATGTAAGCCCGCCTCGTGCCAACGCTTTAAAATACCGTTGCAGTAGGGCCACTTCAGCTCGTGGCACTTGAGCACCGTCTTGTCATAGGCCAGAGCCACTGTCTCCGGCGGAAAGCCCATCTCCTGCCACGCGTTCAGATACTTCTCCTCCGATGCCACCGGCAGCCGGTCTCCCAGGCCCAGCGCCCGCATATACGGCGGGATGGCCCCCTGACGCTCCGCGTACTTTTTCAGGTACTCCACTGCGGCCCTCTGGGTGTCGATGCCCCGTCTGGCCCAGGCGTAGCCCTCCTTCTCGATCTGCCGCAGGGTCGGCCGCCGCCCCTCTCCGTACTTCCGGGTGACCCGCTCCACGCAGTGATTCACCAGCAGGAAGATCACGTCCGCCGGCAGGCCTAGATAATCGTTCAGTCCCAGCAGAACACCCACATCCGGCGTGGTGAGCCGCTTCCCCAGCTTTTTTTCCACCTCCGCCGTCAACAGACGGAATTCCTCGCTGCTCTCCAGCCGCCGGGCAATGTCATCCCGCTGGTAACTGGGCTTTTCATCAGCAGGCTCCGGGATCTCCTCCGCTGCGGGCGCCAACAGCCGCAGGTCCCGCAGGGCTTGCTCCGCCGCCTCGATGCGGCTCTTTTCCCATCGCAGCTCTCCCGCCAAAGACCGGGGCTGCACCGTGCCGTGATGCCGCAGAAGCGCCAGATATAGGAGCGCCGCGTCGCCGTCGCCCCGGTCCAGCAGACGCTTTACCGTCTGGGCCGTCAGCGTAACAGACTCATCCGCCGTGTGGATCAAAATACTCGCCATCCGCGCTCCTCCTTCAGCGTGTCGAAAAAGTCTTCTCGCCCCGCGTGGGGCAGGAATACACCGTCAGCCCAGCCGGTTTCCGTGCGCTTTGCGCCCGGAAATCGGGGGCGCAACGGGTCGAAAAAATCTTTTCTTCCCGTTGCCCTTATTATCAGAACTTGTAAAAGTTCTGATAATATTTGATTTCAATGGCGCAGGAAACCCTTCTTGGGTTTCCCGCGCACACCCTTTACCCGCAAGGGGTATGCAGCATCCGTAAAGCGGCAAAGCCGATAACGGCTGCCCTACCTTACCGTCGCGGAGAATTTACTACTTTATCGACAGCCTCTTTCCTTTTCATTCAGCCCTTATTCTACACGAAATCTCTCCCCACGGCAAGAGGGCCGTCAGCGAGTTGTAAACTTTTTCGATTTCCCACGATTTTTGTGGAACACCTGCGGCCTTTGTGCTATACTGGATGCTGTAATATTGTGTATTGCGTCCCAGCGCAGGACATACATAAAAAAGGAGGATGCGCAAATGGCAAACCGTGTTGTCATCACCATCTGCGGAGAGGAATACACCTTGGTAGCGGACGAGACTTCCGCCTACATGCAGAAGGTAGGAAGCTGTGTCAGCGACAAAATGACCGAGGTCATGAACGATGCCAAGGTGGGCCGCACCGACGCCGCCGTGCTCACTGCCGTCAACCTGACGGATGAGCTGTTCAAATCTCAGGCCGCCGCCGAGCAGCTTCGGAGCCAGATCAAAGGCTATCTGGACGAGGCTTCCAAGGCTCAGGCCGAGGTCAGCGAGCTGAAACGGGAGATCTTCCGCCTTCAGCAGCGTCTGGACAACCGCAAGTAATGGCTCTGGAACTGCTCTCCCCCGCCGGGTCTCCGGAAGCCCTCCGGGCCGCCGTCCAGAGCGGCTGCGGCGCCGTCTATCTGGGTTGGGGGAATTTCAACGCCCGCCGGAGCGCCAAAAACTTTTCTGACGAAGAATTCGCCGATGCCATCCGGTACTGCCATCTCCGGGGCGTCCGGGTCTTTCTGACCCTGAACACCCTGCTGACGGACCGGGAGCTGCCTCTGGCCTTAGATGCCGCCCGGACGGCCTGCCGTCTCGGGGTGGACTCCGTGCTGGTGCAGGACTGGGGCCTGTTTGCCCTGCTGCGGGAGGCCTTGCCGGACCTCCCCCTCCACGCCAGCACTCAGATGAGCGTCTTTACTGCCGGCGGCGCCAACGAGGTCTATGGGGACGGCTGCGAGCGGGTGGTCATTGCCCGGGAGTGCTCCCGGGAGGACACCGCCGCCATCTGCAAGGCCTGTCCCGCCGAGATCGAGATCTTCGGCCATGGTGCTCTCTGCATGTGCTACTCCGGCCAGTGCGAAATGAGCGCCCTCATCGGCGGACGCAGCGGCAACCGGGGCACCTGCGCCCAGCCCTGCCGCCTGCCCTACGGCTTCAACGGCCCCGCCAAAAACACCTACCCACTCAGTCTGAAGGACAGCTGCCTTGCTGACCGCATTTCCGACATGGAGCGAATGGATGTCAGCTGCCTGAAACTGGAAGGCCGCATGAAGCGCCCTGAATATGTGGCGGTCATCACGGACATTTACGCCCGTCTGATCCGGGAGGGCCGGAAGCCCACCGCCGCCGAAAAAAAGGATCTGGAGCTGGCCTTCTCCCGCTCCGGCTTTACAGCGGACTACTGGCAGGGTCGCCACGGCCCCGCCATGTTCGGCACCCGCCCTGAAAACACCCCGGAGCCGAAGGAATTGTTTGCCGCCGCCCGAGCCAAATACGAAAAGGACGACGCCCGCACCGTTCCCATCCATTTCTCCTGCTCCTGTCAGGCCGGACAGCCGGTTTCCCTGACAGTTTGGGATGACGACGGCCATGTGGCCGCCGCCGAAGGCCCCATCCCGGAGCCGGCTCAGAACAAGGCACTGACGGCTACCGATCTGGAATTCCGTCTGCAAAAGACAGGCGGCACCGCCTTCCGCTGTACGGACGGCTCCGCCGATGTAGCAGACGGCCTGTTTCTCTCCGCCGGGGCGGTAAACGCCCTGCGCCGGGATGCTTTGGCCGCCTTGGAGAACGCCCGTTGTGCCGTTCCGGTCCGCCGGGAACAGGACTTCTCCCCCCTGCCGAATCTGGACTGCACCGCCGATACCCCGGCCCTGACCGTTTCCGTCACAACCTGGGCGCAGGCGGAAGCGCTGCTGCCCCTGTCCCCCGCCCACATCGACCTCCCCTTGGAGCTGCTGGCGGAGCGGGACGCGCTGCCGGACTTTGCCGGGGAGTGGTGCGCCATTCTTCCCCGTATCTGGCGGGACCGAAATGAACCCCAGCTCCGGACGTGGCTGGCTCACGCCAAAAAGCTGGGCGTCACCTCCGCTCTGGCTGGGAATATCGGCCATCTGCCCCTTTTGCGGGACGCGGGGCTGACTATCCGCGGCGACTTCGGCCTCAACGTGTTCAACAGCCGCTCTCTGGACTATCTCCGGCGCAAGGAGCTCTCCTCCGCCTGCCTGTCCTTCGAGCTGCGGTTCCCACAGATGCGGGACATCCAAAAGCTGATCCCGGCAGAGGCCATCGTCTACGGCCGGCTGCCCCTGATGATCACGGAAAACTGTCTGGTGCAGAATGAAACCGGCTGTCACCTGTCCGAAGCGGGTGACGCCGTCCCCCAGCAGGCTCCCTGCCGCAAGCCAAACGATCTTCAGGACCGCACCGGGGCAAAGTTCCCGCTGCTCCCGGCCTACGGCCACCGGACGGAGATCCAGAACAGTGCGCCGGTGTGGCTGGCGGACAAGCCCGAGTGGAAGCACTGTGGCCTGACCTATGCCCGCCTGCGGTTCACCACGGAAGCACCTGCGGAATGTGCGGACATTTTCCGGGCCTACCAGACCGGTGCCCCCGCCTCCGGCCCCTTCACACGAGGGCTCTACTACCGCGGTGTGGATTGACCCGACGGCAGAATCTCACCGGAATCCCCCGCTTTTTCAGGCGATTTTCAGTTCTATTTGTATAATATATACTTTATAATACTATTTGTTTTCGATTTTGGAGTTTTACATGGAAGAAATCAAGGTAAAATATTTTGTGGACGGCATCGACGAGCTATGCTATGTGGCAGGCAAATCCGACTGGATCGACCTCCACGCCGCCGAGGATGTGGATATGAAGGCCGGAGAATTCCGCCTGATCCCCTTGGGTGTCGCCATCGAACTGCCGGAGGGTTACGAGGCCCATGTGGTGCCCCGCAGTTCCACCTTTAAGAACTACGGTCTGCTGCAAGCCAACTCTATGGGCGTGGTGGACTATACCTACCGGGGGGACAACGACCAGTGGCACGTCCCCATGTACGCCACCCGGGATGTCCACATCGACAAGAACACCCGCATTTCCCAGTTCCGTATTATGAAGAACCAGCCTCCTCTCGTCTTTACCCGTGTGGAGCACCTCACCGGTCCCGACCGGGGCGGCTTCGGCTCCACCGGCAAGTAAGGAGGGCCGCCATGTCTCGCATCGTTTTGGCCTCCGGGTCCCCCCGGCGGCAGGAATTGTTGAACCGCATCGGCATCACGGATTTTGACATCCGGGTGCCCCAGACGGACGAGCACTACCCGGCGGGTCTCACCCCCGCGCAGATCGTGGAATACATCTCCCGGGAAAAGGCGGATGCCGCCGCCAAGCTCTGCACCCCGGAGGAGATCGTCATCACCGCCGACACCATGGTATTTCTGGATGACCAGCGTCTGGGCAAGCCTCAGGATGAGGCCGACGCGCTGCGGATGCTCACCGCGCTGCAGGGCCGCCGCCACACGGTCTGCACCGGCGTCACCGTCCGTCAGGGAGACCGTGTACTCACGGAAAGCGAAGCCACCGGCGTGGTGTTCCGCCCCGCTGAGGAATCCGAGCTGCGGGCCTATATTGCCACCGGCGAGCCTATGGACAAAGCCGGGTCCTACGGTGTTCAGGGCAAGGGCGCGTTGCTGGTGGAGCGTCTGGAGGGCGACTTCTTCAACGTCATGGGCCTGCCTGTCCTGCGTCTGAGCCGGATGCTGGCTCAGTTTGGCATTAAGCTATTGTAATCGATTGCGTTTTAACTTTTTAGAAGGAGAACTTCCTTGAAGGATTTTCTGAGAAATCACGGATTATGGATCCTCTTCGCCGGGGCGGTGATCGCCGTGGCGCTGGCTCTGCTGTCCTATTTCAGCACCAACGCCTCCCCGCTGGTGGATCTGGCCAACACCATTACCAGTCCTTTCCGGGCAGTCTGCACCTCCGTATCCGGCTGGTTCACCGACAAGCAGAATTACTATGAGGACGTCACCGCCCTGAAAGCGGAAAATGAGGCCCTGAAAAAGCAGATCGCGGAAATGGAGGCCACCGTCCGTCAAGGCGAGGCCGCCAGTCAGGAAAATGTATTTCTCCGGGACCTGCTGGATCTGCGTCAGCAGCGCCGGGACCTCAGCGACTTCGAGACCGCCACCGTCACGGAGCGGGGTGTCACCAACTGGACCGCCTCCCTGACGCTGAACAAGGGCACAGCCCACGGCGTAGAGTTAGGTGACTGCGTTATCGACGGAAACGGCAACCTGGTGGGCCGCATCAGCAAAGCGGGCCACGACTGGTCCACGGTTTTGACCGTGATCGACACTGACACCTCCTTGGGCGCCCGTGTCTACCGGACCAAGGACATCGGCATTGCCGGCGGCGATTTCGCCCTGATGGACGACGGCAAGCTGAAGCTGGATTCCCTCCCCGCCTCCTGCCAGCTGTTGGAGGGCGACCTGGTAGTTACCTCCGGTCTGGGCGGCTATCTGCCCCCGGATCTGGTCATCGGCTCTGTCTCCGAGCTTCGGGCCGACGATTCCGACACCTCTAATTATGCCATCCTCACCCCCGCTGCGGACCTGAACGGTCTCACGGAGGTGTGCATCATCAAATCCTTTGAGATCGTAAGCTGACCGCTTACCGTTCATTCACCATTACAGAAGGGAGGGATTCCCCTTGCTGGCCCGCAGCGCCACGATTTTTAAATGGACTCTGTACACTTTGGCCGGGCTGGTCTGGGCCGTTGTTCAGGCCGCCTTTCTCCAGCGTGTGACCATCTGGGGCGTCATTCCCTTTCTCTATCCCCTGATTGCCGCCCTCCCCGCCACCTTTGAGGGCCCCGCCGCCGGCACGGTCTACGCCCTTGCCTGTGGCGTTTTCTGCGACCTGCTGCTCCCTTCCCCCATTCCCTGCTTTTATACTCTGATCCTCCCCCTTGTGGGCCTCGCCGCCGGACTGCTGTCCCAGAGCCTGATCCCTGCCGGGTATCTCTGCTCTGCTGCCGCAGCCCTGCCCGCCTATCTGCTGACAGGCATCTTTCACTGCATCGTCCTTTGGGCTCAGGGCCATCCCGCATGGGGTGCGGCCATGTCCGTCACCCTGCGGGAGCTGTGCGCCTCCCTGCTGTGGAGCCTGCCTATGACCTGGCTGTTCCGCCGGGTCTATCTCCGCGTTCATGTTGACGATTAAGGACTTTCCACGGAGGTAATCATGAACCAACGCCCCTCCCAACTCACCAGATTCCGCGTCATGGCCGCCATGGCGCTGGCAGTGCTGGCCATTTATCTGGTGGTCCTTTTCAATACCCAGGTTGTTCACCACGAGGAATATCTGGCCAAATCCGTTCAGACCATCACCCGCATGGAAAATGTGGAAGCCTCCCGGGGCATCATCACCGACCGTTCCGGCCGGACCCTTGTGACCAACCAATCCACTTACAGCCTGACCTTTGACGCCTCTCTTTTGAAGCCCGGTGAAAACCAGAATGACGCCATCCTCCGTCTGGTCACCCTCTGCCGGGATCAGGGGGTTGCTTGGGAGGATAACCTCCCCCTCTCCCTGGACGGCGCGGCCCATTTCACCGTAGATACCCTTACCGACATGCAGAAGAGCCGCTTTTTCTCCTACCTTCGGGACCTGAAGCCCACACGGGAGCTGCTGGCCGCCTATGTCCGCCAGCACCCGGAGCTGCTGAAGCCCCCCAAGGAGGGTGAAACTGCTCTGGACCCGGCCGCCGCCAAGGATACGGAGCTTTTGAAGCAGACCAACAGCGCCGCGCTGACCAATTCCCTCCTGCTGAACGCCGGCGTCACGCCCGCCAAGCTCTTCGACTGGATGCGGGAGGATATGAAGCTCTCCGACGATTATTCCGACAGCGACGCCCGCCTGATCTTGGGCGTCCGGTACGAATTGAAGCTGCGGAAGCTGGGCGCCAACAACAACGCCTACGTTCTGGCGCAGAATGTAGACGTGGCTTTCTGCTCCCTCATCAGCGACGGCCAGTTTCAGGGGGCCAAGATTATCCGCTCCTCCGCCCGGCAGTACGCCACCACCTACGCTGCCCATATTTTAGGCACCGTGGGCCGTATCCCCGACTATACCGATGAATGGAAAGATCGGGGCTATCTAATGGATGACACCATCGGCCTCTCTGGTGCAGAAGCCGCCTTTGAGGACTACCTCCGGGGTACGGATGGCAAGCGAATGATCTCTGTCAACAGCGACGGAAAGATCACCGGTGAATATTATAGTGTAGAGCCCCGCTCCGGCTATACCGTGGAGCTGACGGTGGATCTCAAGCTCCAGCAGGCGGTGGAGGACACTTTGGCCGCTAAAGTAGCCCAGTTGAACCAAAAAGACCATCTGGACAGCCGGGGTGCCGCCGCCGCTGTGGTCAAGGTCGGCACCGGGGAGATCCTGGCCCTGGCCTCCTGCCCTTCCTATGACCTCTCCACCTGGCGGAAGGACTTTGCGGAGCTGCGGGACGATCCCGCCAAGCCCCTGACCAACCGCGCCACCAACAGCCCCTACGCCCCCGGCTCCACCTTAAAGCCCGCTACCGCTGTGGCGGCACTGGAATCCGGTGTCACCACCACCACCGAGACCATTTTTGACCCCGGCTACTGGAAATACCCCAGTGCCACTTGGGAAAACAAAACGAATTGCTGGAAGCGCAGCGGACACGGCAAAATGAACGTCACCAGCGCCATCACCAATTCCTGCAACACCTATTTCATGGAAATGGGCTACCGCATGGGACTGGACACACTGAACGAATACTATTCCGCTCTGGGACTGGGCGAACCCACCGGCATTGAGGTCGGTGAAAGCACAGGCCGACAGGCCGTCAACGAAAGCGGCCAGGATCAGGCCCCGTGGGCAGCTTTCGGCCAGGCCAATCAGGAATATACCCCGTTGCAGCTTGCCAACTACATTGCTACTCTTGTCTCCGGCGGCAAGCATTACCCCGCCCATCTTCTGAAAAGTGTCAAATCCTATGACAACTCTGAGATCATCGCCACCGGCGACACAGAGCCCCTCAACACCCTGAACATCAGCGATTCCACCCTGCAAGCTGTGAAAAAAGGTATGCTGGGCTACACCACCAACGGCGGCTCTGTGGCCGGTCCCTTCCAGAACTGCGTGGTCTCCGCCGGTGCGAAAACCGGTACCGCCCAGATCGGCGGCTCCATGAAAAACGGCGTGTTCGTAGCCTTCGCGCCCTATGACGAGCCGGAGATCGCCGTGGCTCTGGTATTGGAAAAGGCTGACGCCGGCGCGGTTCTGGCCACCACCGCTGTGGACATTATCAACGCTTACTTTGACCGGGAGGACACTGCGTCCATTCTCCCGGAAAATCAACTGATTCCTTGATTCGGAGGTCTCTCCCATGCGTGATCCCTTTGTGTTCGACTCCCGCAGTGAGTTCTGTAAAAAGCCCTTTGGCGCTGTCCCTTGCGGCAGCGAGGTCATGTTTCATGTCCGTCCCCTCACCCGGGATGGCTATTCCCGCTGTGTCCTGGTGGCGCAGCGGGAATTTTCCGGTGAAGAGATCCAGATGGAGCTGCTGCCGGAGGCTGTGGACGGTGAGCGTACCCGCTTCACCGGCGTCCTCACCGCCCCCTCAGAACCGGAGTTGCTCTGGTATCATTTCCGCCTGATCCGCTCCGATGGCTCCACGGCCCTGTTGGATCAATCCGGCTGGCAGGAAACCGGGGAGATCCAAAGCTGGCAGCTCACCGTCTACGAGAAAACGGCCACCCCTCTGTGGTTTGGCGGCGGTGTGGTCTATCAGATCTTCCCGGACCGCTTCTGCCGTCTTTCCCTCCCGGACCCCACCGGTCTGGTGGGAAACCGTTGGGTCCATGAGAATTGGAACGACCAGCCCGTTTGGGCGCCGGACCCAGACGGCGAGGTACGAAACCGGGACTTTTTCGGCGGCTCTCTCAATGGTATCACCGCCAAGCTGGATGATCTGGCCGCTCTGGGCGTCACCGTGCTGTACCTGAATCCTATTTTTGAATCCGCCTCCAACCACCGCTACAACACAGCCGACTACCTTCACATCGACCCCATGCTGGGCACTGAGGAGGACTTTCGCCGCCTTTGCCGGGAAGCGAAACAGCGTAGCATCCGGGTGATTTTAGACGGTGTATTCAACCACACCGGCTCTCAAAGCCGCTACTTCAACGCCGACGGCTTTTATCCCGGCGTGGGCGCGGCCCAAAGCACCGATTCCCCTTATTTCAACTGGTTTTCCTTCCATCCCTGGCCTACGGATTATGACGCCTGGTGGGGGATCATGACGCTGCCTGCTGTTCAGGAGAACGAGCCGGACTACCGGGACTTCATCATCCGGGGACAGGACTCCGTGGTGCGTCACTGGCTCCGGGCCGGGGCCTCCGGTTGGCGGCTGGACGTAGCCGATGAGTTGCCGGATGACTTTATTGCCGAAATTCGTACCGCTATGGAGGAAACCGCCCCGGACAGCTTCCTTTTGGGTGAAGTCTGGGAGGACGCCACCACCAAGGTGGCCTATTCCCAACGGCGGCGCTATCTGCTTGGCCACGAGCTGCACGGAGTCATGAACTACCCCTTCCGCACGGCGCTCATCGCCTACCTGCGAGGCGGGGATGCCGACGATTTCCGGGAAACACTGGAAGCCCTCCGGGAAAACTACCCGCCGGAGGCATTCCTCTCCCTGATGAACTTCCTTGGCACCCACGATACCCCTCGCATCCTTACTGTTTTAGGCGCAGACAACGTACCGGACAGCAAGGCAGACCGGGCAGTGTACTGCCTCTCCCCCGCCCAGCGCCAGATTGGTCTGGAGCGGCTGCGGCTGGCGGCACTGATCCTCTTTACCTTCCCCGGCGCGCCCACCGTCTATTACGGAGATGAAGCCGCTATGGAGGGTTGGGAAGATCCCTTTAATCGGGCCGGCTATCCTTGGGCACAGGAAGATACTGATCTCAAAGCGCACTTTGCGGAACTGGCCCGGTTCCGGCGCTCCTTCCCGGCACTGCAAGCCGGCGTTCTTCATTGGATCTGGACCTCCGGTCCCCTGCTGATCTTTGCCCGGGAGCTGGATGGTCAGCTTCTGACCACCGTGGTCAATGCCGCTGATGTGTCTCAGGCCTTATCGCTGCCCTGGTCTGCTCCGCCTGCCCGGGATCTGCTTACCAGTCAGCGCTTCATCCCAACTGACAATGCAATTTCCTTGACATTGCCGCCCCGCAGCGGATTGCTGCTGCAAACCGATCTGCCGTGAAGCACTCTCGCTTCCGCTTCATGTTTCACGTGAAACAACTCCGCTGACTTTTGTCAGCGGAGTTTCCTTTACAGCCGCCGCCAACAAAATGTTTCACGTGAAACCAGTAGAATCTGAGTTTCCCAAAAATTGTTTTTATAAAAAATACTGCAAAACCGCATTTTTTTACAGGAACGCCTTGAAACACCGCAGGCTCCTTGTTATAATACTATTTGCTGAGTCATTGCACCGCAATGCTCCACGGCACTTATGCCGTGCATCAAACAGGGCTGTGGCCCGGAAAGCAGGTGGCCTGTGGCAAAAATCATTTCCATCGTAAACCAAAAAGGCGGCGTGGGCAAAACCACCACCTGTGTCAATCTGGCAGCAGCACTGGCGGAGCAGGGCAAGCGCGTCTTGCTTTGCGACTTTGACCCACAGGCCAATTCCACTTCCGGCATGGGCGTGGACAAAACCGTTTCCAAAGGCATTTACGAGGTGCTGGTCTCCGACGTGCCCGCCGCAGACGCGGTGGTGCACACCCGATACGGAGACGTACTTCCCTCCAACAAGGCACTGGCCGGCGCCGGCATTGAGCTCATCGGCATGGACCGCCGCGAATTTCTTCTGAAGGACGCGCTGGACCAGCTGGCGGCGGAATATGACTTCATTTTCATTGACTGCCCGCCGTCTTTGGAGCTTTTGACGCTGAACGCCCTCTGTGCTGCTGACAGCATTTTGGTTCCGGTTCAGGGCGAGTATTTCGCTCTGGAAGGTCTCAGCGACCTGATGAACACGGTTCGCATTGTGCGGCGCTCTTTGAACCCGAAGCTGGCGCTGGAAGGCGTTCTGCTGACCATGTTCGACGGGCGCACCAATCTGGCCATGCAGGTGGCGGAAGAGGTCAAGCACTACTTCCCCGGCAAGGTCTACGCCACAGTGATCCCCCGGAACGTCCGGCTCTCTGAGGCGCCCAGCCACGGAAAGCCCATCACGGCCTATGACCGCACCTCCCGCGGTGCGGAGGCCTATCAGGCACTCGCAGTCGAGTTCCTGAAAAAACAGTAGAAAGGAGCGTTTCTATGGCATCAAAAAAGCCCTCTGGTCTCGGCAGAGGACTCGGCGCCCTTTTAGGCGACGACGTGATGAAAACCGAGTCCAGCGGCAGTCTGTCACTTCCCATTTCACAGGTGGAGACCTGCTCATCACAGCCCCGGAAGCGCTTTGATGATGAATCTCTCCAGGAACTGGCGGATTCCATTTCACAGCACGGCATCATTCAGCCGTTGACCGTGCGAAAGCTGTCATCCGGCTACTATCAGATCATTGCCGGGGAACGCCGCTGGCGGGCAGCCCGGCTGGCGGGCTTACAGGAGGTTCCGGTCATCGTGATCGAGGCCGATGACCGCAAGGCAGCCGAGCTGGCCATGATTGAAAACCTCCAGCGAGAGGACCTGAATCCCATGGAAGAAGCCGCTGGTTTTCAGTCATTGATCGAATCCTACCACATGACTCAGGAGGAGGCCGCCCAGCGGGTAGGCAAATCCCGCAGCGCCGTGACCAATGCCCTGCGGCTGCTGGGACTGACGCCCTCCGTCCGAAAGCTGGTGGAGGAGGGCAAACTCTCCGCCG
>ENA-UEQW01000185-UEQW01000185.1-human-gut-metagenome-genome-assembly--contig:-NODE-185-length-60544-cov-31.346272_pt1 | contig 60544 bp, 55 predicted proteins | sample MGYA00242947_ERZ507947 | MGnify/ENA primary metagenome ERZ507947 (study PRJEB26167, sample SAMN06115421) | human gut metagenome | host: Homo sapiens | place: China:Guizhou | collected 2015-03-17... | reverse complement strand
GGAACAGGCATATTTACCAGGATTCGCACAACTATAATCCAACTCAACGAAAAGGAAAAACCGGAAATGGGTAATTTTAAAAAACAATCAACTCAGGCTCAAATAGGGTGGTTAGAATGACGATTTCAAAGAATTATGGGACGGCACTGAATTTTTTTCTCTTGCTTTTTCTTGAGAATGTTGTATAATTAATATTGTAAATATAATATATACAATTAAAAAATTGCGATATGCAGAAAGTAAATAAAACAGATCTCCTGTATTTGGAACTGCGAAAAAAGATTTCGCGGATGAGCGATCGAGAACCTTTCCCGACGGTTCGCGCTCTGCTGGCAGAATTCGGCGTCAGTCAGCCAACCGTGGAAGCTGCGCTGAAAATGCTGAAGCAGCAGGGACTCCTGACTGCGCATGTCGGGCGGGGAACTTTTGTCTGCAAGCAGAAATCCGACAGAAAAAAAATTGTTCTGTTCCAGCCGAATTGGACTGAACAGAGTGTGATTTCGATGGTTGATCCATTTCGGCAGGCTGCAGAAATGGCGGGATTGGATTTTGAGGCTCAACAGTATGATTATTCCGAGAAAACAGTCCCGCTGGCGCAGATCAAAGGGAATCCTGATCTGATTCTACTTGACAGCATTTCCGCGGAATGTTTTTCGCCGGAAAACATTGCGGTCATCACAAAGTTTCCGATTCCGTCACTGATTTCACGCTCCTATGTCCCGGTTCAGGGAATCAACTGCATCAACAACGACAACAATGCAGCGGGAATATTTCTGGCAAACTACCTGTATCGGATGGGACATCGCAAAATCGGAATTTTGCTCAATGAGCCCCGAATTTCTGTCGACTGTGAACGACTGAGAAAAAGTTTTGCTTTCACGGCGAACGCCCTGAGCTGCAGAGTCGAATACCTTGACTGTAAGATTTCCTATGGAGAACGCCCCGATGAAAAAATCAGGGAATTTGCCGCAGAAATCGCCGAAGGAAAATATGATTTTACAGCGCTTTTCGCGATCAGCAACTATGGCGGAAGCAGAATGTATGAGGAGTTGCGCCGACGGCGGGTTCGCATTCCGGATGATATCAGTCTATTGACTAACGGCGACAAACCGGAGACGACAGGTGTTTCCTCTTTTGACATCTCCTATGCCGATTACGCGGAGTCTGTCATGCAACTGGCTTGGGAAATTATCAATGACGAGACCGGCACACAGAGACAGATCGAATTGAATAACGGGGTTTTCATTGACCGCGGATCGGTCGGGAAAATAGAAAGTCGCAATAAATTTAAAAAAGACAAGGAGATCACTTCATGAAACTGCAACTTCTGTCTGAAGATCTTACCCGAAAAAGAATATGCTTCACTTTGATAGAACTTCTAATTGTTATTGCAATACTTGCTATCTTGATGGCCATGCTTTTACCGGCGTTGCAAAACGCTAGAGGAAGAGGCCTGGCTGCCGGATGCACCGGCAATCTGAAACAGCAGTTCCAGACTTTGCTTCTATATGCCAACGATTATGAATATTATCCAGCCGGAATAATCGCACAGGACAGCATGACTCCGTACAATGGATATGTATGGCAGTTCCGTCTGGCTCCATATCTGGGAATGAAGGATAAGCCCTCCAGCTGGGAAAACAGCGCAGAAATTCGGAATGGAAATATCCTGAAATGCCCGGCTTTCCGGAATCTGAACACAACTTCCTTCTGCTACTCTATAAACTCATTCGTGGAACCAGTACAGGCGCTCGGAATGAGACAGGCTGTTTTATCGAAAAACGCCTCTGCCACATGCTATTTTGTAAGACCAACTGCCTCTTGCATCAAAACGGTTTATGGGCTTTTCCCCTCTCCGTCCAACCTTGTTTTCGTGACGGAATTGGGGTATGCAAGCGTTACATATCAATGGCCGATTTTGAGGAATGGGGATTATTTGTATCATGATGCAAGAGGTGGTGATGCTTTGCGGCATCAGAAAAAACGCAATGCTCTTTGGTTTGACGGCCATGTTGAACTGGTTCAGAGCACTCAGATCACCTATCAGACGGATAAAAGATACTAATTGCAAAGAAAAAAACAATGAATAACTTTCGAAAACAAATCTTCCGTGCGTTGCTCCCCCTGATGACTTTTCCCATGCCGTTTCTGCTTCAGTCTGCGGTTCCGGAAGAGACAAAAATCGACTTGAAGACCGGAATGTGGTGTTATCTGGCGGGCCGGCAGGAAAAGCCGGTTTCGCAAACCTATTCCAAAGAGAACAGCTCCATTTCCTTTCGTTTTCAAAGCTCAGGAACCAAATGGGCGGATGTCTGGCTGAAAAGAGAAGCTCCTCCGCTGCCGATTCGGGAAAAGTATGTCGTACAAGCATCATTCCGTGTTCCGGCAGGTTCTCCTGTCAGCACGATTTCCCTGAGAATGAGGGATGCCGAAAGAGAAATCTTCCAATACTCGAAAAAGGTCGATTTTTCCAAAGGTGGTATTTTTCGCGAAACGTGGACCATAACGGGCAGGGAATGGAAAAATTCGTGGGGCGGCAATAAGAATCATATTCCGGACATGCCTCTCCAGTTTCAGGGGTTTTCTTTTTCCTGGAACAAAATTTCCGATGAAGAAATACAGGTGGAGTTGCTTGCTGTTACCATCCTTCCCGATTCTCAAACTCAAGTCTATTCTCGGAGAACTGTGTACCCGTTCGATGAAGCCATGTACAAAAAAAGCGGCCCTGGAACGCTGACTCCGACCTCCCGTGCCCTCCTAGTCAGTCGGCTCAGCGGGACAACCATCTTGGGCAGGCGCAATATTCCGGAAAAAAAACAGGAAAAACGACCGGAATATTTTTTACTTACGGCAGAACCCGTTTCCGGCGAAACGAACATTGCATTGAATCTCAAGGACAGCAGAAACAAAATCTTCACCACTCGTACAACCGTTCTGTCTTTTCCTGGAGGACGGTACAAACTCCTGTTGCCGGATCATGCGAAAGAGCTGGTTCCTCCTTTCTCGGTCGATTCCATTCGCCTGACTTCTCAAAACGGTGCTGTTTTGCTGAAGAAACTTGCCATCGTCTGCCGCGAATCTCCCGCGGATGCTGTTGACTTCGACGTTCAAACGGGGACTCCGTTTCACCTTCTCAAAAAAGGGCAGGAAGAAGCGTTGAAATACTCTCTTTCCAACCGGGCGGACTGCGGCGGAAAATTCACCCTGAATTTTCGTTGGCGACATTACAGCGGCAGAGAGTTCACCGAACAGCGTGATATCACTCTCCTGGCCGGCGAAACAGCGGAAATCCGTCCAGGGATCCTTCCGAAGCAGTATGGCCACTATGAGGTGGAAGCGGAAATACAAGCTGGTGCTGGAAACGAGGCTCCTGCATACCGGAAAACCACTTTTGCCTATTTTCAGCCGGCTGGACCGACTCCCGGACGCCCGGAGAGATTTCTTTTCGGCATGAACACCAGAGCATCCCTTCGGATGGAACGGATGATCGAGCTGGAAGCTATGGCTGCATGTGGGGTGAAAATAATCCGGCAGGGATTTTTCCTGACATCGATTCAGCCACAACGAGAGGGTTGGAATTTCAGCGGTACTGACAGACTGGTTGCTGATGCAGGACAATTCAATATGGAAGTTCAAGTGTTGCCGGTCTACCTTCCGCAATGGCTCCAACCACATCCCGGACGGATGTATTCCTTTACTTACCCGAACGACCTCAACGAATGGATGAACTTTTACCGGAAATTTGCTGAACGCTACCGCGGCCGCATCCGTTTCTATGAAACCTGCAATGAACCGGATTTGGTCAAAGAAGAACGTCTTCCGTTGGACCGTTACATTGAAATGCAGAACGCGGCATACAAGGCGCTGACGGAGACGGACCCGCAGGCCAGACTGCTGGCGGGCGCGTTTGCCGGAGCCGATATCCCGTGGGGACGCAAAAATTTCCACAAGACAGTGCTTGACCGGACAAAAGGAAAATTTCATGTTCATGCGACGCACGAACACGGCTCCTTTCTGAAATACGCGCATGCTACAGACCTGTTGGCGGAATACCGTAAAAAAAGCGGAGTGGAAAATGTTCCGTGGTATCCAAATGAAACAGGTGCGGTCTCCATGTACGGCGGAGAACGTTTTCAAGCAGAATGCGTTTTTAAGAAGATTTTGTTCTCTTTTGCCCGTGGTGCAATCGCTTACAACTGGTACTCCTCTCGTGACGACGGCAGTGATCCGTTCAACTCCGAACATCATTACGGACTCATGACATGGGATTACCACCCGAAACCGTCTTATTCCGTTTACAACATGCTGGCAGGATCATACGGAAACGCAAAATTTGAACGTCAGCTGAGCCTTGAACCGGGAACGTGGGGGTTTGTGTTTCGCAGTGACAAAGATCTGCTGCTTCCCGTATGGAATGAACAGACACAGCCGAAAATTCACATTTTCAAAACAGATGCCGTTGAGGCAACTTTGCGGGATATTATGGGCAATGATGCCCGGCTTGCTCTGCGTGACGGAATTGTTTTTGTGGAAATCGGACTTGAACCGGCCAGTATTCTACTCCACCGTGCCGGTTATGTCGAGGAAAAGGGAACATTGGTCCAGACAACACAGTTGCCGGTTATCACGCCCGGTCGTGCGCAGACTCTGGAGCTTATGGTCCGCAATCCGTTTCGTTCTTCAGCGCAGCTTCACATTGCCGCAGGAAATCTACCGGAAGGATTCCTGCTGGAACAGCAGGAATTTTCCTGTACCATGGAAGCGGGCAGCAACCGGAGAATTCCATTGCGGTTTCAAACGTCTTCCGGAAAACTGTTCCCGTCGGATACCGTCTTTTTGAACTTGACCTGCCGGCTGGGGGAGATTCCAGCCAGACTCCGGATTCCATTGAATCCAGCGAAATGGGTTCCCGCTGTCAAACAACAGGCGGATTTCATTTTGAATTCCAGCACCCAGCTGGTGGCTCTAACTCACGGAGATCCCAGACAGGCCCATCGCATCTGGCAGGGACCGCTGGACTGCAGTGCCGAGATCCGCCTATTTGGAACGAATCAAAAACTTGTAATCGAGGCGGAGATTACTGACGACATTCACTTTCAGGACGGTAAAAAAGGTCTCTGGAACGGCGACAGTCTGCAATGCTGTCTTCAATTCCCCGGTCAGAATGGTTTCTGGGAGTTCAATGCCGCGCTTCAGAATGACGGTATTGTGCGAACAGATATTTCCAGTGCGCCTTCCGGGTTCAATCCGGAGCGCGTAGCAGAGTTGGTCAACACCACGATCTCCCGGTCAGGAACCAGAACCGCATACCAGATCGAAATTCCATGGAATTTGTTAGGAGCTGAAGCTTCATGGAAGGCAGGTTTTCAGTTCAATCTTCTTGTGAACGACAACGACCGGGAAGGCCGGGATGGCTGGCTGCATATTGCTCCCGGCATTGGAGAAAGCAAAAATCCGGAAAAATATCCCTTCATCATGTTTGAGCAGTGAGTGGCTGTTGTTCTTGATTCGCTCTGTCAACTTGAGTGGTCTCTGAAGTTTTACCTTGAGACACTCATAAAAATATCGGCTTGGTGGTGGAACATTTTCTGGTCTGCTTTCTGGAAAATTTTATTTTCCCCCAAGCCGGAGTGTCGAAGGTGAAATTTTATTCAGAATTTCTGTCAGCAACTTCTATTCTGTTTTGAAGCGGCAGGTTGTCGCGCAACTTCTCGCGGGATTTTTCGATGCCGCTCAAATTGTTTCTGCAGAAGGAGCTGGCGGCGCAGGCCTCGCGGTATCTGCTCGGCTCTCCGCTTTCGGTGCGGGAGATCGCCGAGCGGCTCGAATTCAGCAGCGAGTACTACTTTTCGAACTTCTTCCGCCGCTGCACCGGCACGACACCCACCGCCTTCCGCCGGGCCAATCCCGGAACCCGGGAGGAAAAAAACTGCAATAATAGATAAAAAAGTATCGAAGTGGGCTTGAAAAAGAAGCAGGTCTGGTGTATTTTATAAAACAGTTCGGTAAAAAACTATCGAACCTGTGCCGCGGCCCGGGGATTTCGCCGGAGTTGCGGGAAAACTGAGAGAGTGCGGCAAATGTCGGGTTCCGGACCCGGCGGGCGCTGCCGGAAATGCGACTGATGAGCTGACCGGGTTCCGGCGAGAGGGATCCAGGTCGGCTCGTGTCGTGTAAATGGAATTTATCTGCATCTAATTTTTAGAGAGAGCGGCCCCGATTCATGGCAAATGTAAAAGTCCAGAAACTTCCGACAATCCGTCGTCTGCCCACCTATCTGTACAAGCTCTCCGAAATGCGGAAGGCTGGAATCTCAATCGTCGCCACTCCTGAACTCGCCCGCTACATGAACCTCGGCGAAATCGTCATCCGCAAGGACCTCGCCGTCACCGGCGTCACCGGCCAGCCCGGCGTCGGCTACAAGGTCAAAGAGCTGATCGAGGCGATCAAAAGCTATCTCAACTGGGACAATGCGTCCGAGGCGATTCTGGTTGGCGCCGGTTCTCTCGGCAGTGCCCTGCTCGGCTACGAAGGGTTCGAAGAGTACGGGCTCAAGATCATCGCCGCCTTCGACGCCGATCCCGGCAAGATCGGCACCGAAATCCACGGGCGGAGCGTCTTCGGCGTCGAACGGCTCGAGGAACTCGTCCGCCGGCTTCAGGTCCGTATCGGGATCATCTGCGTCCCGGCCGCCTTCGCGCAGGAGGTGGCCGACGCCATGGTCGCAGGGGGAATCCGGGCGATCTGGAACTTCGCCAACGTGAGTTTGAAAGTTCCGGAAGAGGTCGTGGTGCAGCGCGAAGTGATCGCCGGCGGGCTGGCGGTCCTTTCCGTCAAAATGAACCGGCGCCTCGCCGATCTCGAACAGCAGGACGGCAATTGAATTTCCGATTGAAACAAGAATAGAGCAATCACCCAAATACAAGCAACCAAGGAGCGAAAATGCAGGAAACCATGGAAACCACCCAGGCGATGATCGACCATCTCGCCGCGGTCAACAAGATCCTCGAGAAGTACGGGTACTCGGAAGCGAAGCTGATTCCGATTCTTCAGGAGGTGCAGGCGGTCTACAAGTATCTCTCCCGGGATATGATCAGCTATGTCGCAACCAGCATCGGCGTGCCTCCGTCGCGGGTCTACGGCGTCGCCACCTTCTATGCGCACTTTTCCATGCAGCCCAAGGGCAAGTACATCATCAAGCTCTGCGACGGCACCGCCTGCCACGTCAAGAAATCGCACGGCCTGCTCAACGCGCTCTACGAACGGCTGAATCTTTCGGCGGACAAGCGCACCAGCTCCGATCTGCTTTTCACCATCGAGACGGTCAGCTGCCTCGGCGCCTGCGGCCTCGCCCCGGTGATGGTGGTCAACGACGAGGTTTACGGACAGTGCACCCCGGAGCGCGCGGTGGAGATCGTCGAGAAGATCATGGCCGAAGAGAAAGCCGCGAACAAGTAATCCCAATCCAACAGAGAGCCAGAAAATATGAGCATCGAAGCAAAGAAAACCGTCGATCTTGAGAAAATCCGCGACGATTACAAGGCGGCCGCCTCCAAAATTCAGCGCCGCATCATCATCTGCGCCGGAACCGGTTGCGTCGCCAACGGTTCGCTGGAGGTCCGCGACGCCCTCGCCGAGGCGCTGAAGAAGGCCGGCGTCGACGTCACGCTCGAACTCCGCAAGGAGGAGGAGCACACCGGCACCTATATTTCGAAATCCGGCTGCCAGGGATTCTGCCAGATGGGGCCGCTGCTTCACATCGAGCCGGGCGATATCCTCTACACCAAGGTCAAAGTGGCCGACGTTCCGGAGATCGTCGAACGCACGCTGCAGCGCGGCGAGGTGATCGACCGTCTGCTCTACGTGCACCCGAAGACCGGCGCTCACTGCAAGGGCGACGCCGATATCCCGTTCTACAACCGTCAGAAGCGCGTAGTGCTGGCCAACTGCCGGATCGAGCCGGGCTGTGTGCGCGAATACATCGCCCGCGGCGGTTACTTCGGTGCCCGCAAGGCGATTCTGGAGATGACTCCGGAAGAGGTCTGCCAGACGGCGATCGACTCCGGGCTGCGCGGCCGCGGAGGCGGCGGCTTCCCGACCGGTCTCAAGTGGAAATTCACCCTCGCGAGCAAGAACGATAAGAAGTATGTGATCTGCAACGGCGACGAAGGTGACCCGGGTGCGTTCATGGACCGCTCGGTCATGGAGGGCAACCCCCACGCCGTCATCGAAGGCATGATGATCGCCGCGCGCGGCATCGGTGCCGATGAGGGGTATGTGTACGTCCGGGCCGAATATCCGCTGGCGGTGACCCGCATGCGGGCGGCGGTCAAGGATGCCGAGGAGGCCGGACTGTTGGGCGATCACCTGTTCGGTTCGGATTTCTGCTTCCGGGTCAACGTGATGGAAGGCGCCGGCGCGTTCGTCTGCGGTGAGGAGACCGCGCTGATCGCGTCGATCGAAGGCAAGCGCGGCATGCCGCGGCCGAAGCCGCCGTTCCCGGCCCAGAGCGGACTGTGGGGCAAGCCGACGGTCATCAACAACGTCGAAACGCTCGCGTCGGTTCCCGGCATCTTCTTCAAGGGGCCGGAGCAGTACAAGGCGGTCGGTACGGAGAAGTCCCCCGGCACCAAGACCTTCGCTCTCACCGGTCACGTGGCCAACACCGGACTCATTGAGGTTCCCTTCGGCACCACGCTGCGCGAAATCGTCTACAACATCGGCGGCGGCGTCACCAACAACAAGGGCGAAGTGACCGACGAGGATTTCAAGGCGGTTCAGATCGGCGGACCCTCCGGCGGCTGCCTCACTCCGGAGATGCTCGATCTGCCGATGGATTTCGATTCGCTCAAATCGGTCGGCGCGATGGTCGGTTCCGGCGGTCTGGTGGTGATGAACAAGCAGACCTGCATCGTCAAGATCGCCCGCTTCTTCATGCAGTTCACCCAGAATGAATCCTGCGGCAAGTGCGTGCCCTGCCGCGAAGGCACCAAGCAGATGCTCGCGATGCTCGACGACATCATCGAGGGGCGCGCCGACCGCCACACGCTGGAACTGCTCGAAGAGACCGCGAAGGCGGTTCAGCTCGGTTCGCTCTGCGGCCTCGGCAAGACGGCGCCGAACCCGGTGCTTTCGACGCTGCGGTACTTCCGCGATGAATATGAGGCGCACGTCTTCCGGAAGACCTGTCCGGCGGGCGAATGCAAGGCGCTGGCGCGGCCGGAAATTCTCGCTTCGAAGTGCAAAGGCTGCACCGCCTGCGCCAAGAAGTGCCCGGTCGGAGCGATCAGCGGCAAGGTCCGCGAGGTTCACGTGATCGACGCCGACAAGTGCATCAAGTGCGGCGCCTGCAAGGCGGCCTGCCGGTTCGGAGCGATCATCGGCCTGTAATCAAAACTACCACTGGAGTGAGAAAATAAAATGAGTGAAGTGAAGAATACTTTGACCGTCAACGGCCGCGAGATTGAGATTGCGGGCGAGCGCAATCTGCTCGAGCTCATCCGCAAGGCCGGTATCGACATCCCGACGTTCTGCTACCATTCCGAGCTGTCGATCTACGGCGCCTGCCGCCTCTGCCTGGTGGAGGTTCAGGGGCGGGGGATCATGGCCTCGTGCTCGATCAAGCCGGAACCGGGGATGGTGATTCACACCGATACCCGTGCGATCCGCAACATGCGCAAGATCAACGTGGAACTCCTGCTCGCCAGCCACAACCGCGAGTGCCCGACCTGCCAGCGCAGTGCGAACTGCACGCTGCAGGATCTCGCCCGCAAGCTCGGGGTGAAGGATGTCCGTTACAAGCAGTCGCTCAAGAATCTGCCGCTGGATGCCTCCAGCCCGTCGCTGGTTCGCGATCCGAACAAGTGCGTGCTTTGCGGCGACTGCGTCCGGGTCTGCTCCGAGGTGCAGAGCGTCGGCGCGCTGGATTTCGCCAGCCGCGGCGCCAATGCCCGTGTGGTTCCGGCGTTTGACAACAACCTCAACGACGTCGAATGCGTCAACTGCGGCCAGTGCGCGCAGGTCTGCCCGACCGGAGCGATTGTGGCGAAGAGCGACGCCGACAAGGTGTGGAACGCGATCTACGATCCGGACAAGGTGGTGGTGGTGCAGGTTGCGCCGGCCGTCCGGGTGGCGCTGGGCGAGCGTTTCGGATTCCCGACCGGGGAGAACGTTGCCCGCAAGATGGTCACCGCGATGAAAATGATGGGATTCGACTACGTCTACGACACCTGCTTCGCGGCGGATATGACGATCTTCGAGGAGGCGACCGAATTCATCGACCGGCTGAGCAACAACGGGACGCTGCCGATGTTCACCAGCTGCTGCCCGGCGTGGGTGAAATTTGCGGAAACCTTCTATCCGGAACTGTTGCCGAATGTGTCGACCACCCGTTCGCCGCAGGCGATTTTCGGTGCTGTCGCGCGGAAGACGCTCCCGGCGAAGCTCGGCGTGAAGCCGGAAAATCTGGTGGTGGTTTCGGTCATGCCCTGCACGGCGAAGAAGTACGAGGCGCAGCTGCCGAAGTTCAGCAACGAGGGCCGTCCGGATGTCGATTATGTGCTCACCACGGTCGAGCTTGCCTCGATGATCGAGTCGATGGGAATCGAACTCAAGGAGCTGGAGCCGGAAGCCTTCGACATGCCGCTCGGCTTCTCCACCGGCGGCGGCGTCATCTTCGGTACGACCGGCGGCGTGATGGAGGCCGCGCTGCGGTTCGCCGTGGAAAAGGTCAGCGGCAAGCCGCTTGAAGAGATTGACTTCCGCGAGGTGCGCGGACTTGCTCCGCGCAAGGAGGCGGTGGTCGAGGTTGCGGGCAAAAAGTTGCGGATTGCCGTGGTGCACGGTCTCGGCAACGCCCGGAAACTGCTGGAAGACATCAAGGCGGGGCGTGCGGAATTCGACTTTGTCGAAGTGATGGCCTGCCCGGGCGGCTGTGTGGCCGGCGGCGGACAGCCGATTTCTCACGAAGAGGGATTCCGCACCAAGCGTGCCTCCGGCCTCTACGACACCGACAAGGAGCGTCAGGTGCAGAAGCCGCAGGACAACTTCTGGGTGGACAAGTGCTATGCGGAGAGCTTCGGCGGTCGTCCCGGGTCGCATGAGGCGCACACCCGTCTGCACACGCAGTACAAGAACCGCAGTCAGCTTTTCGACGCGAAGAGCCCGATCATGCACTCTCCGGAAGAGGGCGCTCCGACGATCTGCGTCACCATCTGCACGAAGCAGAAGGAGTGTCCGGGGCAGCAGCTGCTGGGCAAGATTGTGGAATTCGTCAAGGAACGCGGACTTACGGAAAAGGTCAACATCGAGGCGGCGTTCAGTTCGCGTCCGGAAGCGGATGGAACCATCGCGGTGACGGTGAGCGACATCGTGATTCCGCGCAACGATTCGGTCGAACAGACGCTGAAATCGGTCAAGCAGGCGATCGAATCGACGGTGTCGAAATAATTCGATATCGCCAGCGAGCAGAATCCCCCGGGGTGGACACTCCGGGGGATTTTTTTTCATCTTGCACTGCGGCGGGTGAACATTACGTGGGCGAGGGGGGGCATCGGGCGGACACTCCCCGGAGTTTCCCCGGTCAGCGGTTCCTGTTTCTTCTGGAAGAGGTTGAAACCGTTGGAGCTATTTTTTCGCGGGGAGTTGGAGGCGTCGTGTGCCTTTGCGCTCGATGTTGCCAGGATGGGACACCCTGGAAACGGCGATAAGGAATCGATCGCCTCCGGCCCCGACAACCCCGACGGCAGGGGCACCCCGACCGGGTTTGCGCGCCCCGGCAGGGACATGGCAGTTCCCCGATGGCGGCCGGAGGCGTGTTGACCTAGCGGTATTGCAGTTCGAACAGGAGGGTCCCCGGACCGTCAAAGTCGCAGAGAATGCGGTCGCTCTGTTCCGAAGCGATATGGTTGCTGAAGAGCTCCGTCACCTTCGCGGCCTGCCGGGGAAGGTGGATTTCATGACGGCCGGCCGCCACACTGTGAACCATCAGCAGATCCTCCGAGGCCCAGACCGGCAGCGGAGAATCGCTGTAGAGGTGCACTCCCGCGGAACGGGCGAGATCGCGCAGGATTCCGGGGGTGAGCGCGTCACTCTGCGGACAGCTGGCGGAGAACCAGCTTCCCCGGGAAACCGGGCCTCCCGAGGCGTCGAGGGGGAACCCGGTCAGCTCTTCCATCGCGGCTTCCGACCAGCGTTCCCCGTCGGAGAGACCGGCGCCATGAAGCCAGAGAATGGTCCGATTTTTCCGGAAAAGATATTGCTCCAGCAGAGCGCGCTTCTCCTGCGTCACCTCGTAGAGCGCCGGGAGGATCACCAGCTTGAAGCGGTCGAGGTCCGGAATCCGGGGGAGGTCTGCGAGGGTGTAGACCCGATAGGGCGCTCCGAGACGGTTGCAGCAGCGGAGCAGGGGGGGCATGATTGCTCCGGCGGAATTGCCTTTTGATTCATCGTCCACATACCGGAGGCTGGCCGGATCGACGAAAAGGGCGACCTCCGCATCCGGCTGGCGGTTCCGGTCGGCGAGACGATCCCAGATCTGTTTGAACCGGGCGATCTCCCGGAGGGTTTCCCGGCCGGTGAAGAATTTTCCCCACATGTCGAACCACCAGAGCGAGGTCCCGTGGAAGAGGGAGCGGCAGAATTCGCGCCGCAATCCGGCGATGTCTTCGGCTTCATTTTTCCAGAGCAACGGCATCCAGGTGAGTTTGATGTTGGCGGTGTGGGTCCGGTGGTCGCATTCGTGCAGATAACCTTTTTTCGCCAGATGGATCGAACCGTTCGGAATCATGAAGCCGCCGCCGCCGCCGAGCTCGCGGTCCTGATAGGAACCGGGACTGATGAGAAAATCGATCTGGTCCGAAGCGAGAAGTTTGTCGCAGGCGAGGTGACCTGCCTGAACCAGGCGTTTGGTGCCAAGCTCCAGGACGTAACCGTAGAAGACGCCGATCTCTTTGCCTTCCGGAATCAGGGCGCGGGCCGCCCCGGCGAACCGGAGGATGGAGTCGGCCACCAGTTCACTGTGGAACTGCCAGTAGCGCAGTGCATCGGCGTCCTGCTGCGGGTCGCGCAGTCCGTTGTGGGGGGCGTGAAAGCGTTGCGTGTAGGTGGGAATACACTCCGGCTCCGCTTCGCCGCGGGCTTTGACCCACTCCCGGTAGCGATTGAGTTTCTGGAGCGATTCGCGGCCGTTGGAATAGTCCATCCACTCATCGGTGGTGCCGCAGGCGAGGATGTAGCATTGGATCAAATGGCCGTATTTTTCTTCGGCGTGGCGGATCAATGATTCCATGTAGTTGCGTGTCGCTTCGAACCAGGCGGGGGAGGACAGGGCGTCGGTGAGTGAGAGAAAGCTGTCGGCAGGACCGCAGTGGGCGACGTTGAGCCGCCGCACCAGCCAGGAGGGCGAGTTGAGGTCCACCATGCAAAGAATTTCCGGATTCGGGGAGATTTTCTTCACATCTTCGATCTGCTGATCGAACGGGGCGAAGTCGTAGACCTCCGGTGCGAGCCAGGTGGGGGGATATTCGGAATAGGGTTCGCCGAGCGAATTGGTGGTATGAGCGGGGAAAACGCAGAACTGATTGACCCCGGCCGCGTGAAATTCCCGCATGGCATCGAACTCTTTTTGGAAAGAACGGTAGGCGAAAAACGGTTTCCGGTTCATGAATCTCCTCCCGCCAGATGGCAATGGATTTGGTTTTGTTTTATATTATTAAATAATAAATTTGTAATTATTTATTATTAAAATAATGCCATAAAAATGAAATGCAAGTCTGAGGTTTGAAAAAGAGAGCAGAACCGGATTTCAGCGTCGCGAGGGGACTTTTCACAGTACCCCGGCTTTCTCACGGGCTTAAGCGCGGCCAGCATTTCCCCCGGAACCCGGTCTTCTCACGGGAACAAGCGCGGTTAGCGCCGCGAGCGCATGTGAGAGAACTGCTTTGCGGAACGCAAAGCAGCAAGGAGCGATTGCGACGCAGTCGAACGGAGTCGAGCGCAGCCCCTCCGGCGATTGAGGAGTTGGCGGGCGAAGCCCGACAAGTAAGGCCCGCGAGGGCCGCGTGCGGATCAATATCACCCGACTTTGGTCTTCTCACGGGCGGGGAGGTCCGGAGGGCGCCCGGCCCTCCGGCTCCCGCGACGAATCTTTCCCCGCAGAGGCCGAATATGCCGCCTTTATCTTGTTCGCGCACCACAGAAGCCGGAAGTTTTCCGCCCAGGCATAAGCTTCTGTCAACTATGAGGAGGACTGGTAGACGTTTGCAATCAACAGTCTGGGTTGCTATAGTAATACAGAATTTTTTTTGCCGCAGAAATTGTTCTGCAAAGGAATTAATTTCTATGAGAATTAAATGGTATCACTGGATAATTCCAATCTCGCTAGTTTTTATCATAACAGCATCGGTTTGCATATGGCTCATATTTGAGGATAACCGGCGCCTTCTTTGCCGATTTGCTTTGGGAGCTGTTGCTTGTTCTCTGGAACTTTATCAGGATAAGTTCGGTGAACTTCCTCCATCATTGGAAATTTTAAGCAAGGAATTTCCAGAGTATAGAAAATTTGTCTATCTGGGATATAAACCACGGCCATGGAGTTGGCAGCGGAATAACGCAAGTCTTTTATACAACCGTACGCCTGCAACAGATTTTGCGTATTCCAGTCAACATTCGGGTGACAAACATATACGGGAATGGAATATGGAGGATGTTCTTCTGGCAGCTCCGATCCCCATACTGGGGAAACGAATTGTGATTTTTCATCGCGATTTTGCGAATCAAAAACGAATGGCTAAAAGATATCCTATCTCAGAATCAGATTTTTCGGATTACTGGACTGCTGACAAACAGAAACAGCGATTGATACCACGCCGAAGATGATGCCTTCTGTGGTGCGCGAACAGGATTGAGGCGGGATGTTCGGCCTCTGCGAGGAAAGATTCGTCGCGGGAGCCGGAGGGCCGGGCGCCCTCCGGACCTCCCCGCCCGTGAGAAAACCAAAGTCGGTTGATACTGATCCGCACGCGGCCCTCGCGGGCCTTACTTGTCGGGCTTCGCCCGCCAACTCCTCAATCGCCGGAGGGGCTGCGCTCGACTCCGTTCGACTGCGTCGCAATTGCTCCTTGCTGCTTTGCGTTTCGCAAAGCAGTTCTCTCACATGCGCTCGCGGCGCTGACCGCGCTTGGGCCTGTGAGAAGGCTTGGTTACTGTGGAAGGTACCGGCCGCGCTTGTGCCTGTAAGAAGGCTGGGTTACTGCGGGAGGCCGTGACCGCGCTTGTACCTGAGAGAAGGCTTGGTCACTGTGGGAGGCAGTGGCCGCGCTTGTGTTCGTGAGAATGCCTGGTTACTGCGGATGGTCTTGACCGCGCACAAAAAAACTCCCCCGGAACGTTTCTGTTCCGGAGGAGTATCTGTTTGCCGTTGTGCCCGTTACTCTTTTCCGCAGCACTTCTTGTACTTCTTGCCGCTGCCGCAGGGGCAGAGGTCGTTGCGCCCCACCTTCGGAACCTCGCGGCGGAACGTGATCTGCACCTCCGGTTCCTGCGGCGCTTCGGCGGGCGCCTCTTCCGTAACCGTTCCGTTGAGCACCGCGTTGCCGGGAAGTCCGGGCGCTTCGACGGGGCCGCCGCCGAACTGGCCGAAGGTCTGGTGAATCAGCTCCTGCGGCATGGTCGCGAGCAGCTCCTCCAGCGAGAGCAGCCGGGTCACTGTGACCCGGAAGAGGTTGCCGGCGACATCGTGGTAGATCTGATCCATCAGCGACTTGAAGATCTTGTACGCCTCGTGTTTGTATTCGACCAGCGGGTCCTTCTGCGCATAGACCCGCAGCGACATGCTCGAGCGGAGGTTGTCCATGGCGTAGAGATGTTCCTGCCAGAGCCGGTCGATCGCCTCGAGCACCGTGTGGCGCTCAAGGTACTGCACCTGATCTTCGGGCAGTCCGGCATTCCGGTCGCCGTAGGCGTTTTCAATCCGGCCGACGATCTGAAGCGTCAGCGCATCCGGATCGACCAGCCGCCCGTCCTGCAATCCGGCGGTGAGCTCTTCCGCCTTGAATTCCAGCGGGAAGGTCAGATTGAGGTAGGCAATCAGTTTCCCGGCATTGAAGCCGTCCTTCTCACTGCCCCGGCGGGATTCATCCGGCGCCGCGGCGTTGTTGACCTCGGACTCCACCACCTGCTCGATGATGCCGAAAAGCACATCGTGCGGATTCTCCGAGAGCAACGCCTCCTTGCGCAACCCGTAGATGATCTCGCGCTGTTTGTTCATCACGTCGTCGAAGTCGAGCGTGCGTTTGCGGATGGCGAAGTGATGCTGCTCTACCCGGCGCTGTGCGGTCTCGATCGACTTGTTGAGCCACGGATGCTGGAGTTCATCCCCCTCTTCCAGGCCGAACCGCTCGAAGATCTTGACGATCCGGTCGGAGCCGAAGAGGCGCATCAGGTTGTCTTCCAGCGAAACGTAGAACTTCGAGGAGCCCGGGTCTCCCTGGCGGGAACAGCGCCCGCGCAGCTGGCGGTCGATGCGGCGCGAGTCGTGGCGCGAACTGCCGATCACGTGAAGACCGCCCAGTTCCGCAACGCCCGGAGCCAGCTTGATGTCGGTACCGCGGCCGGCCATGTTGGTGGCGACGGTCACGGCGCCGGGCTGACCGGCGCGGGCGACGATTTCCGCTTCGTGCTGGTGGTTCTTCGCGTTGAGCACGTTGTGCGGAATGTGCCGCAGCTTGAGCATGCGGGAGAGAATTTCGGAATCTTCCACCGAAATCGTTCCGAGCAGAACCGGCTGCCCCTTCTTGTGGCGCTCCTCCACATCCTTGAGAATCGCGTTGAACTTCTCGCGCTTGGTCTTGAAGATCGAATCGTTCTCGTCCTTGCGGATGCAGGGGCGGTTGGTCGGGATGACCGTGACGTCAAGCTTGTAGATCTGATGGAATTCCGCCGCTTCGGTTTCGGCGGTACCGGTCATGCCCGCGAGCTTTTCGTACATGCGGAAGTAGTTCTGGATGGTGATGGTCGCCATCGTCTGCGTTTCCTGCTCGATCTCGACGTTCTCCTTGGCTTCGAGCGCCTGATGGAGCCCGTCGGAGAAGCGACGCCCCGGCATCAGACGGCCGGTGTGCTCGTCGACGATCATGACCTTGCCCTCCTGCACGACGTAGTTGACGTCCTTTTCAAAGAGGCAGTAGGCCTTGAGCAGCTGCGAGAGGTCGTGAAGACGTTCGCTCTTGTCGGCGAATTCCGCCTGGAAGGCGTTGCGTTTTTCCGTCTTCTCCTCCGGCGTGAGGGAGTCGTCGCTGTCGATCGCGTTGATCGTGCCGAGCAGATCGGGCATGATGAACGCATCCGGATCGGAGGGCGACAGCGTCTTACGGCCGCGCTCGGTCAGGTCCGCTTCGTGGGTCTTCTCGTCGATCGAGAAGAAGAGCGCCTCCTGCACCTCCTGCAGCATGCCGCGGTTGGCGTCGCTGCGGACGCGCAGTTCGAGCTTCTCCAGATCCTTGACGATCTCGCCGTCTTCGAGCACGTGGAGCAGCTGTTTGTGTGTCGGCAGCCCGAGTTTGACCTGGAGCAGCTTCAACATCGCCTCCTCGCGTTTTTCCGAAGAGAGGTTCTCTTCGGAGAGCGTGGCGCGCGCTTCTCGCACCAGTCGCGAGCAGAGCAGGTTCTGCTTGTTGTAGAGATCCGCCACCAGCGGCTGAAGTTTGTCGAACTGATGGGTCGACATCGGCACCGGGCCGGAGATGATCAGCGGCGTCCGCGCTTCGTCGATCAGAATGCTGTCGATTTCGTCGATGATCGCGTAGTAGTGGTCGCGCTGCACCAGCTGGGAGGCCTCGTTCGCCATGCCCATGTCGCGCAGGTAGTCGAAGCCGAATTCACTGTTGGTGCCATAGGTGATGTCGCAGGCGTACTGTTCGCGGCGGACGTGGGGCGGCTGCTGGTTTTGCAGACAGCCGACGGTCAGTCCGAGAAAGGTGTAGATCGTGCCCATCCAGGTGGAGTCACGCAGGGCAAGGTAGTCGTTGACCGTGACCAGCTGGCAGTTGCGCCCGGTCAGGGCGTTGAGGTAGAGCGGCATGGTCGCGACGAGGGTTTTGCCTTCGCCGGTGGCCATTTCCGCGATGCCGCCGCGGTGGAGCGCGATGCCGCCCATGAGCTGGACGTCGAAGGGAACCATATCCCAGACCTGCTTCTGCCCGCACACTTCGACTTCGCGGCCGACCATGCGGCGGCAGGCGTTCTTCACGACGGCGAAGGCTTCACAGAGGAGGTCGTCGAGGGTCTCGCCGTTGGCGAGGCGCTGTTTGAACTCCGGAGTTTTCGCCTGAAGCTCCTCGTCGGTGAGCTTCTGATACTCCACCTCCAGCTGGTTGATCCGGCGGACCAGCGGAAGCATTTTCTTGAGGTCGCGCTGCGATTTGGTGCCGAAAACGGCTTTGAGAATTTGATTCAGCATCTTATTTCGACCCCGGGCGATCGACCGGCAGCCCCTCTTTGCAGAGCGGGCACTCTTCCGGCTGGAAGGTCGGCAGCGACAGCTTGAGCGCACTCTTGAACGGAACGTCGAACTTCGCATCGCCGCCGGACCGGTCGACGATCACCGCGATTCCGACGATGTCCGCGCCGAAGCTGCGGGCCAGATCGATGGTCTGCTGGACGCGGCCGCCCTTGGTGACGACATCCTCGGCGACGAGAATCCGTTCACCGGGCCGAATGGTGAAACCGCGCTTGAGCACCAGTTTCCCATCCTCCTTGTCGGCGAAGATGGCGCGGCAGCCGAGGGCGCGGGCAACCTCCTGACCGACGATCAGGCCGCCGACCGCGGGGCTGATGACCGCGTCGATCTTCTCGCCGCGGAACTGGTCGGCGAGAAAGCGGCAGACCTTCTCCGCTTTGTCGGGATACTGGAGCAGCAGCGCCGCCTGAAAGAAGCGGTTGCTGTGCAGTCCGCTGCGGAGCTGGAAGTGGCCGGTGAGCAGAGCGCCGGATTCTTCCAGAATTCTGATGATTTCCTGTTCTGTCATAATCGTTCTCCTGTATATCATTGTGATTGATACCATCCGTTTCCCCTGCGGGAAATTCCCCCTCCCGAAAACGACACCGGCGCCCGCCTGCCTCCGGGGGATGTTTCCCCCCGTTCGGACCGGCCGGCGCCTGTCGACACATCCACCGCTTTTCTCAAGCTGACTTTTAACGGAACGTATCCGGAGAAGAGGGCTCCACCCAGAGGTGGAAATCGACCTTGCGGTCACCGACTTCGAGCGTGATGAGAGTATTCAGACGCGTCAGCAGAAGCGCGTACGGAATTTTGACTTCGCCGCCGGCAACGTTGACCGAGACGTTGCTGTCGCCGAGAATATCTTCCGCGTGCCGGATGGCGACGATCAGCTCCAGCATCCGGCCAAGTTTATCTTTCAGCGCCGCATCGAGGGCGTAGGGGCGGTGGCACTTCGGGCAGACCGCCTGAAAATCGCGTGCGGAAATGTCGGCGAGATTGAACTTGACGACGCCGTCGCACTCCGGGTCGAAACAGTGGAAGTCGATCTGCGCCTTGGCGCCGAGTTCGTTGGTGGTTCTGCTGCTCATGGTGTCGTTCCCCCCCCTGTGCCGTCAGGCGTTTTCCCGTTTGATGATGTCGAGGATCTGGGCCGGCGTCGAGACGTTGGCGATCAGCTCCTCGATTAGGGCCGGATTGCGCAGCCGGCGCGAGATGCTCGAGAGCAGCTGGAGATAGGCCTCCTGATTTTCATCGGGCGCGACGGTGAAGACGATGACCCGCACCGGCTGATCGTCCTGGCCCTGGTAATCTTCGATCGGATTCTCGCAGACGCCGACGAGGACGTAGGGGCGGTTGATGTCGTTGACACGGATATGGGGCAGCGCGAGCATGCCGCCGACGCCGGTGGTCATCATCTGCTCCCGTTTCCAGGTCAGCCGGAAGATGACGTCGCGGCTCAATTTCGTCAGATCCGCCGCCCGGGTGATGAGCTGGTCCATGACCTCGAGTTTGTTCCGGCCGTCGAGGGCCATCACGGAATCCTTGGTCACGTACTGGGTAAAATCATACTTCATTTTTTATTCTCCGTAATACGGTTTTTCGGCCGCCTGAACATACAACGCAGAGGGGCTGGCAAACGGCCCTGTTCAGAAAGACACTGCAATTTTCCATTAAAATATCGCGCCACTTTGTTTTTTTCAACACTTTAACCCAAAAAAACTGCCGGAATCGGAAGATTTTTTCCATCGACGGAGAAAAAAACGGGAAAATTGGGGAAAAATACCGGTTTTGCGAGACGGATTTGCCGTTCCTGCGCCCGCTCTTCCGACGGAAAAAGAGCGGAATTTCAAAGACAAATCGCTCCTCCAACTCTTGACAAAATGATTCGGCACGTTTATTTTAATGGGATCGTCCAAAAGGTCGAAACATCAAAACAACAGGGAGACGGGTCAGGGTAAAATGAAATATCTTGAACTGACGATCGGCGCTGTGCTGGTCTATAACTTCGTGCTGTCGAGGTTTCTGGGAATCTGCCCCTTCCTCGGCGTCTCGAAACGGCTGAGCACGGCGATGGGCATGTCCGGAGCGGTGATTTTTGTGATGACGCTGGCGTCGTTCATCACGTCGGTGGTATTCCGGCATCTGCTCCACTTCAATTTCGGCGGTACCGCAGTCGATCTCGGCTTCCTCCAGGTGCTGCTTTTCATCCTCATCATCGCGGCGCTGGTGCAGCTGATCGAGATCATGCTCCAGAAGCTCAGCCCGGTGCTCTATCAGGCGCTGGGCATCTACCTGCCGCTCATCACCACCAACTGCGCGGTGCTCGGTGCGGCGACCATCAATGCGAACAACAACTACACGGTGCTGGAGTCGACTGTGTTCGGATTCTTTTCCGGAATCGGCTTCGCGCTGGCGCTGCTGCTCTTCGCCAGTCTGCGCGAACGGCTGGAGCTCGCCTCGCCGCCCACCGCGTTCCAGGGGACGCCGATCGCTCTGGTGACGGCGGGAATCCTCGCGATGGCGTTCGTCGGATTCTCCGGACTTTGCTGATTCCAGAAGAGAGGTAGTCGATATGATGACATTGTTGACGGCAATCGTGCTGATGGCGGTGCTCGGGCTGGTGCTCGGCATCGTGATCGGCTGGTTTGCGAAACTGTTCCGGGTGGAATCTGACGCCCGGGTCGAACTGGTGACCGAGCTCCTGCCCGGCGCCAACTGCGGCGGCTGCGGCAAGGCGGGCTGCTCCGACTTCGCCAAATCGGTGGTCGCCGGGGAGAATCCCCCCTCGAAGTGTCCGGTTTCCAGCAAGGAACAGGTGACCGCGATCGCGATGGCGCTCGGCATCGACGCCGGGGAGTCCTTTCAGCAGCGGGCGGTGGTCTGCTGCGGCGGCGACAGGGAGCAGACGGTCCGGCTTTCCAACTACAACGGCGTGCTTGACTGCGTCTCCGCTTCGCTGGTGGCGGGCGGTCCGAAGGGGTGCGAGTACGGCTGTCTCGGCATGGGGACCTGCGCGCGGAAGTGTCCCTTCGGCGCCATCGAAATCATCCACAATCTCGCGGTGGTGCACCGGGAGCTCTGTGTCGGGTGCGGCAAGTGTGTCGCGGCCTGTCCGCGCGGCGTGATCAAGCTTGTTCCCGCCGAGGCGGAGGTGCACGTCTACTGCAACTCTCCGCTCAAGGGACCGGCCAAGAAGCAGGTCTGCAAGGTGCCCTGCCTCGGCTGCCGCAAGTGTGCCCGTTACGCACCGGAGAAGTTCACGGTCAACGGGTTCCGGGCGGAGGTCAACTACGGTGCCCGGCCGCTGCCGGACGCTGCGGACGTTCAGGCGATCGGCTGCCCGACCGGCTGTCTTCTGACCGCTGAAGAGCACTTGAAGATCGAACAGAACGAGCCTGACTGGAGTCCTGCAAAATGAATAAGAGTTCTAGAGAAGTTTTGACGTTTGAGGGGGGAATTCATCCCTCCGGCGACGGCAAGACGCTGAGCAGCGGTTCGCCGATTGCCGTTGCGCCGCTGCTGTCGAAATATCAGGTTGTCATCTCCGAGAACGCCGGGAAGCCGCCGAAACCGGTGGTCAAGGCGGGGGATCTGGTTAAGAAATATCAGCTGATCGCGGCCGCCGACGGCTTCGTTTCGGCCAATCTGCACGCGCCGACCAGCGGCAAGGTGACCGGCATCGTCGAGGTGCCCGGTTCGATGGGCATCCCGGTGCCGGCGATCGAGATCGAAGCCGACGGGCAGGACGAGGCGGGGGAAACGTTCCCGCCGATCGACTGGCGCAACGCGGCTCCGGCCGATCTGGTGGCGCGCATCGCCGCGGCCGGTCTGGTCGGGATGGGCGGGGCGGCGTTCCCGACCCATGTGAAGCTCTCGCCGCCGCCGGAGAAGAAGATCGACACGTTGATCTTCAACGGCGCCGAATGCGAACCCTACCTCACCGCCGACCACCGGCTGATGCTGGAGGCGCCGGAGCAGGTGCTCGAAGGGGCCGCCATTTCCGGCCGCATTCTCGGCGTATCCAACATCTACGTCGGCATCGAGGAGAACAAGGCGGATGCGATCGAGATTCTCGGCCGCCGCGCCAGCGAATACGGCGTCAAGATCGCCGTGCTCAAGGTGCAGTATCCGCAGGGGTCGGAAAAACAGCTGATCAATGCGATTACCGGGCGTGTGGTTCCTTCCGGCGGGCTGCCGATGGATGCGGGCTGCGTGGTGCAGAATGTCGGCACCGCGGCTGCGACCGCTGACGCGGTGGTCCGCGGGCTGCCGCTGGTGGAACGGGTGGTGACCGTCACCGGTGAAGTGGTGAAGAATCCGGGCAACTGGCGTCTCCGCATCGGTACGCCGGTGATTCGTGCGATCGAGTTCGCCGGAGGGGTCACCGAGGAGCCGGGCAAACTGATTCTCGGCGGGCCGATGATGGGGTTCGCCCAGAAATCGTTCGACGTGCCGGTCTGCAAGAACACCTCCGGAATTCTGCTGCTTCCGGCGAGCGAGGCGCTCAATTACGATCCGGTCGGCTGCATCCGCTGCGGCCGTTGCGTGCAGGGCTGTCCGATGCACCTGACACCCTGCCTGCTGGCAAGTGCGATCGAGGGCGAACGGTTCGATCTCGCCGCCCAGAATCACGTGATGGACTGTCTGGAATGCGGCTCCTGCGCCTACGTCTGCCCGGCCCGGCGGCCGCTGGTCCAGCACATGCGCCGCGCCAAGGCTGAAATCCGCAAGCGCAAGAAATAACCACTTCGAAAGGTTTTCCATAGATCATGAGTGAAAACAAAACCAATCGTGATGTGATGCTCCCGACCGGTTCGAAACTGGTCCTGAGCTCGTCTCCGCACCTGCATGGCGCCGAAAACGTGCGCCGGATCATGTACCGGGTGGTGCTGGCGCTGCTGCCGGCGGCCGCCGCGGGGGTCTGGTTTTTCGGAGTTTCGGCGCTCTGCGTCATCCTGGCGACGATGATCTTCTGCGTCGGCGCCGAAGCGCTCTGGTGCAAACTGGCCGGGAAACCGGTCGTCGGCACCATCTCCGACTGCAGCGCGGCGCTGACCGGTCTCCTGCTCGCGCTGAACCTGCCGCCGGGGACGCCGCTCTGGGCGTGTCTGATCGGTGCGCTGCTGGCGATCTGGCTGGGCAAACAGGTGTTCGGCGGACTGGGCAACAATCCCTTCAACCCGGCGCTGGTGGCGCGGGTCGGCCTGCTGATCGCCATCCCCGGAATCATGACCACCTGGGCTCCCGCGGCCGGCATGACCGGGAAGGGATATCCCGAGGCGGCGGAGTTCTACAGTCCGGCGGCTCTGGCTGATCTCAAGGCGGGCAAGCCGCTCGATTCGGTGACCTGTGCGACGCCGCTCGGCGTCGCCGGAACCACCAAAAAGGTTCTGGGACGCACGCTGGAAGCGGAGACGAACTTCTCGAAGATCGACAACGAGGCGCTGCTCTGGCGCTACTTCCTGGGGCAGAAGGGCGGCTGTATCGGTGAAACCAGCGTGATCGCCCTGCTGATCGGCGGAATTCTGCTGATCGCCTTCAATCTGATCAACTGGCGGGTGCCGGTCTGCTACATCGGCACGGTGGCGATCATCACCGGCGTGGTCAACTGGTTCCTGCCGGGGGTGACGCCGACGCCGCTTTTCCACATTCTGACCGGCGGACTGATGCTCGGCGCCTTCTTCATGGCGACCGATATGGTCACTTCGCCGATCACCGGCACCGGCTGCGTGGTGTTCGCGATCGGCTGCGGCGTGATCACCAGCGTGATCCGGATCTGGGGGAACTATCCGGAAGGGGTCAGCTTCTCGATTCTCTTCATGAATGCGCTCGTGCCGCTGATCGACCGCTGGTGCGGCCGGCGGCCTTTCGGCTACGTGGCGAAACGGGGGTAGGAAAATGAATCTCAAGAATACCGAAAATTTCTGGGTCCTCGGACTCTTTCTCGGAATTACCGGCCTGGTTTCGGCGCTGCTGCTGGCGCTCTTCTCCGACCTGGTTGCCGCGCCGATTGAGAAGGCGGAGCTGGAGAACAAGAACCAGGCGCTCCGGCAGATTCTGCCGCCGTTCGACAATCAGCCGACCGAGCAGACGGTCGAGTGCAACGGCATCCTCTTCATGGGCGCCTATGAGAAGGGGAAACTCGTGGCGGTCGCCGCCGAGGCCTCGGCGCGCGGTTACGCCGGCCCGGTGCGCGGGCTGGTCGGACTCGATCCTGACGGGAAAATCCGCGCGATGCTGATCACCGCGCAGAACGAGACGCCCGGACTCGGCGCGAACGTCTGTCAGCGCCAGTTCCGGAAGACCATCTTCAACCTTTTCGACAAGCGTCCGGAGGGGCTGGCGCCCAATCCGGTCCTCGACCAGTTCAACGGGAAGATCGCGGAAAAGGGGAAGAACTGGCGGGTGAAGAAGGATGGTGGAACCATCGACTACGTCACCGGGGCTACCATCACCAGCCGCACCGTCACGGCGCTGGCTGACCAGGTCGCGCAGTGCTATCTCACGGACGGCGCCGCGATCCGGGCGGAACTGGAAAAGGCGGGAGGAAAAGAGAAATGAGCCTGCTCAAGGATTTTACCAAGGGAATCTGGAAGGAGAACCCGGTGCTGGTTCTGCTGCTCGGCACCTGCCCGACGCTGGCGGTGACCAGCAGCGCCACCAACGGCGTCGGCATGGGGATCGCGACCACCTTCGTGCTGGCGGGGAGCAATCTGGTGATCTCCCTCATCAGCGGAATCGTGCCGAAGAAGATCCGCATCCCGGTCTACATCGTGGTGATTGCGACCTTCGTGACGATCATCGACCTGCTGATGAAGGCCTATGCGCCGCCGTCGCTGTACGCGGCGCTCGGGATCTTCATTCCGCTGATCGTGGTGAACTGCATCGTGCTCGGCCGGGCCGAGGCGTTCGCGTCGAAGAACGGGCCGCTGCGCTCGATTCTCGACGGTGCCGGGATGGGGCTCGGATTCACGCTGACGCTGACGATGCTCGGCGCGATCCGGGAGTTTCTCAGCACCGGGTCGATCTTCGAGGTGAAGATCATCACGGCGTGGACGACCGACTTCCTGCTGCCGTCGGCGGCGCCGGGTGCGTTCATCATCGTCGGCACGATTCTGGCGATTCGCAACTACTTCTCGCGGCGGAAGGCGATTCGTGAAGGCCGGCTTTACGTGCCGCCGCAGGGAATGGACTGCAAGCACTGCCGGATCTGTACGCCGGCGGCGGATGAGGATTGAGCTCCCGGCCGAGGGGAAGAGGGGCGCCGGCCGGCGCCCTGTTTCCGGGAAGTTGGGAAAAAATTCCGAATTGAACTTGCAGAATTTTTTTTGAGTAATATATTATAAGTTCATGGTACAGCAATATTGCACTTCTATGGCCAAATCCTCTGGGCCTGTGGGAGTGGGGCTTCCGGACCGGCGCGGTTAGGAATAACGTGGCTGTTGCCGCGCGGTAAGGTTCGGGGCGTATTGCGGATGTGCCGGACTCGTGGATTGTGATCGAAAAAGAAAAGAGGTTCAGAGTTTTATGGTCAGAGTCAGATTGAAGCGTACCGGAACCCGCAATGTGGCCTGTTTCCGGGTGGTGGTCATGGACAAGCGTTCCAGCCGCGACGGCAAGGCGATTGAAGAGCTGGGCTTTTATGATCCGCGCAGCAAAGAGGAGCGTCTCAACCTGGAGCGTGTGGACTACTGGAAGAGTGTCGGCGCTTCGTTCTCCGAAACCGCGGAGAAGATCGTCGAGCGTGTCCGCGCCGGGAAGAGTCTGAAGGACGTGGTCCGTCCGGCCGCAATGTCGAAGAAGGCGAAGGCGAAGGCCGAGGCGGAAGCGAAGGCCAAAGCGGAGGCTGAGGCGCAGGCCAAGGCGGACGCGGAAGCCGCTGCGGCGGAAGCTGCTCCCGAGGCCTGATGAGGCCCTCCTCCGTGCCGCTGACGGGCGGAGGAAGAGCAATGGGAAGGAATGAAAAACATGCTGAAGGCATTGTTGAACTTTTTGACCGGCGGTTCCCGTGAGGCGGAGAAGCCGAAGCGTGCCGCCGCCGGCACCGGCAGTCTGCACGATCTGGAGGGATTTGTCGACTACGTGGTTCGTTCGCTGGTCGATTACCCGGATGAAGTGCGCATCCAGAGTGAAGAGAACGAGGAAGGGTGCTCGATCCGGATCTCCTGCCGCGGCGAGGACATCGGCAAGATCGTCGGCAAGCGCGGGAAGACCATCATGGCGATCCGCGCTCTGGTGAGCGGCGCGGCCGGGCGGCAGCGCAAGCGGGTTTCGGTCGAAGTTCTCGATTGATTATTTCGGAAGAAAGGATGCGGATCGACATCGTAACGCTGTTCCCCGAGATGTTTCCGGGACCGCTCGGTGAAAGTATCATCGGCCGGGCGGCGGAGCGGAATCTCGCGGAAATTCATGCGGTCGATCTGCGCCGGTATGCGCACGATGCCCGTGGTACGGTGGATGACAAGCCGTACGGCGGCGGGCCGGGGATGCTGATGAAGGTGGAGCCGCTGGTGGAAGCGGTGGAAGATCTGCGGCGTCCCGGCACGGTGGTGATCCTGACCAGCCCGAGAGGGGAGAGGTTCACCGATGCAGTGGCGCGCGAACTGGCACAGCAGCAGCATCTGCTGATCGTCGCCGGCCACTACGAAGGGGTCGACGAGCGGGCGATTGAATTGATTGCCGCGCGGGAGATATCGCTGGGGGATTTCGTTCTGACCAGCGGGAATCTGGCGGCGATGGTGATGGCGGATGCGGTGATCCGGCTGCTGCCGGGGGTGCTGGGCGATGACGCGTCGAGCGTCGAAGAGTCGCACTCGGCAGGGCTTCTGGAATATCCGCAGTATACGCGCCCTCCGGAGTACCGGGGGCGGAAGGTGCCGGAGGTATTGCTCTCCGGAGACCACGGCCGGATCGGCCGGTGGCGGCGGCTCCAGTCGGAGCGGCTGACCCGGGAACGGCGGCCGGATTTGTGGGAAACGTATTTACAAACAACGGAGACGGAGTTGAAATGAACATACTCGACAAAATTCGCAAGGAACAGGTCAGAGCCGAGCGTCATGAGTTCGCTGTCGGCGACACGATCCGCATTCACGTCAAGATCGTGGAAGGCGACAACGAGCGTATCCAGCAGTTTCAGGGTACGGTGATCGCCCGTCACGGCAGCGGCATTGAAGAGACCTTCACGGTCCGCCGTGTTCAGGCCGGTCAGGGAGTCGAACGGGTGTTCCCGATCAACAGCCCCCGGATTGAGAAGATCGAGGTTGTGCGTCGCGGCGATGTGCGTCGCGCCAAGCTCTACTACCTGCGCGACAAGGTCGGCAAAGCCGCCCGCGTCAAAGAGATGCGCACGAAGTAAGACCTCGATCCATTCATGTCGAATCGTGTTTCGGCATTGTTATCCGAGGCGGATGAACTCCTCCGGCCAGAATGTGAATGCTGGGCGGAGGGGTTCTGTTTTGTCGCCGGGGTGGACGAGGTCGGGCGCGGTCCGCTGGCCGGACCGGTCGTAGCGGCGGCGGTGGTGTTTCCGCGCGGCGTGCCGTGGCCGGCGGTGAATGATTCGAAGAAGCTGACCGCTTCGGAGCGGGAAGAGCTGGAACGGGCAATCCGGGCGGTGCCCGGTGTGTCGATCGGGATCGGCGAGGTTTCTGCGGCTGAGATCGACCGGCTCGATATTCTGCGGGCGACCTGGCGGGCGATGCGGCTCGCGGTCGAGCAGTTGGAAAAGGTGGATTTTATTCTGGTGGACGGGCGTCCGGTGAAGGGGCTCCCGTATCCGTCGCGGGCGATGGTCGGCGGCGACGGCCGTTCGGCGAGCATCGCGGCGGCCAGCATTGTGGCGAAGGTTTACCGGGACCGTCTGATGGAAGAGTATGAGACGCGCTATCCCGGATATGGATTTGCCGGGCACAAGGGGTACGGCACCGCGGAGCATCTCGATGCGCTGCGCCGCCTCGGGCCCTGTCCGGAGCACAGGAAAAGTTTCCGGCCGGTGCGGGAGATCATCGATCCTCCGCCGGAACAGCCGGATCTGTTTGGAGCGATGGAAGATGAATGATTGGGCAGAGAGAGGATTCCCCCGCGTCACCGACGCGGGCGGGACTAGCGGTGCAATCCGGTGTGTGTTTGCTGAGTGAAACGAAACAGTTCGATTGAAATACAGGTACTATCATGAACAACTATCCATTGGAAACGATCCGGCACAGTGCCGCGCACGTGATGGCGGCGGCGGTGCAGCAGCTCTATCCTGACGCGAAATTCGACATCGGTCCGGCGACCGAGAACGGCTTCTACTACGACTTCGACATGGAGCACCGGCTGCTGCCGGAGGATCTGAAGGCGATCGAGAAGGCGATGAAGAAACTGATCGGGCGGAAACTCCCCTTCGAGTGCTTCGAGCTTTCGCGCGCCGAGGCCGAGAAGATGCTCTCCGAGGCCGGGCAGACCTACAAACTGGAGCGTCTCGCCGACATTCCGGAAGGGGCGAAGATCACCTTCTACCGCACCGGCGACTTTGTCGATCTCTGCCGCGGACCGCACGTCGGCAACTCCGGCGACATCGGTGCGGTGAAGCTGCAGTCGATCGCGGGCTCCTACTTCCGCGGCGATGAGAAGAACAAGATGCTGCAGCGGATCTACGGCACCGCGTTCGCGACCGAGGAGGAGCTGCAGGCCTACCTCAAGCAGCTGGAGGAGGCGGCCAAGCGCGACCACCGCAAGCTCGGGCAGGAGCTGGACCTCTTCAGCTTCTCCGAGAACGTCGGGCCGGGGCTGGTGCTGTGGCACCCGAAGGGGGCGTTCATCCGGAACACCTTCGAAACCTTCTGGCGCGAGGAGCACTACAAGAACGGCTACCAGCTGCTCTACACGCCGCACATCGGCCAGAGCATTCTCTGGGAGACCAGCGGTCACCTCGACTTCTACAAGGAGGGGATGTACTCGGCGATGCAGATCGACGAGAAGGACTACTACGTCAAGCCGATGAACTGCCCGTTCCACATCGAGATCTACCAGTCGCGTCTGCGCTCCTACCGGGAGCTGCCGCTGCGCTGGGCGGAGCTGGGGACGGTCTACCGCTACGAGAAGTCCGGCGCGCTGCACGGACTTCTGCGGGTGCGCGGCTTCACGCAGGACGATTCGCACATCATCTGTACGCCGAAACAGATCGAGGATGAGATCGCCGAAGTGCTCCGGTTCAGTTTGTACATCTGGAACTGTTTTGGATTCAAGGAGATCAAGCCGTACCTCTCGACGCGCCCGGCCAAGGCGGTCGGCGAACCGGAGCGGTGGGAGAAGGCGTTGACTTCGCTGGAGAAGGCGGTGAAGAAGCTGAACCTCGACTACGAGGTGGACGAGGGCGGCGGCGCCTTCTACGGGCCGAAGATCGACCTCAAGGTGAAGGATGCGATCGGCCGCGAGTGGCAGACGGCGACGATTCAGTTCGACTTCAACCTGCCGGAGCGGTTCGACATGACCTACATCGGCGAGGACGGCAAGAAGCACCGGCCCTACATGGTGCACCGTGCGCTGATGGGGTCGCTGGAGCGTTTCTTCGGCATTCTGATCGAGCAGTACGCGGGGGCGTTCCCGCTCTGGCTGGCGCCGGAACAGGCGCGGGTGCTGCCGGTTTCCGACAAACAGCTGGACGCGGCGAAGGCGCTGATGCTGGAACTGCGCAAGCGCGGGTTCCGGGTGGAGATCGACGAGCAGGCGGCGAGCCTCGGCGCGAAGATCAAGGACGCCCGGAAGGAGCGGATTCCGTACATGCTGGTGGTCGGCGAACGGGAGGCGGCGGATGGAACCGCCGCGGTGCGCAACCGCCGCGAAGGCGAGCTCGGCGTCATGACGGTCGATCAACTTGCGGAAAAAATGCGTTTTGAGGTTGACAACAAGATTGTTTGACGTTATAGTGTAGAATGTTGCAAATAAGCTCCGGACGAGGCGTCCGGAGCGGAAAATATCCTTTTTGAAGGGAGGGTGCTGTTATTGCTAAGCTGCTGAAACCGAATGATCGTACATTCACCGCCGAGCAGGTCCGCCTGATCGGAGTTGACGGCGAACAGTTGAATGTGGTTCCGTACGCCCGCGCCCGGGAGCTTGCCCAGGAGGCGGGGCTGGACCTCGTGCTGGTCTCCGACCGCTCGACGCCGCCGGTGGTCCGGATCATGAACTTCGGCAAACTCCAGTATGAGCAGAAGAAGAATCTGAAGGCGCAGCGGAAGAACTCCGCGGCGCAGAAGCTCAAGGAGGTCAAGTTTCATGTCAACATCGACGACCACGATTATCAGACAAAGTTGAAGCACGCCCTTGATTTTTTGGAAAAAGGGTGTAGATTAAAGATCACTCTGGCACTTCGCGGCCGTGAAATGGCCCATCAGGATCTGGCGTTCCAGCTGATGGATCAGGTGATGGCGGCGCTGGCACCGTATGCGGATGCCGACGGGAAACCGAAGATGCTGGGGCGGAATATTTCCGTGAACTTCGCTCCCAAATAGGGTTTGGGGGCGGCTGCCGCAGCCGGTGTTGCATTGACCGGCTCGGCGGAAGAACGAAACTCCAAAGAAGGAAGTTGAACAATGCCGAAGCTGAAGACCAGAAAATGTGCCGCGAAGCGGCTCAAAGAGACCGGGACCGGCAAGTTCCGGCACCACAAGGCGGGTGCCCGCCACCTGAAGTCGTCCAAAAACGCGAAGCGTCGTCGCCGCCTGCGTCAGGATGGAGCCGTGAAAGCGACTGAAATGCGCCGGATCAAGGCCGCGCTGCCCTACGGGCTTTAATTCTGAGACGGAGGATTCATCATGTCGAGAGTTACTTATGCCGTGCCGTCGCGGAAGCGCCGCAAGCGTACGTTGGAGCGTGCCAAGGGATTTTACGGGAACAGCAGCAAGAACATCCGCACCGTATACGATGCGGTGGACAAGGCGCTGACCCACTCCTATCGCGGCCGCAAGCAGAAGAAGCAGCAGTATCGCGGTCTGTGGATTGTGCGTATCAACGCCGCCTGCCGCGCGCTGAACGTCAACTACAGCCAGTTTATGAACGGGTTGAAGAAGGCCAATATCGAGCTGAACCGCAAGGTTCTGGCCGATCTGGCGGTCAACGAACCCGCCGAGTTCAAGGCCCTGGTGGAAAAAGTCACCCAGGCCTGAGCCTCGAAACGATCGAAGCCTGACAGCTTGAAATTGGTGACTTTTTCACCAACTTTCAAGCTGTTTTTGTTTTGATCCGGGAGGAGATGCGGAAACGATGAGAAATTCGGACCAGTCGAGGCGATTTAGCAGCCGCCGTTGAAGAGAGAGCGGGCGCTTTCTCTTCAGCGGCGGACCGTTCGTCTCCTGCGAGGCGGACTCCTTGTTCTCGTTGAATGGAATCACGGCGGCTTTCCGCACGGTGCGGAGGCGGCCTTCAGGAATTCGAATTCGGTGAAATCAATGAATGCGATTATAGAAAAAATCAATCAGGCGCTCGCCGATGCGGAGCGGCGGGCGGGAGAGGCCGCCGATGCCGCGGCGGTCGAGCAGTTGCGGATCGATTATCTCGGGCGCAACGGACTTTTTCCGGCGCTCTCCCGGGAGATGGGGCAGGTTCCGCCGGAGGAGCGGCGCGAGACCGGCTGTGCGTTCAACGCCGGCCGCGGGAAGATTCAGGAGCTGATCGAGAACGCCGCCGCCCGGCTGAAGGCGGCCGGTTCCGGCAGCGGTGACGCGATCGACCTGACGCTGCCGGGGCGGCGCTGGAAGGCGGGGCACAAGCACCCGATCACGATGCTGGCCGACGAGTGCGTGGCGGTCTTCCGCCGGATGGGGTTCATCGTCGCGGAAGGGCCGGAGATCGAGGACATCTATCACAACTTCGACGCGCTTAACACGCCGGCAGACCATCCCTCCCGCGACCCGCAGGACACCTTCTATTTTGCCGACGGGCGGATTCTTCGCACGCAGACCAGCCCGGTGCAGATCCGGGTGATGGAGTCTCATCAGCCGCCGGTGCGGATTGTCGCGCCCGGGCGGGTGTTCCGCCGCGACACGCCGGATGCGACTCACGGCATGAACTTCCATCAGATCGAAGGGCTCTATGTGGACCGCGGCGTCTCGATGGCCGACCTCAAGAGCGTGCTTCAGACCTTCGCCACCGAGATGTACGGGCCGAAGGTGAAGATCCGGCTGCGGCCGCACTTCTTCCCCTTCACCGAGCCGAGCGTGGAGTATGATTTCAGCTGCATCATGTGCGGCGGCAAGGGGTGCCCGGTGTGCAAGCACTCCGGCTGGATCGAGATCGCCGGAGCGGGCATGGTCGACCCGGCGGTGTTCGCGAACGTCGGATACGATCCGGAGAAGTGGACCGGGTTCGCGTTCGGCATGGGGATCGAGCGGCTGGCGATGCTCCGCTATCGGATTCCGGATCTTCGGCTTTTGTATGAAAACGATGTTCGCTTCCTCGAACAGTTCTGACGGAGGAAACTTTTCAAATGGATATTTCACGTAACTGGCTGACGCAGTACGTCGCGGTCGACTGCGACATTCCGACGCTCTGCGACAAGCTGACGATGGCCGGCATCGAGGTGGAAGCGGTCGAGTCGGCGGGCACCGTTCCCGCCGGCGTAGTGGTCGGCCGGATTCTCGAACGCAAACCCCACCCGGATTCGGACCACATGTCGGTCTGCAAGGTGGATGTCGGGCAGGGCGAACCGCTGCAGATCGTCTGCGGCGCGCCGAACTGCGACGCGGGCAATACGGTTCCGGTGGCGATGATCGGCACGGTGTTCCACACGCCGGAAGGGGATTTCAAGATCAAGAAGTCGAAGCTGCGCGGCGTCGAATCGATGGGCATGATGTGCAGCGAGAAGGAGCTGGGGCTCTCCGACAACCACGAGGGGCTGATGATTCTCGACTCCTCGCTGAAGCTCGGAACCCCGGTGGAGAAGCTCTACCCGGGCGACACCCGGATTGAGGTGGAAGTGACGCCGAACCGCCCCGACTGGCTGTCGATGTGGGGAATTGCGCGCGACGTCTCCTGCCTCTTCGGGGTGGAGGCGAAACTGCCGGAGATCAAGGTGCCGGAGTGCAATACCCCCGCGCCGAATCTGGTGACGGTCGAAGCGCCGGATCTCTGCCCCCGGTATATCGGGCGGGTGATCCGCAACGTCAAGGTCGGCCCCAGCCCGAAGTGGATGCGCGAGCGCCTGGAGAGCGTCGGCCTGCGGTCGATCAACAACATCGTGGACGTCACCAACTTCGTGCTGATGGAGCTGGGGCAGCCTCTGCACGCCTTTGACCTGGCGAAGCTCGAAGGCGGCCGGGTGGTCGCCCGCCGGGCGAAGTCCGGCGAGAAGATTGTCACGCTGGACGGCAAGGAACTGACGCTCGAACCCCGCCACCTGGTGATCGCCGATACGGCGAAGCCGATGGCGCTGGCCGGCGTGATGGGCGGCGAGTACTCCGGCGTGACCGACGCGACCACCGACGTGCTGATCGAAAGCGCGCTCTTCCTGCCCTCGAACATCCGGGCGACCAGCCGCGAGCTGGGGATCTCCAGCGATTCGAGCTACCGGTTCGAGCGCGGGGTGGATTTCGACATGTGTGCGGTCGCCTCCGACCGCGCGGTGCAGCTGATTCTGGAGACCGCGGGCGGCGAACTCGCTTCGGAGAAGGTGGATGTCAACAGCGGCCGTCCGGAGGAGAAGGTGATTTCCTGCCGGTTCGACCGGATCCGCGCCCTGATCGGCACGGAGGTCTCCAACGAACGGATCGTCGACATTCTGCGGCGGCTTCATTTGAAGGTGGACGAAGTGACCGAAACGGAATGCCGGGTGACGGCGCCGCTCTTCCGGCTCGATCTTTCGCGCGAAGCGGACCTCGCCGAAGAGGTGGCCCGGATTCACGGGCTGGATAAGATTCCGGAAATTCCGGTTGACGGCAAGCTCTGCCACTCCATCGGGGAGGACACCTACTGGAGACTGCAGGGGCTGCGCGACAAGGTGATCGAGACCGGGTTCTACGAGTGCATGCACTACAGCATGGTCAACGTCAATTCGGCGCTGGCGGACCGGCGGTTCCGGCGGGAGGACCTGATTGAGCTGTCGAATCCGCTGAGCCTGGAGCTGGCGGTGCTCCGGCCGGGGCTGCTCGGCGAGATGCTCGGCACGATCGAGCGGAACATTTCGCGCCGGAACCTCAATCTGCGGCTCTTCGAGATCGGCAAGGTGTTCTGCGGCAATCCGGAGCTCTTCCCGGAGGAGCGGTTCGAGCTGTGCATGGTGCTCACCGGGCAGCGTTCGCCGGAGCGGTACTCCGGCGAACGGAAGCTGGAATACGACTTCTACGACCTCAAGGGCGCGCTGGAGACGCTGTTTGAACTGGCGCGGGTGAAACGCTACCGGTTCGTGCCGGCGGAGGACGCCCGGTTCCGGCCCGGCCACGCCGCCGAGGTGTGGATCGAAGGGAAGAAGGCGGGCGCCTTCGGCGAACTGGCCGCCGACCTGACCCGCGGCTGGCGCACCACCTATCCGGTGTTCGCGGCGCAGCTGGAGGTGGATGTGATTCTGGCCGCCGACCACGGCACCGGGTACTATGTGCCGTTCCCGCTCTTCCCGGCGACGGAGCGCGACGTGGCGTTTGTGGCCGACGAAACACTCTCGAATGCGGACATTCTCGAATTCATCCGCAAGTGCAAGCTGCCGGATCTGGAATCGGCGCAGGTGTTCGACGTCTTCGTCGACGACAAGCTGAAGGCCGAGCACAAGAAGAGCATGGCCTACGCGCTGATCTTCCGCAACCGGGAGCGGACGCTCACCGATGCGGAGGTCAACGCCCGGTTCGAGAAACTGCGTACCCGACTGGCTTCGGAGCTCAAGGTGGAGCTTCGCTGACGGGGATCGGTCCGGCTTCCGGCGTTCGGCGCCGGGAGCCGTTTGAACATAAGAAGAGAATAGAACATTTCATATTGTCTGGAGGTTTGCGATGGCGAACAACAAAGTGGCGGGCACCATTTACGAGGGGATGCTCGATGCCCGGGGGCTCAAGTTCGGAATCGTCTGCGCCCGGTTCAACGACTTTTTCGTGAGCAAGCTGCTCGAAGGCGCGATGGATGCGATCGTCCGCCACGGCGGAAAAGCGGAGTCGGTGAGCGTGGCCTACGTGCCCGGTTCCTATGAGATTCCCTTCGCGGTCAAGCGGCTGCTGCAGTCGGAGAAGAAGTTCGACGCGGTTCTCGCGCTCGGCGTGGTGATTCAGGGGGCGACCCCGCATGCCGGATACATCAACTCCGAGGTGGCGAAGAGCCTCGCCCAGCTCGGGCTGGAGTTCGGAATTCCGGTCACCTACGGCATGATCACCGCGGACAATCTCGAACAGGCGATCGAACGCAGCGGCACCAAGGCCGGCAACAAGGGCGTCGATGCCGCGCTCGCGGCGATCGAAATGGCCAATCTGAACAAAGCGATCCGGTAAGGCACCTATGTTCGACGACGAAAACAAAGAGCAGGCCGCGGGGCGGCCGCACGCGAAACGGCTCGGCCGGGAACTGGCGATGCAGTATCTTTTCCGCTGTGACATGCGGGGGGAACTGCCGGATGCGGCCGGGTTCGACCTCTTCTTCGACGAGGTGCGCGACGAGCACGGACTTCATGAGAACCGGTTCGCCCGCAAGGGGCGGGAGTACGCCTCGGAGCTTTACACGACGGTTGCGATTCACCGCGACGAGATCGATGAGACGATCCGGAAGCGTTCGGAGCACTGGGACTGGGACCGGCTCTCGCTGGTCGACCGCAATATCATGCGGATTGCGGTGGCGGAGATGCTCTACTTCGACGCGGTTCCGCCGGTGGTGAGCATCGACGAGGCGGTGGAGATCGCCCGGGACTACTCCGGCGAGACGGCCGGGAATTTCATCAACGGCGTCCTCAACGGCGTCAAAGACACCCTGAAGCGTGCGCCGCGCGGCGAAAAAGCGGCAAAGGAGTGAGGTTGTTCTCATGAAATCGATCTTCTCCATCTTCAAGCGCGGACTGGAAAAGACCGCCACCCGGGTGACGCGGAGCATCACCGGCATCTTCACCGGCATCAAGGCGCACAGCGCGGCCTCCTTCGAGGAGCTTGAGGCGCTGTTGATCGCGGCGGATTTCGGCGTGCCCGCGTCGTTGCGGATTGTCGGCGACATCCGCGACCGCTACGAGCGCGGCGAAATCGCCACCAATGCCGATCTGGTGCGTGTGGCGGCCGGCACGGTCCGGGAGATTCTGAGCTCCCGGAGCCGGGAGATCCACTATGCGGAGCCGGGGCGGCCGACGGTGATTCTGATGGTCGGCGTCAACGGCAGCGGCAAGACCACCACCATCGGCAAGCTGGCGGCGCGGCTGCACGGCGGGGGGAAGAAGGTGATTCTGGCCGCCTGCGACACCTTCCGGGCGGCGGCGGTGGAACAGCTTCAGCTCTGGGGGGAGCGGACCGGCTGTCAGGTGGTTTCGTCCAGACACGGAGCGGACCCGGCGAGCGTCGCCTACGACGCGACGCAGGCGGCGATCGCCCGGAATGCGGATTTTCTGCTGATCGACACCGCCGGGCGGCAGCACAACCAGAAGGGGTTGATGGAGGAGCTCGCCAAAATCCGCCGTTCGGTGGAGAAGGTGTTCCCCGGAGCGCCGCAGGAGGTGTGGCTTACGGTGGATTCCACGCTGGGGGCCAACGTGATCAGCCAGGCCCGGGAGTTCACCCGGGCGGCCGGCGTGACCGGGCTGGTGCTGACCAAGCTCGACGGCACCGGCAAGGGAGGAATGGTGGTCGCGCTCCATCAGGAGTTCGAACTGCCGACCTTCTTCATCGGCCTCGGCGAACAGCCGGAGGATCTCCAGCCCTTCAGTCCGGAATACTTTACGGATGCGCTCTTCGGTGAAGAGGCGTCTTCTGAACCATAACCCCGAGAGGAATATGAACGAGACATCCAGAACGGATCGGGAATTCATGCACGAAGCGCTCGCGCTCGCCCGCATGGGCTGGGGATTGACCAGTCCGAATCCGATGGTCGGCGCGGTGATCGTCCGCGACGGCGAGATCATCGGCCGCGGCTACCACTGCAAGGCGGGGGAGGCGCACGCCGAAATCAACGCGCTGCGCGACGTGGCGAAGCATGGGATCGATCCGGCGGGCAGCACGATGTATGTGACGCTCGAACCCTGTTCGACCCACGGCCGGACCGGTCCGTGCACCGAAGCGATCAAGAAGGCCGGAATCCGGCGGGTGGTGATCGGCGCGCTCGATCCGAATCCGAAGCACTCCGGCGCCGGGGTGGAACTGCTCCGCGAAGCCGGCATCGAGGTCACGGTCGGCGTGGAGCGCAACGCCTGCAGTGAGATCAATCAGCCTTTCTTCTGCTGGATCACCACCGGGCGGCCGCTGGTCATTCTGAAGATGGCGATGACGCTCGACGGCAAAATCGCCACGGCGGACGGGGAGTCCAAGTGGATCACCGGGCCGGAGGCGCGGCGGCGGGTGCAGCAGCTCCGTCGTCTCGCCGATGCGGTGATGGTCGGCGGCGAGACGGTGCGGCGGGATCATCCGGCGCTGACGGTGCGCGAACCGGACTCCTGGCCCTGCCAGCCATTGCGGCTGATCGCCAGTCGCAGCATGGACGAGGAGGAGCTGGCGGCGTACTTCCCCGACGGCAACGCGGAACTGGTTCAGCTGAACGTGGCGGATGACTGGGGCATGCTGCTCGATCATCTGGGGTTGCGCAACATCACCTGCCTGCTCATCGAGGGGGGCGGGGAGCTTGCCGCGTCGGCGCTCAACGCCGGTGTGGTCGATTACGTGGAGTTTCATATCGCGCCGAAACTGCTCGGCGGGCGGGACAGCCGTCCGGTGCTGGGCGGTGACGATCCCGATTCGATGGCGCTGGCGCGGAAACTGCACCGGGTCAAGGTGACCCATTACGGAGAGGATATCGCCATCTCCGGATTTCTCAAGGAGTGACAGCGATGTTTACGGGTCTGGTGGAATCGGTCGGCAAACTGGTCGGACGCAGCGGAGAACACATCCGGGTTCGTCCCGCGCGGCGCTTCGAATCGCCGCAGTTCGGGGAGAGTGTCGCGGTGAACGGCTGCTGTCTGACGCTGGAGCGGGATTTCCCGGACGGGACGCTGGAATTCTTCACGCTGGCGGAGACCCTCGACCGGACCAATCTCGGCCGTCTGCCGATCGGGAGTCCGGTCAATCTGGAGCGGGCGCTCCGGCTGGGCGACCGGCTCGGCGGGCACCTGGTCTCCGGGCATATCGACAGTGTCGCCGCGGTGCTCTCCTTCACCCGGTGCGCCGACGGGGATTTCGAACTGGTGGTGGAACTGCCCGAACTGCTTGCACCCGAGGTGGTGGAGAAGGGCAGCATCGCCATCGACGGCGTTTCTCTCACGGTGGTGCGGGTGGAGAAGGGGGCGTTCGCGGTGCGGCTGATTCCGGTGACCCGCGCCGAGACGGCGCTCGCCGGGCGGACGCCGGGGACGCTGGTCAACCTCGAGGGCGATCTCATCGGGAAATATGTGCTCCGTCAGCTCGCCCTGCGCGACGGCGGTGCGGCGGGGGAAACGGAGCGCCGCTCCGGTTCGTCGATTTCGATGGAGACACTGCGTCAGGCGGGGTTTCTATGAAATCATTGTTCGCCGTCGAGCCGGGCAGCGAAACTGCGTTCGAACAGCTGCCGGATTCTCTGCCCGCCCCGTTTGAACGGATTGAACTTCCGGGCGAACTGCTCGATGTGGCGGCGATTCGTAAGCGTCTGCTCAAGCCGGTGCGGGGGCTTACGCTGGGGGTCGCCGACGTGGTTGCGCCGGAGCTGGCCCGCCGGGTGGCGGAGGCGGATCTGCCGGTGCGGCTGGAGTTCATGCGGCTCTTCCGCGAACGGTGCCGCCGGGCGTCGGAACTGCGGGTGTCGGAGCTCACGGCTGATTTTGATTTTTCCCGCGCCGTTGCGGAGCCGGAGTACGGCCGGCACTTGCGCACATTGTTGCGCGGCTGTTACGGAATTCTGGAGGAGTTCCGCATGACCTTGCGCTTCCCGGTGCGGATCGATTTCGCCGCCGGAGAGGACGCGGCGCGGTACGTGCGGCAGTTGCGCGACCTGCTCTATCCCCGGCTGGGGCTGGCTCTGGAGGTGGATCTGGAGGAGCCGTTCCCGGAGGGGAGCCGTCTGCCGGAGGCGCTTCGCTTTCACAGCTCCTACTGGCGGCTGCGCTGTGCGGAACCGCTGGAATATGCTTCGTTCCGGGCATTTGCGCCGGAGGATTCCGATGGAAACAGCACCGTGCCGCGCCGGCTGGTGTTCGTCCCCTCCGGGCCGCCGGACCGGCTCCGGCTTGCGGAGCTGGCGGCCCAGCTGGAGGGCGGCGCGCCGGAGGTGATCCAGCGGGAACTGTTCTTCGATGGCGCCGGGAGCGGCGCCGGAATCGCTTGAAAATGAAATTTCACCTTCCTTGACCGGAGGGGAAAGGAGTCTTGTCATGAATCTCGGAGTCAATATCGATCATGTCGCCACCGTGCGTCAGGCGCGGCTGGCGGAACGTCCTTCGCCGCTCGAGGCGGCACTGCTCGCCGAAGAGGGCGGCGCCTGGGGAATCACCGCACATTTGCGCGAGGACCGGCGGCACATTCAGGACCGCGACATCGAAGCGCTTGTTGCCCGGGTGCACCGCCTCAACATGGAGATGGCGGTCACGCCGGAGATGCTGGAAATCGCCGTGCGGGTCCGTCCGCACAGCTGCTGTCTGGTGCCGGAGAAGCGGGCGGAACTCACCACCGAAGGCGGTCTCGACGTCGCCGGTCAGCCGGAGAAGATCCGCGAGGCGGTCGCCCGGCTCAAGGGTGCCGGCATCGTGGTGAGCTGTTTCATCGACCCGGAGGAGCCGCAGCTCGCCGCCGCGGCCGCCGCCGGGGCCGATTATGTCGAACTGCACACCGGAACCTATTCGAATGCGGCCGGCGAGGCGCGCGCCGCCGAACTGGAACGGCTGAAGCTGGCCGCGGAGTTCGCCCATGCGGCCGGACTGCGGGTCAACGCCGGGCACGGCATCGACTATGAGAACATCGCCGGAATTCTGACCGTGCCGCACCTGTGCGAGCTGAACATCGGCCACTCGATCGTCGGGCGGGCCATCATGGTCGGCATGGTGCAGGCGGTGCGGGAGATGGTCCAGCGGATGCAGGCGTACCGCGGCTGACCGGCCCGTCCGGGGGGAGGTTTCATGACGGAGAAGAGCCGGCTCGGCATCCTGAAAAGCTCGTTCGGCGTTTCGATCGCCACGCTGCTCAGCCGCGTGCTCGGGCTGGTCCGTGTCATGTGCGAGGCGCGGGTGCTGGGCGGCGGCAGTGTCGCCAGCGCCTGGTTTCTCGCCTTTGCGATTCCGAACCTCTTCCGGCGTCTGCTCGGGGAAGGGGCGCTCGGCACGGCGCTGATCCCGCTGGTCACCCAGACCGAGAACGACGCCGGTCCGGAGAAGGTGCGGCGCGATCTTGCGGTGATCTTTTCGGTGCTGAGCGGGGTTCTCGCGCTGATCGTGGTGCTGGTCGCCGGTGGGGCGATCGGACTGCGCAATTTGTCGGAACTCCCCGGCGTCGCGGAACGGTTCCCCATCCTCGGAACCGAACGGATTCAGCTGGCGCTCCACCTGCTGCCGCTGCTGATGCCCTATGCGTTTTTCATCTGTCTGGTCGGCGTGGTGGGGGCGGTGCTCAACACCCGGCGGGTGTTCGTTCTGCCCGCGCTCGGAGCGCTGTTGCTGAACCTCTTCCTGATCGGCGGACTCGTCGTCGCCCGGTTGCTGGCGGTGCCGGAGGAGGAGCTGCCGCAGTTTCTTTCGGCCCTCGCGGTGCTGGTACTGCTCTCCGGGGCGATTCAGCTCGGGTTTGTGCTGGTGCTGCTCTGGCGGTACGGACGCTTCCCGCTGCTCGGGCGGAAAAGTTTCGCCGACTGGTCGGTGCTCCGCCAGCTCTGGAAGCTGGTACTGCCCGGCATGATCGGCGGCGCGGCGCTTCAGATCAGTTTTCTGGTCGACCGCACGCTGGCCATCTGGCTCGGGCCGCAGGCGGTTCCGGCGCTGACCAACGTCGACCGGATTGTCGATCTGCCGATCGGAATCTTCGCCATCTCGCTCGGTTCGGTGCTGATGGCGGGGATGGCGCGTGCCGCCGCCCGGGGGGATCAGGAGGAGCTGTGCGGCGATCTCCTTTTCAGTCTGCGCCACGTCTACTTTCTCTGCATCCCGATGGGGGTCGGGGTGGTGCTCTTCTGGGAGCCGCTGATCCGGATGCTCTGCCTCGGCGGAAACTACACCGAAAGCGACCTGCTGGCCACCCGGATGGTGGCGATTTTCTACGGCGCGGGGATCCCGTCGTTCTGCGTGCTCAAGGTGGTTCTGCCGGTCTTTTACGCGCGGAAGATCATGACGATTCCGCTCTACTCCTCGCTCCTGTCGATCGCGGCGAACATCGTGCTCAATCTGATTCTGATGTGGCCGCTGAAGCAGGGGGGAATCGCGCTGGCGACGGTACTTTCGTCGATGCTGAACAATGCGATTCTGCTCACCTGCCTCCACCGGGAGGGGTTTGCGCTTCAGGGGAGGAGGATGTTCGGCGCGTTTCTCCGGGCTCTGCTGTTTTCGCTCGCGGTCGGGGTGCCGCTCTTCTTTGCTTACCCGCTGTTGCGGGAGTATCTGAGCTTCCGCTTTGTCGGGGAGTTCCCGGCGTTCTGCGTGCTGGCGCTCTGCTTCTGCGCCGGATATTTCGGACTGCATCTGCTCTTCCGCACCGAGGAGCCCCGGGAATTTTTCGGGATGCTCCGGCATCGTTCCTGACGGAGTTTCGGGAGAAAGAGAGGCACTTTGCACTTTTCTTTGGCCGGCGGAGTGGAATTTTCCGCCGGTTCGCTGTATAGTATCGTCAAACAAAAGAGGCGCAATGAAGAACAACGACGATACAAGAGACGCCATGATGCTCGGGGTCGGGCTGGATAATCAGGATGGGCACAAACGGGTGACCCGCGGCGATAATTTCTGCCTGATCGGCGGCTCGGAGGAGACCCATGACCGGATGACCGAAACGGCGATCAAGGTCAACGAAAAGCTCGCCCGCAAAGGCAAACAGTTGCGGGATGTCTCGCCGGAGGAGTTCGCCGACCTGGTGCGGGAGGCTTCGGAGCGATGAGCTGTTTCCGCGAACTGCGGCAGCAGCTGGCCGGAATGTTCCTTGCCGCCGGGGTGGAAACTCCCGCCGTCGACGCCGAACGGCTCATCGCGGAGACCGCCGGATTCCCCCGTGCCGAACTCTTTCTCCGGGGGGAGGAGCCGGTTCCGGAGCCGCTCGAGAGGAGCATTCTCCGCCTGGCGGAGTGCCGCGCCGCCCGCGAACCCCTGCAATACCTGACCGGCCGGGCCGCTTTCATGGATCTGGAGCTGGAGGTGAACGGCGACGTTCTGATTCCCCGCCCCGAGACCGAACTGCTGGTCGAATGGGCGGTGCGTCACCTGCCGCAGGGCGGGGCTCTGCTCGATCTCGGCACCGGTTCCGGGGCGATTGCGCTGTCGGTCGCCGCGATGCGTCCGGATGTTTCGGTGACCGGCGTCGATCTTTCGCCCGCCGCACTCCGGGTGGCGGAGCGGAACCGCCGCCGTTACTGTCTGGAACGGGTCCGGTTGCTCGAATCGGACCTCTTTTCCGCCGTCGCGGGGGAGAAATTCGATCTGGTTGCGGCCAATCTGCCCTACGTGACCGAGGAGGAGTATCCCGCGCTGTCGCCGGAGGTGCGGGAGTTCGAGCCGCGCCTCGCGCTGGTCGCCGGAGACGGCGGCATGGCGCTGATCGCCCGGGCGGTGCGGGATCTTGCCGGATTTCTGACGCCGGGCGGGAGGGCGATTTTCGAACTTTCGCCGCCGCAGGCGCCGCGCCTGGAGCGGATGCTCGCCGAAACCGGAGCGTTCGCCGGAATCGAAGTGATACAGGACTACACCCGCCGCGACCGGTTCGTCGCCGCCCGCCGGAACGGATGACGCCATGGACCCCTGCCGGAAACTCTGCAAACTGACGGGCGAGGCGATCGGCCGCTTCCGGATGATCGGCGAAGGTGACCGGGTGCTGGTCGGCCTCTCCGGCGGCAAGGACAGCTTCGCGCTGCTGCATGTGCTGCACGAACTGCGCCGCCGGGCGCCGGTACGGTTCGAGGTGATCGCGGCCACCTTCGACCCGGGATTCCCGGAGTTCAATCTGGAGGGAATCCGCGCCTACTGCCGGGAGCGGAACTGGGAGCATCACACGGTCTCTCTGCCGATTGCGCAGATTCTCGAGGAGAAGCGGTTCACCGGGGCGCCCTGCGTGCTCTGTTCGCGACTGCGGCGGGGGAAGCTCTCCGGACTCGCCGCCGAACTCGGCTGCGGCAAGCTGGCGCTCGGGCAGCATTTCGACGACATCGCCGCCTCCTTTCTGATGAGCCTCTGCCGGGGGCAGGGATTGTCGACGATGGGGCCGAACGTGGCGACGCACGAGGGGAACCTCCGGGTGATCCGGCCGTTCGTGCTGGCGCCGGAGGCGCTGATCCGCGAGGCGGTGAGCGCGTGGGAGCTGCCGCGGGCGGGGATTTGTCAGTATGAATCGCAGCTGGAGGAGGGGGACCGTGTCTTCTTCCGGAAGCTGGTGGATGAGCTCGCGGAGCGGATTCCCAACCTGCGCTCGAACTTCTGCAGTTCGCTCGGGCGGATTGAGGCGGAACATCTGCTGGATCCACGTTATCTCTTTCAATCGGAACAACAAGGAAACGAACCATGAAGATCGTTCACTTCTCGGACCCTCATGCGGGCGGCCCCGCGGAGGATCTTCTCGCCTATATCGACAAGCGCTGGGTGGGGGTGTTCAACTACAACTTCCGCCGGAAGTTCCGCCACGACATGACCAAGCTGGAGAACGCGGTCCGCTACATTCTCGACACGAAGCCGGATGTGGCGGTCTGCACCGGCGACCTGACCAGCACCGGCCAGCCGGGGGAGTTCGAGCTGGTGCGGCCGATTCTGCGCCCGCTGCGGGATTCGTCGATTCCGCTGATCTACCTGCCGGGGAATCACGACTGTTATGTGAAGCGGCCGAAGTGCGTGAAGGCGGTCAATGAAATGGTCGAATATCTCACCCGGGGGGATTACCGGTTCGGCGACCTCCCGGTCGTCCGCGAATACGCCGGGGTGGAGTTCCTGCTGCTCAACTGCAGCCGCCCGTCGAATCTGCTCTGTTCGTGGGGATTCGTCGATCCGCGCGACGCGGAGTACATCGTGCGCGAGTGCGGCGCGCCCCGGAAAGGGCCGCGGATTCTCGTCTCGCACTATCCGATGATCGAACACCATCCGATTCTGCGGGTGCGTCACCGGCTCTTCGGCCAGCAGCGGCTGCTCGAACTGCTCCGGAGTCATCAGCTCGATCTCTCGCTCTGCGGACACGTTCACAAACCCTATCTCGAGGTGGATGACTCCGGCCGGGGCGAATGCTGTGCCGGTTCGGTCACCCGTAACGGCAGCATGGTCGAGATCGACTACAGCGAATCGGAGAACCGGTTCCTCTACCGGACCATCGCCCTTTGATTTTTTCTTTCCTGTTGCAATACAGAGAGATCGGAATTTTTGTATCTCAATTATTTGACAAGGCTAATTTTTTATGATATATTAATCTCATGAAGAAAACGGAGAATATTTCTCCGGAAGATCCATGGGGTTCGACGGTTTCCTGACTGCGAAAACGCGTTCCCGGATGGTGCGCCGGCCTGCCGCGCGGGATTGAGAGCGGGCATTCCAACATCGGAGGATGGAAGATGATTTTCAGCAGAGTGGCGGCGGGGATTCTGACGGCGTTTGCCGTCTGCAGTGCCGCGGAGGTGCCGGAGTATTTCCGGAAGGGGATCGCCGGAGTGTTTCCGGAAGCGAAACAGTTCCGCGAGATCCGGGAGAAGGAGTTTGCCGTTGAGGATGGCGCGGGGAAGCTTCTCGGCCGGCTTTTTCTGGAGTCGATCGACGACACCGAACGCCGGTTCGGCTATGCCGGTACGGTTGAGGTTGCTCTGCTGTTCGATGCGGAGGAGCACGTGGCCGGTGTGCTGATCGGGAAGAATGTGGAGACGCGACGCTATCTGAACCGGATTCGGCGGGCGAAGTTTCTGGAACGGTGGAACGGGCTCTCGATGGAGGAGCTTCCCGGCAGGGAGGTCGATGCCGTTACCGGGGCGACACTCAGTTGTGATGCGATCTCCCACGGCGTGCGGCGGCTGGCTGAACACCGTCTGAAGCAGATTTCCGGGGAACGCGTGGCGGTGGAAAACCGGTCGGAACAGGTCCGCCTTACTCGACGGATTGCATCGCTCAAAAAAGATCTGGCAGAGGGGAAGGCGCGCGACGTTCAGCCGCGCAAGGGCAACGAGGTGGAGTTGCGGCTGATTGCCGCGGTAGAGGGCGCGGAGGCGGCGAAGGCGTTTGCCGCGAAGCACGGTCTGCGGTTTTTCGCCCATCTGGTGCCCCGGCCGCCGAAACGCACCGGAAACCGTCCGCTTTCCGGGCCGGATGCGGCGCTGGCGGCATACCGGAAGGAGCCGTCCGAACAGAATCTTGCCGCGCTTCGTGCGGCGATTCTCGCTGATTACGAGTTCCATCTGGGGCTGCGCAATCGGGACAATGCCCGGGCATTGAAAAACGTCGAAGAGCGTCTCCGGGTACTTCAGTCTGCGGAAAAGTAAAATCCGGTCATTTCACCGAAACGGATGCCATGATGAAAAAAGTATTGTTGTCACTGCTGCTGCTGGCTGTTGCCGGTATGCTGTTCGCCGCCTTTCAACCGGAAAAACAGACGCTGGCCTCTCCGCTTGCCGTATCGGAGGAGCTGGCGGCAGAGGCGCGGAGCGTGGTACGCGAACTTCTCCGCTGTGCCCGGACAAACCGTCAGAAGGAATTTGCCGCACTCTGTGTCGATGCCCGGGCGAAGCATCTGGCGGAGAACTACTGGGATCTGCGGAGCCTGAAGGTGGAAGAGCGTTCCCCCTGGAAGGTCTATACGTTGAACGGGCGGAACTGCCGGGTGACGCTCCCGGCTTCCGACGGCGAGGCGTATGACTGTGTTCTGCAATTTGATCCGAAAGAGGAAACGTTGAAATTTCAGGCGCTGGAAGCGTATTGAAGACGAGGAAAGTTCTGATGAAACAGGCGGGAAAGTATTTCACTTTAATTGAATTGTTGCTTGTAATTGCAGTCATTGCCATTCTGGCGGCACTGCTGCTGCCGGCATTGAATCAGGCCCGGGCGAGGGCGGACAGTACCAGCTGTATCAACAATCTCAAGCAGATGACTGCGGCGAACATGCAGTATGCCGGAGATTTCGGCGTCTTCTGCCGGCTGATGCAGAAGGGGGCGGATCCGGATGGAATCATCACCGGGGAGATGTTTCGCTACTTCAACGGCTGGAGCAAGGACCGCTCGAATACCACATTCGACATTACGCGGGCGGGATTTCTGCACGCCTACCTCGGCAGGGGGAGCCGCACGCTTTTCTGTCCGACCTGGATGAAGATGACGAATGCGGTCGATCTCACCGCCACGGTCTATGCGAGCGGATTCGGATATGCCTGGGGGGCCAACTCCCTCAGCAAAGAGAGTGCCACGCTCGGCAGCGGGGAGTTCCGGCCGGGCCGGGTCTCCCGGAATCTGGTGATGTTCGGCGACGGCGCCAAGGAGAAGGATGGACAGGTCACCTACACTCTGTCGTTGCAGGGAAAATTTGTAGGGACAGATACGATTCACTTCCGCCATCCGGGGAAGGGGGCGAACATCTCCTGGTCCGACGGGCATGTCTCTTCGGAGCGTTATCTCGGCTCGCTCAAGCCGGAGAAGGAGCCCCTGCTCATCGGCTATTTCGCCGATCCGGACGATACTCTTTTCAAATATGAGTGAGGAGACGGCAGAAAAAATCATTTTCTCACACTTCTCCAGTTGACTTCCTGCGCCGGTGGAGGTACACTTTCTGCAAAGAGACAAGGGAGTACGTGAAAATGAAAAATATTCTATATCTCGAAGGCGCATCCGGAATCAGCGGCGATATGACCGTCGCCGCACTGCTCGACCTCGGCGGCAGCCGGGAGAAGCTCGACGCGGTCCTTGCCAGCCTCCGTCTGGAGGGATTCCACTACGGCGTGTCGCGGAAGTGTTCCTGCGGCATCGCCGGATGTGATTTCGACGTCGTTCTGCACGATCATCACGATCACGACCATGACCATGAGCATGAGCATGACCATGACCACGGGCACGACCACCATGAGCACGACCACCATCCGCATGACCACGGGCACGGCCACCATGAGCAGGAGCAGGAACATCATGAGCATGTTCACCCTCACGAACACCGGAATCTCGCCGACGTGTATGCGGTGATCGACCGGGGGGAGATGAGCGACCGCGCCCGGGAGCTGGCGAAGAGAATCTTCCGGATCGTCGCGGAGGCGGAGTCCGAAGCGCACAATTGTCCGGTGGAGGAGGTGCACTTTCACGAGGTCGGCGCGGTCGATTCGATCGTCGACATCGTCGCGGCGGCGGTGCTGGCGGACGATCTCGGCATCGAGGAGTGTGTGGTGACCGGGCTCACCGAAGGCTCCGGATTTGTCCGCTGTCAGCACGGCGAACTGCCGGTCCCGGTGCCGGCGGTGCTGAACATCGCCCGGAAGTACGGCATCGCACTGCGCCCCTCCTCCTGCCGGGGAGAGCTGGTGACGCCGACCGGCATCGCGATCGCCGCCGCGCTCCGGACCCGGACGGCTCTGCCGGAGCTCTATACGGTCGAAAAGGTCGGCATCGGGCTTGGCAAGCGCGACGTCGGCCGGGCGAACCTGCTGCGGGCGATGCTGTTGCGCGAAGAGTCCGCGCCGGAGGCGATTCAGGTGATCGAGTGCAACATCGACGACTCCACCGGCGAGACGCTGGGCAACGCGATGGAACTGCTGTTGAAGGCGGGGGCGCGGGATGTCCACTTTCTCCCCTGCTTTATGAAGAAGAACCGGCCCGCCTGGCTGCTCCGGGTGATCGCTGACGCGGCGAAGGTGCCCTGCTTCGAGGAGATCCTCTTCCGCAGTACCACCACCATCGGAGTGCGGAAGTATCCGGTCGAACGGACCGTCATGGAGCGCGAAGTTGTCGAGGTGAAGCTCCCGTTCGGCACGGTCCGGGCGAAGCGCTGTTCCTTCGGCGGAATCGTCCGCCGTTACCCCGAGTACGAGAGCGTGAAACAGGCGGCGGAAACCGCCGGACTCCCCTTCCTCGAGGCCTGGCACGCGGCGGAGAAGGCGCTCGGCAAAGCCGAACCGTCAGACGTGTAGAACGAATTCCGCCACCTGCGACGCGATGTCGCGGGCGGTGAGTTTCGCGGCGCGGCGCAGGTCGGCGACCGCGCCGTGCGGAACCGGTTTCCCGGCGGGCCAGCCGAAGGTGAGCCTTCCGGCGCAGGGGAGGCCGGCGATTGCTTCGTCGAGCGCGGAGCCCAGCCCGCCGACCACCACATGATCTTCGATGGAAACCACCAGACGGCCGGGCGCCAGTTTCCGGGCCAGCTCCCGGTCGAACGGGGCGAGAAAGCGGGCGTTGACGACCGTGCAGTCGAGGGCGTGTTCCTGTTCGAGCAGAGCGGCCGCGTCGAGCGCGGTGCGGCACTCCGGCCCCATCGCCCAGAGCACCGGCCCGGAGCCTTCCCGCAGAATCTCCGCATGGCCGGTTTCGAGCGGCGCGACGGGGTATTCCGGCGCCTCCTGCGTGCCGCCGCGCGGATAGCGGATTGCCACCGGGGAGGCCAGCGAGCGGGCGTACTCCAGCATCGGGAGCAGTTCCGCCTCACAGCGGGGCGCGAGAATCACCAGCCCCGGCATGGCGCGCAGAAATCCGAGGTCGTAGATCCCGTGGTGGGTCGGACCATCTTCGACGGCGCCGGCCCGGTCGATGGCGAAGATCACCGGCAGCTGCGGCAGAACCACGTCATGGTAGATGCAGTCGAGTGCGCGCTGCAGGAAGGTCGAATAGATGGCGCAGACCGGACGGAGTCCGGCGGCGGCCAGTCCGGCCGCGAAGGTGACCGCGTGCTCCTCGGCGATTCCGGCGTCGTAGAAGCGGCGGGGATACGCCCGGCTGAACGGTTCCAGCCCGGTGCCGGAGGCCATCGCCGCCGTGATGGCGACCAGATCGTCGTATCGGCTCGCGAGTTCGAGCATCGCGTCGCCGAAGGCGCGGGAGAAGGTCATTTTCTTTCCGCCGCGCAGCTCCCCGGTGGCGCGGTCGAATCCGGAGACGCCGTGGTAGCGTTCGGGCGAGCGGACGGCGAATTCACAGCCGTGTCCCTTTTCGGTGACGACGTGAACCAGCACCGGCCCCTCAAATTCGCGCACCTGGCGGAAGGTGCGCAACAGGTCCGGCAGGGAGTGGCCGTTGATCGGGCCGATGTAGCGGAACCCCAGCTCTTCGAAGACCACCCCGGGCAGGATCAGACTTTTGATCACATCCTCCAGCCGCCGGATGAACCGGTGGATCGTCTCGTGGCGCGGCAGGGTCATGAGCATCCGTTTCGCGGCGGTTTTCAGCCGGTTGTAGCGGGGGCCGATCACCAGCCGGTTGAGGTAGTAGGCGAGGCCGCCGACGTTCTCGGAGATCGACATCTTGTTGTCGTTGAGCACCACCACGAGGTTGCTGCCGTCGCGGCGGGCGTTGTTGAGCCCTTCGAGCGAGATGCCGCAGTTGAGCGACCCGTCGCCGACCACCGCGACCGCCCGCGCGGAACTCTTCGCCAGCGCGTTGGCCGCCGAGATGCCGAGCGCGGTGGAGATCGCGGTGCCGGCGTGCCCCGAGGCGCCGACGTCGTACTCCACCGACTCCCACGAGGCGGGGAATCCGGCACAGCCGCCGCAGCGGCGGAGGCTCCGGAAGAACTCCCGGCGCCCGGTCAGAATCTTGTGCGTATAGGCCTGATGCCCCACATCGAACAGCAGCCGGTCGCGGGGCGTGTCGAAACAGTAGTGCAACGCCAGAATCAGCTCGACCGCGCCCAGATTGGAGGCGAGATGGCCGCCGTTTTCGCTGACCGTGGCGAGGATCAGTTCGCGGATCTCCGCGGCGACGGCGGGCAGCTCCTCCGGAGGAAGGCGGCGAAGCTCTTCCGGCGAATGGATTTTTTCCAGATACATGGTTCACTCCCCCCGATGCGGTTTCCGGATCCTGCGATAAATGATATAATGTAACGCGAAAGGTTTTTTTTGCAATTCCGGTTGAAGATAATCGGCCGTAAATTTGAATTTCATGCGCTTTTCATGTAAAGTAAAAAGGGAACCATACAGAGGAACAGGATGAGAAAAAAATCGATCAGTTTGCCGACGCTTCTTTTGCTGCTGCCGCTCCTTCTGGCAACGGCCGGATGCGTGTTTGAACCCTACCGGGAGACCGCGGAATTCGATCTTGTCGTGAAGCCGGTGGAGACGAAACAGCCGGTGGTCGTGCTGGAACTGCGCAACGAGTCGGCCTCCGGGGTCCGTCTGCATCGGCAGCTCGCGGCGGGGCGGGTGACGGGCGACCCCTACAACCGCTGGGTACTGCCGCCCGGAGAGCTGGTGGCGCGCGCCCTCACGCTGGCGCTCTCCGGCGGAAACGGCGCCGAATCGGTGATTCTGACCGGCTCGCTCGAATGCTTTGAACAGGATGTCGAGGCCGGCACCTTCCGCCTCGCCGGAAGAATCGGCCCCGCGGGTGGAGCCGCCGGGCGGATGAAGCGGTTCGACATCTCCGTGCCGGTGGAGGGGAACTCCGCCGAAGCGACCGCCGCCGCCGCTTCGGAAGCGGTGCGCCGCCTCGCCGGGGAACTCGCCGCCGGAAATTTCAAACCGTGACGGTGTACTGCCGATGGCGATGAAGATGAAAACCCCGCGCTCCTTCCGGGAGCTCTGTCTGCAGATCGCGGACTCCTCGATCGGTATGGTCGAAGAGTTCTGCCACTTCTGCCGATTCGGCGGTGAACTCGGCCGCGCCGCCCTTCAGGCCGCGGCACATCCCCGCCGGATCAAGTGGAAAAGCGTCGCCTACTACATGGACAGCTGCGGGAGTGACGCCATGCCGATCATCGCACTGCTCGGTTTTCTGATCGGCGTGATTCTCGCGTTTCAGGCGATTGTCCAGCTCGGCCGCTTCGGGGTGGAGAACTACGTGGTCAACCTGGTCGGCACCGTGATCGTCACCGAACTTGCCCCGCTGGTCACTGCGGTGGTCCTCGCCGGCCGGACCGGCTCCTCGTTCGCCGCCGAACTGAGTTCGATGAAGGCCGACGAGGAGATCGACGCCATGGTGACGCTCGGCTTCGACACCGGCCGCTTCCTGCTGCTGCCCAAACTGCTCGCCATGATCCTCATCATGCCCGGGCTGACCATCATCTCGGATGTCTGCGGCATCGTCGGCGGCATGGCGATCGTCTGCTCCATGCTCCATGTCTCGGTCGCCGAGTATTTCGCCAGAACCTTTGAAATCATTCAGCCGATCGATCTCATGCAGGGGTTGACCAAGAGCGTCGTCTTCGGCGTCATCGTCGCGGCGGTGGGCTGTATGAAAGGACTTTACGCCGAACGCGATGCGCAGGGAATCGGCCGGGCGGCCACCAGTGCGGTGGTCACCGCGATCTTCCTCATCGTCGTCGTGGACGCCCTGCTCACCTCGCTGTTCGGCATCGCAAGCTAACGTAACGGAGAAAACGGTTGTACCATGAATGAAGCGAATAAATTCAAACTGGGGGCGTTCCTGCTGATCGCAGTCACGCTCCTGATCGTCGGATTCCTCTCCGCGGGAATCATGCAGATCTTCGCCCCGAAGTACCGGGCGATGACGGTGCTCAACACCTCGGTGGAGGGGCTCGCGGTCGGTTCTCCGGTCAAGTATCTCGGCATGCCGGTCGGCCGAATCACCGGCATGGCGATGCGCGAGAGCGACGGTTTCATCGCGGTCTACTTCGAGATTTTCCCCTCCGCGGTCGAGGCCGGGGAACCGGACAGCGACGGCGACGGATACGATGCGCTCAACGCCTCCGCTCTCATGCGCAGCAAGAACATGATGTGCTTCATCAACGCCGCCGGTATCATGGGCGGCTCCTATCTGGAGCTTTCGATCAACGACTCCAGCCAGCCCTCCACACCCCATCTGGACATCACGCCGCCGCCGGATGTGAGCTACATTCCGTCGCGCCCCTCCCACATCGGCAACGCGATTCAGAACATCAGCCGCATGCTCGACGAACTCGAAAAGGTCAACTTCATCCAGCTCGCCGACAAGCTCAACGAAACGCTCGACAACATGAGCGGCCTGCTCAACCAGAGCGAACTGCGCAACACACTCAAGAGCATCAACACGATCTGCAACAATCTTGAAAACTCCATCTCCCGCCTGCAGACGGTGCTCTCCGACAGCAACGTGGCGAAGCTCAACCGCTCGATCGACAACCTCGACGCCGGAATTCAGGAGTTCCGTTCCTCGCTGAACGGCAAGACCCTTTCGGAGACGATGGCGAACTTCGACGGCTTCCTCACCGAGGCGCGCGCCGCGATCGCCGACGCCCGCACCGGCAGCCGGGAGCTGGGCGAGCAGGCCGGCGAGGTGCGCCTCCGGCTCGAGATGAGCCTCACCCGGCTGGACAACATGCTCAAACAGCTTTCGACGCTGGCGGAAAATCTGAGCGCCGATCCCAATCAGTTCATCCGCGGCCGGCAGGAGACGCCGGTCCAGCCGGAATGAGCAGGAGGAGAGTTGCCAAAATGTCCAAAGATCCGATTCTCTCCTGTCTCAATCCGGAACAGGCCGCCGCCGCCGGCACCATCGATGGCCCGGTGCTGGTGCTCGCCGGCGCCGGAACCGGCAAGACCCGCGTCATCACCTATCGCATCGCCTACATGCTCCGCTCCGGAATTCCGCCGGAGCAGATCCTCGGCATGACCTTCACCAACAAGGCGGCGCGCGAGATGCGCGAACGGCTCGCGTCGCTGGTCGATGCCGCCGTCGCCCGCCGGGTGACGCTCGGCACCTTCCACTCGTTCTGCATCCGCATCCTCCGGCGGGAGATTGCGAAACTCGGCTATCTGCCCGCCTTCACCATCGCCGACGACTCCGACCAGCAGGGACTGCTCAAGCAGGCGGCCGGCGCCCTCGGCTGTGCGCAGGGGGAGTTCCCGCTTTCGACGGTTCAGGCGATGATCAGCGGCTGGAAGAACCGGCTGATCCAGCCGGAGGAGGCCCGGCGGAGCGCCGACACCACCTTCGAATCGGTCGCCGCCCAGATCTACGAGGAGTACCAGCTGCTGCTCGAAATGCAGAACTCCCTCGACTTCGACGACATGCTCATGCTGGTCTACCGGCTCTTCACCGAACACCCCGACGTGCTCGAGCGTTACCGCGATCACTACCGCTATCTCCTGATCGACGAGTATCAGGATACCAATGCGGCCCAGTTCACCATCGTCAAACAGCTCGCCGGCGACCGCCGCAACCTCTGCGTGGTCGGCGACGACGACCAGAGCATCTACTCCTGGCGCGGGGCGGACATCAGCAACATCCTCGGCTTCCCCGAGCAGTTCCCGGGGGCGAAGGTGGTCAAACTCGAGCAGAACTACCGCTCGACCGCGCGGATTCTCAACGCCGCCAACGCCGTGATCGGGCTGAACGAGAAGCGGCACGAAAAACGGCTCTGGAGCGACCTCGGCGAGGGCGAACCGGTGCGGGTGGTCACGCTGGAGAACGGCGAGGCCGAGGCGGAGTTCATCGGCAACATGATCCAGCAGCTCAAGGAGCAGCAGCCGGAGCTCAACTACCGCGACTTCGCGATCCTCTACCGGTCGAACCATCTGTCGCGCCAGCTCGAACAGACACTGCGGCGCCAGGGGGTCCCCTACCGGCTGGTCGGCGGGCAGGAGTTCTTCAAGCGGCGCGAAATCAAGGATGCGGTCGCCTACCTCAAACTGCTGGTCAATCCGCGCGATGACCAGAGTCTTCTGCGGATTCTCGGCACGCCGCCGCGCGGACTGGCGCAGAAGGCGGTCGACGCATTGAAACTCCATCGCAAGACGAAGCATCGGGCGATGTTCGAACTGCTCGGCGAGGAGGAGTTCCGGAAGGAGCTCACGCCGAAGGCGGCGGAGGCGGCGGCGGAGTTCGCCGCCGTCTGCGGGAAGTACCGCAAGGAGTTTGAAGAGCCCGGCAACCTTGCCGGAAAGATCACCGCCTATCTCCGGGAGATCGGCTACACCGATGGGTTGCAGCGCATCTATAAGGATCTCAAGGACGCGATGAAGCGGCGCGAGAACCTCGACGAATTCATCAACGCGATCGCGCAGTACGAGACCCGGCAGGCGGAACCGGCGACCTTGCTCGCCTATCTGGAGAATCTGGCACTGCTCGAAGAGAACGACCGGGTCGAGGAGGACTCGCCCGACGCCGACGCGGTGACGCTCACGACGGTCCACGCCTCGAAGGGGCTGGAGTTCCCGGTGGTGTTCGTCATCGCGATGGAGCGGAACATCTTCCCGCACGAGCGGGCGCTGGAGGAGGGGGCGGCCGACGAGGAGCTCCGGCTCTTCTACGTGGCGATCACCCGCGCCCGGCGACAGCTCTATCTCCTGCGGGCGAAGGAGCGGATGCAGCGCGGCATCTCGAAACCGGCGCTGCCCTCGCCCTTCCTCGCCTGCCTGACCGAGGATCTGGCGGAGCACCCGGCGCCGGATGAGCTGGTGAAGCCCGCGAGCGACGACGCGGTGCGCGCGGCGTTCGCGAACATTTTCCGGATTCTTCACGAGAAGTAGTCCGCCTCCATCCCGGCGGCAAAGAAGGAGAGGAGCTCATGCCGGAGAGAACCCGCCTGAAAATCCAGTGGAACCCGCCGGTGTTCGGCTGTGAGGAGTTCTACGCGGCGCGGAAGTACTTCCGCAATCCGGCGGTGCCGGTGCGGGTGTTCCGCGCGGGGCATGCCGGGACGGTGATGCACGTTCACGATTTCATGGAACTTGCGCTGGTGACCAGCGGTTCCGCCCGGTACGAATTCTGTTCCGCCGCCGGTGTCCGGCGCGGCTGTGAACTGATGGCAGGCGACCTGATCGGTCTCGCTCCCGGCGACCGCCACTGCTATTCGGAGGGGGAGGCGTTCACCCTCTGCAACATCCTGTTTCAGCCGGAGTTTCTCGGCGGGAGCTGGCCGGAACTTGCGGAACTCGCGGGGATGAAGCGGCTCCTTCGCGGAGAGTCGATCCACCTGAATCCGGCGCGGCAGGCGGAGGCGGCCGCCCTGCTCGACCGCATCAACGATGAGATGTGGCATGCTCCGGTCGCAATGGAACTGGCGGTCCGTTCGCTGCTGACCGGCTTTCTGCTGCTGGCCGGGCGGAGCGGGGAGGCCGCCCCCGCCTCCATCGTCGAGGAGACCGAGACGCGCGACGGCGTCTCCCGGGCGATCGTCTATATGGAACAGCATTTCGCCCGGCGGATTGAACTTGCCCGGCTCGCCGAATGCGCCCGGCTCAGCCCCACCTACTTCTGCAGTTCGTTCCACGCCGCAACCGGCATGACGCCGTGGGAGTACCTGATCCGCCTCCGGCTGGAGAAGGCCAAACAGCTGCTGCGCAACAGCGATTTCACCGTTTCGGAGATTGCGCAGCGCACCGGATTCTGCGATGCGAGTTACCTTACGCGGCTCTTCCGCCGCCACGAGAAGATGACGCCGCGCCGCTACGCCGAACGCGGGAGGGAGTGGGAAACTCCGCCGCGTTGTCCGCCCGGAGCGGCAGAGGAGTCGAATTCGTAAGATCGTGATAAAAAAAAGTAATCCGGTTATACCTCCTTTCCCGATTTCGTGGTATAATAGCGGGAAACGGAACGGAGGTTTTTCCATGCAGCAGAAACGTATCGATGTCGGATGCTACTATTTCCCGAACTACCACTGCAACGACGGGCGAAACGCCCAGGTGCACGGCCCCGGCTGGAGCGAGTGGGAGCTGGTGAAGCAGGCGCTTCCCCGCTTTGAGGGGCACCATCAGCCGCTCCGGCCGCTGTGGGGATATGTCGATGAATCGCTCCCGGAGGTCATGGAGCGGAAGATCGCCGCCGCCGCCGACCACGGCATCGACTATTTCATCTTCGACTACTACTATTACGACGACGGAACCTTTCTGGAGAACTGCCTCAATCAGGGATTTCTCCCGGCGCGGAACGTCGACCGGATCAAGTTCTGCCTGATGTGGGCCAATCACAACTGGATGGACATCCATCCGTGCAGCCGCTCCAACCGCAAACTGCTCTATCCCGGCACGGTGACGCGGGAGACCTTCCGCCGGCTCGGCGCCCATCTCATCGACCGGTTCTTCTCCCACCCCTCTTACTACTGCATCGATGGCGCGCCGGTCTTCTCGATCTACGACCTCGGTTCGCTGCTGCGCAGTTTCGGCGGGGTGCGGGAGACGAGGGCGATGCTCGACGAACTGCGTGCGATGGTCCGCGCCGCCGGCTTCCCCGACGTGCACCTCAACGCGGTGATCTGGGGGCGGCCGATCCTGCCCGGCGAGGAGAAGCTCATTCAGCTGCCCGAACTGGTGCGGCAGCTCGGGTTTGACTCCGCCACCAGTTACGTCTGGGTTCACCACGTCGGTCTGGAACAGCGCGAGACCCCCTACCGGTCGGTCTTCGAGCGCTATCTGGAGTTCTGGGATAGCGTGCTCGAGGAGTTCGATCTGCCCTATTTCCCCAACGTCACCGTCGGCTGGGACTCCTCCCCCCGCACCATCATGAGCGAAGTGTGGGAGCCGGTCGGCTATCCTTACGGCAATCTGATGGGGGACAACACCCCTGCCAACTTCGAAGCCGCCCTCCGGGAGGTCCGGCGCCGTCTGGAAAACAGTCCGGTCCGGACCTTCAACATCAACTGCTGGAACGAGTGGACCGAAGGGAGCATGCTCGAACCCGAGGCCCGTTACGGATACGGCTACCTCGAGGCGGTCAAGCGGACCTTCCCGCGCTGACGGACGCGGTGTTCGACGGCCCCCTTCCTCTTCAGAAGTCGAAGGGGGATTTTTTGCGCTCCTCGACCATCGCGCGCAGCTTCTCCTTGAGCTCGCCGGTGTCGCCCGCCGCCGCGGAGACCGGCACGATCGGAATCGTCTCGTCGGCGAATTCCGCGCGCAGAAGTTCGAGATTCTCCGCCGCGCCGGGCAGATCCATCTTGTTGGCCACGATGAGAGCCGGCCGCCGGGAAAGTCCCTTCATGTAGAGCTCCAGCTCGGTGCGGAGGTGACGCAGATCCTCCCACGGCAGCCGCCCGTCGGTCCCGGCCATGTCGAGAACGAAGGCGAGCACGACCGTCCGCTCAATGTGCTTGAGGAAGGCGTGCCCCAGCCCGACGTTTTCGTGCGCGCCGTCGATCAGCCCCGGAATGTCCGCCACCGTGATCCGCGCATAATCGGGGTACTCCACCACGCCGACCATCGGATGCAGTGTGGTGAAGGGGTAGGGCGCCACCTTGGGCCGCGCCGCGGAAATCGCACGCAACAGCGTCGACTTGCCCGCGTTGGGGTAGCCCACCAGCCCGACGTCGGCGATGGTCTTGAGTTCGAGCAGAAGTTCGCGCTCTTCGCCCGGTTCGCCCGGCTCCCACTCGCGCGGCGCCCGGTTGGTCCGGGTGACGAAGCGCGGATTGCCCCGGCCGCCCCGGCCGCCGGCCGCGACGATCACCTGTTTGCCGTTCTGCTCCATGTCGCAGAGAATCTCCCCGGTGGCGCGGTCGGTGACCACGGTGCCGACCGGAACTTTGAGGATCACGTCCGGCGCCTTGCGCCCGTGCATGTTGGAGCCTTTCCCGCCCGGGCCGTTCTGCGCCTGGTAGTGGCGGTTGTAGATGAGTCCGACGAGGCTCTGTTCGCTGTTGGTCGCCTCGAGGATGACGTTGCCGCCGGCACCGCCGTCGCCGCCGTCCGGACCGCCGCGCGGCACAAATTTTTCACGGTGAAAGCTGCAGCAGCCGTTGCCGCCGTCGCCGGCTTTGACCGTGATGATCGCTTTATCCACAAACATGGTTTCTCCTCCGGATTTCCACTGAATTGTCAGAGGTAATGTACCGCCGGGGCGGAATTTTACAAGTTACAGATACGAAAAAGCCCCGGGAAAGAGCTTTCCGGGGCTTTTGCCGCAGCTTCGCTTCTGCGAACCGCTTACTCGGCGGAGCAGGGGACGACGCTGACCTTGCGCTGTTCCTTGCGGAACTCGACCGTGCCGTCGCAGAGGGCGAACAGCGTGAAATCGCGGCCGCAGCCGACGTTGTTGCCCGGACGGAACCGGGTGCCGCGTTGCCGGACGATGATCGAACCGGCGGTCACTTCCTCGCCGCCGAACGCTTTGATACCAAGAAATTTCGGTTTGCTGTCGCGGCCGTTGCGGCTGCTGGACTGACCTTTTTTATGTGCCATGATATATCTCCTTAAAATTATAATTTCATATCTGATACAAACATAAGCAAATAATATATCCGTTCATCTCTTTTTTGCAACTGTCTTTTCAGAGAAAAATCAGATTTTTTCCTGTTCCGCCCCCGCTTTCCGGTTTCAGGTTTGTTTCAGGGGCTCCGGCGGATCGGGGCACGTTTCATCGGACGGAGGCAGGTCGATGACTTTGATGTGTTTCCAGGCACCGGACTTTCTGCGCCAGAGCATGAAAAATGCGTCTGCGGCAATATAAACCGTGATGAACAGCCAGACCGTGCCAACGGAAGCATGGGCGAAATAGACCAGATAAACCGTTCCGGGAATCTGGATCAGCCATGAAGTTCCGAGTCCGATCAGGAGCGGGACAAATGTGTCTCCGGCTCCGCGCAGACTTCCCATCGTGATGAATCTGGTGGCGTCCAGCAGATTGAATATCACGGCAAGGCGCAGGATCGTGATGATATATTCCGTCACCAGAGCGTTGTCCATGTTGGTTGCCCCCTGATTCTGCGAATCGAAAATGCGGATCAGAAGCTGAGGGCAGAAAAGATAGATGGCGGAGATGGAAAGCATCCAGAGGAACAGCATTCTGATGGATCTGCCTGCGATCCGGTCGGCGACAAGCAGACGGCGTTTGCCGATATATTGCCCGGTGATGATGCTGGTTGCGTCCATAAGCCCGATCATGGGCATATTGCCGATCATGTTGATGGAGAGCGCGATGCTGGTTGCCGCCAGCGCTTCGTTGCCGAGACGTCCGATCATGATGATGACGCAGGCGAATGCGGCGTTGCGCAGGAAAGTCTGGAACCCTGCCGGCGTTCCGAAGCAGAGCAGTTTTCTGATGTATTCCCCGTGGAAACGTTTATGGCTGCGGGTCGCGTATTCCTTCTGGTTCACGAGCAGGAAGCAGGACGCGGAAATGCAGAGGGAGCAGAGGCTCGCGATGGAGCTGGCGAGTCCGGCGCCGAGAATTCCCAGCGGCGGCAGACCGAGTTTGCCGAAGACGAAAATATAATTCAGAGGAACGGAGATCAGACAGCCGATGATCTTGATCGCCGCGACGATCTGCGTACGTCCGCGTCCGGTGAAGAACGAAAGAAACGGCGTTTCCATGCAGATCAGTCCCGCGCAGGGGGAAAGTGCGATGAAGTACTCCGCTTCGTAGACAGCGATGCGCGGATCGTGTCCGTTATGCGTCAGTATCCATGCTCCCCCGGCAGGCAGGGCATAGGCAAGCAGCGCCGCGACGATTGCCCCGAAATAGAATCCGTTCCATGTCGCGCGGATACACCCTTCGCGGTTGTCCGAACCGTGATGCTGCGCCACAATCGTCGCAGTAAAGGACGCCGTGATCAGGAAGAACGCCATCAATGTGAAAAACATCTGTGATGCGGGCATGGACGCAGCGACTTCGTCTTTGGAGTCCCATGCAAGGAAAACCCGGTTGGTGATCATCATAATGGTGTTGCTTGCACTGAGGATAATCAGCGGCCATGCGATGCGCCAGATTTCAACGTATCCGCCCGGCTCGTGAAA
>ENA-UEQW01000184-UEQW01000184.1-human-gut-metagenome-genome-assembly--contig:-NODE-184-length-60547-cov-20.092509_pt1 | contig 60547 bp, 90 predicted proteins | sample MGYA00242947_ERZ507947 | MGnify/ENA primary metagenome ERZ507947 (study PRJEB26167, sample SAMN06115421) | human gut metagenome | host: Homo sapiens | place: China:Guizhou | collected 2015-03-17... | reverse complement strand
CTACTACGAGATCAACGAGGACACCGCCCGCAACGCTCACTACTGCGTCCACATGAGCGACTACCGGCCCGGCAGCGCCACCAACGGCTACCGCGCCGCCGTGGACAAGGCCGCCGCGCTGGTGGAGGCACGGAAAACCAAGGTCAGCCCCTACTACCACGACAAGCTCGACGCGCTACTTGACCGCTACGCCCGCCGCCTTGCCCAGTGGACGAACGACTACAACCGCAATCAGGCCAGCTATCCCAGCCAGTTCATTTCCGGCGCAAGCGGCTACAATATGCGCAAGCACGAAAAGAAGATGTCCCGCGAAGGTACCCTTTGGAAAGAGTACGACGAGATCAAAGCCATCTTGAACAAGATCGAGGCCGTCGGCACCGGCGCGGTAGACCTCGCCGACCCCCACGCCCGCGAAATGCTGGCCGAACAGCTCCAGAAGCTCCAAAGCAAGCTCGACGAAAGCAAGGCCCTGAACGCCTATTACAGAAAGCACAAGACCTTTGACGGATTTCCCGGCCTGACCGCTGAGGCCGCCGCCAAGCTCACCGCAGACTTTGCCGACACCCGCCAGCGCTGCCCGTGGATTGATAATCCTTGCCCCGACTACGAATTGACCAGCCTGCGCGGCAAGATCAAGCGCACACAAGCCCGCCTCGACGAGCTGGACAAGCGCACGGAACAGGCCCAGCAGCCCGCCGACAACACAAAGTTTCCCGGCGGTGAGATCGTCCGCAACGCCGAGGCTGACCGTCTCCAGATCATCTTTGACGAAAAGCCCGACGACGAGCAGCGCGAGGCCCTGAAACAAAACGGCTTCCGCTGGTCTCCCCGGTATGGCGCATGGCAGCGCCAGCTCACCCGCAACGCTGAGATCGCCGCCCGCTGCGCCCTCGGCCTGACGGAGTAACAAAACCGCCCGGCAAGTTACCGGCAAGTTAAACGCCCGCCCCGGAGGTCACGAGGGCAGAAAGGAAACAAAATGAACGACCGCACCGCCGCCACCGCCGCCCGCTTCGGCATCTCTGAACAGTGCGCCGCCCTGCAGCGCGACCTGCTGACCCTCCCCGGCGCCGTCAAGGTGGAATTTGATCTCGATGGATTTTATGACCACATGGAGCAGGTGATCCTGCTGGTGAAATTCGACGTCGCGTACAGAAACTATTTCCGCGACCTTCGCGCCCTGCGCCAGGGCGTGATCGACACCGCCGCCCGCCACGGCCTGACCCGCACCCCGGACGCAATTGAGAACTACGGCGAACACCTGTATTTCGTCTTTCACCACGACAGCACATGGGAACACCCCGTGACTGAACAGCCCGACTAAACCGAACAGGGGCGGCCCAGCGCCGCCCCGGAAAGGAGCCCACAAAATGAACACCTACCAGCGCGGCAAGGCTGCCGCCCGCGCCCAGGCCATCCAATGGCAAGCCGACTTTCTCGACCGTTCCAAACCGTGGGCGGCCATCGCTGCCGAACAGAGGCACCTTGAACAGCTGGCCCGCCGCTATGGTCTGGTCCGCGAGTTCCGAGAAAACGCCATCATTTGAACAACGAAAGGAGAAATCACCATGTCCACCATCAAGTATCCCATCCCGGAGGCGGCCGCCGCCCGCACCCACTGCGACGCCATCGCCGCCAATGCCGCCGTTTTGAAAGACGTTATCACCGGCGACCCCACCAGCGACACCGCTACCAACGCCATTTCCGCCATCCGCCACAGCCTGGACGAACTGGAAGCCTACGCCGAACAGCGCCGCCAGGAAAACAGCGAACAGCGCGACGATACCCCCTATAAGCACGTCTATTTCCGCCTGGACTCCGGTTATGTATGGGGCAAGGGAATGGACCAGGACAAGACCGAGAATTTCTACAGCGACATTCTGGGCCTGTTTGCCGCCGAGGGCTGGACCATCACCGAGCCGTACCGTAACGGCAGCGGCGCCACCGTCGCCAACGGGAACAGCTCCCTTTATATCCACCCGCAGGCGGTCAGCGGCTACGTCACCGAGGAATTGATCCCCGCCGTTTCCGCCGCGCTGGAACACGGCTGCACCTTCCAGCACTACGCCACCGACATCTACGAGACCGCCTACAACTGGACGGCGCAGCAGTACCGGGACTATCTGAACAGCAAGCGCGGCGACATCAACGCCGCCCTGCTGGAAGCGTTCAAAACGCCCCGGCGCAACCTCTATAAATTCGACTACAACGCCCTGCCCGTTGTCATCAGCAAATTCCACGTCCAGCGCCTGGACGGCCAGAACGGCCATTGCACCGGCGACATCACCGAGCAGGTTGTCCGCGAAATGTTCACCGCCCTTGTGAACACCGGCAAGATCGACCAGGGCAAGACCAAGAACGGCACCGCCTACCGCACCGCACCCCGGCGGCGCACCTGACGAAGAAAGGAACCACCCATGCCCACACGAATCAAGACCCGCACCGCGTCCACGGAGCAGGAGCGCCAGCAACTTCTCTCCGCGGCTGCCGCACTCCGCACCGCCGCGCCGTACCTAAACGCCGAACAGCGCCAGCGCGTCTGTCAGGCGGCGAACAACTGTATTGAACAGCACCGCCGCACCACCCACACCGCCGAGCTGGCCGCGCTCATCGCCCAGCGCGACGCCCTCACTGCCTGAACACCACACGAAAGGAGCACCATACCATGACCCCCGAAAAGCTTTTGGAAAATCTCTACGCCATCGCCTATTCCCTCCCGGAACAGGAACGCCGTTTTTTCTGCTCCCTGGAACCCGCCATCGACCCGAACACCCATGGGAAGATCAACGCCGGCTCCCAGCTGGCGCTCCTGGTCCGCGCCATCCGCACCGACATGGCCCAGCAATACAAGCGGGACGACAAGCGCCGCACCAGTGCCACCGCCTTGCGGCGCCTGTACAACGCCTCCGTTTCCAAGCAGGAATGGATCCGTCCCCATTTCGCCGGCGCGTTTCTGGACGAACAGGGCCGCCAGTGCATCACGGACGGCTTCACCCTCCTGCGCCTGAACACGCCATCCACCGCGCTGCAATGGGCGCCCCCGCCCAACGACCCTCACGTCTACGACACCATACCGGAGCTGCTGAACAGCGACGGTGCCACCGTCACCCTCAACCTACCAACTGCCGCCGAGGTACGCGCCAAGATCGCCAGCGACCGGGCAAAATACAAGGCTGAGTCCCACCCAGCAGGGGACACGCTCTCCACCTGCTTCAGCTGGGGCGACGGCCTGCCGATGGTCAACGCCCTTTATCTTCTGGACATTCTGGAGGCGCTTCCCGGCTGCACCGCCGCCTGCCGCCCCGGTGAGCTGTCCTTGGTCTATTTCCACAGCCCGGACGGTGACGCACTCATCATGCCGATCCGCAGGCACATCGCCAACAGCACCGACGAACAGGAGGAACGGGAATGAAAAACAAATTCTGCCCCTACAAAAAGACCTGCCGCGACAACTGCTACGGCGAGACCCCTTGTGCATTTGCACAAGCCTTTGACGGCCTCGCCCGCAAGATCGACCGCAAGACCGTCTGCATAGAATCCCTACGCGCTGAAAACGCCGCACTGAAAGCACGGCTGGAACAGGAGGAACACAACGTATGAGCCACATCTGCAAAATGACCGGCATGGAGGCCGTGCTTCCCTGCGCCACCCCGCAGTGCCCCGCCTACGGCGATTGTGCAGCTGCCTATGCCAAATCCCAGCAGGGCTTCCATCTGGAACAGCGCCGCAAAACAAACCTTGAATACTTCCGCGAAATGACCGCCGAGCAGCTGGCGGAGTGGATCATGTGTCCCTACTCCACAGACCCCGAACTCTGCCTCGACGAGGATTGCGTCAAATGCTGCACCGACTTCCTCAACGCCCCCTATGATGGCTTCGACCTCGACCCCGAACAGCAGACATAAAGCAACGAACAGGAGCGCCAAAAACGCTCCTGTTTCGTCGTAATCCCCACAAAACACCCTTGCTATTGCCGCCCGAATGTGCTATTCTGACGGTAAGAACAGCGAGGAGGCCACTACCACCCATGACACGAGAGGAATTTATTTTTACCGCCCACAGCATACTTCCCTACAGCTTCGAGGACACCAACGCCGCCCTGGACCGTGCCTTTGCCGCATCACCGGACAAGCGGGCATACACGCCCCACGACGTACAGGCACTGGACCTCGCCATCCGCCTTTCCGGGGCATCGCCCGAGCTGTCCGGCATCGTCATGGACGAGCTGGATATAGAATCGCTTTCCGATCCGGAACAGCAGATGACCGCCGCGCAGTTCATCGAAGAGGCGGAGCGCCAGGGCTTCCCCCGTCGCCTTGCGGAGCTGGTGACGCAGCACAGCGAACAGGAAACCTACGACATCGCCGACATTGACAGTCTCGGCATTCTCGATCTTGTCATCACCCCGGACCGCTACGACGACCCGGAGATCCACAAAACCATGCAGGCCATTTTCTCCGTTTTCGACGGGGAATAATGATATATCAAAATCGAAAGGGGAACAAAACTATGATTACAAATTACACCTGCCCGGAGTGCGGCGCCACCGTTACTCAGGAACAGCTCAGCATCAAGGGGATGTGCCCGGAGTGCGGCTGTCCCTCATCTGCCATCTACGCAGCCCAGCAAAAAAAGGACGCGCAGGAGCGTCGTGAAAACGCCGCCAAGGAAGAAGCCGCAGCCGCCGCGCTGCCCAAGACCTCCGACATTCGCTACAAAACCGGAGCCGCCCATATGCTGGAGGTGTTCGCGTACATCGTCTGGATATGCGGCGGTATCAACGTTATCGCCATCGCCATCTCGGCCAGCCAGCTTCGTTATTCCTACTATTCCTCCGGCGCAACAGGCACCACGCTGTTTTTCCTGGCAGTCGCCGCCGCTGTATCCGCCCTGTTTTTCGGCGGCCTGCTCTACGGTGCATCGAAACTGCTTATTGACGTTCACGCCGCCCGCGTAAACCTGGAACAGCTCAACAAAAAGAAGGGGGTGCAGCAGTAATGGCCCTCAAGACCTGTCCCCACTGCGGCCACAGCGTCAGTGACCAGGCCATAAAGTGCCCCTCTTGCGGCAAGGACCCCCGTTATACAGACTTCCAGCTGGAACAGCAGGAACAGCAGCGCAAGAAAAAGCACAAAAAGACTTTTCTCATTTTAGGGGCGGTTCTCTCGGTCATTTTGGCGGTTCTCTGCATTATCTATATCCCTCGTTACATCGAGTATTCCCACAAAATGGAGGCATACCGCGAGGCGCAGGCTTTTTACGATTCCGGCGAATATGTCTCCGCGGTCAAATCATTTGAAGCCTTGGGAGACTTCAAGGATTCCGCACAGAAGGCATTGGATTCCCGGTATCAGTACATCCTTGGAAACAAGAGCCGCACCGATCCTGTCACAGAAAAATATATAGAATACCTTATCTCAAAAAGTTACCCCAACATCCAATCTCTTGCAGACAGCATCTATGGCTGGAAATTCAAAGCCTATGTTACCGACTCCGAAGCAGGTTATCCTGTATACGGCACATTTGGGAAGAACAGCCCTTTGTACGTCAGATTTACGGCTTTCGGCGGGAAACAGGGCGAGACGGTTTCTGTAGAATACTGGGTCAATTACTATGTATCTCCTTATGCTTCCAGTTTGGGATACTCCGATAAAACAGAAAGCGGCTCGATCCCTTATAAAATCAGAAATGGCGGCAGTTACTGGGTAGGGTGGGAACACGGAATAGGTACGATCAAATACAGCCGAGTAAAATTTACGTTTTATAACGCCGCTACACTCGAAACGCTTGCCATCGCTGAAGCCTATATCTCCGAATAAAGCATCCCCCGCACGGCATCAGCCGTGCGGGGGTTGCTTATTTCAAAGAAACATCCATTTCACAGAGGCGGCAATAGCAGCCGGAAACGCTACCGCCAAGATAACTGGAATCAAGCATCCTGACTGCCCCCCTCCAATCGGGACAAAACAGTTGCTATGGTTTCCTCTCCTGTTATATGTGCAATATTCATTCCTGGCGCACATCTTACATGTCTGTTGCCCCCGATTTGCCGGATTCGCGCGGTTTCTGAACCCGAACGAGAATGGCCTGTACATCAAAACTCCACCCTTTCATTAAATTTTTGAAAATCTATATTGACTTTTGCCCGACAAAATGCTATGATACTTTTGCCAGACAAAAACAGGAGGTGAAGAACATAGTGTCTGCTGCCAAAATGGGTCGTCCTACTGACAATCCGAGGCCGCATAAAATCAGCATCCGCATCAACGACGAAAGCAAATCCACGTTGGAGGCATACTGTTCCTCCCACAACGTCAGCAAGACGGAGGCCATAGAACGCGGCATCTCCCTGTTGAAAAACGACCTAAAGTAGAAAACTCCCTCTTCGCGGTTAGTTTGCCGACCGAGCGCGAAGAAGGAGCCGCCAGCACCGCATGGGTGCCGTCTAAATCTCATTATAGACGCCGCCCCTGCGAAAGTCAACAGCTTTCCGCAGGGGATTTTTGCGCTCATTTTTGGAAATCCACCTTCGGAATCCCTTGACGCGGCGTGTAGTATGCTGACTACCAAAGATAAACCGAAAGGAGAGTTTCACGGATGAACGACCTTATTACCATCGGCAACACTCAGTTCACCGCCAAGACGCTGGACGGCAAGCCTGTCCTCACCTTCCCCGACATCGACGCCATCCACCACCGTCCCGAAGGCAGTGCCAGAAAGCGCTTCAACGACAACCGCCAGCGGTTCGTGGAGGGCGAGGATTACTTTGTCCTTGACCAGCCGTCCGAAATTCGGACGCTTGGCATCCAGCGTCCCCAGGGCGGCACGCCTCCCAGCGTCACCCTCATCACCGAGTCCGGCTACCTGATGATCGTCAAGTCCTTCACCGACGATTGGGCATGGGAGGTACAGCGTCGCTTGGTCAAGACCTATTTCCGCGCCAAAGAGCTGGCCGCTGAAAAACCCAAGCCTATGTCTACCAATGATTTGTTTGAGCTGCAGGTAAAAATCAACCGCGAGTACGAGAACAAGATCAATGCGCTGGAGGAACGCGCCGAAAGCGCCGACCGCAAGATTAGCACCATCACCGACGTGTTCGCTGCCCCTCCCACCGACGAGGAACGCTGGCGTGACGTGATGAACCGCAAGGTACGCACCATGTGCGAGGAGTACGGTCTGAACTACCACACCACCATCGGTGAGATGTACGCCGAGTTGGAGCGCCGTGCCCATGTTAATCTCTCCGTCCGGCAGAAGAACCTCCGTGAACGTATGCGTCTCGGCGGCGCGAAGTACGCCCAGCGGGAAGCCGTCAGCAAACTGGTGGTCATCTCCCAGGATGCAAAACTCCGTTACATCTACGAGGCTATTGTCCGCGAGAAGGCCGCCCAGCTTGCCGCCTCTCGTATGTGCTGATTACACACTGTATACCCGCATTCACCCCATGCACCATTTATTCAATAGGAGGAAACCTACCATGACAGTCCGAGAAATCTGCGCCGTCCTCGAATTTGACGATGCTGAAAAGTCTCGCATCGATCTTACGTTCGGCGCGAACTCCGTTCCTTTTAACCCTGCCAATGACCTTGAGGTACTGGCCTACGGTGATTTTGTTATTGAAACCTGCCACATTTGGGAGGGCGGCGTTGAACTCGTCCTTAAGCAGCAGTTTGTCAAGAAAGGCGGCGCAGCATGATCCCCTCCAACATCCACCTGGGCGATACCGTCACGCGCCGCATCGAGGCCACAGACCGCAAGGCCACCGGAATAGTCGTTTACATCCACCCGGAGGGCCGCTACTACACCGTCGAATTTGACCTCGGTTTCTACAAATTCCGCGAGTCTTTCAACACCTGAAAAATTTTTTCAAAAACTTTCAGAAGTTCCCTTGACACGGGGCGCATACTTAAAATTGCCGAAGGGGAGACCCCTTCCCCGACGGCTTCGGTGTACCCCCCGAATTATATAAGCCCTTCCGTAAGAAAGGCTGCGCCGGTATTACATCCATTCTTCCGGCGTTCCCAGCGCAATTCTGGCAGGAACGCGATCACGGGGGCGCAAGCCCCTCTGTCGCACGTCAGCTCGCCCACCAGGACGTAAACAAGGTGGGGATCCGGTGTCGTAGCTCAGCTGGCAGAGCAGCTCATTCGTAATGAGCAGGTCGTGGGTCCGATCCCCACCGATACCTCCAATTCTACGTGGACACCGCGAGTGACGAGCGTTTAGCGGGATAGCCGTATGGGTGATGCGAAGTCCTGAAGTAAGCCCCTCAAGCCTCGATGTTGTAATTGCGGACACATGGAGACGTGCCCAAAAGCGAGGTCATTAAGTTCTCCTTCGAGCAGGTGTGTTTGGGAACGCTTAAAACTCTGCTGACGTAGAAGCGCCTGTGCGCCATCACATGATTGGCTGGCGGCTCGGAAAGACGAGCACCCCCCCTCAATGCAGACGTAGCTCAGTCGGTAGAGCACCGCGCCAGGAGGTATGTCGTTGGTTCGAGTCCAGCCGTCTGCACCATAGGCGTGACCTCTTGCCTCGCAGCCGCACGGAGCGTAAGCCTGCGGAAGTGGTCTTTCCTGTGCGCTGTACGAAAGCGGCAGGACGAATAATAATTATTTGGCTGGCTCCGGCTATGAATGAAGAAACGGATGCGACCGACGTACCGGCGCAGGGCTGAAAAGTTCCGTGGTTGGTTCGGGTGCCGGCGTGTGCGGCGAAAATCCGAGGCGAAACCTGTAGATGTGGAAGCGGCGTGGTGGCGGCTGTCTTTGGACAAGGCCGCCGTGTAGGTCAGTAGCCATCCGCACCGGCACCCCGCCAACTGTGTCTCCGCAAAATTTGCAGCGTTAGTGTTCAACGGTCAGCACACCAGCCTTCCAAGCTGGGAGTGGCGGTTCAAATCCGCTACGCTGCTCCATGCCCGCCTGATGGACGACTTCCCCCGTCAGGAATGAAACCTCCGCGTCTGGCAGCGGTGTCGCCGGGTGGAACCAGCCGGTAGCATGATTTGGGCGTGACAGCGAACGAAGGAACGCCCCACCCCCATCGGGGAGGCGGGCATCCCCCAGCCCGTCCTCCCCACTCTCTACGCAGGAGCGCCGTTGGGGCGCTTGCACGGCACACACAGAAATCTCCTTTCTGCTGCTGTTGTTCGGACACATCAACACCTCCAATGTTCATGTTCTATTTTCCGTGCGCCGGCAAGCCATGCGGGTTCGACTCCCGCCTCCTGCTCCATCGGACGCGACAGGCGTCCGCGGTCCAGATAGGACCTCCTTTATAAATGCTGTGGCCGTAAGAAGCAGCACCGGGTTTTGTTCATTTTCCCCGGCTCCTGTTGGAATACAGGCAGGCCAAGCGATTTCTCCTTTCGGGCGGCGCGGTCTGGGCAACCCGCCGCCCAACCCCCTGGGGGGTTAGCTCAATCGGCAGAGCAGGCCGCTCATAACGGCCCGGTTCCGGGTTCAAGTCCCCGATCCCCCACCAGCCGCAAGGCGATAAAACGTTTCAGTCTAAAATCTACAACAGAAAGGAGGCACATTCCATGACCAAGAGCGAGTTTATTTCCACTCTGGCAGCAGCGACCGACATGAAGAAGTCCGACGTCGAGCGCGTGATCGCCGCCGCTGCCAACACTCTTACCGGCGTCATGCGCTCCGGCGACAGCGTGAATATCTCCGGCTTCGGCATCTTCACCAGCAAGGTCCGCGACGCGCACCCCGGCAAGAACCCCGCTACCGGCGAGGTCATCACCGTCCCCGCTAAGCGCGTGGCCATCTTCAAGCCCGCAAAGCAGCTCAAGGATGCCGTCAACAGCTGACGCGCCATCCGCAGCCATACAAAATATCCCACATTACGAGCCGGACGGCACACCGCCCTCCGGCTTGTTTTGTAAACTATATTTCCGTTGCGTTTTGAATATCGGCAAATATGCAAACACAGCCAGTGAAAATCATAACACGCTTTGCAGAAACACAACAAATAACCTAAGAACCACTTTGCGAAACTTTTTACGAAAAGGAGAAACCTAACATGATCTACTTCGACAACGCCGCCACCACACCGCCCGTTCCCGGCGCATTTGGTGCCGCCACACAGTGCGCCATCTTCGGCAACCCTTCCAGCGCCCACGCCGTTGGGCGTGAGGCTATGGCCGAACTGGAATCTTGCCGTGCCATCATCGCCGACAAACTGAACTGCAAACCGGACGAGGTGTATTTCACCTCCGGCGCCACTGAAGCTTGCAACTGGGCGGTCAGATGCCTCCGCATGGAGTCCGACGGTATCATCTACAACGGCACCGTTCACCACGCCGTCAGCGAAGCCATTTACGCCTACTCATCCCCTAACGCGCCCCGAAGCAAGCCCTCCGCCATCCTCTCCCTCGTCAACAACGAAACCGGGCAGATAAGCGACGTGTATGCTTTCCGCCGCAACAACCGCCCCCGGCGCATCGGCATAGACGCCACCGCCGCCGTAGGCCACATCCCCGTGGACTTCAAGGCGCTGGGTGCGGACTACATGGCCTTCGGCGGCCACAAGTTCGGCTCCCTCAAGGGCATAGGCGCGTTGATCGTCAAGGAGGGGTGCCCCATCGCCCCCATGATCTTCGGCGGCGCACAGGAGCGCGGTATGCGCGGCGGCACGGTCTCCGTCCCCCTTGTCAGTTCTATGGCCGCCGCACTCACATGGCGCTCCCTCCACATGGCAGAAAATGAGAAAGCTATCCGCGCCGTCGCTCAGGAGCTTATCATTTCCCTTGGTTGCCACCGTGTGGATTTCGACATCAATCTGCCCGGCGGCAAAAGCAGTAAGGATTGCGCTCCCCACATCCTCTCCATCCGTTTCCCCGGTGTCTACGGCGCTGCCCTCGCCGCCGCCCTCAGCGAACGTGGCGTCATGGTCTCCACCGGGAGCGCTTGTTCCTCCGGTGACAACGCCGCCTCCGCCAATCTCATGGCCAGCGGCCTTACCGAGCAGCAGGCACTTGAGACCATCCGCTTCTCCTTCGACTGGTACAACACCCGTCAGGAGGCGGCCCATGCCGCCCGCATCATCGCCGATATTGTCCCCACACTCCGCCGCGGCTAAATTTTGAAAATTTTTTCAAATCCCTTGCACAAAATCCGCATTTGCCGGTAGACTATACTATGACAAAATTCTGTAAGGAGGACACCACCATGTCTATCAGACCTGAAAAGCTCAAGCAGTACATCTCCCTCAAGGAAGCGGCCCTCACCCTGCGCCCCGACTTCGCCGTAGACTGCAACGATCCCAAACCTGAAAGTGAAACCGCCACAGTCTCCGTCGTGCTTCACACGCCGTTCATCGGCCTGGACAGAACCAAGACTGCTATCGCTTCCCTGTTCACATTCTGCGACACGTTCATTGTCGCCGACAGCGATGTGATCCACAATATCGTCCGTTTCACCTTTGGCGTGGACGGTATGCAGAAGGAGGAATGACCCCATGCTCGTCACCAACGTGATAAAGCGCGAATACCCCTTCACCGTCCGCCGCAAGCGGGACGGCGAGATTATGACCATGCTCATCACCGCCGAAAGCGAGTCCGCCGCCCGCCTCCTGCTCCCCGACACCGTGGAGATTTTGGAGCCCCGCGAACCCCACAGGAAGGAGGAATGACCTATCCCGAAAACATCTGCCGCCGAGCGCAAGCTTTGCGCCGCAACAGATTCCTACATCAAAAACTGCGCCGCCACCGGCGCTTCCCCCCGCACCGTCGAGGCGTACACCGCCACGCTGGAGAACTTCGTCAACTTCTTCATCGAGTCCAAAGAGAACTACGCCGACCCCTCCTACGCCACCATCCTTTTGTGGCGAGACAACCTGCTCGACAGCGGCTGCAGCACCTACACCGTCGCCCTCTACGTCAATCGGCTCCGCACCTTTTTCGACTACGCCAGCGACCCCGAGTGCGGCGGCTGGTACGACCACAACCCTGTCTCCCGCCGCCTGACGCCCGACACCCGCAAGACCGCCCGCCGTCCCTATGATGTGCTTCTCACCGACCAGCAGGTGATGAAGCTTTGGCGCAACGACAAGCCCGCCACCGCTAAGGCGAAAACATGGCCCCGAAATTACGCCATCGTCATCATGCTCCTGACCACCGAGCTTCGCAACGCCGAGCTTCTGGACCTAACCCCGGCGGATCTCCACTGGGAGGACGGCGAGCTCTCCGTCGAGAGCGGCAAGGGCAGCAAGTTCCGCCGCATCGAGTTTCCTGACATTGCACAGTCCGCCGTCCGTATCTATCTGGCCAGCGGTATCCGCCCGAAGGACCTCCCCGACACCGCGCCCCTGTTCGGCAACACCGCGCCAAAGGGTTCCTTCGGCCCACGCACCGGCGAGGAAAGCCGCCAGTGGCAGCGCGGCTCCCGCCAGTGGCTCTCCACCCTTGTGGAATCCCACGTCAGGGCCGTCACCGGCGTTCCCGACATCCGCAGCCACGACCTGCGCCATGTAGGCGCCCGCATCGACCTCAACGCCGGTATGAAGCAGGAGGAGCTCCAGTCTAAGCTGGGTCACACCAACCCCAACGTCACCCAGCGCTATTCAGGCCGTCTCCTCTCTCGCACCGGCAAGCGTTCCGCCGCCCTCGTTCTCGAAGCCCGTGAGCGTCAGGCGGACATCAACGCCAACATTTTGGCCGGGAGCGTGCAAAATGTGTAAAAATTTGTCACCCGCCATTGACGCGCCCGCCCGTTCGTGCTACAGTAAATGTGATGCAGCCCTCCCTTTACACACAGGTTGCGTCTCCCACTTTTCAAGCCCTCCCGCCGCCGAGTGTCACCCCCCCTTCACTCCCGGCGGGAGGCATCTTTCTGTTTCGCCCGTAAACGCCCTCTGCGGCGTTTCTTTTTTACCCGTCAAACTACCCTCCTGTTAAAGTAGAAAGCCCCCTGTGACGCTCTGTGCGCCGCAGGGGGCTTATTTTTATTTCTCCGGTCGTTTTGGCCTATCGCCTTGTGCGCTCTGAGGTCACTTCACGATCTCCCACGTGCCGCTTTTCCCGTCCGCGCTCCGCGTCACCTTCACGGTGTACGTTTCGGTCACGGTCGGCTGTTCCGGTGTCTCCGACTGTTCCGGCTCCTGCGGCTTCTCCGGCTCCACATATTCCAGCCCGCAGAACTCGCACAGCGCCTTGCAGTCCGCCACAGCGCAATCCTCCATGTGCTCATGGAACCACGCCGCGTCCTCCGGGTTGTCGTGGTACACGTGCTCCTGGTACACAGCGTAGGCGTTCGTATCGTCCAGCTCGTGCAGGTCGCTCCGCGTCGCCGTCCGGCATCCGTGGGGGTAGATGGCCTTCCGGTACTTCACCATCAGCTCCGCCAGCTTCTTCCCGTTGGCGCTGCTGGGGTGGTACATGGACAAAAAGCCCTTTACCGTGCCGTGCCCGGTGGGGCCGTTGGTGCTGCCGTTGGTGTGGGACACATAGTGCACCTTTGCGCCCCACTTGTTGCTCTCCTTGATGGCGCGGTACATATAGTCCGGGCCGTACTCGTCGCTCATGGGCGTCCGGCGTGGGCCGCGCATGATGTCAAAGCCGCACCGCTCCAGCATGGGCTGCAAAATATCCAGAAACTCGTTGTTCTCGAGAGTTTCGTAACATTGCTGCCCATCGGGACGCTTATAGCAGCACTGGTTGGCCATGTGGTACGCCGGGGACAGATAGATCTTCGGCTTCTCCGCAGGCGCGTCCTCGTCGCTCTCCTGATAATCCGGGTAGCCGAAGGTGTACGAGGATTTCACGCTGGCGTACTCCTTCTCGTACACGCCGCCGCCGTTGATTACCACGCCGCTCTGCGGGCTGGTGTTGCCCTCGATGGTGCGGAAGCCCTTGCCCACGATCTCCGTCACGATGCCCGTGTGATCGTCGCCAAAGAAAACCTGTGCGCCCACCTTCGGCGTAGTGCCCAGCTGCCCCGCAGCCTTGAAGTACCGCTTCAGGTAGTACACGCCCGCGCCCAGACTGTCGTCCGGCAGGTTCTGCAGCCGCTTCGCCTCTGCTACGCCGAACGCCTGCACGTTCACCCACGCCACAAACGTGGTACACCACGGATACCCCTGCTTTTTCCCATTGTAGAAATGGGGGATGGCGTCAATGTCCCGTGCGTACTTCGTGAAGTTCTTGTCCCCTGCGTTGGCGGTCTTGCTGTCCAGCTGCGCGTTGGACGCTTTCTCAAGATAGCCCAGCTCCTCCCGGGCTATCTTGATGACCTTACTGCCGCCGTTCATACGGCCTCCTCCACCTTGTCCTTCAGCTGCTTCGTGATCTGATTAACGCCCGTCGCCGCCAGACCGCTGACGATACCCACAGCGGCGCTGGTGATGTAGTCCTGCGCGGGATAGTCGGGGATGATAAACATACCCACCATGCCCAGCACAAGGCCGCACACGCCCATGATGACCGGGATCCACTTGTCGTTCAGCCCGCTGGCCTTAACAGCCATGCCGATGAGGTAGCACACGACGGTGATCGCCGCCACACTCGCAATGCCCAAAGATGCAAAATCCATACTGTTCTTCCTTTCCGGCGTCAATGCGCCTGTCCTGTTTGTGTAAAACAAAATGGGGCCGCAGCCGGTGTTCTCCACCGGCGCAGCCCCATTCGGCTTTCTTCCGCGGCCCCATTGCCGCGAGTATTTGTTTTTTGCGGTTGTCTCTTACTTTGCTTCAGTCTCGCCGTACACGCTCTCGATCAGCGCACACAGCTCCGTGTACTGCTCGTCCGTGATGCGCCCCACGGCGAAAAACACGTCGCACTTCTGCTGTGCCTCCTCACGGGTCTTGTAGAACCGCTTGTTGATGAGCTTCGTCATAATGTTGTACATAGTCGTTCTCCTTTCAGTTTGCCGTCCGCAGACCGCTGCCTGCGCTCTCACGTTTCCTCTGCTCAATCTTCCGCAGGAATATGTGCCACAGCAGCCCGCACTGGTAGTCCGAGAACCCCTGCTCCCACAGCAAGTCCCAGCCCACCACCGGGTGGCGCGGTATGGGCGCCATTATGATGCCGCCGGTGTTGGGGTGCTCCTTGTTGTACTGCGCTATGTATTCCTCCGTCCTCGTTCCTCTCTTGAATAACAGCATAGTTGTCCTTTCCGCGCTCACGCGCTCTCCTTGTGCAGCCGGATGCACACGATGCCGCTGCCGCCAGCAGCACCATAGTGTGGGTAAGTGTCGTAATCGCTTTTTCCAATCCCTCCACCACCGCCACCACCAGTGTTCGGAGTGCCTGGTTCAGCATTTTTGTATTTTCCTGGGTCGTAGGGGTAACCGCCATTGCCACCCCCACCTTCGCCTCCAAAATTGACTGGACTGGACACAACATACGAGCCAGTGGCTCCCCCTCCCCCACCACCAGAATAAAGTTTACCGGTGGGCTCGCCAAACTCTCGTGTAGTGGTGCCTTGACCCTTGCCATTGCCTGTAGAATACCCATCTAACAAACCTCCATCAGAACCATCAGCGCCACCCGGGGCCCCTTTGAATCTTTGTCCTGATGTCGTGTCTTGACCACCAGAGCCACCCCCAGAACCACCTGCACTACTTGTCCCACCCTCTGCCTGAATTCCAAATGCAGTTGTAACACCCCCGGGATTCCCTGTTGCACTAAGAGTGGTTTGCTCGGCTCCTCCAGCCCCAATAACAATCGAGTAACTTTGATTTTTTCTCGGGATAATATTAAATGAAGTTTTTGTATACCCACCACTGCCACCAGCTTTAGCAAAATTTCCACCACTGGCACCCCCACCAACCATGAATACATCTATGACAGTTTCCTTCTTGAACGTAAGCACGCCGCTGGTCAGCAACTCCACCACGCCATCATCAAGGCGTTCGTTGTACGTTCCGGTGTACTCAAACTCTAACCGTTTAGCAGTACCACCCCCCCGCAATTAACGCTTTACCGATAATCATGCTCATCCGATAACCTCCATATCCGCCTGATAGATGGTTTCCACAGCCTCGCCCAGCTGCTGCGTCAGACTGTCTATCTCGTTGTTGGCTTCCTCCAGTGCCGTCAGCACCTCTTTGCCGTCACGGTAGAACTTGCCCTCCTTGTACGTGTCGCCCATGCCCACCGGTCTGTCCCCGGTGTACACGGCGGAGGGGAAGAACTGCTCGTTCCGCTTGTCCATTTCGATGATGTTGGTCACTGTGCCGTTTTCCACTAATGCGTATCTCACTTAATCACGCTCCTTAATCCGAAATCTTGGTGGCGTTTGCGGTGAACCATGCGTAGAACTCCGGGGAAACTACCTGATAGCGGTTCCAGAATTTTATGGTTTTTGCTGTTGCTTGTCGCCATGTGTTGTAGGTAAAACTATATATTTCTACATAATTTGATGACAAGTCGCCTGGGTTATGCCCAAAGCACAGTTCTTTGTTGGAAGAAAGTTCTTGCACGCCCATCACGCCATAAAGACTGGAGCCAGCATAGGCAACTGTCCCGTCATAATCGAAGTTTTCTGTAAACAAGGTACTCGGCATGGTAAGTGTGTCATTAAACTTCCACGTTCCACTCAGCACGTTTTCAGTGGGGTCGTCTTGGTGCAGACGGATACACACGATACCGCTGCCGCCAGCAGTTCCTTGACCGCCGGTGCCGGAACCACCAGCAAACGCTTTCCCGCCGCCGCCACCGCCGCCGGTATTAGCTGTAGCGTCAGTTGTGGAATTTCCATTTGCACCGCCGCCTTCACCGCCAGCTCCCGCAGTTCCATAGTTTCCGTATATTCCCGAGCCGCCACCACCGCCGCCGGCGTACAGCTTTCCGGTTGCTTCTCCAAATTCTCGCGTAGTAGCGCCTTGTCCTTTTCCGGGGTTTCCGGTTGTCGGGGATCCGACATTACCACCATCCGATCCGTTTGACCCGCCATCTCCGGCGTTCGTCTGCCCGCTTGCGGCGACGCCGCCTTTACCGCCGCCGGAGCCGCCGTTAGCAACAGTTCCACCTGTAACTGTGTAACCAAAAGCAGAAGTCTCCCCGCCGGAGTTGCCACCACCGGTTCCGCCCGCGCCAATAACAACTTGGTATGCCACCCCTTTTCGCAGCAAAGCGTTTACAATAGTTCTTGTGTATCCACCGCTACCTCCGGCTCCGCCGTTGCTGGATGTTCCAATAGACACACCACCGGCACCACCGCCAACCATAAACACATCCACATACGTATCCTTTTTCATCGTCAGGATGCCGGTTTCCAAAAACTCCACTACACCGTCTGCGGTACGCTCATTGAACGTACCGCCCGTGTAGGTAAAGTCCAGCCGATTGGCAATTCCGCCGCCCCCTGCTGTCACCGCCCTGCCTGTAATTGCGCTCATATTGCCTCCTTCCGGGCGCACCCGTCGGGAGGGTCGCGCCCACACTTAATCTGTACTTGCTCTGATGCACACAATGCCGGAGCCACCGTTACCAGCGTAGCCGGAGGGACTCCCAAGTCCTCCGCCACCGCCGCCACCGGTGTTTGCTGTTCCTGCATCTGCTTTTGCTGAACCGGCTATGCCAATGCCAGCCCCGGTGCCACCGCCGCCCTCGCCGCCAGCGACCCGCTGCGTAGACTGAATACCGCCACCGCCACCTCCGGCGTACAGTTTACCGGCACTTTCCCCGAACTCCCTTGTGGTCGTCCCCTGTCCAGTACCGCCTGTTGCATACTGGCTCTCCGAGTTTCCACCCGCGCTTCCGTCAGAACCACCTACACCGGAAGTTGTCTTTCCTCCTGCGCCGCCACCAGAACCGCCGTTACCTCCGTTGGTTCCATAATTTTGGCTTTCAGAGTTTCTTCCGCCTTCACCACCATTTGCCGAAACAATTTCGCCAAACGATGATGCGCTTCCGGCTCCTGACCGGTAACTCGTTCCTGTGACCGCGCCACCTGCGCCTATCGTCACCGTATAGGTGCCCGATACCGTCTGCCGCTTTGCCGTCTTGGTAAATCCACCCCCGCCGCCACCACAACCAACGGAGTAGTTGTAATACTGTGTGCCTCCTGCGCCGCCGCCACCAACGCAGAAAATGTCTATTCTCTGCGCTTTCGGAAACGTGATGTTGCCCGAACTTCGCAGCTCCACAACACCGTCCTCACGTTCTGTGTAGTCACCGGTATAGGTGAACTCTAACCCTTTACCAGTACCCCCCCCCCGCAATTTGCGACTTACCAATAATTACCATCGTTAAACTACCTCCTTCACGTCGTACACCGTCACCTGAATGTTCAGGTCAGCGGTGGGCTTCTCTCCCACCGCGTAGGCGGTGAATGTTCCGTTGTTGTTGGCGATGTAGATGGCGTTGGTGCCATCGTCCAGCATCTGCTGTATCGCCGCTGCGTCTGCCTGAATGTCCGCCTGACTGGTGGCCGTACCGCCGGTGATGGTCACGCCCTGGGTATAAGGGCTTGCGCTCCCTGTCCAGCTTGCCGCCGCCAGCGTCAGCGATAGTTTGTCCGTTATGTCCTGCTTCTCCGGGAACCCTGCGCTCAGCTCCTCCACCTCGTTGCACAGCGCGTTCAGGTTCTCCGCGTTCATTGCAGGCGGCGCGTCGTTGTTCCATCCGGGGTTCGTGTAACCTGCCATATCGTCCCTCGCTCCTTTCGTCCGTCAATTTTTTGCTACGGTCCACAGGGCGTCGCCCTGCCGTATCAGTATCTGTGCGCCCTCCGCGCTCCCGGTCTCAGCCCACGGCACCGCGCAGATCAGCGCCTGCTGCCGCGTGTTGTCCTGCGTCTCGCAGGTGATTTCCGCGTTGACGAATACCCGCATCAGTTCACCCTTTCGGTTTTTCAGGAATAAGGTGTTCTGCGTCAGCGCCAGCGCAAACAGCGCGTCCCGCTTCGCCAGCGTGTCGCTGTACTCCGCATTGGCGCCCACCTCGCCGATATAGCCGCTCAGCTCGCCGCTTTGGTACAGCTGCGGCGCCATCTGCACCGTGGGATATCGGGTGAAGTTTTCCAGCAGCGTCGGTCGGTTGTTATTGCTCACCGTCCCGCTCTCCACGTTCAGGCTGAACCGGAATAGCTCCTCCACCCGGTATACGTTTTCGCCGTCCTCCGCGCAGGAGAGTATCGTCCAGTCCCACAAGCACACCGTCACCGGCTGGCTGGGCAGCGCCGTGGTCACAAAGGATCTCTCCCCCACGCCGAATACATAGTAGGTGTACGTTCCCTGCGAAGCCGCCGCGCAATCGATCACGCTGCGCTCCGCGTACCCTACGTCCGCCACGTGTACCAGCGCCGCTGCGCCCTCCTCCCTGCGGTATACGGCCCAGCCCGTCAGCGGCTTTTCCGCCACGATGTTGCCGCCCCGCAGGTCTGTGGTGAAGTCCGCCAGCAGCAGCGTCCTGTCGCCGAACTCCGGTGTGTACCCCGCTGTGCTCATCAGTGCCGCCACCACCGTGTCCGTCAACTCGCCCTCTTCTATCCACAGGTAGTCGCACACCTGTGCGCCCACCAGCTTCACGTTCACCACGGTCATGTCCGCCATCACCGCGTCCGCCATGTATTTCAGCACCGAAAATTGGCTGGCACGGGGGAATAGCCGCACCGACGGTTCCAGACTCTCCGCCGGGAATAGTCCCCGCTCATACCGCCGCCGCACATACAGCTTTCCGCCCGTCAGCGCCACCGTCAGCTCGTCCTCCGGGGCAAAGGCAGCGTTCACCCGGCCTATCTCCGCGCCGCCCTGCATAGCCCGCACTGCCGTTGTGCTCACCGTCACCGTCAGCAACTTTCCGTCCGTGCCGGTCAGGTTGAATAGCGTCGCCGGCAGCGCCTTGACCGTTCCCTTCCATACGATGCTTATGGGCGTCGTCAGCGCCATCGCTTCGCCCGTCACCGTGTCCCACGTCACCGTGGATCCGGTGCTCAGGTTCAGCTCCCCGTTTCGGATGGTGTATTCGCCCTCCGCCGTGCCCGGTATGTCGTAGGCACCCGGCCACGACACCAGCACGCCGCTTTGCTTCCGCTTTACGCACGTCACCACCGCGCCGGTATAATTGCTGGCGCTGTATTGCACCGCGAACTGTACCCAGCCCGTGTCCGCCACCACGCCGTTGCTGGTCTCCACCCGGCACCGCACCGCGTATTCCTGCCCGGTGAATAAGCCGTCGTAGTAAAACGCCAGCTGTGCCGTCGCCACGTTGCCCGTGTCGTACAGCACGTCCTCCGTGTCCGCTGCCGGCGCAAGCTGCCACCGCGCCCAGATAATGGGGTCGCCCTGCGCCTGCGAATAGCTGGCCGTCCACGTCATCTCCTTCGCCGCCACCGGCTTCGTAAAGTCGTTGATGGTCAGCACCGGTGCGCTCCGGCACACAAATACCGATGCGCTCTGCTGCGTCACGCTGTCCGCGTCCGTCCACCACTGGGTGATGAGCAGCTTGTAGCTGTTCCCGTTGGTGATTCCCGCCGCAGCCAGCGCCCCCGCCGTGATCGTGTAGCTGAAAAACACCACATCGCCCTTGGCGTTTCGCCCGTAAAAGGGGCAGTTGTCCGTCCGTTTTCCCGAGTCGTACAGCTGTGCGCTCTCCGCCGTGTTGGCCAGAATTTTTATCTCAAACGCCGTCATGGCGTTCTGTCCGTCCACCTGCCAGGTCACGGTCATGTTTTGGTTTGCGTCCACCGTCCCGTTGCCCAGCGCTCCCAGCGTGGAGGGCGTGATATTTGTCGGCATGAAAAGTGCCATATCGTCCTTCCCTCCTTCCGTTTATGTCTTTGTCTCCGTTTTCAGCGGCCACACCGTCACCGTCGCCACCGGGAAGTCCGCCACGCTGGTGGCGGATATGGTCATCTGCCCTTCTCCCGTCATCGGGCGGGAAAAACCTGTCACCAGGTGCCGTTCCGTGGGGCTTCCCTGCTTGTCCCGGCGCACCAGCGTCACAAGCTCGTTCTCCTTAATGTGAAAGATCTGCCCGCAGCTGATGTCTACGCTTTTCTGCAGCACCGTGGACCGCTTCAGCTCCCACTCTGCCCTGTCCCGGCACATGGTCTCCGTTGCGTAGCCGTCCTCCTCTGTCCACACCGTCTTTCGGCCTATCAGCTGCACGTTGGTATCGCTCATGGGGTCGTTGTTAGTGGCTCTTGCCCCTGGCTGGCTGTTGTCGTCCAGCGCCGCCCCCAGCACGATGTAGTCGTTGTACACCTCGGTGTTTTGCGCCGTGTATGTCATGCCCAGCAGCGTCGCCTCCCCCATCGAGAAGGCGTAGCTGACGGGCTTTTCACTGTCCAGCAGGTCGTCCTGGCTGGGGTCTATCCGCAGCCGCCCCGTGGCGTCGTAGCCGATCCATGCGTTCAGCATCTCCGCAAAACCCAGTATTACCTCTGCGTATGTGCCGCTTCCCGGATCCACCTCCAGTGTGTACGGCGCGTCCACCAGATTTACTTCGGTGCCGTCCGTCAGCTTCTGCTTCTTGCCGTTGTAATACTCCGTGTACACCGGGGGGATGGGGTCTACCTTCCGCCCGTTTCCCTTGTCGTCTTGTAGCAGAGAATTGATCCTCTCAAAAATATTTTTTCCCTGCTCACCCTTATAGGTGCCCTCCAGCTTGCCCCACAGCGTTCCGTCCAGATTGGCCCACTTGTCCACCAGCTCGTACTGCATCAGCCGCCGTCCCGGCTCCACCGTTTCCTGCGGACTCTGTATCAGGAAAACGCCCTGCTGTATGTAGTAGTCCTCGCCGTTTGGCAGCACCAGCCCCTCGTCCAGCGCGATCTCCTGCCCGAACCACAGGTGGTTCACGTTGTAGTCGAACGCGCCGTCCACGTTCGCCAGCGTCACGCTGGCCGTTCGCCTTACCCCGTTTTGCAAATTTACCGTCAGCGCCCCGTCGGCAACAAAGGCGCCGCTGTACTTATTTCGCGGGTTATTGTCCACGAAAAACGCAGTGCTCCCGTCCGGGTTCAGAAAGCGCAGCCGGCACAGCTTCTGAAACCGACCCTTCAGCGCTTTCAGGTACGCCAGATATTTCTCCTGCTCCGTCATGGCACGTACCCTCCGTTCAGCCGCGCTTCCGCTTCTTCCTGTCCTCCGCCGCCGTCAGCGCGTCGCACTCCTCCTCCGTGGCCGCCCTGATCTTCCGTATGTCCGGGTTTCCCTTGCGGTACTGGCTTTCACGGGTGATGTAGTACCGTCCCGTGATGCCCGCTATCGGTATCTCTCTGCCGCTTTTCATCACCAAAATGTGCCGCGTCTTTTTCGCCATAGTCCAGCCGTCCTTTCTCACATATTCCGTCCGTCCGCATACATGAAAACCATGTGGTTCCCTGCGTTCTTCCCCTCGCCGAATACCAGCACCACCACCTGCGCTCCCACCGGTGCCGCCGCCATCGTGCTCACATAGGGGAGAAAACTCTCCGTTTCGTCAAAGGGGCGTTTTACGCCGATTTTCCCGCCTGCCGCCGCGGTCGTCACCTGCGCCCGGTACTGCCGTACCATATCCGTCTGCGTCTCCCGCACCCGCCGCACATAAAAGTTGTTCCACAACCGCTTTGCCAGCTCCGCCAGCGTCTTTGCGTTCTCGTCCATGCTCTTATCCTCCGTAGGGCTTCACGTTGTGCGCCATCCGGCACATCTGCGCCACCGTCAGGTGCTCCGCCTGCTGCTCCGTCAGCGTGATGCCCTTCACGTTGTAGGTGGGCCCGCTGTGGTCGCTGTAGCTGCGGTTGTCGCTGTTCCCCGCCACGCTGCGGCTCACCGGCGTTTCGCCGTACAATCCGCCCAGCTCGTTCACCCTGGCCCGGAACCGCGAATCCGCCGACGGCTTCAGCATCTTCGCCGTCACGTCGGGCGGAAGCACCATCTCGTCGTCCACCGTGGCCTTTATGCCGCCCAGTCCGTGCAGCACACCGCCGCTGTCGTACTTCCTCTTCCGTCCCCCGCTGACGGCGCCGATAATGCTTCCCGACACAACGCTCGTCCGGTTTGACTTTCCACTGCTTTTCGACCCCGCGCCGGACAGAATATCCTTTGCCGTCGTCCCGCTGGGAATCCCCGTCTGTTTCTTTTTGGTCCCTTTGAGAATATCCTTTGCCGTACTCCCGGAGGGGATGCCATTGGATTTGCTGGCCGATTTGCTCGCAGCCGCTTCAGCGATTGCTCCAGCAGTCATTCCAGTGATGGCTCCAGCCTTCCCAACGATGCTTCCTGCTGGCACACTCCCCACCGCCGCGGCATTTGCCGCGGCAATGCCTACACTGTTGGCCGCCCACATTTTTGCCCGTATCGCAGCGATACGCGCCGCCGCCGCCTCATTGGCCGCTACTTCGTCCTCCAGTATTATTTTTTCCTGCTCAACCGTTTCACCCAGCGCGTTGATGTATTCCTCCAGCGCGTCAATTTTCAGCTGGTACGCCGCCTCGATGGCCTTCTTCCTCGCCTCCAGCTCCTCAATGGCGAGGTCCAGTTCCATCTCCCTCTCATAGTCCCGCAGGTCCTTCTTTGCGTCCGCAAGGTCCTCCTCGGCTTTCTTCACCTTCTCCGGGTCCGCGATCCACTCCCACTGCCCGGACTCGGCGTTGTACATCCGCACCGTGCGCTCGTTCCGTGCGTTCAGCAGCGCGTCCTGCTTCCGCATGACCTCCAGCCGCAGCTCCTCCAGCTTTTCGGCCCGGTCTATCTCCTCGTTCTGCTTCTTCTGCGCGTCGATCTGCGCGTCTATGGCCGCCAGTTCTGCGTCCCGCTGCTTTTCCAGCGCATCGATCTCGTCCTGATACTTATTTTTCGCCCCACTGCTGCTGGAAGTCCCGCCGCCGCTGTATCCACCGGAGCCGCCCCCATAAGAGCCGCCCGAGGGCTTGTAGAAGGTGGTCAAACTCCCCCAAAGGTTGTCGATGTAGTTCTGCTTGGCCATCTTCATGGCCTCTTCGCTGGTCTTGGCCTTTCCGCTGCGCATCAGCCCCGTAGCCGCCGCCCGGATCTGATTCATGGCCGACGTGTCGTCGAAGGCGAATACGCTTGCGATAGCGCTGGCGGAATATCCCGCTTGCGTGGCCAATTCCCGCAGAGCGGACATCTGCTGGCCGAAATTCAGCTTTGTGTTGCTGGCCGCGATCTGCGCCGCCACCAGGTCGTACAGCGCCTTGCCTGTATTCCCTGCCTGCTGTGCCTCGGAGATCAGTTTGTTTACGTAGTCCTGCGTGGCTTTTTGCGTCACGCCCAGGATCTCCTGCACCCTGTCATAGGCCGCCACCAGCTGCCGCTGTTCCTCCGATACCGCAAAGCCATAGTTGATCGCCTTGCGTATCGTCTCTACTTCTTCCTCGCGGCCCTCCTGCAGCTTCGACAGGGAGTAGTAATACTCCTCCTGCGTCTTAGTGCCCGCCTCCATCTGGTCCTGCACCAGCTTCAGCGATAGCTTGTACTGCGCCAGCGATTCCACGTCCGCCTGCACCATCTGTACAGGGGTCACGCCCATGCCGTTGCCCACACTGTCGCCGCCGCCAACGTATACCTCGGCTCCGGTGCCGTGCAGCTCGTTCCATGCGTCCCACGCCTCAGACTCTGCGTCCCGTACCGCCTTCTCCTGCTCCTCGCGGATCGCCCGCAGCACCTCCAGCCGCTTTTCCTCCGCCTCCGTCAGCTCTCCGGTCTTGCTTATGAGCGTGTCGTACTCGTCCTCGGTCTCGCCCAGCGCACTCTGCGCCGTTTCAACACCCGCCAGCGCCTTTTCATAGGCTCGCGCCTTTTCCGTACTCAGGCTGATCGCCACGCCAAGCGCCGCGAAAATCGCCGCGCCGATACCGAAAGCCTTGAGCTTTCCCAGCGCTCCAACCAGGTTTTCTTTAAGTTCAGCAGCTTGCAGCGCCATCTCGCCGTCACCCGCTGCCGCCGCTTTTTTCGCCGCAGCATACGCAATAACCTTTGTCGTCAGCTCTTTTATTGCGGAGCTTGCCGCCTTTATGTCTTTGACAGCCTCCGATGCCATCAGCTCTTTTTTGGCATGGCCCAGCAGCAGTACCGCCCCGGTCAGCAAGCCGACCGTTACCACCAAATGTCCGCCTGCGCTGTCCAGCAGCTCCACCAGGTTGATAACCAAGTCCAGCGCACCCTTGATGGTGTCCGTCTCCACAAGGTTGCTGATGAACTCCGTCCACTTGTTGTGCAGTATCTCGGTCTTTCGGGTCCAGCTGTCCAGCGCGTTTTCCACTTCCTTGTCCGCGCTGCCCACCGCGTTGGCGTAGTCGCCCAGCATGGACTCGTACATATCCCAGTTCTGGATCAGCGCCAAAAGCTGGGAGGTACGCAGCTTGCCGCCGATGTCGCTGACCATCTCCATGAGCTGCTGCTCCGTCAGCAGCCCGTCCTTCATGCTCTGCGCCAGACCGCCGATGGCCTTCATGGGGTTTATCACGCTTCCCGTGGCCTGCGCCGCGTCGTAGGCGTCCTTGGCATAGAGCTTGATGACATCCCGCAATCCGGCGATCTCGCCGGTGGTCCACGTCACGCCCTCGTCGATTTCCGTCTTGGTATCGCCGATGATATTCAAAAAGAGCGCACGCAGCGCGGTGGCGGCCTCTGTGCCGGACCGCTGCGTCACCGCCGTAATGGTGCCGATAGCCGCCGTCAGTTCATCTGCGCCCACATGGGCCTGCGCCGCAATAGGCGCCACCTTGCCCAAGCCTTCGGCAATTTTTTCTATTGACGTTGCGTAATTGTTATCAATTTCATTTGCTCCATCGAGAACCTTTGTCAGCTGCTCGATTCTGCCCTGATACTTGTACGCCGCGTCCATAGAGAGCAAAAACTGCTGTGCGGTCTCCGCGTCCGTGTCGCCCACGATCTGCGTCTTGGTGGCCAGCTCCGCCAGTGCGGAAGCCTGCTCGCCATAGCCCGCGCGGCTGAAGTTTGCCACGCTGTTCAGGTACTCGTCCGCCGCCACGCCGTAGGCGCTTGCGGTGTCGTATGCTTGCTTCTCGATCCTGTTCAGTTCCTCCGTGGTCGCGCCGGTGACTTTGCGTATCGTCACCATCTCGTCGTCCACGTCCTTCATGGTCTCCAGCGCTTCCGTGAAACTGCGCTTTAACCCGGCAATGGCGTTGCCCATCACCTGCCACAGCGCCATCTTTGCCGCTACCCGTCCAAAGCTATCGCCCATCAGACCGGCAAAGCCGCTGGTCTCTTTGGCCGCCTTGCCCACGTCCCTGACCTTCTCCGCCGCCTTTTCGCTGCTCTGCTGCGCTTGCTTTCCGGCGTCTTGGAACGCCTCCTGCGCGGTAGCGACATTTTTGGCCGTTGTTTTGATATTTACGTTGGCCTGCTGCGTATCAACGCCCAAAGTCACCGGGCTGCTCTGCAGCTTCGCTATTTCTCCCTTGAGCTGCGAAAAATCAGGTACAGCCGTTACTTTGAAAATCGCCATACGCTACCTCCAATCGTCCTCTTCCCGTATCATCCCGGTATCTTCCGCCAGCTCCAGCGTGGGGTCCGCTCCGTTCATGGCCCGCACCAGTGTTTCTTCCGCCCTGCCGTCCAGCATCTCCTCCACGAAGTTGCGGAAAAACGGTCTGTTCTTTGGCCGTCTGCCCCAGTTGTACGCGGGGTCGTTTTTCTCGATCCGGTTCACCAGGTCGTCCCCGTCCACATGGGGGTCTATGGGTTCTCCGTTGCCGTCCGTTGCGCCGCTGGGGTAATACAGCAGCGTCAGGTTCATGCCGCCGTCCCGCTCATCCGAATACACCGTGGCGCTGGCGTTCATGTCCGCCAATCCCTTCGTGCCGCGCCGGCGCACATACTCCTCCGGCACCAGCTTGTCGTATACGTCCTCTACCACGTGCTCCCGCAGGCACTGCCGCATTTCCTCCGCCAGTGCGGGGCGCGATGCGCGAAAGGCATCCTTCACCTGTTTTTCCAGCGCGGCGATGTCCTGCTCAAACCCGCTGAACTGTCCCACCAGCTTCGCCATGTCCCGCGCCTCCCCTCTTTCACATACGCCAATGCGCCGCCTTGCTTCAGCGCACTCGCGTCTGCCCCCTCCCCCGCCTCGCGGCAGGGGAGGGGATTTTTGTTGTCGTCAGGCTTCCTTCACGCTCACAGCGCACTGGTCGGTGTAGGTCGTTCCCTCGTACACGAAAGTCACGGTCATGTCACAGTCGCCAGCAGTGGCCCCTGCGGAGATCAGCCCGCTTGCGTTCACGGTGGTGCCGCTGGGTGCGCCGTTCAGGCTGTAGGCGCACTTGGCAGGATCCAGCACCGCCAGCTGGCCGTTCTCCAGCACCGCCTGGGGCTTCACCTGCGCCGTGCCGCTGACAGGGACGTTGATAACGCCGCCGATGGCGGTCACGATGCCCGTCACTACCTCGGCGCCGCTGTCCGGCACGTACACGTACCAGCCCAGGGTGCCGCCGGCGCAGTCCTCGCACTTGTCGGAGATCACGCTCTCGTCCGTGCTCAGTGCGCGGCCCACGATCTGCGTGGTGTCGTAGTTGCTCTGGCTGCCGGTCACGGTGGCGGTGTCCGCCTGCAGCTTCAGCGGTACGTTGATGTACAGCCAGCCCTGGCGGGTGCCCTCGTTGGTCTTGGCGTTTACGTTGCCGTACACCGCCAGCTGGGCGGTGAAAAGGCCCACCTTGCCGTTCATGCCGGTGTTCAGTTTGCCGCACATGGCGCTGAGCTTGTTCACGAAGTACCACACCTTGTACTCGGTGCCGCTCACCGCGGTAAAGCCGCTGATGGTGCCGTCCGCCGCGATCTCATAGGCGACGCCGCCCTGCTGGATGCCGGAAGCCTTCTTGGTCTCCTGCACATAGGCGTAGGGCTTTGCCATCGCATACTGCGCCACAGGGGCACCGTCGGTCACGTCCACCTTCAGCACGGTGCTGTTCGCCGTCACCACCTGGCACACCGGGGCCACAGCGTTGTAGGTCACAGCGCCGCCCACGCCCGCCATCTTCGTCCGCAGGTCGAAGTTGGCCTGGGTGAAGTTCACCTGGATGTCCGGGTCGCTCTCGATGATGGTGGCAATGCCGTTGTTCAGTCCGGCACGCAGGGGATCGCTGTTCACGGTCACGGTGATGTTGCCTTCCTGGAACTTATTGCTGCTCAGCAGGATCTGACCGGTTTCCATGTCGGCGAACTGCGCAGCGCAGATGCCGCGGGTATACAGTCTCGGATCGGTAAAAGTAATCATTCCGCTTTCACTCCTTTTTGATATAAAAAATGGAGGCAAAGCCCCGGTTTCCCGTTGGCTTCGCCCCACTTGGCGTTCCGCCCTGCCCGCTTGCAGGGCCTATTCCCTTTTCTATGCCTGTCCCATGCCCCGCGTCGCTTCCTCCACGGGCCGCAGTGCCGTGTTGCCGTCGCTCACCCGGTCATAAAACAGGCTCGGCCACGGGTTGCCCCGTTTCCACTGTGTTCCTCTCGCCTCCGCGATGGTGCAGGTCATGTACCCCAATATCCGCTGCCACGTTTTTGCTTTCGTCTGCAGCTTCAGCAGTGGCCACGATTCTATTTCCGTCTCCTCCGCGTGTTCAAGCGCGGCCACCGTCGCCACCCGTTCCCACGCATCTCCGCTCAGTTTTGCGCCGCCGTTCATCTCCGCCAGCTCCCGCTGCGCTTCCACCAGCTCCGGGTTAGCCTCCGGCGGCGTCAGCTCAATTCCGTTCTGTGCGGCGATGATCTCACGCAGGTACTGGAACTGCGCCGGCGTAATGCGCCACAGCTCCTCTCCGTGCAGCACGAACTCCACCGCCGTCAACCGGCTTGGGTCTTTCGTGTCCACCTTGCAGCGAAACGCCTTCAAGCGCTCGTCCAACGGCTTTCCTCTCCCCAGCCGCAGGGAGAGCGCCAGCATCAAAAGCGCCCTTGACAGCAGCCCCACTGTCTCCTCTCCTCGCTCCATCGCGTCGTACTCCATCTTGTAGTAGGCCGCCAGCAGCGGCATCGCAGCATACGCCACAGGGAGGCTCTGCTGCACGATGTCAATGCCAGGCCGCGCCAACTCGAATGTCTCCATCTCCTCCACAAGAATGGGGTACAGCGTCAGTCCCTCCGCCTGTACTTCCTCGTACCTGCGGCAGGCCCTTTCTATGCTCTGTGAGATCGCCATATAAACTCTTTTCCTCCCTCACGAAACACCTTATTGATTATGCAGTTTTCTTATAAATTGATTCCCGCCTGTACCAGCAGCGCCGTCACCGCGCCGCCCAGCACCAGCCATACCAGTTTCTCTACCACGTCGTTCCACCGCTTTGCCGGCAGGTTCGTCAGGCTCTTTACGTCCTTCTTGACCTCCGACAGGTCATCCCGCATATTCTTCTGTTCCCGGGTCATCAGCGCCACCGAGGTCGCCAGTTCGTTCATCGCTTTCTGCCACTCGGCCAGCTCGTTTATGCGGTGCGTGTTGCTTTTGCTCCGCTGTTCCACCTCCGTCAGCCGGTGGTCAAAAGTCACTTCATCCATTGCGCCGCCCTCCGTTCTCTCAGAATGTAGTCACGACGCTTTCTTCGTCGCTGTCCGCCCAAGCAAGGCTCATGTGTACGCGCCGCCCCACGTTCATGCCCTGGTCGTATATGGCATGGGATCCGTTGTCCGCGTGTGCCCCTCTGTCAAAGGTCATCACCCCGGCTCCGCCTATGTTCACACCGTTCAGTGCCTCAATGATGCACTGCTCCATGTCATAGCTGCGGGAGTAATCGTCCGTCCGTGTGGTGGTCTCGTGTCCGTAGTTGCACAGTATGTCGAAGTATATTCCTACCGCCGCCGTAAAGGGTGTCTTTGGGATCACCCGCCCGATGTACACCTTTACCACCGTCTGCGCCATGCTCTGCGCCTGTCCCCAGTATTCCAGCGGGAATAGCCTGTACCCTTTGGGGTGCTTTGCCTTCTGCTCCTCCGTGTCCACCACCGGCGCCTCGCCGTCGAATACAATGCTCAGCTTCTCCTCCGCCGTGGGCAGGGGCTGGGCCAGCGGGTTCGCCCCGTCGCAGCAGATGTACTTCATCAGCCGCACCCGGGGTCTTGCGTTGTCGTCCACGGGCTTGTACCCGTTCCTGTCCGGCAGGTCCAGCAGGTAGTTCACGATCTTTTTCGGTATCTTCTCCGCACCCTTAAAGGTGCCGTAACCGGTTTCCACGCGCTCAAATGGATAGTAGGGGCTGTCGAAATCTGTGTTCACGCCCTCACCCCGCTTTCCGTTTTCCTAATTGTTTCACATGAAACATTGTATTTTTTGTTGCGTTTTTGATATTTTTGCAACTTTTACTTTCGTTGCGTTTTGAATATCACTTTGTGCCCTTTTGCACCTGCTCCGCCAGCTCCACCAGTTCCTTCATGCTCTCCGGCGTCATGGCCGCCGTGCTGCTCATGGCCATCCGCGCCACCACATCGTTCATCACCGCCAGATTGGCGTTGATCTCCGTGTTCAGCATCTTCTCCAGGTCCCGGTAATCCGCCAGCAGGTCATACGCCTTGTCCCGCAGGGCGTCGCTCTGCTTCTTCATCCGGTCTATCTGGTTGACCAGCTGCATCCCGCCCACCAGATCGTAGTCGTCGGCGCTCATCAGCCACTTGTCCTCCTCGCAGCCGTCGAAGTCCAGCCGCAGATACGCCCGTGCCAGTATGCCCATCAGGTAGCGCCGTTTCCGCTGTCCGTTCTCCCGGTACATGGGCGGCACATCGCCCCGGAAGCGCTCCCCGGTATTCACCACTACCCTGTCGATGCACCTCTCCGCGCAGTGGCTCACGATGGCCGCCTTCTCCATCAGCGGCACATAAGCGTTGGCCTTGGCAAATACCTCCTTCATGGTAATGGGCTTGCGCTCTTTAATACTGTTTTCCATCTCTCCTGCTCCTTTCAGATTCATAATGGAAATTCCCTCACGTATTTACTTTTTCTCCCTACAGCGCAGTGAGCAGTTCCGCCACTGCGCCGCGTTTTCGTACCGTCCGCTGTCCGGGCAGTGGTACTGGTAGCAGCAGAAGTCGTGCTCTCCCGTCTGCTTCCTGCACCGTATGATGATTTCCCCCACCTTCCGGTAGGCGTGCTCACATATCGGCTTTGCCATCGTTCTTACCACCCCTCCAGTGTGATGTCCGTGCTCACGCTCTTGCCCTTACAGGCGGCAGTCACCGTCAAAGGCTTTACGCTCCCGCCCCAGCAGTACACGGTGGCGGTGCTGCCGTCCACCTCTGCGGTGTAGCTGTCCTCCGCCGCCCCGGTGAAGGTCCATTCCACCGCGTCTCCGGTCTCCGCGCCGTTCTCGGTGTATATAGCCGTCAGCACGGTCTTGCCGTAGGCTTCCAGTCTCTCCACCGGATCCGTCTGCCAGTGTACGCCGCTTATGCTCTCTGCCACCGTCACGGCATAGGTGCCGTAGTGCTCCTCGTTCTGCACCAGCACCGCCGTGATGGTGCACGCTCCGTCACCCACCGCCGTTACGTTTCCCGTGGGGTCCACCCGGCATACGCTCTCGTCGCTGCTGTACCACAGATAGCGGGTGGGGTGTTCTGTGTCTCCGTCCGCCGCCTCTCCGTTTCGCAGGGACGCGGCGGTAAACTTCGCCTTTTCTCCCGTGCTCATGGCCGCCCTGCCGCTCACGTTCACCTCCCATGTGAAGGGATAGGCGTTGGCCACCCGGCGAACAAGGTCGTCCTTCTCCCTATCCGGCTCCGTCATCCGCGCCGTAAACCGCAGCAGCCGGCAGCTCTCGTCATCTCCGGTGAACTCCTGCGCCACGTCCGCGTAGCCGGTGATCTGATACGCCATCCGCCCCAGGATCAGGCGGCTGTTCACGTCAAGGTTTTCCGTTTCGCCGTTGCGCTGTATGGTAATGTTGAAGTACCCCTGCATGATGAGCATGGTCTCCTGAAAGTCGTTGGCGTTGGCGTTCAGCTTCACGTTTTCCACCACCATCGGTTCCTTCAGCACGTTGCCGTACCAATCCAAATGGTTCCATGTGGCGTTGCACCGCCTTATGATGCCGCCTCCCACGGCAGAGGATATGTTGGCCGGGTTCGTCACCAGCCATGTGGAGCCCATTGTCTCCATTTTTGCGCCCTCCGGCACATATTCGATGCGCCGGTCTACAAACAGGACTTCCTTATAGTTGTCTATGGGCCGGTCTATGGCGTTGCCCTTCTTCCGCGCATCGGCAAGGCGTACCATCTGTTCGCTCCACTCGTAGAAGTTGTTGGGGTCGCTGTCCAGCCCCTGCACCCGGCACGCGGTGTAGTCGCTGGCGTATTTGCCGTATGCCTGCATGAATCGTGCCGTCGGATCTCCAAAGTAGGGGTTGCGCCTGTCGCTGTACTGTGCGGGGCGGTTGGTGGGCGCCTGCGGTCTCTCCGCCATCGCGGCAATATTGCCAAGATCGTTCTTTATGTCCGCCATCGCCCGTCACCTCCCCGTTTCACAGGAACTGGTATCGTCCGTACCCGCCCCGGCCTCTCCGCACCGTGTTCAGGAACGTACAGTCCTGCTCATACTTGTGCATCTCGTCCATCAGCCTTGCCCGGTTCTTCTCCTGCTTTGCGGCGCCTTCCTTCATATAGGTGCCCTCGTTTACCGTGTCAAAGCTTGCGTCCTTTATCTTCATTTGGTCGTTCAGCCAGTTGCGGAAGAACCGCTCGTCCCATACGCTTGCCACGCACAGCCCAAGTATCCGCTTCTGCTCCATCGTCAGCTCGTGACCAAATTCACCGTCTGTGTAAAAGTCCAGCGTGTAGTTTATTCCCGCCATGTCCTGCACGGGGAACGTCACCACGCCTGTTTCGGCGTTGTAGCTCGCCCCGGTGTACGGCACCGCCGTCATGCCGCCCGTCACATCCTGCTCCACAATGGCGCAGGAAAATAGCTCGTAGCCCACCATTCCGGTGTCCACTTCCGTTTCTCCCACCAGGCTGTCCTCGCTGCTGGTCCAGTAGTAGTCGCCGTAGCTGGGCTGTACCAGCCCCTCACTCAGATACGCTCTCATCTGCACCGGCAGGGAGAATAGGGGGATGGCGTTCACCATATACAGGCTCATCCTCCGCAGGAACGCCGCCGGGTCGTTGGCTGCCTCCTCCTGCAAGCGCACGTCGTCGATGGCCACCATCGCGTGGTTCGATATGACCTCGCTCCACTTCGTCCCCATGTTCTCCCCTCCTTATGCCGGAATATAGATCGTTATCAGTTCTCCCGCCGTGCCGTCCGTCAGTGCCACGCCGTCCGCGCCGGTCGAATTTCCGCCCAGCCCCTCCACCAGCGGCGCGTTGCTGGGGTATGTGCTCCTGCCGGGGTACAGATTGCTGCTGGGCATCAGTCCCGCCTTTTCCGCCTGTGGATACAGGCTTTCCGACGGATACAGTGTCGCCGAAGGGAATAGCCCTTTCGTGATCTTTACAAAGTCTCCCACCTGTACCACGGAGCCGGGAGCCACCCGGTAGGTCGCCTCCCAGTCTCCGTTTCCGTACAGGTACAGGGCGTAGCCTTCACCCTCCGCCAGTGGGAAGCGCATCTGCCCGATGTTCGGGTAGGTAGAGTTGTTTATCTTCAGCCCCGCTTTCCACTTTTCCAGCGCTCCGGGCGCACCATTGACTTGCATGAACCGTGCCGCGCCTCCCTCGGCCAGCGGCACCTGCACGACGGAGACGCCCGTATAGGTCACGCCGTTGATCTTTACATCTCTCGCCATGCGTTTTGTTCCTCTCCGTCAGGCTATCGTCATCACGCTGCCCGCCACACTGATCTGCGGCGTTGTCATCGTTCCTACGATGGGTGCCCCTCTTTTGTCGTGGGCGGTAGCGCCTTTCGCCAGTGTGTTGGCCGTCACGCTGTCCTTTGACAGGTCCAGCTTCACCGCGCCGTCCACCACGACCTTATTTACGTTTTTCGCCATCGCCCTTTTACCTCGTTTCCTCCGCTTCTCAGGCGCCGATGGTCAGCGTCACGCCGCCGGCCTCGTTGTCCGTCTCGCTCACGGGGATAGCGTTCACCGTCACGCTGGACAGGCAGTTGAACCCCTCGTCGGGCAGGACCTCCTGGCTGGCAAAGGTGGGGGTCACAGTCTTGGCCTGTGCCTTCATGTCCTCGCTGCCGGACATGGTGCCCTCCACGCCCAGGATAGTCACACCCTCGCGGATGTTGGTGGCGATGAGCTTGGCCTGCTCCGCCTCGGCGATCTGCACGGTGCCGCTTCCGTCGTGGAAGCCCAGGGGCACGGTATACACCTGCGCCTTGGTGGTGATGTTGCCCGCCACAGCGCCGTTGTTGGGCATCGTACCGGTGATCTCCGCGCCCTTCACAAATGCGGTCTTGCCCAGCAGGATCTCCGCAGCGGACGCGGTAGCGCCGGAGGTATCCGCATCAAAGGTACACGTACCCGTGATGGTCGCACCCGTCTTGTCGTGGGCAGTAATGCCCTTGAGCAGTTTGGTAGGCACCACGCTGTCGGCGGTCAGATCGATTTTTACCTGTCCGTTCAGAATTACTTTGTTGATGTACTGATTAGCCATACTCCACATCTCCTATCGTTAGAGTTTTTCCGCCGGCGGCATTGCTGACTTCGTACTGGGGTATTTTCTTCACCGTCACGTCGTCGTTCATGCGTTTGGCTTTTGTATGCAGCACAACAGGCTTGTCCACCTGTGGTGTTACCTCATATTCGCCCTCGTAGGTGGGGATGATCTCTCCCCCGGTCTGTATCACTACATCCCGTATCTCTATCTCCACCACGGGCTGCCCCACCGGGGCGGTGCTGGCGTTGGCGTTCTTTTTCTGTTCCGCCGCGAACTGCTGCAGCGCCATTTACATCACCCCTTTGGACCGGCTTGCGGAGACGTATATGGTCTTGCCCTTCGCCCCCACCACACTCTCGTCGTTGAATTTTATCCTCGCCTGTACCGGGGGCGTCCTCCCGGCCTTAAAGGCGAAAGTCTGCTCCTGCGTCAGCGGGAATTGCCACTGTCCGTTCTCCTCGTCGTAGTGCACCACGCCGGGGTACGTCCTCGTCAGGTTCCCTATGGTGATCTCCAGCCGCAGCACCATCTCCGGCGTTATCAGCAGTTCCCCCTGCCGCAGTACGATGGGCAGCGAATAGGCGTCGCCCTGCATCATGGCCGTTCCCTCCTTCCGCTTATATAGTCAAGGACTTCCCTTCTTACTTGGCGTCCTTCTCGTTCATGTCCTCGATAATGGCGATGAAGTCGCCCTTCTCGTGCCCCTTGCGCTTGCTCAGCGCGTTCAGCTTCACCGTGCGCTCCCGCGTCACATACCGGCTGCCCTGTCGGTAGGCGTCGGCGTACATCTGCGCCGCCATCACCTTGTGTCCCTCGCACAGCGCCGGGTAGATGTCCAGCAGCTCGTCGCCCAGCTCCACCAGTTTGGCAAAGGCTCTCTTGTCCAGCACCTCGCCGCTCTTGTAGTCCACGCCCAGCGCCTCGCGTTCCTCGTCCGTCAGTCCGCTTACCACCAGCAGCCACCGCTGCGCCATGAACCGGCGGTTCATCTCCGTCAATATGCGGCTCAGGTCCGGCTTCGGCACGTAAAAGCTTCCCGTCTTGCCCACGATGTTGCCGTACATTCCGCCGTCGCCGAACTGCACCACGTTGTCGTCCGCCACCGGCGCCATCCACAGGAAGTGCACCTGCTCCGCGCTGGTACTCACCTGCACGATCTGCGGCGCGGCCTGCTGGGGGATGTTCTTCAGCGCTTCCGCCACCGCCTTGGCCGCTGCCTCCTGCATCATCTGCTGCACCTGCTCGGCGGTGTACGTAACCGGCGCGGCGGGCGTTTCCGCGGCATCAGCCGCGTCCTGCACATTCTCCTGCGCCGCCGCTTTCGCGGCGCTGCTTTCGTCAGGCGTGTCCGTGCTCTGCTGGGCCGCCAGCATCACCTGGTCGTCCTCGCTCTCCTCCGCCGCGATCTGTGCGGCCAGTCTGTTTCCGCTTTTTCTCTGTTTGCCCATGCTTTCTGCTCCTTTCAGATTCATTTCATGGTCTGTTTCTATCTGCCGCAATGCGTCAAGGCTCCCACCGCTGCCCCGTTTACACGTCGGCGCATTGCATACCCGCGGCTTTGCCGCACATCCTTATGGCGGAAACGGCAGGGCTTGAACCTGCGCCCCTCTGATTAACAGTCAGATGCTCTGCCAACTGAGCTACATTTCCGTATGGGGCTTTCGCCCCTATAAACTCCCTGTGCCTTTCGGCTCGCGGGAATTGTTTTCCAAACCGCCTTTTACGCCGGACGGGCGGCACGTTTACCGGCAACCGTGTTACTTTTAGGCGCTCAATGCACGGATAAAGCGCCAATGCTAACACACTTTCAGAGCGGCGCTATGCCATTGCCCAACGGTAGTGTCCACCGCTTTTGGCACGGACGCGAGGACTCGAACCCCGAACTGCGGTTTTGGAGACCGCCGTTTTCCCGGTTAAACTAAATCCGCATATCCGGGGTAGGGGCTTTCGCCCCTTCCCCTGTATGGCTTTCCTTACACGGTGAAGTGCGCGATCTTGGACGCAAACGTGGCCACAGAGTCCAGAGCGATGGTCAGGTTCAGGCCGATCTCGAAATCTCCGGTGCGGGTGGGATCCATCTCAATAGAGATGGGCGTGCCGCTGGTGTAGCCGATGGTCAGCGGCTTTCTGCCGTTGCCAGCCAGCATCCAGATGTCGTTCTCGCTGAGCATGGTCTCCACGGTGGTGTTCTGGGTGCCGGGGATGATAACGTCCCGCATGGGCATCAGGCGCACCGCCATGAACTGGCCCAGGTAGCCGGCCTTGGTGTAGTCGGCACCCAGCAGCGTGGCGATAGCGGCATCCATGTTCACGTTGGTGGAGCCGGTCACGGTGTTGGGCAGGACCTTGCTCAGGGCCACGGTGCCGCCGGTGGCAAATACGTCGGAGATGGTGGTGTTGTTCAGCGCGGCGATCTTGTTGGCGCCCTTCACCCAGTTCTGGTTGTTGAAGGTGAAGTTCAGGTTGGTGGGAATCAGGCTGGTGTCCTCCGTAGCGGTGGTCATGGCCTCGTTCCACATACCCATCGTCTTGGCGTACATACCCGCCACCATGTTTGCGAAGAAAACGCCGAAGTCCATGTTCGTGCCCACCAGCTGCATCCACTTGGCGGTGATCCAGCAGCTCTTGGGGGTGGGGTTCAGCGTGTAATCGCGGGAATAGAAGCGGTTACGCGGCACGCTGCGGCTGGCACCCCAGCTGGAGTCCTGGAAAACGGGGATGTCGTTGCTGCCGATGCTCACGGCGTAGGTCTGTCCCAGCTCGATCTCCACGGTCTCGGCGAAGTCGCTCAGCGCCTCGGAGTACACGGCGGGCAGAATGGGGATGATGACCTCCTGCCAGATGCCCTGCAGCACGGCGTAGAACCGGGCGTTGCCGTAATACTCACCGCCATTACGCTTGAACTCCTCCCAGCTCTCGGGGGCCTTCTTGCCGGTGCTGGCGCAGGCCAGCTTGGCGGCGTACAGCAGGCTCTCCCGCTGGAACTGCTCGTTCAGCTGCTTGTAGCCCCGGTCGTTCATGGTGCGCTGCACGGTGGTGTTCTGTCCTTTGGCGCTCAAAAGGGCCATCTTGCCCTTCAGGGCGTGTTCATAAAACAGCACGCGGCCCTTGGCCACGATGTCCTCGCGCTGGTCGTTTCCGTTGATGGCGAAAACCTCGTTGGAAACGCTGTTCAGGTTCAGCTTTGCCATTTCTTACTCACTCTCCTCTCTTGTCACGCGGTCACGGTGCTGACCTTGCAGGCCCACACGTCGTAGTACACGAAACTCTGCCCGGCGCCCTCGGTGAATTTGCCGGTGCCCTTCAGCTTGAAGTAGATGGCGCCGGTAGCAGTGGGGGCGGCAGCGGCGGGCACCAGCAGACCGTTGGCGATGGTGAAGATGGTGTTCTCGCCGATAGCGGTGCTCAGGTTGCCCTCACCGAAGCGGTAGGCGTGCTTGCCGTCAAACACGATCTCGGTGAAGGTGCCGTCACGGCCCGCAGGAACGCCCAGCCCCAGCGTGGCGGTGCCCACGGCGTAGTTGTTGCCGTTGCGTCCGCCCAGCATGGGCCACTCGTAGGTGTTGCAGGCGTACACGCCGGTGTCGGCGTTGGCGGCAGCACCCGCAGCGTTCATGTAAAAGGCGTTCTCGTTCTTAACGCCCTTGAAGCCCGCACAGGGCAGCTGCTCGCCGCGCACCACCAGCAGACCCGCGGAGCAGTCCGCATCCGCATCGGACACCTGATAGCGTCCCGTGATGTTGCACAGTTCGTTGAACTCGTCGTTGGTGATCCGCGGCTCAAACGCGGTTTTCTCAATGTATGCCATGTTTGTTCACTCTCCTTTTCGTTTTACTTGCCGGTGTCGATGCCCCACTTGTCCAGCAGAGCGTCCACACCCTCGCTTCCCTCGCCGCTGTTGCCGGCGATGTGCTGCCAGGCATAGGTGGTCTTGCGCTTCTGTGCGCTGCGTTTGTCGCTCTCCATCACGGCCTCGCCGCACACGGCCAGCACCGCCTCGCGCACCAGCTTCTCTCCCAGCCACGCACCGTCCTTGTCGCAGCTGTTGGCGTACAGTCCGGCCTCGATGTTCTCGTTCACCGCCTTGATGGCGTCCTCCGCCACCTTTTCCTCGCGGTTGGCGTTGAAGGCGTCCAGCGTTGCCTTGGCGGATGCCTTGCAGGCACTCAGCCGGCGCTTGCTCTCCGCCTCCTGCATGGCGCTGATCTGCTCATTGGCGGCTTCCAGCTTGGCGTTCAGGCTCTTCACATCGCCGTCGGTCTCCTTCACGGAGGCCACGGCGTAGTCCACCACGTCCGCCACATCGGCGTTCAGCTCCACCTCTCCCACGCTCAGCACGATGTGCGCTGCGCAGGGCATGATCTTGCTGGCGATCACCTCTCCGTTGTCGTCAGCGTTAAAGGTGTAGCCGAAAAGATTGCCGGAAGCGTCCAGCAGCGCCACGTTCAGCCCGTCCTCGCTCATGGAGAGCACCTTGTGGTTGGGGAACTTGGTCTGCATCTGCTCCATCGCTCTCTTGTTCATGTTGCTTTTCACTCCTTTTTTTGTGTTTTTGTCGGGTTCCTTGCCGTCGCTGCCCTCTGCGGCTGTGTGCAGCGACGCGGCCCGCAGCTTCAATTCCTTAAATTCCTCCTGCATGGCCGCCAGCTTTGCGATGCTCGCCCCCGGTATCGCCGGGTTTACCCTGTCGCCCAGAATGGTCACGCCTATGCCCGACCATTTGGTAAACACGTCCACATCGCCCTCTTTGTGGCTCTCCGACACCATTGTCTCGGCGGAAACGTCCATCGTGCCCTGTTCCACGATCTTCCGCGTCAGCTCCGGGGCGTAAAAAGCAAATAGCCGTCCCTTCGCTCTGAGCCATGTATGACCGCCCCTCTCCACAAGGGTAAAGTCCTTTTCGTCATCGGACAGCGTTCCCACGATGCGCTCGGCCGTCCCCTCCATGAAGGATTGGTACTCCTCCCCGGTCTTGGGATCCCGGCGCTTGCTCATGTTGTGTCCGTCCCCCACCTGCTGCCCCACATAAGCGATCAGGATGGGCTGCCCGATGAAGGTCTTGTAGTATTCCGCGAGGTTTCGATAGTCCCACTTGTTGCGGTTTTCACCCTCGCGCAGGACCCACAGCTCCACGCCGAACTCATATTCGTTGAGCTTCTGCATCACCTTCAGCGTGCCGCTGGCGCTCACCTTCTTGGGCAGCGCCTTGGTTTTCAGCGTGCTCATTCGTTCTCACCGCCTTCAAACAGTTTTCTGCACCAGCTGTCAAAGGTGGCGCGGCTCATACCCCCCTGGTCCCACATAGTCCAGGCATCCAGCAGCTTGCGCCTGTCGTCGGTGTTGGCGATCTGCAGCTCCTCTGCCTTCAGGGAAAGCGCGTTAAACTCCCCATCCGCCGTGGCGCGGATAAATCCGCCCAGCGCCTCGTTTACACCGTCCACAATGGCCACGCACACCTCGAATACCCGATCCAGGTCGTTGTCAAAGTCCTCGTCCAGCTCCGGCGTACCGGGGTACATCAGCCGCAAATGGTAGTCGTGGGGTATCTCCGCGAACTCGTCTATCCGCTCCGGCTGCTTGTGCTCCAGCTTGTGTATCGCATCCGACAGAAACGGCATACCCATGTCGCACAGCACCCGGTCCTTGATGTCCGCAAACCACTTTTCCGCATTGCCGTATGCTTCCATCACCCGGCGCATCGGCTCCCGCATAGGTGCGAACCGCGGGTTATCCCAGCTGGCGTATTCCTGTGCTCTCATGTTCTCACTCCCTCTCTCCGCAAAATAAAAATGGGGCCGCAGCCGGTGTTCTCCACCGGCGCAGCCCCATTCGGCTTTCCCCGCAGCCCCTTTGCCGCGGTTATCCACTTTTCACGGCCATTGCGCCTACCTCAATACCCCGCGCATCCGCGCAAGCCTTCGGTCACAGCAGCCGCATTCTCCGTTTTCGTTCCCCACTGTCGCAGGGGCTCTCGCCGCCCTATCGGTCTGTCGGCATCGGCAGTGCCGTGCCTTTCTTTTTCTTCACCGTGTGTACGGTGTGTGCCTTTATGGCCAGTCCCTCCGCCGTCCGGCGTATCTCCACGTCGTTCCCCCGGGCCAGCTCCCGGTTGATCTCGTGCAGGTCGTCCGCCGTCAATATTGCCGTCATGCCCATTTCTTCTCAGCCTCCCGCGTCCTCTGACGCTTCCTGTCCCTCGGTCCCCGGCGCCCCTTCCGATGCCGGTCTCCCTCCGGGGTTCATGTCGTGGGCCGCCTGCGGCGGCAGTCCGCTTTCGCTCTGTTTGGCGTTGTAGCTGGTCACAAGGGGCAGCCGCAGGTCCATAATGCCGCTTTCCTTCACCGCACGGCTGATGGCCATGTCGTCCATCACGCTCATGTCCAGCATCGCCATGTAGAGCATGGTCTGAGGCAGTATGCCCAGCGTCATACCCTGTCTGGCGTTTTCAAAGGTTTTTTCGTCCTCCGCAATATTGCCAAACATGGCGAATCTCCATGAATATTTCAGGTTCAGCCCGTCCATGATGCCCTGCATCATGCGCTCATAGCACCGGTATATCTGCTCGGCAAACTTGCTCTCTATCTGCAAACTGATATTCGCCACGCCCGCCCGCGGCTCGTCGCTGGTGGGTATCAGTGCGCTCAGTCCCGCCTTCGCCATGGTGTAGCCGTACCCTGCGGAGCTTATCTTCGTGGCGCTGGGCGCCTCGGCCAGCTGGTGCAGTTCCATATTCTTCAGCGGCGCGGCGTACCAGCCTATGCCGCTGGTGTTGTTCTCCGCCAGTTCGTTGTAAAACCGCGTGCGGAAAAGCTCCCACCCTGCGTTGCTCAGCTTGTAGCTGTCCGACTGCTGCCTCGTGCTGTTGTCGTCGTATTCGATCTCGCCCGTCAGCAGAGAGATCAGCGGGTTCTGTACCAGTTCCAGCTGTATCTGCTCATACTGCGCGATCTGGATAAACGACAGGAAAAGTCCCGTCAGAGGCGATACAACCGCCGTCTGCGCGTCGTCTATCTCGAAAGGATATACGGCATCCACCGGAAGCGTCACCCAGTAGCACCACTTCCCGTTCTGGTAGTATACGTCCGGGTCTCCCGGCAGCACGCCGCCTCCCTGCTCCGCTGCCGTTTTCAGCTCGGTAAAGCGGTTCATATTGATGGTGTTCTTCGCCGCGTATACATACCGGGTGCCCGCGCCCTTGGGCGGTCTCGCCGCCACCTGGGTGAATATGCCCCAGTAGGGCTTAAACAGGTCTCCGAACTGCGCCGGCTCACATCCCGGCTTCATAAAGTACATCATGTTAAAGGCCACGGTGTACTTCGACACGCTGTTGAACCCCACGATCTTTATCCAGTCGCTGGGCAGTTGCTGCATAAAGGCGTAGTTCACCTTGTTGTGGGGCTTGTCCACGCTCACGCGGGGGTAGTAGAATACCTTGCCCTCCTGCACCGCCTGCCCAGCCAGCTTGTGGGCCGTGGTCTTTACGTCCAGCTTGCGCCGCAGCTTCTCCAGCAGCTTCCACTCCCGCCAGAACTCGTCGTTCTTCGCCGTGTCCTTATCGGTGAACTCCGGGGCGATGTAGCTGTGATACGTCAGCAGATCCTGGTACATCTTCCGGGTGTGGAAAAGCGGATAGGCCGTAAATTCCAGCCCGTGCTCCACCTGCCGCAGCCCCTGCTCGTTGCCCAGCGGGGCGGTCAGCATCTCTGCCACCGTATTCTTGGTATAGTCCTCCGGCAGCGAGGAAATGGCCTGCACCCTTCGGTTCTGTATGTAGGGGTTCACCCGTGCCGACTGGCTCATGCTCACCCGGCTGAAGGCGCTGGCCAGCGCCCCTGCCGGCATATTGCCGTACTGCTCCGCCAGCGCGTTGAACCGCTGAAATATCTCCGGGTAGGTGCCGCAGGCTACGCTCTGCAATTCACTTGTCAGGTTCCTCCGCTTCTCCTGCTCCATGCGCCGCCTCCTCGTCTATGCGGGAGCGCTCTTTTTCCAGCTCCCTCTCCCACGCATCCAGCAGCTCGTTCAGCCGCTTCTGCGTGTCAGCCCTGTTCTTTTTCACTCCGTCCGCCAGCGCCGCTGCGATGCAGTCCGCCAGCCACAGCCGGTCTCGCTCCGTCAGGCGTTTCAAGTCCGCGCCTTTGATCTCCACCGTCTGCATTTTTTTCGGCGCCGTAGTGCGGTACAGCAGCATATACCCCGCCGTTATCCGCACAAAGCGCTCCTTTTCCGCCAGCGCCACCGTTTCGCCTGTCACCCGCGCCGCGTACAGTCTGTACTTCCTTGCCGCCATTTCAGCATATCCTCCCGCCGCGCCGCGCCGTCACCGTGCGGCCTCCCGCGCCGGCTACCGCCGCTCTGTGCGGTGCCGCGGCGCGGTTTTTGTATTTTGCCAGTTCCGCGTCCCAGTCGCTCTTATGCCGCACCGCCTGCGCCAGCTCCTCGCGCTCCAGTATCTGCGCCACCCGCAGCGCATATTTCAGTGCCGACCAAATATCGCGCTGTATGTGCTTGCTTATCCGTTCTTCCTTTTGGGTCGTGCCGCTGGCCACCTTTTTCAGGTTCTGTATCTGCCCCACCAGCTCCCGGGTCTTTATGTAGGGGTCGGCCAGCATGGCGTCCATGCTGTCATCCTTGATCCGGTGGTACTTCTTGTAGTTCTCCACGCCCTCGTTCACATTAGAGCACAGCAGTTCCACATTCCGGTTCTCAAATTGCAGCTCCGCGTACCGCACCATCTCCGCGTCAGGATCCGTCACGCCCGCGCCGCCCGCCTTGATGGGGTACAGGCACGGCACGGCGTTCTCCTGCTCCAGCTCCGTAAAGCTGGCGTGGTTCCGCACGCACAGCGGCGCAAGGCCGTCACCAAGGTCCATCATCAGGTTCTCCACCACGCTGGTGCCGTACTGCCATGCGTCTATTGCCAGGTATGTCGCGGCCCCTCCGTCGCAGCAGAAGCGGCTCCACACGTCCTTGATCCGCTGCGCCTGCATCATGCTCTTTACCGGTGGGTTCCAAACGTCCACATACACCACCTGCTTCAGGTAGCGGTCCCGCTTCAGCCAGTCCGTTTGACGTGTGCATTTCAGCACCACGCAGGCGCATTTTGCGTTCTTCTTGTCATCGGCGTAGGATACGTCGTACCCCACGATGTAGATCACGTCCTCCGGCTTCAGTTTGTTGCCTATGTCGTAGGCGCAGTGCCGGTTCTCCGCGATCATCAGTTTGCGGCACTCCGTCAGCACCTCGTCCCGCACGATAGGATTGCTGTCCGCCCCGGTGTAGCGACTCTCGAACTCGCGCATCCACTTTTCCGCCGTGCATTTTCGCTTTCGCTTCATTGCCCAAGCGAATGGCCGCATCTGCTGCAGTATCACGCACTCCCACGATATGTCATAGGCATAGGCGCTCTCGCCCGCCAGCATGGCCTTCATATTCTCGCACCGCGTATCGTAAGCATGGTTCTGCTTCCGCCCCGCGCTGGTAATGGCGTGGTCTTTGTAGGGGATATAGTTGGGGTCCGGCTTTCCGTTCACATTATGTGTCAGGCGCACCGCAGGCAGCACCACCGTTGTATATTCATTGAAATCGAACGCCGGATTCTCCTCCTGGGCGTACTCCTCCGCCGTCACGTCATGCAGGTTGTCTCCTCGCATAGCGGATATGTAAAAAGCACTGCCGCAGTCGGTCTCTATCTTGAAGTCGTCCTTACTCTCCGCCGTCACCCGCCACTGCTTCGCCAGTGCCGGGTAATCGTGCTCAATCTGCTTGAACGTCTTGCTTCCTATAATGGCCAGTTGCTTGTAGCTTGGCCCATAGTATGCACTTTGCGTCCCCGGCCATACCAGCCCGTTTACCAGTGCATATTTGAATTTTGTGTTAGTCTTTGTCATGCCGCGGGTTCCCGTAAACGATGCTGAGGCTTTCCGGGCGTATACCCGCATCATCACCCGCTGCAGCAGTTCTTCATTTCCAAAGTCCGCCTCTGTGCTCCTGAATATATCGCACGCCTTATCCGGGTACCATCTGAATACCCACATAATAAAGGCCCAGAAAGCATCCTCATAGTTTTCGTAGCTGCGCTCCTGCGTGGGCTTTTTTGTCACCCAGCCAAGACCGGCCACATACGCTTTACCCGTTCGCCTCGCCATCGGTGTTCACATCCTCTGCGTCCGCTTTCGGCTTACCCGGCTTTTTCTTCTTTTTCACCTGGCGCATCCGCACCAGCCCCAGCTTTTCGTAGGCTTCCTTCTCCGCCTCGTTTGGGTTCTCTGCAAACTCGCCCAAATTGTCCTCCAACCGCATTTCGTCCGGCAGCTCTGCCAGCTCCGGTAGTCCGTCGTTCTGCCGCATCCGGTTTTCGTTTATCAGTATCATCTGGTCGGCAGCATCCCGCGTGTATGTGTACTTGCAGGGCCTGCCGAAGAATATGCGGAACGCTTCGTCCGGTTCGCACGGCTTTCCGTTTTTCAGCAGTCCTGCCCGCTCCAGCGCCACCACCATGTTGTCCAGCCGCAGGTCCTCCACCGGTTTTGTGTCCTTCTTCCGCAGGTTTTCCGACGCCAGGTTCTCCTGTATCATGCTGGATAGCTTCTTGGCCTTGTCTATGGCGCCCATCTCCGCGCAGTCATTCATCTGCTTTGTCCACTTCGCCACGTTGCGGAGTATCAGCTGCTGCTTGGCGCTCACGGCCTGCTCCCCGCCGAAGTCGGCGCACAGGGCGTTGTAGATGCGGTCAAACTCGTTGTAGTCCTCGCTGGTGTAAGGTGCTTTCCCGGTGCCCTCGCCCCAGTCGCTTGCCTGCCGCTTCGTCCCCTGTTTTCCGTCCCGTGCGCTTTTCTCCGCGCTGACGGCGCGGGTGAAATTCCCGTTTTCCAGTCCCTCGCCGAAAATCTTGGTAATGTCTGTCAGTCCGTCCAAAAAGCCGTACTCGCCGCCGCCCAGCGTCCTGTCCAGCTTTTTCTTTTTCAGGTTATTGCAGTAGGCCGTCCACTTGTTTTTGCTCCCGCTTGCCGGCAGGGCTTTCATGTCAAAGGGCTTATCGAAGCGGATGCAGGCATAAAAATAAGCCAAACTCTCCCCCACCGCATCATTAAGCTGGTCGTAATACGCCTGCTGCTTTTCCGCGTCCATAGGTAAAAGTTCGGCCATCCTGCGCTCCTTTCGGACAGAAAAATGGTACAAAAGAGAATTATCCACTCTCTCGTGTACCATTTTCGCAGGTTTTCCGTCATGTGAGGGACTTTTAAGTCCCTTTCCAAATTTTTTATTCGCGGCCTAAAAGATAGTCCACCGTCACCTCGAAGTAGTCCGCCAGCACCTCCAGCGATGAGGCTTTCGGCTCCATTTCCCCCTCCTCATACCGTCGTATCATGTGCTGGCTCAGTCCGCACAGTTCTGCCAGCACCCGACGCTTGATCTGCCGTCTTTCCCGCAGTGCCCGCAGTCTTTTAGGGAATAATTCGTTTGCCGCCATCTCACTGCTCCTTCGCATCCGGCAGTTTTACCGCTTCCAGCAGCATCTGCGCCTCCGTATTCGATATAGGAAAGCCCACGCGCTTGCGCCGCTGTATGCTCTTGATCCTGTCCGCCAGCGCCCTTTCCTTTGTCTTGAAGAACGGGCATTTCCCATTCGCGCTGCACACCAGCTCCCGCAGTCCCGCGCACTCGTTTTTCATGGATATGTACAGGTCGCACCCGCCCTTTGGGCGGTATGGTCCCTGCGGCGGCGATGCCTTTCTCCCTATGTTCACTCTTCCCGCCACCCCTCTCTCCACAGGTACGCGCTGCCCGCAACCAGAAACGCCATATCCGCTGCCACCACCACCATGCACAATACGCCCACAAGCGTTTTATATACACCCGCCGCCATCAGCAGCGCCAGCACTGCCGCCATCAGCAGCGCCAGCAGTATGTACACCACCGCCCAGCGCCGGCATTTATTTTTATCCTTCATGCGCTCACCCTCTTTCTTTTCGCAGTACCCGCAGTGTTCCGCGCATCAGCACCGCATCCTCCACGCCCGGTATCCCATCCACCATCTTATACAGCGGCGGTTCCTCCTCTCGTGGCACTTCTTTCCACTCCACCAGCCCTGCCTTTTCCGCCTCGCAAGCTATGATTGCAAGGTTGTCCCATTTGAAGCGCTCATCCTCTTGCCCGCTTCCGAATTTCCAATATCGGCACGTCAGTTCCTCCATCGTGTAGCTTTCCGCCGCGGCCACGGGTTGGGGGCACACCTCGTCCGTGACCACGCCGCCCAGCAGATGTATCAGCTTCCGCCTTAGCCTTTCAGTCCAGTTCAATGCTGCCCTCCTTCCATCCCTCCGGCACGATAAATGCCCCTGTTTCCTTGCACACCGCCGACCCGTCGTCCGCTATATTCTCCGGTTTCAGTCTCATCATCTCCGCCTTGTCCTCTGGGGCGATCACACCCACGTCCGCCTTGGGCGTCAACAGCTGAACGTCCAGGTCTCGGCCCGTCACCAGCACCTGCGCCATACCCTTCTGCGCGTACCCTATGGCCGGCGACAGGTCCACCATCCGGTTCTCCTCATAGGCTTGCAGCCTTACATAGTTGGCCACCGCGCTGGTGTATGCGCCCACGTTCATGCTGCTGTCCGCGGCCACGTCCAGCACTTTTCGGTAGTGATTCGGGTCTCCCTCTTTTTTCAGCATATCTATGGTGTAGCGTATGCACCTCTCCACGCCGTGCCAGTCGCTCATGCCGAACTTTTCCGCCACCTTCTCGTACACGCCGCCCTTCTTCGTCCACTGTATCGGTCTTTCCACGGTGCCCTCCAGCACCAGCCGTACCGCCTCCACCGTGTAGTCGAAGCCTGCCAGATCCTCCCTCACGCCCATCGTCCGCAGCGCCTTTATGGCGTATGCCTCATATTTGCTGATGGTTTTCATGTGTTATCTCTCCTTTTCCGGTTTCTCTTCGTAGTATTCCGCCAGCACCAGTTCTTCGTCCCGTATCTGGAAGTGTATGATGCCGCACTTCCGGCGCGTGGTTAGTTTTGGTCTCCACTCCGCCTGTTCAGCTCCTTTCCGCACATGATCTGCACGTCCCTCGTCCACGCGCACAGGTGCTTATACCGGCACTCCTCCGGGCACCGTGTCGTCCCCGCGCAGCCCATATACTTGTGCATCTTCACCCGCATGGCCGTCACCACGCCGTTCCACCTCTCCAGCTCCGTGTCTCCCCATTTTGCGGGGTCAAACGTGAGCATAGCTTCCGCCTCCCGCCGCGTGCCACATGGGCGGCTTGTACGACGTGCCGCACTTGCTGCACGTTATCCATCTCTCCCCCGGCTTCTGCGCGTCCGGGCAGCGTACCGGGCTTTTGCTTTCCGGCGTACCGCACAGCGGGCAGCGTACCTCATATCCCTCTGCGTATTTCAGCGTGATCTCCGCCATTGCTCCGTACCTCCTCAATAATCCGTGACCACGACCGGCAGCCGCCTGAATGGGTCAAACACCACCTTGTCAACCTCGAATGGCTTTACATCGTCATACAACTGGCCGAACCTCTTAATAGCCTGTTTCTTTGTCCAGCAGAAGCAGTATGCTACATCGTCTGTAAATTCGTGGTCCTCCATTTGTGCAGCGCGGGTGAATATCCAGCAGAACATTACTCCGCACCTCCCTCCTTTCTCTCGCCATAGGAGCAGAAATCATCGTCCTTCGGCACCGCAAAAAAACTGTCAGGGTTCAAACACTTTTTGCTCCCTCTGTTATACTTGCAGTCCTTGCAGCGCACCACCTCTACCACATCGGCTGCAGGGATAGCATTTATGAGTTCCTTGATGTTCTTCATGCCAAACCCATAATCAACTCCACCGAAGTCATCTGTTTCGCACACATCCGCATCGGCATTGTCGAACTGTTCAAACACTGCCGATCTTTTAATATATTCTGCCATCACAGTTCCTCCTTATCTCTCGTTCCATAATGCCCAGCGGCGTGTGCTCCCGCATCCATGTGTACACCCACTCCCGGCTCTCCGCTGTGCCCATCGGCTTCTTCTTCGGCGGCAATTCGCCGTTCTTCGCGGCGGTGGCCGTGGGGTTGTACTTGTGCTCACCCATTACCCCACCACCTTCTGCCAGAACTCGCGGCGGCAGACGGAACATTTTGTATCAACCACTGCGCAGCGCCCATATTCGTCCCTGTGGGCGGCGGAAATTGTGCATGGGCATAATTCCAAACAGTCTCCTCCGTCTAATTTTGCCTCCGGGTATTGCTCCAGAAACACGCTCTGCCGTGTCTTACGAGGATGTGCAGCAGACCATTCCTCGACTATTTCAACCTGTTTTGCTGCTTCACATTTGAGGTATGTTCCAGTTCCAAGTTTGCACGAACCATCCCAGGCAGGGCAACCGTAACAATACTTATCAAACGATTTGCACATCCTGCTGCGTTCCTTAATAAACTCCACGGCATCCATTTACTTTTTCTCCTTCACCGCATTTCTATTGCACTGGTCTCTCCAACACTCATCATGCACCATAAGTTTTCCCAAACAACGGCCATCAAAGTAACGGTAAGGAAGGTCAATAATACCATTTGGGAGTTCGATTTCCTTTCCGCAAATATCACAAACGTATTTGGTCATCACATTTCCCTCCATTTGCACCCGTCGCACGCACCCTCGTGTGCGTGTTTATACTTCCCGCAGTATTGGCATAGCTCGTTCTTTATGGTGTGCAACTCTTCTTTAAGCCGCAAAACCTTGTCTGTTTTCGACACAGCCATGTCAAGCAATTCCTTGATGTCTCCCGGTGTCAGCCCCGTGTCCTCGTAGGCGGCGAGGCGGCTCCACACCGCTTCTTCCCACTTGCAATTCATGGCGCAGTTTCCGCCAACTCCGAGGCATTCGGGGCCGAGAAAATGTGTGCAACATACGCCGTTTTCATGCGATGTTTGCTTGCTATGTGCCGTCAGTCGTTCCACCACGCCTTTTCCTCCTTCACCGCCACAGCCTTTGCCAGCTGTGCCATGCCCTGCTTCATGTCCTCTATCTGCTTATCCCGCCGTGCAATGGCGTCCTTCAGGCTGTCGTTGGCTTTCATCAGCGCCTCGATGTGCCGCTGCTGGTTCTCGATCAGGTCAGCGGCGGCGGTATTTTTCTTTGTGCAACAGTCTCCAAGTTCGTCGCTCGTTTTGTAAAACGCGCAGGTTGTTCTGCACTCATATTCGCAATCAAGACTTGCACAGCACCGCAGCGCGGTCACGATCTCATCTCTTGTCATGTCATTCCTCCCCAAGCCATTTTTTCGTCACGGCGATGGGAAACGGCTCGATCTCGCTTGCCCACCGCGCCATGCCTTTCCCGTGTATGCGTTCCCAGATCAGCGGGAACCCCGCGATGCCGTCGAACAAACTCCCCAGCGTCGCCCCCTCCGGCAGATACCGCGCCATGCGCCGCAGCATCCAGTCCCAGAAGGGCAGGGCGATGGAGTTGCCCAGCGCCTTGTACTTTGGGCTGTCCGCATCCTTGTGTTTCTTGCCCTTCTCATCCGTCCAGTCGCCAATGTCCACCCATCCGTCCGGGTATCCCTGCAAGCGGGTACATTCCAACGGCGTCAATCGGCGCACCACCATGTTCTGCACCGGGTATGTCTCCGCATCCTCCCGGTACGCACAGTTCGCCTTTGCCCGAAGCGTGTGCGCCACGTCCTCGCACATCACTGCTTGAGCATCGTGCATGGTGTTCAACGTTTGGCTGACTTCCACCGCCATAATGCCGGCTTCGTTGGCTTGGCCGTTGCCGATGCCGTATGTAAGCGGCACTTGATTGCCGCCTGTCCCCATTCGATTCTGCAATGCCGGTACCTGCTCCCCGCACTCGCGGATGACGTCACAGGCGTGTGTCATGTCCAGTGCCACGCACGGCACATGGGCGTTCGCGTTCAGTGTGTGGCACGGTTTGCCAAACTCAGGCTGACTTCCGTTCTCCTTGCTGGTGATCTGCGTGGTGTCAAATGCCATCACCGCTGGGGTTTGGTTCGTCCCGCTGGGTGCCGCCGCCAGCGTGGGCGACACTTCCTCACCGTACCCGATGCCGCCCGCCTGTGCGCCCTGTCCGGCCTTAAACCCGGCGCACAGTACGCTATCCCGCGCCATGCCTCCGTTTTCGTTGGCAGATAGTTCCATAACTCCATTTCGCCCGGTGGACATCCCGCAGTTGACACCAAGGGTGGATGCGACATCGCCGGTCAGTTCGCCGTTGTAGCCGTCAACCCCTGCGAGATATGCTACCCCGTGGCGGTCGCCGGCGGTCAGCGTGGGGAACGGGTCGCCCTCTTTTCCGATGCCAAGACCGTTTCCGCCGCCATCGTGGTTGCGGCTCTCTCCGCCGCCCTGCCATCTGGTGGCTTTGTCGTTGATAGGGATAGCCACCACGGGCTGGTTGTTCCCACTCATGCCCGCCGCTGCGGTCAGTGTGGGCGCGCGGTCGTCTATCCGCAGTTCCGCGCCGCCCTGCTGTGTGGCCATGCAGAATATCGCAGGATTATTTACCCCTCCGCCAACACCGCCTTGCAGTGTGGGAGATTTTCCGTTTGTGTCAAAAATGCGCTTGCTTTGGCAATCCCAAGCCGTCATGCAGTCCCCGCCTGCCGGATTAAAACCTCTTTCAGCAGCTTCGGCAGGTCCTTCCCCCGACGCTCCGCTCTCCGCAATATCCCCTGACAAGCTTTCGCCGTCAAATTGTATTTCGGATGCGGTGTCTCCTCCAAAATCTGCGACAACCGAGATACGACGACGGCGTTGGGGCACTCCCCAGTATTGCGCGTCGTGAGTTCGCCACACCACGCTCCATCGTCCTCCCATTTCATCGTGGTACCCTCCCCAGGTAGGCCAGCCCTTTTCAGGCACTTCAATACCGGGGGCTTCCGGTTCGACGATTTTGATGATCTCTTCGAGCACGGCTGCGAAGTCTTTTCCTTTGTTGCTGCTAAAGGCGCCGACCACGTTTTCCCACACGAGATACCGAGGTCTAACCATGTCACCTGTCCGTCCATTCCTTTTGTCCGCCTCCCTCATTTCTTTTACGATGCGTACCTGCTCCATAAACAGGCCGCTTCGCGCTCCCGCCAAACCGGCGCGTTTCCCGGCGATGGATAGATTCTGTCTAACAAGGTGAACCACCTGTAATACACCAAACGGGTTCAATCTCTGCCCCATTTATTTTCGTAATATCGCCTAAATGTTTCACCTAAATCACCTCCTAATCTCCAAACACAACGCCGCACTCGTCCTTCAGCACGTCCTTGATGTGCTTCCGCTCGATGCGGCCCTCGTTTATTTCCTCCGCCAGTTTTTCCAGGCACTCATACAGGTACGCGATGCTCTGCGTATCCCGGCTGTCCGCTGTCTCCTCCTGGACGTGCCAGCCGCATTTGTCCATCAGCACCATCGCCACCATGTCCATGTTCTCCCGTGTGCCTTGCAGCTTGCCACGCATAAAGATGCGGTCGTCCCTGCTCAAATGCTGTTTACCCATTCCCGTCGTCCTCCGAAATGTGCACCACCTCATAGCACCCGAACCGTCCGCCGTTTCGGTACGCCTTGCATATCGCGCTTCGTGTGCTGGCGTAGGACCGCCCGGAACGCCGCGCCAGCTCCGCCGTACTCGTGCCCCACCAGCGGGGCAGGCGATATTTGTCCCGCGACACGATCATATACACCGTCGTCATGGCCTTATACCTCCCCGCACCGGCGCAGGCGCAGGCTGTCCGCCAGTTCTCGAGCTGACTGCTTCCGCTTGCGCTTCCGATCCCGCGCCTGCTCCCAGCAGTCGCAGCACTCGGGGTACGGGCAGTTCATGCACTGGTCTATGCGCTCCTGCGGCTCATGCTGGCTGTCCTCCACCGCGCCGCTCAAAAATCGTCCTGTTTCTCCGCAATGTTCCTGCCGCCGGCTCTCCGCCGCGGCATCCACCGTCAGCCACGGTGCCTTGGCGCTGCCCAGGCTCCGCATAAATGCGCCGACGCTCATCGTTCCCTGCATTGCGTACATGATGTTCTAAACCTCCCTCACCGTGATGCCGTGGAAATACAGCATCATCTTCCTTTTCATCACAAATAGTCTGTATGCGGCGCTGCTGGTGTCGCGGAAGCCCTTGCTGTCCTCCACCACCGTCTCGCCGCCCTGCTCGTATACGAAGTCGGCCACGTACTCTATGCCTTTCTCCTTCGTGCCGTCCTTGTGTACCTGCTTCGGTATCAATTCGTACTTTACCTGCGTCCGCAGGCCGGATATTTCACCGGCTCTCTGCATCAGCCAAAGGTCCATGTACCGCCGCGCCTCCCGCTTACTGTCGAAGTGCATCAACGTGCCGTCCGGCATGGTCAAGTCCACTTTCTCGGCGTGGAGTTTGTTGCCCTTTTTCGGCTTTTGGGTCTCCTGTGCTGCTTTCTGTGCCGCCTGCTGCGCCTGTACTTTTTGCAATATCTGCGCCTGAGCCCTCTGGCTGAAGCGGCCTATATCCTCCATCGTCAGTCCCATGCGGTTCAGTCCCCCTCCACCGTGCCCATTTCCAGCCGCCGCCTCCGTGGCCGCTGGTGGAACTTGTCGGCCGGCTCATCGTTGTCTGGCCGATAGCTCAGTTCCGTAAAGGTCATCTTCGACCCGTCGAAATAAAAATTCACGTCCCCTGTGCGGCCCCTTCGGTTCTTTGCCACCGTGCATCCCACCTGTGTCTCGTCCCCCGGGTCCGTTTTCCATAGGAATATGACCTTCACCGCGTTCTGTTCCAGCTCGCCGCTGTCGCGCAGGGAGTTCAGCTTCGGCTTGTCCGTTTCGTTCACCGTGCGGCTCAGCTGCGCCGCCGCCACAATGGGTATCTCCAACTCCGACGCCAGCAGCTTCAGCTCACGGCTTATGCCGCCCAGCTCAAGGTTCCGGTTCTCGGCTTTCTTGTCCTTTTCGCCGATCATCAGTCCCAGATAGTCCACCACGATCATTTTCAGGTCGTCTATGCCCAGTGCCAGCTCCCGTATGCGGCTCACCGTCACGTCCGGGCCGTCATAGAAGTACACCGGCAGCCGGCTCTCCCAGCTTGCCGCCTCAGCCACGCTGGCCCACAGCTCCTCATCCTCCGGCATCCCGTCAATGAGTTGGTCCATCGTCACGCCGTCCGCCCGCTTGGCCAGCAGTCTCTCGCCCACCTCTCCGGCCAGCATCTCCGCCGTGATGTGCAGCACCGTCTTGCCCTTCATGGCGGCGGCTTCCGTCATCTCCATGCACATGGCGCTCTTTCCGCAGCCCGGTCTCGCGCCCACAAGGATCAGCTGCCCCGGCCACAGCCCTTTCAGCGTCGCGTCCAGCAGGGGGAACCCTGTGTCTATCCGCCCCTCCTTTTTGCCGCTGATGCTGCTCATGGCCTCGCTCATGGCGTCCGACATGGTTTTCAGCCGTCCTCCCCGGCGTGAGCGCATCTTCTGGTGGCATATCGCCGCCACCGCCGCCTGCGGGTCCTCGTCCGTGGCCAGCGCCTCCATCACCGCCTTGGTGAAGCGGCGCTTCTCCGCCTTCTTCCGCACGATCCCGGCGTATTCCAGTACGTTGGCGCTGGTTGGGGTGATCTCCATGCACTGCAGCAGGTAGTTGCGCGTTTCGCTGCTGTACAGACCCTCCCTCTCCAATTCGCTGGCCACGGTCAATCCATCTATGGGCTTCGCCGCCACGTGCATCCGCCGTATGGCGGTGAATACCTCCTGGTTGGTGTTGATGTAGAAGTCGTCAGCCTCCACCGCGTTCAGCACGTCCTTTACGCACGCCGCGTCGATCAGCATTGAGCCGATCACCGCCCGTTCTGCGTCCCCGGAGTAGTCTTGCTGCCACAGCGCTACCTCCGCCGCCGGGGCTTTCTCGATCACGCCTATTTCCATGTGTTCTTCACTCCTTCACCGCGCCCTGCTCCTTCACCATGTCGGCAAATATCTCGTTGAAATACCGCTTCATGTCATAGGTGCTCTGCACTTTCTTCCCCCACCACTGGCTGTTCAGCGCGAAGTACAGCACGTTGTCTATCGTGTCCCACGCCACGCCGTTCTGCTCGTGCAGTTCATTCAGCGCCACGGCCTGCTTCTGCATTTCCGCCTCCGTGGGCTGCGCCCTGCCGGGGTTGTCACGGGCCTTCTCCTGCGCCAGGTACTGCGCGATCTGATAGGCTTCGCTGGCGTGGTCAACAGTGGGAACGTCGTTTTCAGGGATGAACTCCTGCGTGTAGTTCCCCTCCAAGGTTTTCTGGAAGTTGTCCGGGCTGGTGATAAGCCAGTCGAAGCTGGCCACAAAGCCGCGCTTGTTTTTGCCTTTCAGGAACGGGCTGTTTTTCACGTTCTCAATGGCTTTCAGCACACCGTCCACGCCGTTTTCCCGGATGCGGGCTTTCAGCGCCCGTCCCCGCTTGGTCTCCGCCGTTACCTTCATCACCTGTGTCAATCCGGTGTCGTTCCATGCCGCCACGATGCGTCGGACATCACTTGTCCGACACACAGGCTCTTTAGAGCCTGTATATATCTCTGGCTCTATCTCTGACTCTGACTCTATCTCTGACTCTCCGTAACCGATTTCGCACGGTGTTGTAACATCGTTACGCTCCTGGGCAGGCAAAGCCTTGCTTTTCCTTGCCCGATAGTCCCGCATCCGCTGGGCCGCAGCGCCCTCGCTGCCCACATTTTTCACCGCGTAGGGCAGGAAAACCTCCGTCAGGTCACTGGATGCCTCTGCCAGCCCGCAGGAGAGCAGATATTGCAGCGTGACCGCTACGTTTGCCGGGTCCTCGTCCAAGTCTAAGGCCAGTTCATCGGCGAATTTTTCCTCCAGCCCCGACCATTTCAAGGTGCCGCCGTGCTTCATGGCCATGAGCTGCATTTTCAGGTAGATGATGACGTAGGTATCTCCACCGGCTATCTTCCGCAGTTTCTTGATCCGCTTTGAGGTAAAAAAGTCGTCGTACAGTTTCAGCCAGAAATACCGCTTTTCTTCCGCCACGTGAATCACTCCTCCCTCAAATGCCCAGGTCGTAGTCCTCGTCCGCGCCGTCCCGGTCCCAGGGCAGCGGCTCGTCCTCCTCCATCTCGTGCAGTGCCGCCGTGCTCTGCTGCGCGGTGTTCTGCGTCCCGCTGGGCCGTCCGGTGGGGGGTTCCCCGGCGCACAGCTTTTCCAGCTGCGGCAGCAGGTCCGCCAGCCGCAGGAATACTTCCACCGGCACCTGCAGCAGCGTTTCCAGTGCTCCCAGCGGCAGCACATGGTCGGCGCGAAGCTCGCTCCAAACCTTTTCCTCGCCGTCCTTGGTGGTGTACGGTCTCTGCCGCCATGTGCCCACCACGCATACCGCATCGCCCTTTTCCAGGCACGCGCTCAGCTTCGTGGCGGCATTGTCACCCACAGCGCACACGTTCATAAACTGCTTGCTGTCGTAACCCACGCCGAACTCCACCTTCGGCAGGTTGTTCTTGGGTATCGCGCCTATCCGGGGATCCCGGCTGACGGAGCCGGTACAGATCATGTACTGGCTTCCGTCAGCCTTGCCTTCTCCGTCCAGACGCTTCCGAACGAATAGAGGCATTACTGCTCAGCCTCCCCAAAGAACCCTGCGGAGTAGTCCTTTGCCTCCGTCTTGCCCTCTGCGGGGCTCTGTGTGCGCTTGCGGGTCGGGGTGGTGTCACTACCCTTCTTCGGCTCTGCGGCGCTCTCGGGGGGCGCTGTGGGGCTGGTGGCGGCTGTTTCCTGCTCTGCGGTGGTGGCATCGTCCTCCACCACGTGTCCGGTGGTGGGGATGACCGGATCGGTCTCCATGCCGTCCCCCGTTGCCACCACGGTATCGTCGCCATCCTCGTTGAAGTAGCTGCGTACCTCGTTGCTCAGGGGGGCGTAGCCGCTGTTCAGCAGCTGGCGCATCATGGTCTTGCGGCACATCTTGTCCTGTCCGCCGTTCACGTCGTACCAGGGCGTACCGTTCAGCAGCTTGGTCTGCTCCTTGGCGTCCAGCTCGCCATTGATAAGCGCGTTATACTTATCCAGTTTGAAGGCCGGAGAGTACCGGTCCGCGTGCTTGAGCAGCTTGTCCATGCTCCAATACTCGTAGCGGAACGTCCCGTCCTTCAGCTCAAAGTAGGCGTAGTAGCCGATGACCTTGTGGCTCTCGCGCTCCTCGTCCGTGTCGTACTTGGCCAGGTTGATGACCGGCTTGCCCGTGCGGCGGGAACGCCCTTCCAGTTCGCCCTCGCGCACCTCCACGCAGTCGATGTCCGCGTAGTAGCCTGTGGACATGGCCAGCTGTATGTAGCCCTTGTACGACATCAGGTAGGTCGCCACACTGTTATAGGGCACGATGTAGTAGCCGTGTCCGTAGATCAGGCCCATGCCCTCGCCACGCAGGCCGGCGGCAATGATGGTGCCGGGGTCGCAGGCTTTCAGTGCCTCGCTGGCGCTCACTGCGCCGATCAGGGTGCTGGTAAACCGCGCCGCCATCTTGTCGTTCTTCAGCGCCCGCGAGATCATCTGCTGGGTGTTGGGTGCCGTGATCGCCATGCTGAATGTGGGCTTCTTGGCCTGCGCCATCTGCGTAAAGCCCGTCTGATTCTGCGTTTTCATGTTCCTTCTCCTCCATTACTCCTGCGGCACCGGCATAAACCGGATGCCGTTTTTCTGCATATAGGCTTTCAGCCCGTCCAGCTGCCGCGCCGTTCCGAATACGCGGAAGTCCACCTTGTACTCCGGCTCCTGTGCGGCAACAGGCATCTCATGTACATCCTCGTCCACCATGTCGTTGACCGGGTGGGACAACAGTTCATACAGCGTTTCGGTCACACTCTTGCCGGTCTTGCTTGCTTTCTGTTCGGCCTGACGCATCACATCATCGGCGACACGCATCGCTTCTTCTACCGCCACCGCGAACTTCGCCGCGGACTCCGCCTCCTTGCGCTTTCGCTCCTCCTCGACGGCCTTCATGCGGCACAGTGTCTCGTTCTTCACCAGCACAGCGCTGATGTTCCGGGTACGTGTATACTCGTCCAGCAGCGCGGTCTCGAACTCGCTGTGCAGCGCACGGATGGCATTCAGGTCGGCGCGGCAGCGGTCTATAGCGGCGTTTATGTCCATCCACGCCGTGCTCTCGGCGTAGGTGGCGTTCAGCCACTTGGGGTTAAAGAGGTCGTCAAAGGTCAGCCACTCCGCCATGTCGTCCACCACCTGAGCGAAGTATTCAGCAAGACGATTTTTCTTCTCCTGCTTTGCCGCCTCCTCCATCGCCTTGATCTGCACGTCCAGCGCGTTGGCCGCTTCCTCGCACAGGGCGGTCAGCTCCTTGCACTTGGTCTCAAAGCTGCTGTACGCCTCCAGTGCAGCCGCCTTTGCCATCTTGCGGCTCTCATCGATGCGGTCGCGGATCTTCCTCACCGCCGCGCGATATTGCTTCGCCTGCGCCGTGCTCTCCGGTGTCACCGCCATAGTCCGCAGGGGCTCCAGGTTCTCCGTCAGCCACGCCTTTGTTTCCTCGAAATTAGCCTCGATCTGAAACTGCCGCAGCGGAGCCAGGTCTGTGGTGATGCGAAATTCCGCCGCGCTCATGCCGTCACCTCCGCGTCGTACTTGGTGATGTGTTTCACCCTGTCCGCCCATGCCGGGTCAATGGCGCTCTCCGGCAGGTCCACCTCTGTGATGATGGCCTTCTTCTCCGTGCCCTCGCCGCCGGGGACAAGCACCTTGTCGCCGGGGTGCAGCGGCAAGTCGGTGAGAAAGGTGTACGCCTGTCCGCCGTAGCCGTTCAGCTTCGGCTTGTGATACATCGCCTTTACGATCATCCCTGCTCACCCTCCTTCTTGGCATCGGCAGCGCCCTCTCCGGGCCGCGCTTTTGCGCTCGCGTCTACGATCTTTCCCAGAACGCCAAGCTTGACCAGCGTGTAGGCCATACGCACGGCGTTGTTGTCGCGGAGGTTCTTTTCCACAGCATTGTCAACGCCGGCCAGGCAATGTGCGAAGTCCGCGGCGGTAATACTTCCTCCCCGCGTCACAGCTTGGAAATCCATCCCCTCCTCCGTCTTGCGCCCGAGGCACATCATGGCAAAGTCCAGGTCGTTCTCCTCGTGCAGCACCTCGCCGGTCTCGGCGTTGGTCATCGTCAGTTTCAGTTTCATCACTTGCCCTCCTTCTTGGCCGTGCGCTTGCCGCCCTTCTTGGGGGCGGCCTTCTTCTTTGCGGAGGCTTCCTTCTCCGCCTGTGCCGCAGCCCATGCCGCGTCATCCTCCGCCATCTTCTGGCGGATGCGGCTGTCCTTCTCGGTAACGAGCTTTACGGCGTTCTCCGTCAGGCGCACCAGCAGCCCCGCCGTGCCGATGGGCACGTTTTCGGCTACGTTGGCGGCGGCCACGCCGTCATACTTGTCCTCCTCGCCCTCCTTGGGCATCACTGCCGCGCATATCACGCCGCAGGCGTTCCGCACGAATACGCGCTCTTCTCCCGTTTCCATGTCCAGCACGGTCACTCGAAATGCCATTTCATTTCTCCTTTCGTTTTTCACTTAAAGTCGTAATATTGCCGCCGGGGGTACCCCGTTGAGCACATTGTTTTGGTAAAAGTCCGTCTCCTTTTCCAGAAGCCACGCCATGTCTGTCTCCTGCTCCGCCCTCTCGAAGTGATAGGTGCGTATGCTCAGATCGCCGTCCATGTTTTCCAGGCTTGCCATCAGGTCTACGAACTCGTACCCGGTCGCCAGCATTTGGTGCAGGAGCTGGCAATAGTAGTGGCTGGGTATCTGCCCGTCCCACTTCGCCCATCCCGCTTTGCCGTTTGGTGAGCTGGTCTTTATCTCCAAAATGCCCTTCCGCCCTCGCTCGTCAGTGACCTCTCCGTCAAGCGTGGCAAATATAAAGGGCCGTTCTTTCTGGTACAGAATGTCGTAGGGGTAGTAGTCCACTGTGCGTCCCGGGTGTATGGCCGTGTACAGCCCACGCAGCGCCGGTTCCATCCGCACGCCGCGGCTCACCGCCGCGCTGCCGCTCAGATCCTTGGCTTTCTCCGCGCCCACCTTCAGCCGCCACAGCTCCAATTTCGACATCCACGGGGACATCCCCACCACCGCTGCGGCTTCGCTGGCGCCTATGCCCTGCATACGTCCTGCCAACCAATCCTCCCTGTTCTCAAAGTGCAGCCGTTCCGTTTTCCTCCACTTCCTTCCTGCAAATAAAAAGAGCGCCGCCAAGCAGTTCGGAAATTCCGAACCACTCGACGACGCTCCGCCCTTCCCTCCAAGCGACTTAGGAGGGGTACACTATTTGGTTTTCAGCTCGTCCCGCTTCACCGCGACGACCTTTATCCGATCCTTGAGAGGGATGATCTCTATCCGCTGCCCCTTCGCCAGCGCCATATTGATGGCGAATACCTGCTCCGCCGTAAGATTTATTCCTGCCATATTCTCTCCATTTCCCTTACCTGAAAAGTTCCAGGGCTTTACAGCTTGTCCATGCGCCCACCAGGGCGGCTCCCGCAAGAAGCAGCAGCCACAGCGAGCCGCCGTTCTCCACCTCTCCGATGATGCCCCACGCCAGAAAGGCGCTCACGCCCAGCAGTACCTTCCACTTCCGGTCACGCCGGCGCTCACTTCTGGTCCTGCTCATCATTGTCCTCCTCTATGTACGGTTCTCCGCACACCGGGCAATACATATCCCGGCGTAACTCTATGCCGTTCTCCCCGTCCAAGTTCTCTTTCCTCTCCCGGATCACCGGCGCGTCAAACCTCACGCCGCATATCCTGCACAGCCAGCTCATAGCGTGATGGCCGACCGCAGGTCGTCTATGGGGATGTGCAGCGCCCGGCAGGCTTTCTGAAGCTCCCGCACCGTGAAGTCCAGCGGGTCTTTCTTCCGCTGCCGCAGCGTCTTGGGGGTCATTCCCAATGCTGCGGCCAACTCCTGCTTCTGCACGCCCTCTGTCTCCATCGCGCCGTACAGCAGCGCCACGATCTTCTGCTCCGTGGGGTTCACACCCAGGGGCTTCACTCTCGGCATTTTCTCCCCTCCCTGTTGCTTAAAAACCTGTCCACAAAGTACGTCTGCCCTCTCCCTGTCACCTTTACGGTCTTGCTGACG
>ENA-UEQW01000178-UEQW01000178.1-human-gut-metagenome-genome-assembly--contig:-NODE-178-length-61910-cov-30.478790_pt1 | contig 61910 bp, 52 predicted proteins | sample MGYA00242947_ERZ507947 | MGnify/ENA primary metagenome ERZ507947 (study PRJEB26167, sample SAMN06115421) | human gut metagenome | host: Homo sapiens | place: China:Guizhou | collected 2015-03-17... | reverse complement strand
TTTGCTGAAATATAAGTTGCATCCAGAACCATCATCTTTCAACTTTTTCTTTTCCTATGGGATGGCTGTGAAAAAAACACAAAAAAATATTGAAAATCGGCCAAACAGACGCACTTCTCCTTCTGATGAGCAAAGCCGCAGGATGACACGGGAAAAACGGCCGCAGGAGAAATGGCCCGGGAAAGGGGGAAACAGAATTCCGCCGGAGAAGGGGAAGAGGTTCTCCCTCTCCGGCAGCGATTTCTCTGCGTTTTCCTCTAAGCGTCGGGCTGCATGTATCGGCGATATTCGCGGGGGGAAACCCCGAAATGCTTCTTGAACTCCGTCGAAAAATTCAGTGCATCATGATAACCGATCTTTTCAATCAGCACCTTGATGGCAAGATCCGGTTCGCGGCGCAGGAGCTCCGCCGCTTTTTTCAAGCGGTATCGAATGAGCAGCTGGTAGGGAGTCGTATGAAAGTAGTGGCGGAACAGGCGGATGAGATGCGCCGGCGTACAGCCGTACATCTGTGCCAGTTCCCGCACGGTGTACTCGCGCTCGAGGTGTTCTTCCAGATGGGATCTCAACTCCAGCAACGCCCGGGGAGCCTCTTCCGGCTGCATGGGTGACGCCAGGTAGGTGAGCAATTCAAATGTGAGCCGGCTGTTCTCCAGGAGAGTCCTCGAAGGATCCTCGCTTTCCAGCTCGTTCAGATGGCCGAAAATACGGTGCACGGGAGAGGGGTTGATCCCGGAAAGCACATTCAACTTTGCCAGCCCGCTCTTTTCAAGCAGCTCCGGCAGAAGCGCGCCGAAAATACTGAATGACTCCTTGATGCAGAAAGAGGACTGGCTCACCATAAATTCCCCCTCCAGCCCCGGCTGCATCAGAAACAGATCCCCCGCATCCAGCCGGTACGCCTCCCCCCGCTGCCGCACCAGCAGATTCCCTTCGCGAACATATTCGACGGAAAGAAACGGCATATTGTATCGACGAAAGCAGGCGTGCGGCAGCAGGTGGACCTCCGTGGTCTGACTGGTGTAAAGCAGACTTTGTCCGGTCGCTTCGTAAAAAAGCGAATGGGTTGTGAAACTCCGGCGCGAACGGTGCAGATAGTACCGCATCTCTCCGCACATCTCAGGGAAAGCACTTGAGATGCTGTCAAATTCTCTGCAGGCTCTCAGCTTTTTCATATTGATGTTCATTCAGCAAATGTTTTTATCTTTTTTGCCATAGTAATATATTGTTTTTCCTGTTGTTTTTCAAGATTGTTTCCGGTATAATTAATGGTAGAAAGGAGCGGACACCATGCGGAAAGAAAGATGGAAAATGTTTACTATTATCGAATTGCTTATTGTTATAACGATCATTGCCATTCTTGCGGCCCTGCTGCTGCCCGCGTTAAGTTCGGCAAGGACGCGGAGCAAGACGATTCAATGTGCCTCCAATCTCCGCCAGGTCGGCACCGGCACCGCCATGTATCTGGATGTCTATGTCTATTTCCCCAACTACAACGCGACCCATCTGGATCCCCCGGATGGTGCAGCCAACGGATTGTGGCAGGATTGCATCTATGAATTGATTTCGGGAGCTCCCCGCAAAGCGTACAGCTCCTATCAGAGCGCCCTGCCGCTCTACCAGGATGCCATTCCCTACCCGCCTTTTGCCTGCCCCGCCTCCGAAGCAAAAAAATTGCGTCAGTATTCGATCCATTACGGCGCCAATGTCAAAATATGCAAGGAGAAGCTGAACCGGGTGAAAACCCCTTCCCGACGCGGCATCATCATGGATATCTACATGGATAACGCCTTCGGTGCAGCGAACTATTACCCGGCGGTCACCTGGCCCAGCGCCGTCAACACCTGGGATGCGTTGATTCTGCCTGGTGCATGGCGCCACTCCTCGCACAGCATCAACGCGCTTTACCTGGATGGACATGTGCAAAACCATTCGCGAAATACGTTTGTCAACAAGACAGGCAACGCCGCGACCAACCCCGCCTATTACTTCTGGGGCGGCGGAAACTCCGGCAACCAGATGCTGTAAATTCAAATGAAATGACAGATCAGAAACTCTATGGAGAATACAATGCATCCGAAAAAAATCATCCTCATCACCACCCTCCTGCTGCTGGGAGGTCTCCTGCCGGCGGCAGAGAATCTGCTCAACCCCCGGTCCTGGAAATGCAGCAGCGGAGGAACCTTTTCCGCCGACGGCTCCGCCTGCCGCATCGATTCCAAAGCCAGCAAGCACCTGATTCTGGAACAGACGATTCCTCTCCGCAGTTCGGCGGGAACGCTACTGTTCAGCGGCGACATTGAGATCCACCGACAGAAAGGGATGCACTCGAATTACAGCATCTACCCGGAACTTGTGTTTGTCGGAGCACAGTCCGCTCCGCTGAAATTTGCCCGCAAGGCCGGGTGCGGCCTCGGGCGCTATTCCTTCCGGGAGCTGGTCGCGGTTCCCCGGGGCGCAACCGCGGTTCGGGTGCGATTCCACCACGACGGCACTCTGGGGGAAAGCACCATTTCAAACTGGGTTTTGAATGTGGCGGGAGAACGCGGCGAACAACTGGATGCTCCGCTTCCGGCAGGCCGGTCGCTCGACTGGGGGAAGGAACCGGTCGTCGCCTCCGGTTCCCACCGGGCCGAAATCGTACTCAACGGTCTGTGGCGGTTTCAGCCGGCGCACTCGAAACTCAACCCGAAAAATCCTCTCCCGCACGGCTGGGGATATATCAATGTTCCGGGCACGTGGACTCCCGGCGAAGCGGTCGGGCTTGCCATTGCCGGAGGCGGGGAGCTCTGGAGCGACACGCCGTTCGACAAACTGGCAACCGCCTATTTTCATCGCAAAGTGCACACGCCGCAATCGTGGGCAAACCGCCGGATCTTTCTTGATGTGGAACACCTCTCCGCAATTGCCGAAATATCGGTCGACGGGAAGCGCGTCGGCACAATCCGGTATCCTGACAGCACACTGGAACTGACGGGAATCCTGCAGCCGGGCAAAGAGCAGGATCTCCTGCTGCGGGTGACCTGCGTTGCCAATATGAGGGATATCACCATTTCCGAAGGGTCGGCGGCGGATCAGACCTATCGCCTCAAGGAGCGGATCAAAGGCAAAGGGCTGACCGGAGATGTGGTTCTCTCCTGCCGTCCCGCCGAGGGCAATTTCCGTTCCGTATTCATTCAGACCTCCGTGGAACGGCGTGAACTCGCCCTGCAGCTGGAGTTCTCCGGGCTGAAACAGGAGACGGAGCGGACGGTCAGCGCACAGATCCGGAATCCGGACGGAACCATTGTGAAACGTTTGCCCCCCCGCGTCATCCAGCTCCGGCCGGACCGTCAAGGCAACGCCACAGCGAAAGTCACCGAGCCCTGGCCGAACCCCAGGCTGTGGCACCCGTCGGCCCCCTGGCTGTACCGTCTCGACCTGACGATTTCCACCGGAGATTTTACGGAGACGATCCAGGAAATTTTCGGCTTCCGGGAGTTTAAAGTCTCGGGCAGAAATTATCTGCTCAACGGGAAGCGTATCAATATGAGACCGGCCGTATTTCATGACGGCTTCAAACTGTTGAGTGCAGTTCAGGTGCGCGGGGCGATAGATGCCCTGCGGCAGTATGGATTCAACCTGATCGAAATCTGGGCGACAAACGATCTTCACCCCGGTCAGATCTACTTTGCGGAAGCGGACTTTCTGCAGCACGCGGCGAAAACCGGCATGATGGTGATTCCATCCATGCCGTATGTGGAGCGGGGCGAACTGTCGCGGCGCAGCGTTCGCGAAGAGTGGAGAAAGCGCTGCGCCCGGTTCATCCGCCGCCATCGCAACAATCCGGCGATCGTGATCTGGGGGCACAGCCCCAATCAGTACAACGGCGTCTGCGATCAGGACCCGAACTACATTGGACAGCGCGCGCCGTACATCGCGGAAGAAAACGGCGTTTCCCCTCTGATCCACGACGGAGAGATCGCCTCGAAAATGTTTCGGGAGCTGGATCCGACCCGGCCGAACTTCTCCCATGCCGGGCATGTCGGAGAGATCTATTCCGCCAACAACTACCTCAGCCTGCTGCCCATACAGGAGCAGGAGGAGTGGCTCTCCCGCTATTTCAAACGGGGCGATCAACCCTACTTCGCCGTCGAATTCGGATTCATCGGCGGACTGGACTTCAAACGCGGCCGGGCCTCGCATCGCATCACCAATAAAACAGAGGATCAGATGACGGAGCATCTGGCTCGATTTTACGGCTCCGATGCGTATCGCAAAGAGAGCAAGGCGGCGGCCGGATACAATGCCGCCCGCTACACCGGCAACGGCGACCTTTACCGGCCCAGCGACCGGTTCATCCCGGACGATTACGCCATGGATCTCTATGCACAGCTGATTCGCCGCGTCTACCGCTCCTGGCGTACCGGCGGCAATTCCGGAGGGATGATTCTCTGGATGGCGCATGAGGCTTTTGATCAGGGCCGGATTCTGCCAGAAAATGCAATCCGTTTCCGCCGGAGCATCTACTGCGGGCCATTCGTTCCCGGCAGCCGCGGCTTCTATCGCCCCTGGCTCTCTCTGGCGGAACACTACTTCTGGTCTCCGAAAGGAGCCGTCCCGAACACGGCCGGGAAAGCCATGCTCGAAGTCACGCGCCCGATCATGGCGTGGCTCGGCGGGCAGGAGCGCCCCGGCGACAACATGGACTTTACCGCCAAAGACCACTCCTTCCGCGGCGGGGAGGTCATGAAAAAACAACTGCTGCTGCTGAACGACAGCCCGGAAACATTGCCGTACCAGTTTACTGTCGCGCTGAAACACGAAGAGCGCGTCCTGGACCGGCGCACATTTTCCGGAGAGATCGGGAGTGCGGGGAATCTGCATCTTCCGTTTGAATTCCAACTGCCTCAGGTTGACCGGAAAACCGATGCGACGCTTCTCCTGGAGGGAAAGATGGGCGGAGAACCCCTCTCCGACCGCTTCACCTTCCGCATTTTTCCGGAAGAATTCAAAGCAAACCCGGTTCCATTCGCCCTGTACGACACCGAAGGGAAAACCCGGAAGATGCTCGAAAATGCCGGATACTCCGTCCAGACGGTCACCGCCCTGCCCGCCGGAAAACTGTTGATCGTCGGGCGCAACACGATACAACTTGACACCCCGCCGAAACTGGATTTGAAAAAATTCGTCTCCGAGGGGGGCACGCTGCTGATGATGGCACACAAGAGTTACGGAGATCTCTTCCGGTACAGCCGCTGGATCAGCCGGAAGGTTTTCTCCATGCCGAACGAACGGAAAATTTCAGCGGGCCTCGACGCCAGTGATCTGGCCGACTGGCGGGGACATGGGACGATGATTCCCGCGTATCCCCCTCCGCTTCCGGCCAGCGCCACCGATTACGGCTGGCACTGGAGCAATCGCGGCTCCGTGGCAACAACTGCCATTGAGAAACCCCATTACGGAGCGTGGACGGCTCTGTTGGAAAATGGCTTCGACCTGCAGTATTCGCCGCTTCTGGAGCTCGCATGGGGCAAAGGGCGGGTCATTCTCTGCCAGCTGGATCTGGAAGATCACGTTCCGCAGGATCCGGCGGCCTCCCGACTGCTCGCCAATCTGCTCGATTACGCAGCTCAACCCTGGCGGAGCCATCGCAGCCGCCGCACCGTCCTGCTCGGCGGATCCGCCAGACAGAAAGCGATTCTGCAGGAATCCGGGTTGAATTTCGAATCCCATACGGTACTCCCGGGCGATGCAGATCTCATTCTGGTGGCGGATGGGGCAGATGTTCCGCTTTCGACGCTGGAGGAGGCCTCCCGCAACGGCGCCCGCATCCTGGTGATGGGCGAAGAGGCCGCGAAACGGATTTTTTCAGCCGGCTTGAGACGACGTTATACGTTCCGCGGAGCGTTCGATGTGCCGGACTGGCCCGAATTGCGGGGCGTATCCGCGTCCGATCTGCGCTGGCGCTCCCCCATGTCGGCGCTGATGTTCACCTCATCCGGGGAACTGGAAACTGGAGCGAACGGTCAGCTTGCCCGCCATCCGGTCGCGGAGGGGAATCCTATCCTGCTGACTCTCTTTGACCCGGAACGCTTCGACCTGCAGAAGGAGCCGTTCTTCCGCTTCACGCGCTGGCGTCAGGCTCATGCGCTGAATCAGCTGCTGGTCAATCTGGGTGCGACCTTCCACCAGGACGGGAATTTCTTCGCGTTCCGAAGCCGGACGGAGGTGTGGAATAAATATCACCGCGGATGGCGCGGCAAGATGTTTTTCCGTCGTCCGAGAATGAACAAAGTGCTGTCCGATCCCGGCATCTCCCGGGAGGCTGCGGAAGCGCTGAAGCCCGGCTATGATGACAGCAGCTGGACCGCACTCGATCTGCCCTTCATCTGGCAGGAAAAATACCCCTCCGCGGCGGAGTGGGGGCAGCAAAATGGAGAGGCCGTTTTTCGTCGAGTCCTCCACGTGCCGCCCGAATGCGCCGGCCATGACCTGACGATTTCCCTGGGCATTATCGATGACTTTGATCAGACCTTTTTCAACGGCGTGAAAGTTGGCGAAGTGAGCAAAGGGTATCAGATTCCGCGAAAATATCTGGTTCCGGGGAAATTGGTGAAACCGGGTCCCAACCTGATTTCCGTACGTTTGTTTGACTGTCTGGGAACCGGCGGATTCATCGGCGCACCGGATTCGTTCATGGCGGACTCCCCCAAGCTCTCGGGAAGCGACCTGTACCATCGAGACTATCGCAACGACGTATTTCAAAGTTCCGACGATCCCTGTCGGTATTACCGATGGTAACCCTTGCAACGGGAAATCGGAAGTTTCATCGAAAGGAGGTGAAAGCACCATTGATCCACCTGCTGTTCTCACGCCGTTCTCCGTTCCACCGGAAGGGCTGGGAACCCGAAAAAACATCGCAATAGAAAGGAGTGCATTATGCTGAAGAAATCGTTTTTGTTCGCAGCGGCAATGGGGATCGTTCTGGGAGCCGGAGCCGCCACGTTGCGGGTTGAACTCTCCGGAGGAAACAAGGTCGAACTTCTGCCGGTCGAGGCGCCTGAAACCATCGAATTGCGCCCGATGAACTGGTTGAAGCCCTCCGAACAGAAATTCACCCTGTGGGGAGTCGAAAAGAAGGCGGCCACGTCGGAATGGCAGACGGCGACCTTTGAATTCACCCCCAAGAGCAATGGTCTGGTCATGATGTTCTTCCGGGGGGAACAGGGAGATCTCTGGGTCACCAACCTTGCCAGCGGCAACAATCTTGTCGCAAACGGCGACATGACGACGCTCGATCCTGAGAAAACCGACCTGCCCCAGGGGTACTATTTCCGCGGCACGAGCATTTACTCGAAGACCGGGGGGGAAGACGGTTCCGCCATGGTCCGCGTCGGCGCGAACGGGATGCTCATCCGTCAGCTGTGGTTCCCCGGCAACAAACCCTGCCGGATCACCATCTCCTACAAGGAAGCGAAATAGCCTCTCCTGCGTGCCGCCGAAATCGGCAGGATGCCGCATAAAACGGTTTTCCGGAGAGACAGACGTGGCGTTTTCTCCGGAGATCCACACGGCATCTGCCGATTTCCATTCACCGATCCTGCAATACCGCCTTCCGGCATGTGTCAATGGCTGGTGCATCATGAATGACCAACTTTACCAAGCATTGGATTCCGCATGGAACCAGATTACCAGACTGTTGTTCTGTGAAACAATCAATCTCATCTACGACGTTGTCGGGAGCTTCGACAGCCATCGGTTTGATTTTCTGCCGCTGCCCGAGGAGATCCGGCACGGATTCCCCAACAACAAAGGCTACTCCACCGGCATGGAAGACAGCATGATCAACGCGGGAATCGCCATGAATCTGTGCCTCCTCCGGGCGCAGCGGTTTCCCGCGCAGGCCGACGAATGTGAATCCTTCGCCCGACGGCTGCTCAAAGGAATGGATCTTTGCGCAACGGTGCATGGCCGCGAGGGATACATCGTGCGCAGCGTTTCCCACCGCGACGGGAAAAGTTGCTACCCATGCTCTTCACGCGATCAGATGACATTCTGGGTGTGGGGACTGTGGCAATACTGCCGCTCCTCTTTTGCAACCGCTTCAGAGCGCAGGCGGATTGCGGAACTCATCGTCATGCTTGCGGAACGGGGGGAAAAAGAGGTCGTGGAGGAGAACAATTACTGCATCCTCACTCTCGACGGCGTTCCCGATGTTCTCAACAAGATGGACTTTGTTCAGCCGCACGAAGCACTGCGGCTCCCGATGTTTTACCTGGTTGCCAGCGCTCTCACCGGGGATCGGCACTGGCGGAACTGTTATGAGCAGCGTCTCAGCAATGCGCTGACCGAATCCGCCCGTCCCAAGGGTTTCTGGAATCATTTTGAACTTTCTCAGTTTCTCCTGTCGCTCTCGATCTGCAATCATCTCGACCCCCGCCCGGAGTTTGTACGGATCGCCGGAAATATCGCGGCCATTACGGAACAGCAGCTGTGCGAAACCTTCCTGCCCCGGCTGGAACACTGGAACGGGAACTGGTGCTTCCCGGCCAAAGCGTGGAGAGATTCCACCAATATCAGCCTGAAAAAGCAGGAGGACGGCCGTGTGGTCGGAGCGGACGGCCGACTGGATTTGCGGTGCCGCCAGGCAAACGGGTTCGCCGACTTGCTGGATCTGGTGCGCATCCCCGGCAATCTGATGATGGGGCTTCTGCTTGCTCCGGGATACACGGTATCCCCAGCGCTGCAACAGCGGTTTCTCGCCGCGTTTCAACGACCCGATTATTCACGAACCTGCACCTGCAGTTCGGTTTGCATGCTTTACAGCGCCCTCCACCTGTTGACAGAACATGATTTGCCGCCGGGGGAGGTCTGAGAAGCCTGCGCCACGCCCCGGACTCACGGCGGGGAGAGAAATTCAGGAAGCGCGATGTTCGCAGCCGGTCAGGATACCCGTTGCCGGCCGTGTTTTGCCGCCTCGACGTTCCGCTTCAGCTCCTGGCTGGCGGAGGGTTCCTCCGCGGGGCGGCACGGCCGGTTTCCTCACGGAAAAACATCCCATTGCAACGGATATCAACCTGCCGACAGGTTGCAATCCGGTTTTTTCTGTGATATAGTAAAGCATGTGTAACAGTGTGGTTTCATCATTCGGAGAGGCCGGAATCCGGCTGTTTCTCTTTTTTGCGTTCACCCTGTCGCTCCTCGCGTGTGTGGCAGGTCATGTGGACGCCGGCTGTTTTGTCTCGCTCGATGTTCCGGAGCAACACCATCCGAAGCTCCATCCCGGTTCCGATACGCTTCCGGCCGCGGAACTTCAGGAGGAGGAGTTTGACGAAGCGGTCGTGCCCAAGACACTCCATGAAGATCTGCCGGTGTTCGGACTCTTCGAACCGCTCCGGCTGATTCGCTTCGCCCTCCGGCGGAGCCCCTGCTCCACGCTTCCTCTCTTCGGCGGCATCCGCGCCCGCGCGCCGTCGTCAACACCGGCGGTTCTCCGCTGCTGATTTCGGAAATCGACGCTCCCGTACAACGGAAACAGTGAAAATCTGTTCCCGCCGTGTTCCGTATTGTTTTTCCGAACTCAGGCTGAAAGAAAACCTGTCATGTCCCACAATGTTCTCCCTATGGAAAAGCGCAAAAATCCGAACTCGCAGGAGCTCGGGCTGCGCATTGCCAACATCTTCGGTCGCTATCTGCTCAAGACCGACCATCTGCACTACGGCTTCTGGCCGGACAATCTGCCGGTCTCCCTCGCGAACCTGCCGAAAGCACAGGAGCTTTACGCGGAGTTTCTGCGAGACAACATTCCCGAAGGCGTATCGAGCATCCTCGACGTCGGCTGCGGCACCGGACACAATGCCGAACTGCTGCTCGCCAGCGGGTATCAGGTCGATTGCGTCTCGCCGAGCCCCTACCTCTCCTCCATCACCCGGGGGAAACTTCAGGGGCGCGGCAAGCTGTACGAATGCACTTTCGAAGAGCTCCCGCCCGGCCGCAAATATGACTGCCTGCTCTTCAGCGAGAGCTTTCAGTACATTGATCTGGATACCGTATTTCTGCGCATGCCGGAATTTCTGAATCCCGGCGGCTGCGTGATCATCTCCGACTTCTTCCGGATTCCGGGCGAAGGTTCGAGCGCGATGGGCGGCGGGCACCGGCTGAGCCGTTTCCGCGAAAAACTCGCAACTTCGCCGTTCCGCCTGCTGAGGGAGAAGGACATCACCGAAAACACCGCGCCCAATCTCCAGCTGGTCGATGAAGCGCTCCAGCAGGTTGCAGTTCCGCTCCGGGATCTCGTCATCGGCGAACTCTCCAGCCGCCACCGCTGGTTCTGGCTGCCGGCAAAGTGGATCGGACGGCTGTTCTTCCGTCGCAAACTCGAGAAGCTTCACTACAAATATTTCAGCGGCTCGCGCAATGCTGAAAATTTCAGGGAGCACAAACGCTACTGTCTCTTCCTTTTGCAGAGAAAACCGGCGGAGGCATAACACGCCGTCCGCCGGATACGCGGTGCATTCGTAAACGCCGCAGAGGCACCGCTCCCGCCCTCCCGTCATCCGGCGGAAGCGGTGCGGCGGCGTGGCGGATTACTCCGCAAAATCGCCGAAGGTCAGCAGAAGCGGATAATCGCGCAACGGCAGGTGGAGGAACCTGCGGTAGCCTTTGCCGTCGTTCTCCACCATCGATTCCGGAATGGAGTAGATCGTCCCCTCCAGCAGATCGATCAACTTCGCCTCGCCGGGCAGCGAACAGCATTCGACGGTGATGGTCGCCTCATAGGTGGTCGTCAGGATTTCAGCCGGCATCCAGTAGACGAACGCCGCGCTGCCATTCGGTTTGGCAAAGCCGCAGGAGAGCAGACTCCGGCCCGGATCCTCCCGGCGGGCCAGCAGAGACGAATCGACTGGCGCCACGCGGACCGGGAGCTCCTGCACGGAAAACTCCTCCCGGAAGATCGCCGCCAGCACCTGCAGTGTCCGGTACGACGGTTTCGGCTTGTACTCTCCGGTCGAGACGCCGTCCGCGTCGAACTCCGCGCCCAGCACGCCGAAATAGCCGTAGTCCAGATAACTTGCCTTGTCCCCCACGGTTCCATTCAGCGCCTCGATCATATCCATGCAGGAGAAATAGGAGTTGAACTTCACCCCCTCGAACATATGGGCGAGCAGGTGGCGGGCGAGGAACTTCGCCTGCCGCACCGGAGTCCAGGCCATTCCGCGAAGCGCTCCGGCCCCGTCACTGCGGGACTGGGTGCCGGTCTCCCCCTGAGCGAACTCCATCGCCGGATTCTCCCGCAGACAGAGAGCTTTCACCGCCCGCATGCACTCGATCGAATGCCGCTCATCCGGTGAATAGCCGTGATAGGTCAGAACGTCCATCTGTCTGCCGGCACCGGTGGCCAGCACGTCGCGGACCCATTTGAGATCGTAGAGGCAGAGCGCGCCGCCGATCACCTTCGCCTCCGGATCCGCCTCCCGGACCGCCGCCGCGGTGAGATTGACCAGTTCGCCGTATTCGGTGCCGCTGACGCCGTGTTTCCAGCACCACTTGCCGTCTGGCTCGTTCCACACTTCGTAACAGGTGATCTTTCCCCGGTACCGGCTCACCAGGGCGGCAACGTAACGCTGCCACGCCCGCTTCTGCTCTTCGCTCCGGACCGGCGGACAGCCGACGGCGCCGAACACCTTCGCCGCTTCCTCGTCGTAGAGCGGATTGCCGTAGCAGAGACAGACCCACGGCTGCAGGCCGCGACGAAGCAGATTCCCGACGATGTCGTCGAACCAGGCGAAATCGTAGACGCCGGGCTTTTTCTCCGTCCGCGCCCAGCCGGACTGGATGCGAATCCATTTGACGCCGAGGGCGGCGACCTTGTCGTACGCCTTTTCCGGGTCGAACACGGCGCGATCGAGCTTCTCAAACCCGAGCCCGAGGGTGGACTCCTTCACCTGCGTGGAGTGCACCGGTTTGACGGAACCGATTTTTGTGAGACGATCCATGACAAATTACCTCCTATCCGATTGTGTTGGTAACTGATAACGCATCCGAAAGCTCCGATGCGGCATCACGAAGCAGTTTCCACACCAGCTGTGCGTGGTCCGGCCGGCACCGGTTCGCCGGCATGGAGCAGCCCAGTGCGGCGAGATAGCGCCGGTTGGCGAAGAGCGGCACGGCAAAGATCCCCTGCCAGCGGTCGAGGGCGCGATATCCGCCCTCCTGACGGATTTTCGCCAGGGCGTCCGGTACATCCTTCCGCGTCCGAAACTCCGGGAACGGCACGGCATTCTCCGGGATGGCGTCGTAAAGCTCCATCGCACGCTCCGTGGGCAGCCACGCCATCTCCACCACCCCTGTGGCGGTGCAGTAGAGATCGTCGAACGCCGGCTGATTCAGCCGGATTTCACGGTCCGGATTGCCGTTGCGGTGGTAGAGCACGTACCGCTTTCCCCGGCACACCTGCGAAATCAGCACCGAATCGCCGATCGTCCCGGCCAGCTGATCCACCATCGGAGCCGCCTTTGCGAGCAGCCGGGACTGGTACTGCGCCATGTTGTTCAGCGTGACAATCCGCGGCCCCGCGGCGTAGCCGGCCTGCCGCGAAACCTGCACAATGTATCCGGCGTCCAGAAGCATCCGGAGAATCCGTGAACAGGTGGTCCGGTTCAGCCCCAGCTTCTTCGCCAGCGCCAGCGGCCCCAGCGGCTGCGGAGTCGCGGCAATGATCTCTTCCAGAATCGCAAAGCTCTTATCAAGCACTTTAATCATCGTTTTACGCTCCTATTGATTCATATTATGAATCTTTGATATTATATTTTTTACTATACATGGAAAAGCGGGAAAGTGCAAGCGGAGGAAAATTTTTTTCAGCCGGAAAAGGCGGCAGGGGAGAAGAGAGAGGCCTCGTTCTTTTCTTCGCCGGAAACGGCCGGACCATTTGACGAAACGGCTTTCCGGATGTATTCTTTTTCCGGAGCGGAATGAATCCGCGTCCGGCCGGTGCCTCGCCTCCGGCAAAGGGAATGAACCGCAAACAAGGGAGAACGTATGAAGCGGAAACGAATCTGGATGGCCGCCGCATTCTGTGGAGTTGTCTTCACATTCTGCGGATGCTGTTCCACCGGATCAACCGACACAAGAGAGGAGAAGCCGAAAACCATGAAAGAGGTCTGCCAGTTTTTGAAGGACGCCGGCGTGTATTACATCGCCACGGTGGAGGGGGATCAGCCGCGGGTGCGTCCGTTCGGCACGATCCATATCTTCGAAGGGAAGCTCTACATCCAGACCGGCCGGAAGAAGAACGTCTCCCGCCAGCTCGCCGCCAACGGGAAAACCGAACTCTGCGCCATGAAGGGGGACGAGTGGATCCGGCTCTCCGGCACGCTGGTCGACGACAACCGGCGCGAGGCGAAAGCCTCGATGCTCGACGCCTACCCCTCCCTCAAGAAAATGTACAGCGCGGACGACGACAACACGCAGGTGCTCTACTTCAAGGACGCCACGGCGACGATCTACTCCTTCTCGCATGAGCCGGTTGTAATCAAATTCTAGAGGTGCATCAGGAGGAACGGCTCGGGGGAGTGACGCACTGCAAAAGCGCCCTCTCCGGCCACTCCTCCGCCCGTAGCGCCCGCCCTCCTCCAGCCGTCGGCCTGCGACAAACCACGTCGAATGGATCGCAATTAACCGGGGAAGACTGCGGCAGGAATTCCAGAGGCACGTTGCAGCAAGAACGACTCTTAAGGCGTCTCATTTCCGTTGAGCCGGCAGGCGCCCCCTCCCCCGGAGACCGGACACGCCGATGCTCCTGCACCACCCCTTCCCCACCACGCCGCCCCGTTCTTTCCGAAAAAAAAAAATGAAAATACTCTTGCTTTTTTTTCGGGTCTATGGTATACTATTATCAAAGTTGCACACATGTGCATCTTGTCATGGAGGGTTGGCATGGGCGTAACCATTACAGAACTGGCGCGAGAGCTGAACATCTCACATTCGACGGTTTCGCGCGTTCTGAACGGGCGAATCAAAGGGCGCGTGCATCCGGAGATAGCGAACCGGATCTTCGCACTTGCCCGGGAACGCGGCTATGCTCCGAATCCGCATGCCCGCTGCCTGAAAACCGGGCGCAGCGGTATCATCGGGCTGGTGGTAGGGGAGATTTCGGAACGCTACTCCGGCTGTTATGCGCAGGCGCTGCTGAACGAAGCGGAGAGATACGGGCTCCGGCTCATTATCTCCACCACCAATTACGGCAGGGAGCGGGAACGCAAATGCCTGGAAGACCTGCTGCATTTTCATGTTGACGGAGTGATCTACCCACTCTATTTTGATCCGGCGTCTCCGCTCTATCAGAAGCTGAAGGAGTGTCGATTCCCGCTGTTGAACTTCGGCAACGGTGATTTCAGTTCGGTGAACTACGATTACACGGCCGCCTTTGAAGCGATGTTCAAGGAATTCCGCAAACGGGGACATGCCAGAGTTACACTGCTCACCTGGCCTTACGACCGGCAGGCCGCTCTCTTTCAGCGGAGAGCGGAGGCGAACGGCTTCGAGGTCGATACGATGGAATTCGATTCCGACAACCGGCACGACGGGAAGGCGTTGGAAGAGGTGCTCCGCAGGGGCTGCAGTGCCCTGTACACCAACAGTTACGTGGAGCTTGCCGGACTGCTTGAGCTGTACCGGCGCCGTGGTGCAACAGCTCCGGACTGCGCCTGCACCTACACGCTGCCGTTTGAATATCTGTCTGATCCGGCGGTAATCGGTATGATCCATGCGCCGTTGAGGGAACGGGTGGAGAATGAAATCGGGCTGCTGCGGTTGCTGATCGAAGATTCAGCCCGGGAACGCAAGGTACGGCTGCTGCCGACCTGTTTTCTCTCCCGGCCGGAACTGGAAACGTTGCGGAGCAAGCAATGTCAGGATATCTGGTACAGAAATTATTGTTGACCCTAAAGGGAAGGAGGCATCGATGAAATCCGGAAAAAATTTCACTCTGATCGAACTTCTGATCGTAATTGCGATCATCGCCATTCTGGCGGCGATGCTGCTGCCTGCCTTGAACAAGGCGCGGGAATCGGCAAAAAGCATCTCCTGTACCAGCATCTTGAAACAGTTCGGCCTTGCGAACCAATCATACGCCGCCAGTTATGATGACTATGCGGTCCCCGGAAGAGCCGGCGGACTGCCATGGTATAAGAATATCACATTCTTCAAGCTTGTCGGATGTCAGTATGATACCGTCACAGAAGTGTATCCGGAGTTGAATAAATTTTCCGGAAGAATCAGTCGGGAAATGATCTGTTCGAACGCCACAGCTGCGCTGAATGCAGCCAGCCTCAACGCCGTGAGGAACGGATTTCATCAGGTGGCGTACAGCTACGGCATGTCCAGCGAGGACTTTGCCGCAAGCGAGGGGGACTGGGCGATGGGCGAAAAGAATGCCCCGTTCAAAATGGGGCGGATTGTACGGCCGACACAGCGGGTCCTCTTCTGCGACGCGGTCAACTGGGCCCTGCGAGTGAATAATATGGAAAGATACTTTGAGCCGGGACGGGGGGAAACGGAATCCACGTATATGGGGCCGGCATACCGGCATAACAACCGGGCCAACGTCTGCATGTATGACGGGCATGTGGAATCCATGGAAGTGGCGGAACTCAAAAAAGCATACCGCTGGCGGAAGATGTATGTGTGGGATGAGGAGGATATTTGAAATGAAACAGCTGCCGATCAAAATTCTTTCCACTCTTCTGGCGGTATCTCCGCTGATTTCCTTTGCCGATGCGGTGATTTCGATAGACGCCGGGGATATCATTGCTCCGGTGAAGCCGTGGTGTTTCGGCAACAATTTGAGCGGGGCGGACAGCCGCGGCATCTATGTGAAGATGGATTCACCGAAGACCAACCTGCGCTCCATCAACTATGCGGGCGGCTACTGGAATCCGCTCCAAAACGCCCCCTTCGAAAATATCGCCGCGCTGGTCAAAAATCTGAAAATCGGCATGATGCGTTATCCGGGCGGATGCCTCGCGCATAACTTCAACTGGAAACATGCGGTCGGGCCGCTTTCGGAGCGGCGGGAGTGGAAATTCGGAGTCGATCAGTACATTGCACTCTGCCGGGCGATGAACTGGGAGCCGATCATCACGTTGACGGACTACGCTCTTCCGCCGGATCAGCTGCCCCGGCATCTTGCGGAGTTCGTCGAATATTTGAACGCTCCGGCTCTTCCGCAATATCCGTGGGCGATGAAACGTGCCGCCTGGGGGCATCCTGAACCGTATGGCGTCCGCTATTTTGAACTGGGCAATGAGTCCTGCCACGGGAATCATCTGATGGTTCCCAAGTACAGTTATACGCCCGAAGAATATGTGGAATACGCCGTGAAAAGTATGGAGGCCATCCGTAACATCGATTCCTCCGTAAAACTTGGAATCGTCACCCGGCCCGGAAACGGCATTGACTGGAACTGCGAATGGAATCGCAAGGTGATCAAAGGCGCGGGCCCGACCGCGGATTTTCTGGTTCTTCATTTCTACGGGCCGACAATCGGTGGTGCGGATCAACAGACAGCGTTGAAAAGCGTTCTCGCGTACCCTGACCAGCTCGCAATGCGGTTGAAGCAATACAGCAACTTATGCCGGGAGTTGGCAGGCAAACCGCTGCCGTTGCACATTACCGAATTCAACATCGGCAGCACATCCGACCGCCCTTTCCCGTACCGTTTTTCTTTTCTGGCCGGGTTGATGTGTGCCGATCTGATGCGGCTCTGGCAGGCGCCTGACAACCATGTTGCCAGCGCACAGTACTGGCATCTGCTGAACGGGTTCTGGGGCGCCGTACACACGGAAACTGCGACCGGACGGGTGATCCGGAAACGGGCGACGCTTCCGTTCTTCGAAGTATGGGGGAGATATCGGGGGGACCGGATTGTCGCGTCAACGGTGCGGAATTCTCCATCGGTTTCCTTTCTCGCCGGATGCGAATTGATGCCGTCGACGGGAACGGAGTATATCCCGGCAGAATTGGTCGCCGAACTGGAGAAAATCCCGCTCCGCCTGAATGAACACACTTCCGACCGCAATATCCGGATGAGTCCGGGGAAAAACGATACGTTTCAGATTCAAATCGCCAAGATGAAACAATCCTGCTACAGAACATTTGCCCGGATCCGCCGTCCGAAAGCGGCCACGGGAAAACCGTGGAAGATCGTCTTGAGTTTTGACGCCCGTTTTCTCTCTGACGCCGCCGTCGCCGCAGAGGCCCCGCAGGCCACTTTCGGTCTGGGGCTGGGGGATGCCCGCGGCTGGACAAAAACAAAATCGGCGGTTGCAATTCCCTGTTCCTTCCGCGCCGGGAAATGGAGTCACTGTTCCGGAATTTATCTCTCTCTGCCCGATACTGACGAGGTCGACATCCTGTTCCGGCTGGAGAAGATTCGTTCCGCCGTTTCCGGAACCTTCGAGGTACGGAACCTGAAAGCGGTTGTGATGACGGCGGAACAGTTCCCCGCGTATCCGGCTCTTGCAACCTTCTCCTCTCTCTCGAATGACGGCAACACTCTCTATCTGCTGGTTTTCAACCGCGACCCGGAACACGCGGTCCGGGCCGATGTGGTTCTAAATCGCTTTCCGGCACGATCGGGCAAGTCGCTCGAACTGTACCGGAAGGATGTGAGCTCCTGCGATTATTTTCAGGGCAGACGGGGAGAGCAGAAACTTTCCGGAGGAAGATTTTTCCACACCTTTCCGGCACACTCTCTGACTGCGTTTGAATGGAGAAAAGAATAATCAAGGTTTTCCGCAATGTCGCTGACGGAGCGGGCAACTGCCAAAATCAGCGGCGTTTGTCCGCGTTATCCACTGCGTGCGGCAACTGGAGCGACCTCTCCGGCAGAGGTCGCGCACTCACTTCGGTTATGACTGCCGTTTTGCCATAACCGAAGTGATGTTTTTCATCTTTGCTGTCGAAAACTCGAAACCGGAACTGTGCGAACGGTATGAGATCAGCCGGGTCCCGGGTCCGCACCGCCTTCAGGAAGATGTACAGTGCGGGAAACGACAGCACGCAGGTGCTCTGTTTCCCGGCAGCTCTTTTGGGCGGGGCCATCCCTGCGGCATTGTCGACCTGACGGAATGGTCAGGAACTCCTTACCTCATCCTATTTCCGTATTGTCACGCCGACGTTTCCCCTTTATCGGAGGCACTTCCCCGTCGGATTTTTCCAACAGCATGCTCTCCTTCCGGGCGAACCGAGTGTCGATTTTTTGAAAGCGCAACACAGTTCTGATTTCAGCAGAAAGGCAAACCATTTTCCCGGTTTTGCAAGAGCGGCCTGCCTGCCGCCCCCTGGGAAATCAGTTGCGGACGCCATTTCCCTCTTCCCCCGGAAGAAAAATTCCGTTTTTTTCATTTTGACTGTTGACTTTCTTCCGCTTTTTGGTATAATATAAGAAAAGAGATATATCTGTTTGCAAAATAATGTGCAAAACATATCTCCTCAAACAGCAGAGCGGCAAAGAAAGGAACAGTATGAAAATTCTGCATCGGAACCTGCATTCGGCCCCGGACGGAAAGAGAAACGCCGCAGACGTCTCCGCCGGGCGGGACCGCCGGAAAATCACTCTCATTGAATTGCTTGTGGTGATAGCGATCATCGCCATTCTGGCCGCCATGCTGCTGCCCGCACTCGGAAAAGCGCGTGACACAGCGATGCGAAGTAACTGTACTTCACGCCACAAAGAGGCGATGGCGGGACATCTGCTCTATGCCAACGATTATGAAGGTTTTCTCTTCGGGTGGATCACCAGCTACACTTATAAAGGGGAATATGCGAGCGAATGGGCCAGTCTGCTGCCTGAAGCAAAATATATCAACAGGGAGGTCACACGATGCGCCGGCCGAAGTCCAAGTCAAACCTACTCCTATGGTATCTGCAACTGGGGGATGAATTTCGGAGAGATGACCAGTGACCGGAAACAGGTTGTTCGGGAAACCTTCGGAAAATTCTACACTCCCTGCGACTTCAATACCGGTAGTGTCACCATGTACACTATCAAAAAATTACGAAACCCCAGCCGGTTTGATGTACTCTCTGACAATATGCAGGATGGGATGTCCGGAGCTCCCAAGCCCGGCGACGGGCAATGGTGCTATTCACTCAAACTTACCAGCAACAAATTTCCCGCCAGCATTCATCACGGCAATCGCGGCGTAGTGGCTTTTGCCGACGGCCATGTGGAAAATCCCGGAAAAATGGAGTTCAAGGAGATGGGCTTCTACCGGATTATGGTAAACGGGATCAGCATTCCCTTGTAACACCATTCAAATGCTTCCCTGATTCTTTCAGAACAAATTTAACTTAAAACGGAGAAATCCAGTGATAAAGAAATTCTTATCTTTCCTCTTCATCTTTTTGTCCGCCGCCGTCCTGGCGGGCCCGACCGTCCGGGAACTGGAAAAACGTGTCCGGCTCCTGGAAGAAAAAGCAGAAACCCTGCGGGGAAAAGACCCGGATTTCGCGGACTGGATTAAAGAACAAGCTTCCATTCATCATTCCTACCGCAAGGCGTACCAATATGATCTTGTGCACGCTCCCGACGAAGCACCGATGATTCTTGACGAATGGCAGACTCTGCTCGAACGCATGGAGCAAGAGTGGGAGATCTTTCATGACATGCCGGATCTGGAAGCCAGAGGACTGGTGAACGTCAGAGAATTCGGAGCAAAGGCGGATGGAGAAAACGATGATGTCCCCGCCATCCAGAAAGCGATCGATTTCGCGGTAAAAAATGCCAAGGGGGGAATTTTTCTACCCCGGGGACGCTATCTGCTGAACCGCCGCAAAGGCTGGCGAGCCCCCACGCTCCGGTTCCACAATATCAAAAACTTTAAAATGAAAGGAGAAGAGGGTACGGTTCTGGTGATGAATTCGCCGAAAACACCGCATTTCGACATCAGGAACTGCGAAAATCTCCGCTTTGAAAATTTCCACATTACCTCCCTTAAACCTGTTTATTCCACCGGTGTAGTGATCGGGCATACCAAAGACGACAAGGGAGTGATCTACCGGCATGACGGCGGATTGTCTCCGCTGGATCCGGAGATCACGAAAAGCGAGATGAATTTCTTCCGCGTCAGCGATGCCAAACTGGCCGAAGACGGCAAGACACCGCTTCTTTATACCGGTCCGAGACATCTGCGCCGTCGAATTTTGTTGTTTCAGGATTCGGTGAAGCATCTGAAGAATGACGAATATATCGCCTATCCGAACCACTCCAGACTATGGCCGCTCGCTCCAGGAGAGAAAACCGCTGATGTCTATAAAAAAGGGCTGCGACTGATCAACTATGCCCGAAACCATTCCGGACTTTTCCAGCTCGATCATGCCGACCGCTGCCGCTGGAAACGAATTTCAATGGAACGTATCGGTGGCGTTGTCATCAAAGGATATCTCTCCGACGCGACCTTTATCACCGACTGCGTGATCAGTGCCGCTCCCGAAGAAAAACTTGCAGTTGCCACCTGTGCCGACTTCTTCTATGTGCGCATGCCGTCTTTAGGAGGATTCATTTCCAGAAATGTCGTCAAAAATCTCGGAGATGATTTTTTTAATATCCACAGTGCAGTTACTCCGGTTCTCCATCAGGAAGGGAAAAGGATTTACATCCCTACTCAGATATGGGGAGCAGAGTTGCGAAGTAAACACATCCGTCACATCGACATTGTACCGAATCTGGGAAAAAAACTGGTCAATACCCAAAAGCGGTTCAAAGTACTTTCGGTGGAAAAAGTTAAAATCAAACACTCCTCGACATATTTCGATCCGCAGCAGGCCCGAGCGGAAGGAATCTCCTATGCGCGGTTCCGGGCGCTTGGCGAAAGGAAAATTTCCACGATCCAGAAGGAGCCGGTCGACGTGACCGTGCTCAAGCTGGAGCTGGATCGCGATCCCGGAGCACTCCAATGCGCTGAGCCCTTCATCACCCGTGATGAATACGCGATGATCCGCGATGCAAAAAAAATGGATCTTGTTCATTTTCCCGATCTGTACGGTCAGGGACTGGTGATCAGCAACAATTATTTTGCTGACTGTATCGGCCGTTGCTGGATTATGGGTTCCGGTTCCCTGCTGCGCAACAACACCTTCAACATACGGATGGAACGGGGGCTCTTCGGCACCTGGAACTCCTTCCTGAACAACTGGGCCGAAGCGTTCTTTCCTCGCATCGTCACTTATGAAGGTAACAAATTTCGCCTTCCGCAGGATGACACCACATTCTTTCTGAGCCAGACGAAGTATGATCCGGGAAACCCCGCCACTTGGATGCGTCATTTCTATCTGACGGACAACATGTTTCTCTTTGATCTTACCTCGCCATACTACGGGGTAAAAGGGACGTTGTCCCGCCCGGCACTGCTCGATGCACGCGGTATCGCCGATCTGGAAATAACAAACAATACCTTTCTGCTTTCCCGGCCTCAAGGTGAAACTCGTTTTCTCTTGAAAGATATTTCCGGAAAAATTAGCAACAATCAATTTCTCGGCCAGTGGAAGGGAGACAAGATTATATCCAACGTTCAAGTTGAATCTGAATAACCATGAGCCTTGCCAATTTCCCCTGCGGAACTTCTGCTCCGCGGGGATTTTTCTGCAAAAAAAACCGCCCTCCCCGGCCGGGAAGAGCGGTGATGTTCCGAATCGATCTTCTCCCTTAACGGGAGCTTTTCAGATACGCCTCGATGAACTGATCGATCTCACCGTCAAGCACGCCGGCGGTGTCGCTGGTTTCCACTCCGGTACGGAGGTCCTTGACCATCTGGTAGGGCTGCAGCACGTAACTGCGAATCTGACTGCCCCAGCCGTTCTCCATCTTCTCGCCCCGGATCGCATCCGCCTCGTTGCGGCGCTTCTCCTCCTCGTATTCGTAGAGTTTGGCTTTCAGCATCTTCATCGCCGTGGCACGGTTCTTATGCTGCGAACGCTCGTTCTGGCAGCAGACCACGATGCCGGTCGGCAGGTGGGTGATCCGGATTGCCGAGTCGGTGGTGTTGACGTGCTGCCCGCCCGCTCCGCTGGAACGGTAGGTGTCAATCCGCAGCTCGCTCTCGTCGATTTCCACCTCGATGTCGTCATCCAGTTCGGGGAAGACGTCCACCGAGCAGAAGCTGGTGTGCCGCCGCGCATTGCTGTCGAACGGAGAGATGCGCACCAGCCGGTGCACCCCCTTCTCCCCTTTCATGTAGCCGTAGGAGAACTCCCCGGTGACGTGCAATGTGACGCTCTTCACGCCCGCCTCTTCGCCGGGCTGCAGGTCGATCACCTCGTCCTTCCAGCCGCGCCGCTCGAAGAAGCGCCGGTACATGCGCAGAAGCATGTTCGCCCAGTCGCACGACTCGGTGCCGCCCGCTCCTGCGTGGATCGAAAAATAGAGGTTGTTCCGGTCGAACTTGCCGGAGAGAAAACTCATGATCTCCATCCGGTCCAGCGACTTCAGCAGCCGCCGGTAGGCGATCTCCGCCTCCTTGAGGAACTCCTCGTCCTCCCCGGCGAGCTCCAGCGCAACCGCGTAGTCCTCCACCTCGCTCTCCAGCCGGCGGAACGGTTCGACCAGGTTCCGGCAACCGGACAGCTGGGAAACCGTGTTCTGCGCCGACTCCTTGTCGTTCCAGAAGTCCGGCGCGGCCATCTTCTTCTCCAGCTCCGCCATCTCCTCCCTGCGCTCATCGATGTGCAGGAATTCGTGGAGGTGCTCAATCCGGCTCTTCAGCTCCCCTTCCGCCTGCCGCAACTCGTCGAAACTCATCATTTCCCGGCGTTCTCCAGTTTCCACATATCGTCGAGCAGGTGCTGGATGTCGTCGAGACACGCGCCGCACGCACCGCCCGCCTTGCAGTAGTGCGTGACCTCCTCGGCCTTGTGCAGTTTATTCTCTTTCGCGACCTTGAGGATCTTCACGTCGGTGACGCCGAAGCATTTGCAGACAATCCGCCCCTCGTGGTCCGCATCCTTCTCAAACGGACTCTTCTCACCACGGTAGTGGCAGATGGCCGCCTGAAGCGCCTCCATGCCCATCACCGAGCAGTGCATCTTCGCTTCCGGAAGCCCGCCGAGCATATCGGCGATCTGCTGGTTGGTGATCTTCTCGGCCTCCTCCAGCGTCTTGCCCTTGACCAGCTCGGTCAGCGCGGAGCTCGACGCAATCGCGCTGGCACAGCCGAAGGTCTTGAACTTGACGTCGGCGATCCTGCCCTCCTTGTCGAGCTTGAAGGTGAGCTTCAACGCATCGCCGCAGGCGGCGTTGCCCACCTCGCCCACACCGTCGGGATTCTCCACCTCGCCCACATTGCGCGGATGGAGAAAGTGATCCATGACTTTATCGGTATAATTCCACATGATACACACTCCTCTCTTCTATTTCCCGGCTTTCGCCGGAACTGATGCCTTCCGCAGAATCTCCTTGACCAGAGCCGCGGAACGCGGATGTTTGATCTCTCCCCGCGTCAGCATCGCTTCGAGGTAATACCTCACCAGCGGATGCTGTTTCGCGTTGGAGCCGAGCGACCAGTTCGCCGCAAGAGAGATCAGGAAATTCATCAGACTCTCCCGATCCTCCGGCGTGATCTCTCCCTTTTCCTTCTTCGCCTTGAACTCTTTCGGCGTCAGCATTTTGCCCGGCCTGGCAAGTTGATCGACCAGCCGGCGGACCGGCTCGACCTTCCCGGTCGCGAAAAACTCGAACCAGAGCTGATCGAGTTCTCCGGGATTCCGGATCGAACCGGGGACCTCCACCGGCAGTGCGGCGAGCTTCTCCAGCTCCCGGCGCGTCTCCGCGTCGAGCTTCGGCCGAAGTGCCGCCTCCGCTTTCCCGCCGAGAAAATGGATCACCGCCGCAACCGCCCGGCGACCTTCCGCCGTCCGCTGCGCCGCCGCAATCCGGAGCAGTTCCCCATGCAGCTGGGGATTCAGCCGGAAGAGCAATCCCAATCCGTAATAGATCGACAACGTCTTGCCGTTCAATCCGGGGCGCTCCCGCAGACAGCTCTCCAGAATGCCCGGCAGCAGTTCCGGCTTCGGCGAACGGTAGTAGTTGCCGAGCACTTCACTGCTCTGTTTGAACTCCACCGCAGGGAACGGAGCCGGCGGCGGCACCAACTGCCACGCACACTCCAGAGCCTTCTCCGAACCGTCGTTGCGGTCGCGGAGTTTCCCGACAATCCGGTAGGTCCCTGGCGCATCCTTTTCCTCCATCTCCGCTTCCAGATGGAAGTTCGAGAGAAACACGCCGTTGCCGTCACTCTTCCCCCGGAAAACGACGAGGTCGCGGCCGATCGGCGTTTTCGTCCCGTCCGGATTGACCTGCTCCAGGTCGGCCGTCACATCGGCGGCCCCCTCCTTGAGCGCGAAGCGGCCGAGAACCAGCCGGATCGAGAAAGGCTGCCCCGGCACCACCCGGGAAACCGTCGAAACCTGCGGCGGACGCCCGGGAAGAATGTGCTCCCATTGATCCTGCAGGTTCTGCGAAAGCGTGGCCACGAGGTTCCCCTCCACCGCATGCACGCCGCAGGCGGCGAAAAGGAGCAGCAGCGCTCCCGCCAGCTTTTCCGTGCCACGCTTCATCAGCCTGTCTCCTCACATTGCCGTACAGGCAGGACCGTTCCCGCCGGATTTTAACAATATACGATATTTCCGGGACGTTTTCAAGTGTTCCGGAACATTTTTCAACGGTCAGCGGTATTTCTCCATCTCCGCCTCGACCCGGGCGGCGACATGGGAGACCGCCGCGTCGAGCGCAATCCGCTCCGCGTCGCGGCTGCCCCGCACCTTGAACTCCGCCTGCTTCTCCGCCAGAGTCCGGGGCGACACCACCAGCCGCAGCGGAATGCCGAGCAGATCGGCGTCGCTGAACATCGAACCGGCCTTCTCGCCGCGGTCGTCGTAGAGCACCTCGATGCCGGCGGCCTGCAGTTCGGCGTAGAGCCGCTCACACGCTTCGCCGACCCCCTCCTTCTCCGGATTGATCGCGCACAGCTCCACCTGCCACGGCGCAATCGACATCGGCCAGATCGGACCGTACTCGTCACAGCTCTGCTCGATCACCGCCGCCATCGCCCGGCCGACGCCGATGCCGTAACAGCCCATGACCATCGGATGCGACTTGCCGTCGCGGTCGAGGTAGTCGCAGTGCATCGTGTCGGAATATTTGGTCCCGAGCTGGAAGATGTTCCCCACCTCGATGCCGCGCAGGAACTGCAGCGGCTGCCCGGTAAGCGGACAGGGATCCCCTTCCCGCACACAGGCGATGTCCGCAACCAGACAGCCGCTCCCGGCCAGGTCGCGGTCGAAGTTGAAGTTCCGGTAGTGGTAGTCCGCCTCGTTGGCGCCGACCACCAGATTGCCCGATTCCGCCGCCGAACGGTCCACGATGATCCGCGCCTTGGCGGGATCGATTCCGACTGGACTGGCGAACCCGGGCACCGCGCCCGCCGCCTCGATCGCGGCGTCGTCGGCAAACTTCAGCTCGGGCACCTTGAGCGCGTTGGCCAGCTTCACCTCGTTGACCTCGAAGTCGCCGCGGATCAGCACAAAAATGAGTTCGCCGGTGTGCGCGTCCTGATAGAAAACCGCCTTGCCGGTGTTCTCCGACTTCACCCCGAGAAATCCGGCGACATCCTCGATCGTCTTCATGCCGGGGGTGTGAACCTTCTCCAGCGGGAGCGGTTCGCCCTTCTCGAACTTCCACGCCGCCACCGCGATTTCGCGGTTGGCCCGGTAGCTGTAGTCGGCGTTGGTGATGACGGTGTCCTCGCCGCAGTCGCAGATCGCCATGAACTCATGCGACACCTTGCCGCCCATCATGCCGGAATTGGATTCGATCGACAGCACATTCTTCATCCCCACCCGGCGGAAAATCCGCTCGTACGCCTCGTGACAGCGGGCGTAGTAGCGCTCCAGATCGGCCTGATCGGTGTGGAAGCTGTAGGCATCCTTCATCGTGAACTCGCGCGTGCGGATCAGCCCCGCCCGCGGACGCGCCTCGTCGCGGTATTTGGTCTGAATCTGGTAGAGCATCACCGGCAGCTGCTTGTAGCTGTTGAGTTCGGTACGCACCAGGTGGACGATCGCCTCCTCGTGGGTCATCGCCAGAATCATCGGCTTCTCGTTGCGGTCGCGGAAGCGCAGCAGCTCCGCCCCGACCGATTCGTACCGCCCGGATTCCTGCCAGAGCTCCGCCGGGAGCACCACCGGCATGAGCACCTCCTGCCCGTCGATGCGGTTCATCTCCTCCCGGATGATCGCCTCGATCTTTTTGACAATCCGCTCCCCCGTCGGCAGCAGCGAATAGATTCCCGCCGACACCGGGCGGATGTAGCCGCCGCGAATCAGAAATTTGTGACTGACAGTCTTCGCGTCCTTCGGATCCTCTTTGATCCGGCGCCCGACCAGTTTGCTCATTTTCATCGTTCAAAACCCCTGCAATATTGGATAACCTGTCTTTCTAAACCACCGCCAGCCCGAGCGCCATCAGAAACATTCCAGCGACCAGTCCGTAAAGCGTCAGATGCGGCTCACCGTATTTCTGCGCCATCGGCAGCATGCCGTCGAAGGTGACGAATACCATCACGCCCGCCACCGCGGCGAAAATCATATTGAGCACCGTTCCATCCAGAAACGGCGCAAGAATCAGATAACCGAGCAGCGCCCCGGCCGGATCGGCCAGCCCGGTCAGCGATGCGTAGAGAAACGCCCGTTTCCGGCTCCCGGTCGCATAATAGACCGGCACCGACACCGCCAGTCCTTCCGGAATGTTGTGCAGAGCCATCGCCACCGCCACCGGAATTCCCAGCTCCAGTCCGCCGAGACTGGCGGCAAACACCGCCAGACCTTCCGGAAACTTGTGAACCGCAATCGCCGCCGCAAACCGGAGCCCCGCCCGTTGCAGCGGACGAAAATCCGCAGGAGGCAGATCCATCTCCTCCACGCTCCGGGTCTCATGCGGGTTGACCGGTTCCGGCACCAGCCGGTCGATCACCGCCGCCAGCAGCATCCCGCCGAAAAACGCCCCCATCGAAACAAAGGCGCCGGGCGTCCCGCCGAACACCTCACGCAGTTCCCGGTTGGCTCCAGCCAAGAGTTCGACAAAGGAGATGTAGATCATCACCCCGCCGGAAAAGCCAAGCGCAACCGAAAGCGCGCGGGTATTGGTTCGCCGCAGAAAGAACGCGGAGGCCGCTCCCAGCACCGTCGCCGCGCCGGCCAGCGTCGTCAGCAGAAATGCACCGGCTACCGAACCTGCCGCGAATTCCATCTCCGGCCTCCTCTCTCCGAGGTGCTCCGCTTACAGCTGCGCCTCGTTCTCCACCAGTTCATGATGCAATGCCTTCTGCGCCGCCTCGAAGTCCTCGCGATCGATGATGAACTGCATGTTGACCTGCCGCATGCACTGATCCAGCGCGAGCACGTTGATCTTCGCCTCGGCCAGCGCCTTCGCCGCCCGCGACAGGAAACCCGGAATCTTCATGTTGCTGCCGATCACCGCGATCACCGCCACCTTGCGGGTGGAGATCTTCGCGGCGGGGAAGTTCTCCGCCAGTTCCGCGAGACAGGCGTCCAGCCCGCGCGACCGCTCCGGCACATAGTGGGTGATCGTGTTGGCGTTGGTGTTTTTGGCGATGTAGCTGATGCGGTGCTTCGCAAAACTCTGCAGCACCCGGAAGTCGTAGCCGCTCTCGCCGACCATCTCCGGATCGAACACTTCGACCGCGAAAAGGTCGCGCCGCCCGCAGATCATATCCACCCGCGGATTCGGCGAAACGTAGTTCCGGCTGATCAGCGTGCCCGGATTGCCCGGGTCGAACGCGTTGGCCACCCGGATCGGAATGTTGTTCAGCTCCATCGCCTTGGAGGCCTTCGGGTGAATCGCCTCCATCGCCATGTCCGCCAGCTGGTCGGCGATGTCGAAATTGGTGTGCCCGATGGTGCGGACCTTGTCCTTGCCGATCAGTTTCGGGTCGCCGGTGGAGAGGTGGAACTCCTTGTGGATCACCCCTTCCCGCGCCTGCGTCACCACCGCAAGTTTGCTGAAGGTGATTTCACTGTAGCCGCGGTCGAACTTCGCCATCACGCCCTCGGCGCATTTGGCGTATCCGGTGACGATCGGCATGCACTGCGAGAAATCCAGCCCCTGAATGTGGTGCAGAATCGTCTCCTCCATCGTGCCGGTCTCCTGATCCTTCCAGCCGGAGAGGTCGACGAACACCGCGTTGACCCCGTGTTCCCGCAGGATCAGCGTCGAATTGAAGGCGCTGTGCGCTTCGCCGACCGAGCTGAGCAGTTCGCGCGCCGCCGGCAGGTAGTCCTCGCGGTGGAAGTGCCCGAAGCTGCGCAGCTGCATCAGGTTGCGGAGGCAGCTCTTCACCCCGTCCATCCGCTCGTTGACGAAATCATCCGCCGCGTCCTGCCGCAACCCGAGCGATTCGAAGGTGCGGTTGAGCCGGATCAGCTCGGCGCGGGTCGCCTCGAGCTTCTCCGCCCACGAGCGGTCGCCCGCGGCGAATGCCGCAAAGATTCCCGGCTCGGCGGTCTTCTTATTTTCCAGCAGCAGATTGGTGACCCCGCCGTAAGCGGAGACGACGAAGATGCGGTTGTAGAGTTCCGGACCGCGGCGGTTGCCGATGAGGATGTTCTCCATCAGCTCGCCGAAGCGGGTCATGCTGGTCCCGCCGATTTTTTCTACGGTGTGAATTCCCATGATAAATTTCTGTTCCTCTGCCTAGATGTCTTCGATGCGCATAAGCTTGACCGGCGACTGATTGATCGAGAGCGTCGCAAGCTCCGCCAACGCGGCGCGGAGGCTCTTCTCCGCCGCGGAATGGGTCAGAATCACCAGCGCCACCGTGCCGTCCGCCTCGCGGCGCTCGTGCTGAATCAGACTGGAAATGCTGATCGACTTGTCGGCGAGAATCTGCGCGATCGACGCGATCACGCCGGGGCAGTCCCGCACCTGGAGCCGGAGGTAGAAGCGGCTCTCGCTCTCCTCCATCGTCAGCACCCGGCGGAAAAGTTTGCCGGGCCGGAAGGCCGGAGTCCGGCGGACCGAACCGACCGCGAGGTTGATCGCCACGTCGGTGAGGTCGGCGACCACCGCGCTGGCGGTGGCGTTCCGCCCGGCGCCGCGGCCGTAGAAGAGGGTCTGCCCGACGGTGTCGCCCTCGACCAGCACGCCGTTGAAGACGTCGGAGATGTTGGCGAGCAAGGTGTTCCGGGGAATCAGCGTCGGCCGGACGCTCATCTGAACGTTCCCCTCCGACTCCTTGATGACCGAGAGCAGTTTAATCCGGTAGCCGAGCTCCTCGGCATAGCGCAGGTCGGCCAGCTCGAGGTCGCGGATTCCTTCGACGTGGACCGGGTCGAGCCCGAACCATTCGCCGAAGGCGAGCGCGGCGAGAATCGCCGTCTTGTGCGCGGTGTCGAATCCGTCGATGTCGAGCGAGGGATTCGCCTCGGCGTAACCGAGCTTCTGCGCGTCGGCGAGAACGGTGTTGAAGTCGGCGCCCTCGTTCTCCATGCGGGTGAGGATATAGTTGCAGGTGCCGTTCATGATGCCGTAGATGCGGTGGATGCGGTTGGAGACCAGACCCTCGCGCAACGCCTTGATGATCGGGATTCCGCCCGCGACGCTCGCTTCGTAATAGACATCCACGCCGGCGGCTTCGGCGGCGGAGAAGATCTCCTCGCCGTGCAGAGCCAGCAGCGCCTTGTTGGCGGTGACCACCGGCTTGCCCGCCCGGATGGCGTCGAGGATGAACTTCTTCGCGACGGTGGTTCCACCGACCAGTTCGACGACGATATCGGCTTCGCGGATCGCCTCGGCGGCGTCGGTGGTGAGGACCCCTTCCGGAATCCGCACGCCGCGGTCGGTGGTGATATCGAGGTCGGCGACCTTGGCGAGGACAAGTTTGACTCCGGCGCGGCTGGCGATCACGTCGCTGTTGGCGAGGATGTTGGCGGCGACGCCGGCGCCGACGGTCCCGAACCCGATGATTCCGATCTTGATTTCTTTCACGGTCATTTTCCCTGTGATTATCTTGAATCCATGCAAAAACAGTTCTGAAAAAGATAATATAGCATGAATTTGCGATTTGTAAATTTGCAAATCGCCGCAGATGAGTGAAAATCACCGGAAAACCCCGACGTGCCGCGCTCCCCTCCTCACCGGATCGTATCGTTGCACTGCGAAGTCCCCGTCTTCTCCATGATGTAACAGCCCTCGTTGCAACGCAGCGCCGAACCTTTCGTCGGGGAGATTGCGGAACAAACCGGCTTCGCCAGCAGCAGTTGTCTCGCCCGCTGTTTCCGGACCCGCTACCAGCTCTCTCCTCACGCCTGGCGGAAGAAATACCGCACTCAGGAATCGTGACCCCGTCCCGGAATGGCGTTTCCCCGCAAAAATGCAAATCCGGAAATTTTTGTTCCCTTTCGCCATTGCCAAACCGGAAAAAGAGACTATCTTAAATTCAGAAAAAATTCCACCGGGCCGCGCCCGGGAACATATTTGAAGGGAAATGAAATGGTTCCGGAAAAAGATTTCTCCGATCTCGACGCCAACTACAAACCTCAAAGCGTCAACGGCCGCGACATGATCTTTCACGACGGGTTCGCCGCCCCGTTTGTTCTGGAAGGCGTCCCCTTCGTCGACGCGGAGGGGCGACACCGCCGCCTGCCGCAGGAGGCCGCGGAAAAATGCCTTCGGCCGCCGGTGATCCCGATGAGTCTTCAGGGGGCCGGCGAAGTGCTCCGCTTCGTCACCGATTCGACCGCGATCGCCCTCGACGTCACCTTCGACGAACTCTTCGCCGGACCCCAGCGGCGCGCCAGCACCGGGTTCGACCTCTACATCGGCTCCGGCACGGAGAAGCGATTCTGCGGCAACCAGTTCCCCGCCACACAGGATCCGCATGCGGAACTGCTCTTCTCCGCCCTGCCGCTGCCCCGGACGCGGGAATTCCGGGAGTACACGCTCTACTTTCCGCTCCACAGCGCGGTCCGGAGCATCCGGATCGGCGTCGATCCCGGCTGCCGCATCGAACCGCCTGCCCCGCACCGGGTGGAGAAGCCGCTCCTCTTCTACGGCTCCTCCATCACCAACTGCGGCGCGGTGAGCCGCCCCGGCATGAACTACCCGGCAATCATCACCCGCCTGCTCGATCTGCCCATGGTCAACATGGGGTTCAGCGGCGCCTGTCTCGGGGAACTTCACATCGCCGATGAAATCGCCGGCGTCGACCCGGTCGCCATGGTGCTCGAATATGACCACAACGCGCCCGATCCGGAGTTCCTCGCCCGGACCCACGAGCCGTTCTTCCGCCATCTGCGCGCACTCTGCCCGACCTTGCCGGTGCTGCTCACCTCGCGCTGCGACTTCATGAACACCCCCGACGGGAAACGGCGCCGGGAGATCGTCATGCGCACCTTCCTGCACGCGCTCGACGAAGGCGACCGCTTTGTGGATTTCCTCGACGGAGAGACGCTCTTTTCCGGCCCGTTCCGCTACGACTGCACCATCGACAACTGCCACCCCAACGACCTCGGCGCAACCTTGATGGCCGAACGGATCGCCGACCGGATCAGGCGGATGCTCGCCCCGCTCGACGACACCAAATGAGCCGGGTTCAGCTCCGGTAAAGCTGACGGTTCCGCTCCCGCCCCGCCTTGCGGAAGCGCAGCGGCGACATGCCGTACACCTTCTTGAAGAGGTGGGAGAAGTGGAACTGGTCGGCGAAACGGAGCCTCTCCGCGATTTCACCGATTCCGGCGTCGCCGTCGAGCAGCAGAAGCTCCGCTTCGCGCAGACGCTTGCGCCGGATGTACTCCAGAGGGGCCATTCCGGTCGCCTGCTTGAATTTGCTGTAGAAGGACTGGCGGGACATGCCGCACCGTTTCGCCAGCTCCCCCGGCGAAAACGCCCGCCCCGGATCGGAGTCGATGCAGGCGGCCACCTCCTGAAACCACCGTTCCCGGCAGTAGCGCACCGCCTCTTCGCGAATCGTCGACTGGGTGACCACAATCCGCAGGAAACGCACCAGCAGCTCCTGCACGAGCAGCTGATCGGCGAGCGCTTCCGCCCCGACAAGCGGAACAAGCCGGCACATGATCGTTTCCGCCTCCTCCGAGCGGATGAAATCCGGAATCTTCAACAGCCCGAAGAGGTCGAAGAGCAGATCGCTCCGGGCGGAGAAGGTCAACGACACATAGGGGGCCTGCTCCTCCGACGCCAGCCAGGTGCGGCGGATCGAATCCTGCGGAAAATGGATGATCGAATGGGCGGGCCGCTCGATGAACCGCCCGGGCGCCTCCTTGAACTCGCTCCGGACCGCGCCTTCGCGGATCAGAATGAATTCCGGGTAGCCGCAACGGCACCACGACGGGATGCGCGCCGTGATCGCTCCGGTGGCAACGCGGAGCAGCCGGACGTGGATTCCGTCAAAGATCTGGCCGGGACTGATATTGATCTTCTGCATGGAGAAAGTATAGTTTGTCTCCACGTGCTTTTCAAGCCGCTTTTGGACGCAGAGACATAAAATCCGGAAAAAATGCCATTTTCTTTTAAAGGAATGTGTGGTATGTTATGGATCAAACGACAAAAGGAAAGGAGTTTCCCGTGAAGTCCGCAAAACAGTATGATGTCGCGGTCATCGGCGGCGGAGTCGCCGGAGCCGCAGCCGCCCTGCAGGCCGCCCGTTGCGGCTGCAAAACCATTCTGATGGAGAAAAACGTGCTGCTCGGCGGCCTCGCCACCGCCGGGCTGATCTACTTCTATCTGCCACTCTGCGACGGCCGCGGCCGCCAGGTCACCTTCGGCATCTCCGAAGAACTGCTGCACCGGAGTTTGCTCTACGGGCCGGGGCGGATTCCCGTCGCCTGGAAGAACGGCCGGAACACGGAAACGAAAGAACGGCTTCAGGCGGCGTTCAGTCCGGCGGCCTTCATGCTGGCGCTCGATGAAGCGCTCGAAGAGGCAGGCGTCGACATCTGGCTGGACACCCTCTTCTGCGCGGTGGAACGCGACAACGGCAGAATCGCCGCCGTCGAGGTGGAGAACAAGAGCGGCCGGCTCCGCATCGAGGCGAAGTGCTTCATCGACGCCACCGGCGACGCGGATCTTGCGCGCCGCGCCGGAGCCTCCTGCCGGACCGACGACAACTGTCTCGCCACCTGGATGCTGGACTACGACGAGAAACGTCAGAAACGCTCTCCCTTCGACAACATTCCGCTGGGGTTGTTCGGCTCCAACGTGACGCGGGAGTTCACGCCGATTCCCGGCCGGGCGGACATGCTTCACGACGTCGAACTGCCGGAAGGGGAGGACCGGGAGAAGCTCTATTTCCACGGTATTTCCGGGAAATCGGTTTCGGAATTCGTGCTCAAGAGCCACCGGGTGATGCGCGAACATTACCGCAAGGCGTATGAGAGCGGGGAGGCGGACCGTGAGACGCTGTTCCCGGTGAAACTGCCGCTGATGCCGCTCCTTCGCAAGATCTATTCGATCGAGGGGGACCGGACGATGCAGAATCAGCAGTACAACCGGGCGGAACCGGATTCGATCGGCATGATCGCCGGAATCTCCGGCCCAGGGATCGTCTGGGAGGTTCCGTTCGGTGTGATGATTCCGAAGGAGCACATCGGTTCGCTGCTGGTGACGGGCCGTTCGGTCTCGGCGATCGGCGACGCCTGGGATGCCGCCCGGCTGATTCCGGCGGTGGCGATGACCGGCCAGGTGTGCGGACTTGCCGCCGCGATGCAGATCGAGCAAAAGTGCGAGGCGTGGGAGCTCGATCTTGACGCGCTGCGCAAGAAACTCGGCTATCCCTGCCACATCGCCGACCTCGACTGACGCACCGGCGAAACAGAAAGACGCGCCCGGCACGGAACCCCGCGCCGGGCGCAAGCAAATTCTAAGAAAAAATTTTCGGAATCGCCTGGCTCTTGAAAGTTTCTCAAAGAACCTTCACCAACGGCATTCCAACTTGGTAGTATCCCTTCCATCGAGCGATTCACATGGATAAATTCGGCTGGAAGAGTCAACGTGACCGTCAGCCAATAAAAAATTCGCTTTCCCGCTGTGACGGTATCCAACGCGACAGTTGCTGTTTCCCGGGATCAACTGGATATCCTTTTCAACAGTTGGTTCAATTCCGCCACCAAGCGCATTATCCACAATCACGAGGACAGCGGAAGGTTTCCTTATGGCTGTGCTTTTACGAATCCGCCCCACCTGACGTGCCCACGCCAATGTGCTTGCATCACCGGACCAGCTGCCTGTGTAGACAGCACCGTAACTGTACGGCCGGAGGATCGGAGACTTCCGTCCTGTCAGCACCTTTGCTTCATCGACGGAAGGGCAGACATGCACCCCTTTGCCGTTGAGCCATTTTTGATACCCTTCATTTATTTCTTCTGATGTACTGGGAAACAACTGATTCATCAACCAGCTGCCGGGTTCATTCCACTCTGCAATACCACCGTCGACAGTCTCCATGAAAGCACAGGGGAACTGATAATCGGAAAAGGCTGAATAATAACTTTGTACTGCAAATCCCCACTGTTTTAAATTATTGACACAAGAAACCTGCCGCCCCCGCTCCCGAGCAGAATTCAACGCCGGCAACAGCATGGCCGCCAGAATCGCGATAATTGCAATAACAATAAGTAATTCAATAAGAGTAAATATTTTACACCTGCCAGAGAGATCTGCTCTGGCATGACAGGGAAATGCTAAATTGGAACATATCGTGCGCATTGTTTTTCCCTCATAAAAGTTTATTTTCATGCTCTCAGTCTCCTTGGTTGTTTACGGGTTCGATTCGATATTGATATAAGATTGCTCCTGCATTGCGAGCCGCTCTCACCATTTCTGGATAGGGAGAATCCGTGATGCTCAAAAAACCGTACTGCATATTTTCGCTATCGATCCAACGTCCGGATGCCGGTTGATCATAGCAGGCAAAATAATGCGCTCCAACGACAGACGGGTTCTGCAAGGCACTTTTAACATAACGATCAAAGGCACGGGCACGGTCCACCTGGGAAGCGGCAGGACAGAGACTCGGATGCGGGGGACCATATCCCATTGTTCCGAAGTGCCACTCCCCGATTAGAATCGGTTTGTCTACGCCATCAGGCAGCTTGAAATCTGCAACGGAGTAACGGTAGAGATTGAAACTGAGTACATCCACATATTCGGCTGCAATTCTTGTAATTTCAGGTCGATTTCCGGGAAGCAAACGGCATCCGAGAAAAAGTTTCCCCGGTGCATATTTCCGGAATACGTTCCGAACTGTTGCAAAGAAACGCCGGACCAGTTCGTCATTGAATGCCGTCAAATCCTTCCAGGCACGCTTCAAATCCGGCTCCTTTCTGCTCGCGAGGAAATCTTCCCATGAACTATATGCGCTTCCCCATTTCTGATTCAACGCTCCCACACTGCCGTACCGTTCTTTCAAACGATCAGCAAAGGCGATTTTTGACGGTTGACCGGCCGGAGAACGGAGAATGCCGCGAACCAGATTGATCGCATCTCCCCAGGAGATTTCATTGCCTACGAAAAATCCAATGCAGCGGGGATCATTCACCATCCAGGAGAGACGTTGTAACTCTTTCCGCAAAGACTCTTCAAATTCAGGAGAGAACGTCTCATAAAAATTCTGCCACCAACCATTATCTCCAGCAATGACCGGCGCGGAATATCCGATGGAAAACACATATGGCTTCTTCAATATCGGGATCATCCGGGAATCACTCCAGTTGCCAATTGTATTAATTCCCCAGCTCTCCAGTCTCCTTTTCATCTGCCGACACAAAATTGGGAAAACGGTTTCATAATTAGAGACGCCATATTTGCGTATGCAATTGGCTACCTGAAAATTAACCGTATATATCTTTTGAAAGCCGGCAGATTTATAATAACGCTGTACCGGAGTGTTCCAGCGATAAACACCGGTTTTCTCATCCGGCAAGGCTTCAAAATAGTGCTCTCTGGCAGTGACTCCGGTCCATGACTGCATGTCGATACTGTTGAGTCCCAGTGACCAGAAGAGCTTCCCCTCTGGATCCACCAGAAACCATTTGCCGCAATATTTGACAGGATAAAACGAACCGGTAGCCTTAAATGTCGGCCCGGAAGCCCATCCTCCATAGGATGTGCGGTCCTTAATTTCCGGATTTTTTTGAAGGTCTATCTCTTCCGCAGAAAGCGCGGCAAACAGATCCGCATCCTCGGTAATCTTTCCCGGCCATTGTCCATGCCGGTATTGCCCATAACGATCAATGCAGGGGTAGAATCCTTTTCCCGTGCTGACCGCTTCCGGCAGCTTTCGGACAGGTGCTTCCCGACGAATGTTTTGAATCTTGAATTGATATTTTTCGGTCCCGTCCATCACGAAAAGACGCAACTGATCGACTTTGGAGGTGTCCAGGTGATGATCGAATGAGTGATGTTCACTGCGGTTAAAGCCGTCAAAAGCAGCCAACATGCCGACCGGAGTCCATTGTTTGGCAGCCGGCGAACCAATACGGGCAAACCGTACTCGCAAGACATCCTGCTCACCGGGCGCCAGGGCAATTCCGCCGACCGCCCGGTGGGAGAACAGGGAATTTGCTTCACCACCAGGAGCCAAATTGACCACCTCGATTTCAAGCCGGGCAAATTTGGAGCCGCAATTGCGTACATCCATGGCGATAACCGCGCTGTCCTCCAGTTGAAAATGCTGTTTCTGCTGCGGTTTTAAAATTAGCCCGGGCCAACGATTCTTCGGGTCAACCGGAATGGTCAGAAGAAGAGTGTCACCGCGAACCTCATATTGTGCTTTCCCCATGGTTCGATAATGATCAGGAGTACTTGCGGAAATGTCAAATAAAAGTTCTTCCGACCACAATAGCAAAGAGAAAAGAAAAACCATTATGGTGCAAAAATATTTTCTCAATTTCATTTGTTATTGTCCTGAATTATACGAAAACAAAATTTTCAAGCAGTAGATATTCTATCGACATTAGATATTATAGATCACTCTATATTCCAGCTCTTTCTGGAATTGCGATTCAGCAAGAGCTGAGAATATTTCAGATCCCCCGGCTGCTTCACTTGCAAAACTGCGGTCGAACCTGAAATTCTGGATCTTGTCATGTGGTGCTCCTTTCCATCAGCGTTGGTTTGATTTCGATCTGGGCGAAGTGATCCGGGTCAGCGAGTTTGCGGATCACGTACTCGTACGCGAGACGCCCGAACTCCTCATACGGTTGATGAACCGTCGTCAACGGCGGATTGAAAAACTGCGAATAGAGCAGATCGTCGAAGCCGATGATCGCCAGCTCCTCCGGAATGCGGATTCCCAACTGCGCCGCCGCACAGATCACCCCCTGCGCAATCGTGTCGTTGCCGCAGACCAGACAGTGCGGCAACGTTCCGCGGCGGTGCAGCAGCCGGACCGCCTCCATTCCGTCGGTATGGCTGTACAGCCCGGTCCGCGGCAGGTCGGGCACACCGGGCCGTGCACCATTCAGAAAAACACTCTCATCGCAGTTGATGCCGCTGCCTGCCAGAAACTCCCGGAGCAGATTTTCCCGCTCGACCAGATGAGACTGCGGATTGGAGGTGAGCTCTCCGACAAAACCGACCGAAGAATATCCCTTCCGACGGATCAGCTCGGCGATCAGCTTCACACCATGCCGGTTGTCCAGATTGATCGACGGAACCGGCAGCGCATCGCAGCTGTTGTTGATCACCACATAGGGATACTGCCGGCGGTTGAAGCGCTGAAACATTTCGATCATCTCCGCCTGCCGGGCGTTGCTGATCACCCGGAACCCGAGGATCACCAGCGCGTCAATCCGCTCAATGTCCATGTAGTTGCGGTAATCGCCACCGTGAATCAGCAGAATCTGATAGCCTCCGGCCTCTGCCGCCTGTCCCAGTCCGTTCAGAATTTCACGCGGATAATCCGACATGTACATCGCCCCCACCTCCGCCGGAAGCGACAGCGAAAATCCGATCGTGTGGGAACTCTGGCCACGCAGCAGCGTCGCACCGTAATTCGGCGTATAATCGAGCTGCTCCGCCGCCTCCAGCACCCGCCGGCGGGTCGATTCGCTCATCCGGATATTCGTCGTCCGCGACGGATTGAACACCTTCGAGACGGTGGCGACCGAAACCCCCGCCAGTCTTGCGACATCTTTAATTCCTGTACGGGCAACTGCCATTTTCATGCTCCAATCCTGGAAAACAATCAGGAAAACGTTTTATCATGTAACTTATAATTGAAAGAAATAATTTTTTAAATGGATTCGTTCTGTTATAATTATACAACAAATAAAATAAAATGTCAATAGATAAAACGTTTTTTTTGAAAAAAACATTCTCCCCTCTTCCTCCCAGAAACAGAACGGCCGCCGGACGGCAGGAGCGAAGAACGGCAGGAAATTCCCGCGCCTTCTTCCACGCCGTCAGAACGAACGTCGAGATTTATTTCCGCAAATCGACTTCGGTTTGTTGCAATTCGCAAATGGCGCGGTATATTACATCCGATTGAGTTTGCACCAGGTAATACAGGATCGGAATTATGGGAAACGGAACGGCCGGAAGCGGCGAAACGGAACTGCAGGAATCCAATTTCCGGGTCCGCTACATCTTCTACTTTGCCGGACTTCTGCTGATCTTCCTGGCCGTGCTCTCCTACAGCCCTGCTGACGGAGCCTCCATCACCGGCGGAATCGACGCCCCCCCGAAAAACTGGATCGGGAATCTCGGCGCCTTCCTCGCCTACTGGCTCTTCAATCTCTTCGGGCTGACCACCTACGTTTTGCTCTTTCTCACGCTGCTGCGGGCGGTGCGGGCCTTTCTGCCGGGCGCCGGACGCCCCCTGCTCTTCTTCACCGGGGAGCTGATGCTGCTCTTCGGCCTGATGCTGCTCTTCGCACTCTCGCCCTACCCCTTCGTCTATGTCACCGATCACCTCGGCATCGGCAGAGCCGGCGTTCCCGAGCTGGCCCTCTCCGGCGGCGCCATCGGGCAGGTTCTCGCCGCGCCGCCGGTGGAGGAATTCGCCCTGCAGGAGGGCGTCCTCCGCAAACTGATCGGCGCCGTAGGAACCATGATCTTCGGCTGGACGCTGGTCACCGGCGGGCTGATCGTCATCTATTTCTCCGACTGGCACGCGCTCTTCCGGAACCATATCTTCAACTTCCCGGCGGTGCAGCCGCACACCCCCGCCTCCGCGAACCGCGAACCGGAGGAACTTCCGGCAACGCCCGCCCCCGCGGCGACGGCGATACCGGCCGCACCCGCTGTGCAGACGCCTCCCGCCCCGGCACCGGCTCCGGCGCCGGCTCCCTCAACCGTCCCCGGCGGACTTTTCGGCAGCGCCCGGGCCGCGCTGGCCGCCCTGCGCGAACGCCATCAGACCGGCGGCGCTTCGGTAGGCACTCCGGAGGTGATGCCGCAGCCCGTCGCCGCGGAAACGCCTCCGCCCCCGGCAACGCCGGAGCCGCCCGCCCCGGCGACACCGGCTCCGGCACCGCAGAATGCTCCTGTGCCGTCGGCGGCGCCGGCCGCGCCGGTCGCCGCCGCGCCGATGCGGAATGTGGAGGTCAACGCCAAAGTCATCGAACAGGGCGAGAAACTGACCGCCAAGAGCACCCCGAAATACACGCTGCCGCCGATCACCATGCTCAGCAAAGGGACCGACGCCGTGGGAGAAGCCCCCGAGGCGATCGAACGCGCCACCCTGCTGCTCCAGCGGACCCTCGACAGCTTCAAGATTCCGGGTCAGGTGGTGGGCCACATTTCCGGCCCCCGGATCACCCGTTACGAGATCAGCCTCGCCGAAGGGGTCAACGTCAAGAAAGTTGAACAGATCTCCAGCAACATTGCCATGAACCTCTCCGCGCCGAGCATCCGCGTGCTCGCGCCGATTCCCGGCCGCAACGTGGTCGGCGTCGAGGTCCCCAACACCCGGAGCGAAGCGGTCTACATGCGCGCGGTGATGGAGACGGACGCGTGGAACGGCAAAGCGGCGATTCCGATCGTGCTCGGCAAGGACGTCGCCAGCAAACCGGTGGTGCTCGATCTGGCCAAGGCCCCTCACCTGCTGATCGCCGGTTCCACCGGATCGGGGAAATCGGTCTGCATGAATACGCTCATCATGAGTTTGCTCTTCAAATTCAATCCGGATGATCTGCGGCTGATCATGGTCGACCCGAAAATCGTGGAATTTGAAGACTACAAGAAGCTGCCCCACCTCATCACGCCGGTGATCAATGATGCCAAGAAGGTTCCCATCGCCCTGCGCTGGGCGGTGACCGAGATGGAAAACCGCTACAAGATCCTGGCCCGCGCCGGTGTCAAGAAACTGGCGGAGTTCAACGCGCTCTCCCACAACGGGGAACCGATTCTGGACAGCGACGGCAACGTGATCTGCGACAACAGCGGAGAACCGCTGTGCAAGATGCCGATTCTGATCGTCATCATCGACGAGCTGGCCGAACTGCGCATGCAGGATTCGTGGAAGGACTCCGAAACCTACATCGCCCGGATCGCCCAGCTGGGACGCGCCTCGGGCGTCCACATCGTCGTGGCGACGCAGCGCCCCTCGACCAACATCATCACCGGCGTAATCAAGGCGAACCTGCCGACCCGGATCGCCTTCCGGGTGATGCAGCTGGTCGACAGCCGGGTGATTCTCGACGTGCCCGGGGCGGAAAATCTGCTCGGCATGGGCGACATGCTCTATCTGGCTCCGGGCGGGATGAACATCGAACGCGTTCAGGGCGCGCTGGTCGACGACAAGGACATCAAGGCGATTGTGAAATTCGTCTCCGAACAGCGGCCGCAGAACTTCAACGCCCAGGTCGTCGCCGAAGAGGAGGCGCAGGACGAAGAGATCGATGAGAACATGGTCGATGATTACGATGAGGAAGACGCGGCCGACATCGCGCCGCTGATCCGGAAATATCTGCGCCCCGGCGACGATGACAACGTCCGCCGCGCGCTCGAAGTGGTTCTGCTCGACCGGAAGGCGAGCACCAGCTACCTGCAGCGGCGGCTCAAGATCGGGTACAACCGGGCGGCGGAGATCATCGATCTCTTCGAGGAGCGCGGCATTGTCGGGCCGCCCTCCGGGAGCGGGAACAAACGGGAAATTCTCGTCTTTGACGAGGCTGAATTTGCAGGATGAACTTCATCCCTAACCATTTGAGGACGGGTGAACCATGAGTGATCAACAGGACAAGGACGCGCTGGAGCTCTTCGGAGAGGAACCGGAACAGACCGGCGAAATGCCTCCGCTGCCGGATTTCGAGGAGGAGATCCGCGAGGTGCCGCCCGCGGAACGCACTGCGCCGCCGCCGGGCCTCCAGCCCAGGATCAGCGATGTGGAGGGGGAGCAGTCGTTCGGGCAGTACCTCCGGGCATTGCGGGAACGGAACCACTTCACCATCGCCCAGATCGCCGATGAGACCAAGATCAAATCCGACTACCTCGAGGCTCTGGAAAATGAGGATTACGGCTGCCTGCCGCAGCCGGTCTACGTGCTCGGGTATGTGCGGAAACTCTGCAGTCTCTACCACGTTTCCCCCGAGCGTGCCGACCAGATCACCGCGGAGCTCCGCGACCGGCTCGAGTACGAAGTTCCGGAGGATATCACCAAAACGGTCATCGACCACGAGGTGAGCGAGGAGAACGAACGCAAAATCCGGCAGCTCATTCTGATTCTGGCCGCGGGGGCGCTGTTGATCGCGGTGCTGCTGGTGGCGGGGGGAATTCTGATTCTGACCGGATTGCGCAGCTCGGCGGAGCCGGCGGCCCCATCCCGCTTCGCAGAATCACAACTTATTGAGATTCAAGATACTCCAAAATTAATCATCACGGAACTGGTTCCCTGAATCGCGAGATATTGCAAGGCGGAACTGGACAAAACCGTACAATGGTGCTATAGTATTGCATATGAAAATTCTATTGATCAACGGGCCGAATCTGCAGCTTCTCGGAGTCAGGGAACCGGGGATCTACGGCGGCGACACGCTGCCGGAGATCGTCGCGAGAGTCCGGAAGGCGGCGGAAGAGGCGGGGTATGAACTTGCGGACTTCCAGTCCAACCACGAAGGGGATATCGTGGACCGGATCGGGAGCGCCCGTGTCGACGGCTTCGCCGGAATCGTCATGAATCCGGCCGCCTACACCCACACATCCGTCGCCATTCGCGATGCACTGGCGGCAGTCAAACTGCCAACGGTCGAGGTGCATTTGAGCAACATCCACGCGAGGGAGGAGTTTCGCCACACGTCATTGACCGCACCGATGTGCATCGGAGTCGTCGCCGGGTTCGGAGCCGATTCCTATCTTCTCGCGCTGCGCGGGCTGATCGCGCATCTCGAGAAATAAAGTTTCATGTTTCCGCATACATAACAAAAATAACCAAAGAAGAGTTTCTCACCATGAAAATCGAAGAAATCAAGACGATAGTCAAACTGATGAGCGACCATGATCTCACCGAGTTCAAGATCGAGGCGGAGGCGTACAATCTGTGCATCCGGCGCGGTTCCGGTGCGGCAGCGCCGGCTCCGGTGATGGTTGCGGCGGCTCCGGCCCCGGTCCAGATGGCGGCACCGGTTGCGGCGGCGGCTCCGGCCCCGGCGGCTCCGGCGGCGGCTCCCGCTCCGGCGGCTCCGGTCTCGGTGGAGACGATCGACGCTCCGCTGGTGGGGACCTTCTACCGGGCCGCCTCGCCGGAAGCGCAGGCGTTCGTCAAAGTCGGCGACCACATCGCGCCGGATACGGTGATCGGCATCATCGAGGCGATGAAGGTCATGAACGAGATCAAAGCGGAAAAGAGCGGAGTGATCAAAGAGGTGCTGGTTGAGAACGGCCAGCCGGTGGAGTTCGGCCAGCCGCTCTTCGTCATCGAATAACCGGAGGCGGAACGAGCCCATGTTCAACAAAATACTCATCGCAAACCGCGGCGAAATCGCGGTCCGGGTCATCCGGGCCTGCCGTGAACTTGGAATTCGCACGGTTTCCGTCTATTCGCAGGCCGACGCCGACAGCATGGCGGTCAAGATGGCCGACGAAGCGGTCTGCATCGGACCGGCGCAGTCGAGCGCCAGCTATCTGCTGATCGACCGGATTCTCTCGGTCGCGGCGATCTGCGACGTCGATGCGATTCATCCGGGGTACGGATTCCTGTCGGAAAACGCCTACTTCGCGGAGGCGTGCCGCAAGCACGGCATCACCTTCATCGGGCCGACGCCCGAAGCGATGCGGGCCCTCGGCGACAAGGCGGTCGCCCGGGAGACCATGAAGAAGGCCGGCGTCCCCACCACCCCCGGCAGCGACGGCATCCTGGTCAGTGAAGCCGACGCGCTCAAGGTGGCGCATCAGCTCAAATACCCGGTCATCATCAAAGCGGTTGCCGGCGGCGGCGGCCGCGGCATGCGGATTGCCCACAACGACGCCAGTCTGGTGCAGGGGTACCACGCGGCCAAGACCGAGGCGGAGAACGCCTTCGGCAACGGGGCGCTCTACATGGAAAAATTCCTGGTCAACCCGCGCCACATCGAAATTCAGATCATCGCCGACAACTACGGCAATGTGATTCATCTCGGCGAGCGCGACTGCAGTGTCCAGCGCCGCAACCAGAAGCTGATCGAAGAGGCGCCCTCGCCGGCGCTTTCGGCCCGGCTGCGGGAGCGGATCGGCGCCGCGGCGGTCAAGGCGGCCAAGGCGGCCGGTTACACCAGCGCCGGAACGATCGAGTTTCTCTTCACCGAAGAGGGGAACTACTACTTCATGGAGATGAACACCCGTATCCAGGTGGAACACCCGGTGACCGAGGCGGTGACCCGCTTCGACCTGATCAAGGAGCAGATCCGGGTGGCGGCGGGCGAACGGCTTTCGCTCCGGCAGAAGGATGTGCAGATCAGCGGTCACGCGATCGAATGCCGGATCAATGCGGAGGATCCCTTCAACAACTTCACCCCCTGCCCGGGGCGGATTGAACTCTTCATTCCGGCGGGCGGGCCGAATGTGCGCATGGATACGCACGCCTATTCGGGGTACCGGATTCCGACCTACTATGACAGCATGATCGGGAAACTGATCGTCTGGGGGCCGACCCGGGCGGATGCGCTCGCCACCTGCCGCCGGGCGCTGGATGAGATCACCGTGGAGGGGATCAAGACGACGATTCCGTTCCAGAAGCTGATCACCAATCACAAGAGTTTCATCGAAGGCAAATACGATACCGGATTTGTCGAGAGATTAATGCAGGAGCGGGCCACCCCGCACAAGGAGGAAGGAAAATGAAAGCAGCAGCAGATTCCAAGAAGACGGCGGCACCGGCAGCCGAAGCGGCGGCCACCACAGTGCTGGAAGGCTCCGAAATGGGAGAGGTGAAGATCCATGAAAATGTGATCGCTTCGCTCGTGCGGCGTGCGGCGCTTTCCATTGAAGGGGTCTCCCGCCTGGCCGGCAGCACTCTGGTCGACAACATTGCCGAGATCGTGGGCAGCCGCCGCATGCAGGCCCGCGCGATCACAGTCGACATGGCGGAAAACAACCGCGTTTCCGTTGAGATCAAGCTCAACATCAAAGCCGGTTACAACGTTCCGCAGGTGGCCACCGCCGTGCAGAAGGCGGTGATCGAAGAGATCGAGAAGACCACCGGCATGACGGTGCTCAAGGTCAACGTTGTGGTTCAGGAGATCGACGACCCGGTGCTGGAGGATTCCGACGAGGAGGAGACCGAAGGCAGCGCGCCGGTGCTTCCCCTGAACTGATTTCCGGGGGGAACCCCGCAGAGCCGCTTCGTCCGCCGGATGGGGCGGCTGTGCCGTATCAACCCCCGCGGCAACGGGAGGAGGATTGAAGCATGAATTTTGCAGAATGGGCCGATCCGGAGTTCTGGCGGCAGTTGTTGAGCAGTGATTTCAATCGCGGGTACGCGGCGGCTATCGGGCTGGTGTTCGCGCTCCTGATTCTGCTGCTGATCGTCAAGATTATCTTCAAACTGATTTTCCGCACCCGCCGGTGCGGTGCGATTCCGGTGCACTGTCCGACCGGGGATCTGGTCGTTTCCCGGAGCGCGATTGAGAATGCCGCGCGACAGGTGCTCGCGGAATTTCCGCAACTTGCGGTCCGGCGCATCATGCTCTACCGTCGCGGCAAACGTTTTTCGATGACGCTCTGCTGCTCCTTCTCGGCGGAGGGGAAAGGTCTGCCGGCGATCTCCGACGAGGTCAAGCCGCGGATGCTGGAAATGCTGCACCGGGTATTCGGCATCGACACCCTGCAGGAAATCCGCTTCCAGATCGAAGCACTTTCCTCGGAGATTCCGCACGAAGAAGCGGGCACCCCATCGGAGAAGCAGTCGGACAATGCGATTGTTCCTGGCCTCTGAGTCGCCTCGCCGCCGTGAACTTCTCGCCCGGCTCGGCTTCGCATTTGAAGTGGAAAACAGCCGGGCGGAGGAGCTCTCGACCGCGGCCGATCCCCGTCTGGTTCCGCTGCTGAATGCGGAACGCAAAGCCGCCGCGGTCGCGGCGCGCCACCCTGACGCTCTCGTTCTGGGGGCGGATACCGTCATCCTCCACCGCGGGCGGATCATCGGCAAACCGCGCGATCCGGCCGACGCCGCGGCCATTCTGCACGCGCTCTCCGGCGACCGCCACGAGGTGATTACCGGCCTCGCCCTGCTCTGCGAGGAAAAACAGCTGCGCGAAGTGTGGGAGGAGACGACAACGGTTCAGTTCCGCCCCCTCAGCGACGAGACAATCTCCCGCTATCTCAGCCGGGTGAACGTGCTCGACAAAGCGGGAGCCTACGCCATCCAGGAGTATGGCGACGAGCTGGTCGAGCACCTGGATGGGGAGTTTGAGAACGTCATCGGCCTGCCGCTCCGCCGTCTTTCCGACCGTCTTCCGGCCCTGCTGAACGGCTGAACCGGGAGCCTTACTTCAACTCCACCCCTGTCTCCGGGTCGACAATCCGGAACTCCTCGTAATGGAGCATGGGGTCCGCCCGGAAGCTGAGGTCATGCTTGTATTTCTCCTCGATGTCGCGGAGCAGCTGAGCGTCCTCGTTGCGGAGCCGGGCGAGGATATCCGGGTGCATGATGACGCGGACCGGCAGATCCTTGTAGCGGCGGTCGCGCAGTACGGTGTTGAGCCGGCGCTGAATCTCGACGCTCATGGTGACAGCGGATTTCACCAGCCCGGTCCCGGAGCAGTAGGGACAGGGGTTGAACACCTGATCCTGAATGCTCTCATGTTCGCGCTGGCGGGTCATCTCCATGAGTCCGAGCTTGCTGAGCGGCAGAACTTTGGTCTTGGCGCGGTCGTCCTTGACCAGCTTCTTCATGTAACGGAAGAGCTCTTCGCGGTCGCGGGCACTGCGCATATCGATGAAATCGAGCACGACCAGCCCGCCGATGTTGCGCAGCCGGAGCTGACGGGCGATCTCCTCGGCAGCCTCGAGATTGGTCTTGAGGATGAATTCCGGCTGGTCGGCCCCTTTGCGGCCGCGGCCGGAGTTGACGTCGATGGCGATCAACGCCTCGGTCTCATCGATGCAGATGCCGCCGCCGCCGGGCAGACGGACCTCGCGCTGGAACACCTCCCGGAGCTGATCGTTGATGCGGTACTGATCGAAAATCGGTTTGGCGCCGTTGTAACAGATCACCTTTTCGGCCATCTTGCGTCCGCCGAACCGCTTGAGCGTATCGATGATCTGCCGGCCCGCCGCCGGGTCATCGACGACAATTCCCTCGATCTCTTCGGTCATGAAGTCGCGAATCGTCCGCTCGACCAGGTTGGGCTCCGTGAAGAGCAGAGCCGGAGCGTTGCGGGAATCCATCTCCTTCTCCACCTTGCGCCAGTAGTCGAGCAGAAGGTCGAGGTCGCGCTTGAAGAAGGTGGAACGACGCCCCTCCCCGACGGTGCGGCAGATCAGCCCCATCCCTTCCGGCAGTTCGAGCGCGGCGAGAATCTTGCGGAGCCGGTCGCGCTCCTGCGCTCCTTCAATGCGCGTGGAGAGCCCGATGTGCTCGCTGTAGGGCATCAGCACAAGGTAGCGCCCGGGGATGGAGATGTCGGTCGTCACCCGCGCCCCCTTGGTGCTGATCGGGGACTTGACCACCTGAACCAGAATCTCCATGCCGGGGCGGAAAATCGAGGGGATATCGGCGACGGTCAACTTCTTCTTGCGGCGCTGCGCCTCGGCCCCGACCTTCGAACCGGGGCGGGCCTCCTGCCGCTTCTGGCGGCGGGCCTGAATCGACTCCTCGCCGACCTCCTCCTCGGCCTCCTCGTCGCGTTCTCCGCGCCGTTCGAGCATTTCGCCGCATCCCGGCAGCATCTCGTGATAGTGGAGGAAGGCGTTCTTTTCGGCGCCGATGTCGACAAACGCCGCCTGCAGGGAGGGTTCGAGGTTGATGATTTTCCCGAGATAGATATCGCCCACCTTGGGCTCATGATCGTCACGTTCAATCTGATACTCTTCGAGGCGGCCGTTGTTGAGCAGGGCGAAGCGCCGCTCCAGCTTCTCGCAGTTCAGAATGATCTGTTTGCCTTTCTTTTCCATAACTCTTTACCATTCAAAAAAAAAATTTGTTTCCAGAACCGGACAGGAGGCCGACGCCCCCGCCGGAAAGGTGCCGTCAGGGCAGGATAACCGGTTTTTCTCCGCGCAGACCGTTGAGAAATGCGACCGCCGGCATGGCGCGACGCCCGGGCGGAGAAAGTTCAATGATCTCAATCGCACCGGAACCGCAGGCGACGATCAGTGCATACTTGTCCGCCTGCAGCACCGTTCCGGGCTCCCCGCCGAGGTCGCGCCGCGGCAGTACCCGGGTCAGCGTCACCGGCATTTCGCCGCGGGTGGTCAGCATCGTACAGCTCGCCCCCGGCCACGGATAGTAGGCGCGCACCATTGCTTCAATATCATAGGCGCTCAACGCCCAGTTGATCCGTCCGTCCGATTTCCGGATCTTGGTGCAGACGGTGGCCTCGGTGTCATCCTGCGGCTTCGGCTCGAGTTCACCGGCCGCGATGGAGCAGAGGGTGCCCGGCGTGATCTCGGCGGCAATCACGCCGAGTTTCATTTCGAGCATTTCACCGTATTCCCGATGATCGAGCGGCACCCGGATCGAACTGTAGATCGGGCCGGTGTCCAGCCCACGCTCCATCTTCATGAAGCAGATGCCGGTCTCGGCGTCGCGGTTGAGGATGCACTGGGTGATCGGCGACGCGCCCCGGTAACGGGGAAGCAGGGAGGCGTGAATGTTGACGCAGCCGAGCGGCGGCAACTCGAGGAAGTCGCGGCGCAGAATCTGCCCGAAGGAGACCACCAGCACGAGATCAGGCTCCTTTGCCCGGAGTCCGGCGAGGAACTCCGGCGTGTTGACATTGGGAATCTTGTCAACCGGGAGCCCCATCTCCTCCGCGGCGGCGCCGACAGGGGTCGGCGTCGGCTTGCGGTTGCGGCCGGCGGGGCGGTCGAGCTGCGTGCCGACGCCGACCAGCCGAAGCTGGGGAGCGACGGCGACCGCCTTGAGGACCGGCACGGCAATCTGGCCGGAGCCGAGAAAATAAATTTTCGGTTGATTCGTCATCACATCTCTTTGCAAAAGGTGAAATCCGGTGCGATAATAAATATAAAACGCAATCTGCAAAAAAACGAGCCGTTTATGTTAAAAACTGTGAAAATTGCCATTTTAATGGGAGGAAATCTCGGAAATTCCGCGGAAATCTTCGAACAGGCCATCCGGAAACTGACGGAGAACGGCGTCCAATCGATCCGGCAGAGCCGGATTTACCGCACCGCGCCGGTGGACTGTGTTCCAGGGACGCCGGATTTCTCCAACGCAGCGCTGACCGGAGAGTGGACCGGCACGGCAACCGATTTGCTGGCGCTGACCCAGCAACTGGAACGGGAGGCGGGCCGCCCCGCCCGACACTCCAGCCGGGAGTCGCGGACGCTCGATCTGGATCTGATTCTTTTCGGCGGGGAGTGCTTTGATTCTCCGGCGCTGACGCTGCCCCATCCGCGGGCGCGGCAGCGTCTGTTCGTGCTGGAACCGCTGGCGGAGATCGCGCCGGAAATGCGATTCCCCGATACCGGAGAGAGCGTGGCCGAAGCGCTCGCCCGGCTTCAGGCGGAAGCGGAGGCGTAATTTCTCCGTCCCTCCGGGAGAAATGGAACGGTTTCGCAGAAAAATCCTGAAAAAAGCGGGCAGTCACCGTTGCGGCTATTGCAAAAATCGGAACCGGGAATATGTTAATTATAGAAAGTACTCACAGTTCCACCTACCCGGAGGATGCAGCAAATGGATGGGTTTCAATTTCCGACAGTTACCTTGTGGATCGTCGCCGCGCTCACCTGGATCGTGGTGATGATGGGAGTCGCACAGCTCTCCCGCTTCTATACAAAGTTCCGGGAGGCGCGCCGGGAGCTGGACGCCAATCTGCTGGGCATGGCCGGGCAGCTCAAGAAAATGCAGACCACGCTGACCGAACTACTGGTGGAACAGCGCCGGCTCACCCGGCTGCAGGTCGAGCTGCTCGACCTCAAACGCGCCGAACTGACCGGAGACTTCGAAATCGTCGAGGAACCGGTGGCGCCCGCCGCCGCCCCGGCGGAGAAGGAGGAGTCGCCGGAGCCGCCGCCGATCAAACGGCCGCCGGAGAAATTTCCTAAAATTATCTGATTTTTCCGACTTTTTACTGGACAATCGAGGGGAAATGTGATAAAGTACATCCGGTAAGATGGGAAAACAGATTTTTATCTCTTTTACAACAACAATATTCGGGAGTTCGTCATCTATGAAAAAGTTCCTTCTGGCATTGACAATTGCAGGGTGCATTTTTGCCGGCGTTCCGGCGCAGGCCGCCAGCTCCGGCAGCGATTCGGAAATCGCCGAAAAGCTCCTGCTCTACATCCCGAACCGCCTGATGGACGCGCTGGACATGTTCACCGTCAACCTCGGCGTCGGTCCGATCGTGGAAGCTCAGCTGATGGCCACCCGCGCGGTCTGGGGCGGCGCCGGCATCGGGCTCGCGTACAAGGCGTACAAGGCGCACAACCGTCAGTACGGCTTCGGCATTGAAGAGGGCTGGTACTGGTCGTTCGTCACCATCAGCGATGAAAATTACAGCGTGGTGGACAGCACCCCGCTGGTCAAGAGATACATCGAAAACCGGGCCGGATTCCCCACCCCCGACATGCGGATCTACGACTTCTTCGAAGGCAAGCGGGACTACTGGGCCATCGGCGGTTCTCTCGGCTGCCTGGTCACCGGCGACCTCTACATTCACCCGGTGGAGTGGTTCGACTTCGCGCTCGGATTCTTCTTCATCGACATCAAGGGTGACGATTTCACCTTTGACGATTTCCGGTAAATTCCGGCAAACAGAGAGAGGGGCGGGTATTTCCGGCGGAATCCGGGAGTACCCGTTCGACGTTTTATGGGAAACCAAATGGAGCAGTTTCACTGCCTGCGGTGCGGCAACTGCTGCCGCTGGCCGGGCGCGGTCCGGGTCGGCGAGGCCGAAATCGACGCGATCGCGGCCTATCTCGGAATTCCGCTGGAGCAGTTTCTGACGGAGTACACCGAACTTCTGCCGGACAGAACCGGTCTGACTCTGCCGGAAAAACCGGACGGCAGCTGCTGCTTTCTGGAGGAGGGCGAACCGGCACGCTGCAGGATCGACCCGGTGAAACCGGTTCAGTGCCGTCGTTTTCCGGAGCACTGGAACTTCCCCGGCTGGGAAGAGGAGTGCGCAGCGGGCAAAGCACCGGCCGCTGCAGAGAAGCAGGAGGCGGAAAGCGGCTCTTCAGTAACAAAACAAATGCCACATGGGAGGCCTGAATGAAAAAACTCGGTACGATCATCGTGCTTTCCGGTCCGAGCGGGGTCGGCAAATCCACTCTGGTGGGGCGCGTCCGCCAGGCGATGCCGGAGCTGGAATTTTCCATCTCCTGCACCACCAGAAAGCCACGCCCGGGCGAACAGCATGGCGTACACTACTACTTCCTCGAGCCGGAGGAGTTCGAACGCCGGGTCGCCGCCGGAGAGTTTGTGGAACATGCGCAGGTGTTCGCCAACCGCTACGGCACCCTGAAGTGTGAGGTGCTCGATCGGATTCGGCGCGGCAGTTCGGTCGTGCTTGACATCGACGTGCAGGGCGCCATGCAGATCCGGGCCGCCGCGGCAAACGATCCGGAACTGGCCCGCGCGACCGTGTTCGTCTTCATCGGGCCGCCCTCGGTCGCCGTGCTGGAGCGCCGGCTCCGCGGCCGCGCCTCCGACTCTGAAGAGCAGATCCGGCTGCGGCTGGAAGGCGCGCGGCGCGAACTCGCCTGCTGGAACAAATACGACTATCTGGTCATCAACGACGATCTGGATGTTGCGGCGGAGGAGATGACCGGGCTGTTCCGCTCCTTCGCGCTCCGCACCGCGGCGATTCCGGAGGATCTCTTCCATGAGTAAGCACATCGTTCTCGGCGTCACCGGCGGAATTGCCGCCTACAAGGCGGCGGAGCTGTGCAGCACCCTGGTACGCAATGGCTTCACCGTTCAGGTCATCATGACGGAAAATGCCCGGAGGTTCGTCACGGAGCTCACCTTCCGCACCCTCTCCCGCCAGCCGGTGGTAACGTCGCTCTGGGAGGTGCCGGAGTGGCGTCCGGAACACGTGGCGCTGGCGTCGCAATGCGATCTCTTCGTCGTCGCGCCCGCCACGGCGAATTTCATCGCCAAGCTCGCCTGCGGCATCGCGGATGACGCTTTGACCACCTTTGCGGCCACCTTCAACGGGACGACTCTGCTGGCACCGGCCATGAATCCGCAGATGTGGCAGCACTCCGCCTGCCGGGAGAACGTGGAGACCCTCCGGCGGCGCGGCGTACTCTTCGCCGGTCCGGCGGAAGGACACGTTGCCTGCGGTCCGGACGGGCCCGGCCGCATGGTGGAACCGGCGGAAATTTTCGAACAGATCACCCGTCTTCTGGAACGGAGTGCCGAATGACCCCCTTCCCTGCCGGCCGCCCCTCTCTGCTCGCTCCGGCGGCACTGCTCCTGCTGTTTGCCGGCGGCTGTACGGTCTATGTGACCTCGACGCCGGATGAGTCGGCCGGACCGGCCGTCACCGCTGTTGCGGAGGCTCAGAAGAAAGGGGAGGCCCCCCCTCCGGCGCCGGCGGCTCCCCGTACCACGGAAAACAGAACGGAGCCGGAAGAGACGGAACCGGAAGACCCGCTCCCGCTCCGGGAGATGCTGGCCGCCGCCCGGCGGAATATGCTGGAAATTCAGACGATCGAGTCCCTGCAGGAGCTGGCGGGGGAACATGTCGGTAACGCCAGACTGCTCCAGATTCCCGGATTCATCGACGAGCAACGCACCTCGGTCCGGAGTTACGAAGCCGACCGCGACCCCCGGCTGAAACTGCTCGATGACGCCATCGCCTACAACGATCTGCTCAGCCTCCCGGCCGGAGTCGACATGACCGAACATCGCAGGAAACGGGCGGGCGAACTGCTCGACTATCAGATTGCGGCGCTCGCCTCCCGGCTGGCCGCCAGCCGGGCGCGCCTCAAACTCGCTCCGGAAGAGGAGGAGAGACGCCGGGAGGAGAAACTCGCGCTGGAGCTGCGCGTTCTCACCGGCCTCTCGGCCGAAGAGATCGCTGAATTCAGCGGCGCCTCGCTCGCCACGCCCGCCGCTCCGCCGGAACAGGCGGACCCGCTCTACATCACCGCCTCGGAACGGCGCTCCGAAAGCGCCGGCTTCCGCCTGGCACCATCGACCGTCCATACTCTGCGGCGGCTCTACCGCGACGACGCCGCGGCCGAAGCGATGCTCGCCGAGGCGCTGTACCGCCTGCCGCGCCGCCTGGCCGGCCACTCGCTGCAGGAGACGGAGGGATACGCCATGTACGCGATTCATCTGGCCAACGCCCTGGGGGCCGCCTTTGAGATCGACCTCGATCTGAAGCACCTCCGCGACGCATGGAAACGGGTCCGGCATGCCGGACTCAAACAGGAGCTTCACCCCGGGGAGAAAAAGAGCGCGCTCGAACTCATCGACGCCACGCTGGCCTGGCGGCTCGCCTGGTACCGGCTGCTGACCGATCTGGCGCTCCCGCCGGCCGGGAAACTCCCGCCGCCGCCCGAACCGGTGAACGAATCGGCCATTCCCGGCACGCTGGAACTGCTCTGCCGCCCGGGCGAGGTCAACGGCGGGCGGTCAGCCGGAGGACGAGCTGTTCCAAAATGATGCGCGGCTCCCCGCCGCCGGAGACCAGCGCCCGGCTGGCGTTCCGGACCGCTTCCAGGTTGCCGGCGAGTTCGGCGTCGGTGAAACCGGCCGCGCCTTCACAGGTTTTAAAGGCGCGGAACGGGTGGAGCTTGAGCAGAGGATTGTCGGGGAACTCCTTTTTCAGCGACTCCGGCAGGGAATCGAATGTCCGCGGCGTAACCCGGGTTAGCTTCAGCTGCTTCATCGCCAGACGCGTCTGGATCAGCTTCTGAAATTCGCCGGAGAGCGCATACATCAGCCGGATCTCCGGCTCCCCCTGCCGCAGCATGATATCCAGCAGCCGCAGTGCCCGGGGCCGGTCGCGCCCGACGATGGCGCCGGTGAACTCCCAGCTCACCGTCTCCGGCGTGCGACTGCACACCTCGCGGCAGTCGGCGAGCGTGATGACCGCGGCGTCGCCGACGTAACTGCAGAGCTTCTCCAGTTCGTTGCGGAGCATCCCCGAATCCCCGCCGATCGTCTCGGTGAGGAACTGGGCGGCGGCCGGTTCGAGAGACTTGCCGAGCGACCCGCAGATTTCGCGCAGGCTCTCCTTCCGGCCGTCGGCGAAACGGCGGTCCGTCGCCTTCACCGCGTTGAAGATCTCCACTGCCGCACCGGCACTTTTCACCGTTTTGCAGAACGACTTGCGCTGATCCAGACCGCCGCCGTCAATCAGTACGGAAAGTTCCGGCGGCAACGGCTGGGTGAGGATCTCCAGCACCCCCGCCACCCCGTCGCCCGGCTCCCGGGCGGAAAAGAGCTCCAGATCGCGCAGGTGACGGAGCCAGACCAGTTTGGAGTCGCACAGAAACGGCGGCGTCCGCAGAGCATCCAGAAACCGGGCGATCACCTCGTCCGGCTTGAGCTCATCCCCGTCGCCAGCGATGATTTCCACCGCGGGATTCTCCTCGATCTCCCCGCCGGCAAGCTCGCGCGCCACCGCGCGGGCCCGCTCCTTGACGGTGAACTCGTCGTCACCGCTGATGATGACAAGCTGCCCCATGCCGGCGCCTACTTCCCGTCATCCCCGGAACGGCGGCCGAACACCTCTTCGATGAAATAGCGGGGCCGGTTGCGCACATCGGTGTAGATTCGCCCGATGTACTCGCCGATCATGCCGATGCCGACCATCTGAATTCCGGTGAAGATGAACATGATCGCGAACAGCGTGAAGGTTCCGCCGTTCGTCCAGCGGTCGCCGTCCTCGTCGAAAACGCGCCGGAAAATGATGTATAAACTCAGCAGGAAACCGCTCCCCGCCGCCAGCAGCCCGAAGTAGGTCAGCATCCGCAGCGGCGCGGTCGTCATGCAGGTGAGCAAATTGAACTGGAGGTTGATCAGCTTCCAGAGCGAATACTTCGACTCGCCCACCGCCCGTTCGCTGTGTTCGACCGGAATCTCGCAGGTGTTGCGGGCAAAACTGTTCCCGAGCACGGGAATGAAGGTGCTGCGCTCGTTGCACTGCAGCATCGCCTCGACCACGTGACGGCGGTAGGCGCGGAGCATGCAGCCGTAATCCTTCATGTGCACGCCGGTGGCCTTCTGGGCGACGATGTTGACGATCTTCGACGCGGTGCGGCGGAACAGGGTATCCTGCCGGTTCTGCCGGACGGTCCCCACCACATCGTTCCCCTCCTCCGCCGCCGCGATCAACCGGGGAATCTCCTCCGGCGGATTCTGCAGGTCCGCATCGAGGGTGATGATCAGGTCGCCGCGCACCAGCGAAAACCCGGCCATGATCGCGGAGTGCTGGCCGTAGTTGCGGTTGAGGATGCAGGCGATCACCTCATCCGGATTCTCCTCGGCCGCGGCCTTCATGATCGCCGCCGAACGGTCGCGGCTGCCGTCATCGACCAGAATGAACTCAAACCGCTTGCCGGTGGAACGCAACGCCTTCAGCGTGCGGTCGATCAACTCCTGAAGGCACCCCTCCTCGTTGAAAACGGGCACCACGACGGAAACAAAATTCACCAGAGAGGACTTTTCCATTTCCCCATTACTGCTCCTCTGTTTTTTCCGGAACCTGGAAGACCCAGATGTTCCGATTGCGCTCATCTCGTTCGGATTTGATCACTTCAAGGAAATCTTCCGAAAAATCCGGTTTCTGCACGTCGACCGGCAGATTCAACTCCTTCACCGCTCGGGCAAACGACTCCCGATGTCCCGGCCGGTTGTAAACCAGCACCGCCACGCGGCAGCCCGCGTTGCGCACAAGAAAGGCGGAAAACCGGTGGAGACGGCTCAGATACCCCGCCTCTCCGGAATGCCCCTGCGCCGGAACCTCCTCCGAATCCGCCACCGGCCCGGGAATGCCCAGGTAGAACAGCATCTTCGTCGGCACATTGCTCCCCCAGCAGAAGATGCGGTCCGGCGGAATCTCCGGATACGCCTTGCGGAACGCCCGGTAAAACGGCTTTTCCGTGCGGTAGATCGTGAACGAGGGCCACACGCAGTCGAAGAGAGCGGCCACCAGAATCGCCCCGCCCAGCACCGGAGCGCCGAACTGAAACGGCATTCCGGTCAGCCGTTCGAGCGCCCCGCCGGAACGGCTGTCGAACATCATGACACACAGCGTGAGAATTCCCGCAACCGGGAGCGACACCAGAAGCAGAAGCGGCGGCTCAAAGGGCGCAAACCGGTACCAGAGCGGAATCGCCGCCAGAGCGGCCACGCAGAGCGAAGCAAGGCAGATCACCAGAATCAGCATCAGCTGCCAGAGCGGGCGATTCCACTTCTCCACGCCGAACGGCCCGGCAATTCCGGCGGCGCCGAGCAGCGTGCAGTAGGGAAGCAGCGGCAGAACTCCGTACCAACGGCCGCCGGAAGCGAACGAGAGAAGCAGAAACAGCAGCAGAGAAGCGATCAGCAGTTCCCGGATGGTTCCGGGCAGGCTCTTCCAGTTCCGCACCAGTCCGGCGATGGCGACCAGAATCACCGGCGACCACGGCAGCAGACAGCGCGGCAGGCTGCAGAGCAACCCGACGACCGCCTCCCGCCCCGGCAGTTGGAACAGCTCGACGACGTTTGCCTGCCAGATCAGCTCCAGACCGGAAAATTTCTGCCCCGGCAGCAGTTCCAGGGGCGGAGGCAGCGGTGTGACCACCGCAAAATAGACCGGCGCGGCACAGATGGCGCCGGCCAGCAGAAACGCAAGGAAATTCGAAAATTTCAGCACCTTCCGCCAACGCCCCTCCGCCAGCAGGTGCGGCGCCACCATCACAAACGGCGTCACCAGCGCCGGCAGTCCTCCGGCCAGCGCGCCGAAGAAACCGATCAGACAGAAGCCGAAACAGCTCCAGAACCGGGTCAGCGAATCCCGCTGATAAAAGAATGCCACCGCCAGAACCGAAATCGCCAGAGAGAGCATCTCGGCGGCCGCGACCCGGCTCCAGAAGAGAAACCCGTAACTGCTCAGAAGCATCCAGCCGGCCAGCAGAGCGGTACGGCGGTCGAACAGCTTCTTCCCGAGCGACACGGTGCCGAACAGTCCGATCAGACCGGCCAGCGCGCCGGGCAGACGCACGATCAGCTCATTGAACCCGCCGTACAGCATGGCGAACGGCAGAATCAGCCAGTAGGTCAACGGCGGCCTGTCAAAATGCACCTTCCAGTTGATCGCCGGATGGAGCCAGTCGCCGGTCGAAGCCATCTCCCGCGCGATCTCCGCCCAGCGGTCCTCGGACGCCCACAGCGCGTTGTGCCCGAGAAACAGGAACAGCGCCACCGCCGCAAATCCCCAGAAAAAAATCTCACTCCGGCGGCCGGCGGGAGCTCCCCCCTCCTCTCCGGCCGGGAAACGCAGCTCCATCATTCACCTCGCCGCCAGCACGGTCTTGATCGCGGACACCACATCGTCCACATCTTCCAACTGCATATCCGGGAAAAGCGGCAGAGAACAGATCCGGTCGCTGTTGTATTCGGTCGCCGGCAGCATCCCGGCGCGGAACCCCATCACCTCGCGGTAATATTTCTGCAGGTGGGCACAGCGGAAGTGCAGTCCGGTCCCGATATTCTGCGCCTTCAGTTCGGCCATGAACGCATCCCGGCCGATCTTCGGCGTGTCGGCCCGCACCACAAACAGATGCCACGCATGTGTGAAATCGTACCCGACCGGATCCGCCAGCGGACGGATCTCCGGCACATCGGCCAGCAGCTCCCGATAGCGCATCGCCAGCGCGCGCCGCTTCGCATTGATCTCGCCGATGCGCGCCAGCTGACTGACGCCGATCGCGGCACAGATGTCGGTGAGGTTGTATTTGAATCCGGGATGAAGCACCTCCGCCTGCGGCGAACGGCCGCGATTCTGCCGGTCGAACGCATCCATGCCGATGCCGTGGAACTTCCAGAGCCGGATGGCGTCGGCAAGTTCCCGGTTGTCGGTGACGAACATGCCCCCTTCGCCGGTGGTTACATTCTTGATCGCGTGGAACGAGTAGATCGCCGAACCGGTCGAACCGATGTGACGGCCCTTGTAAAAGGTTCCGAGCGCGTGCGCGGCATCCTCCACCACCGGGACGCTCCCCGCCGCGGCGCGGATGCCGTCCAGATCCAGCGCCGCTCCGGCAAAGTGGACCGGCACGATCAGCCGGGTCCGCGGCGTCACCGCCGCCCGGACCGCCTCCGGCGTCACCAGCAGCGTCTCCCGGTCCACATCGACGAAGACCGGCTTCGCCCCCGCCAGCACAATCATGTTGACGATCGAAACCCAGGTCATCGACGGCGTGATCACCTCGTCGCCCGGCCCGATCTCCATCGCCTTGAGCAGCAGGTGCATCGCCGCAGTCGCCGAAGAGAGCGCAACGCCGTAGCGGTTGCCGGTGAACGCACAGACCCCCGCCTCCAGCTCCTGATTCTTCGGCCCGTTGGTAATCCAGCCGGAACGCAGTACCGCGGTCACCGCCTGGATGTCATCTTCGTTGATTGCCGGTTTGGTAAACGGCAGAAATTCTTTCCGCATGATCTCTCTCCTCCCGGGTTCCGGACACGCCGCCGGCGCGCCCTCTATTTCCGTTTTCCCGGTTCGTTTTCCGGGCCGGGTTATTGTTCCGAGCACTCTTCCTTTTCGCGCCGTTTGGCTTCGCGCCAGAGCGCCTCCATCCGTTCAATACCGGCCGATTCGAGCGGAATCTTCTCCTTCGCCAGTTCCCGTTCGATGAACCGGAACCGGCTCTCAAACCGCCGGTTGGTCTGCCGCAGCAGCTCCTCGCTGGTCCGCCCGTGCCGGAACCGGGCCAGGTTGCTCGCCGCAAAGAGGAGATCCCCCAGCTCCGCGTCGATCTCCTCCCCGCGCCCGGAAGCCATCGCTTCCCGGAGTTCGCCCAGCTCCTCCTCGATCTTGGCGAGGATGCCGGCTTCGTCGCTCCAGTCAAACCCGACCTTCGCCACCTTCTTCTGCAGTTTTTCCGCCCGGTCGAGCGCCGAAAGCGAGTGCGGCACCTGGTCAAGAATCGATTCCGGAACGGCGGAATCCGCCTGCTCCGCCGCCTTGACCTTGCGCCAGATGGCGGTGACCTCTTCCGGCGTCTCCGCCTTCTCGTCGCCGAAAATGTGCGCATGGCGGCGGATCATCTTGGAGATCACCCCGCGAAATACATCCTCCGCGGTAAACTCCCCCTTCTCCTCGGCGAGCACAATCTGAAACAGTGCATTCATCAGCACGTCGCCGAGCTCGTCGCAGATCTCCGGCGCGCTGCCGCGGTCGATCGCGTCGAGCAGTTCAGCCGTCTCGCCGGCCAGACTGCGCCCCAGCGTCTCCCGGGTCTGCGCCCGGTCCCACGGACAGCCGTCCGGTGCACGGAGCCGCTTCAACAGTTGAATCAGCCCCTCAGCGGTCGGTTCATACATCTCTTCTCCAGCCATTGCCGCCCCTCCTTCGTCAGAACGTGAAGCCCATGTTGAAGTGGAACCGGAGCCGGTTGGCCTCGTGATCCTGATTGTTCACCACCGGGTAGGCCAGATCCAGTTTGATCGGCGCATTGACCACCGGCAGCTTGATCCGCAGTCCGTAACCCACGCCGACATTCATCTTGCTGAATCCCATGCTGTAGGAGTTGCGCCACGCATTGCCGGCATCGGCAAAAATCGCGCCGCGGACCGGTCCCCAGATCGGATGGGTCACCTCGGCGGTCAGCAGCAGCATCGTCTGGCCGCCGATGTTCCGCTGGTTCACCACCGGCGAAACCGTGCGGTACTCAAAGCCGCGGATCGAATCACTGCCGCCCAGGAAGTAGCGTTCGAAGATCGGCACATCATCCTCGCGGTTGAATGCGGCCACGGTTCCGATTTTTCCGCCGACCATCGCGATGATCGCCTTGTCAAAGAAACTCATGTAGTAGCTCCCCTTCCCTTCCAGCCGGTAATAGTTGCTGGAGGAACCGAGCACCTTCGGCGTGATCGAGCCGAAGAAGTTGATGTTGTAGCCGCTGGTGGGGTCGGTCAGACTGTCGCGAGTGTCGCGACCGATCATGATCGACGGCTGGCTCACGTAGCTGCCGCCGTCAAGATTGTTGCTCTTCATGTAGTATTTGAGGTGGCGCCCGAGATGGTTCACATCGACATGTTCAAACTTGTACCCGACCGTCACCTGGGTGAAATCGTCGAAGATGCGGCGCGACAGCGAGGTGCGCACCCCGATGCGCTCTTCATTCCACTGGTCGTACTCCACCTCGTTCATATAGCCGGAGAGCTCGAAGCGCAACGGCAGGTCAAACAGCCACGGTTCGACAAAATCCGCATTGAAGCCGGTGTTGTCCACACCGAAGATACCCTGCAGCCGGAACCGCTGGCCGCCGCCGTAGAACCAGTTGCCCGGATTGGTGATGTCGAAGTTGTTCGATGAAATTTCCGCCATACCGAAGACGCTGTTCACATCCGACGCACCGCCGCCGATGCGGAAGTTGTAGCGGCTCTCCTTTTCCTTGACCGTGATCTGGACATCCTTCTCGTCGAGCGCATCGGCACCCACCGCGGCGGCCTCGACCTTCTCGAAGTAGCCCATCCCCATCAGGCGCTGTTTGCTCACTTCAATCCGGTTGCGGTCCACCGGGTCGCCCGGCTGAATCGCCAGCTCGCGCCGGATCACCTTGTCCTTCGTCTCGGTGTTGCCGACGATGACCACGTCGCGGACATGGTACTTCCGCCCTTCGGTCACCTCGAATTTGACGTCCACCTTGTGCTTCTCGAAATCCTCGCTGCGCACCGCGCGGCAGACGACGTCGGCGTAACCGAGCGACTCGTACATCGCCGTGATCGCCCGGATCGTCGCATCCTCCAGCGACCGCGAAAAGGTCTCCCCGGTACGGAGCTGGAAAAGCGCCTCCAGTTCCGCATTGGTGAACACCGTGTTCCCGGTGACGGAGAGCTTGTCCACCTTGTACGGTTCCCCTTCGGTCACCTTGAAGTCGATATCGATGTACTCCGGATCCTCCGGCGTCGGCGTGATCTTCACCTCATCGATCTTGAAGTCGAGATACCCGAGATCGTGGTATTTGTCGCGCAGCCGCGCCTTGTCCAGCTCCAGTTCGCCGCGGTTGAGCAGTCCGTAGTTCAAATAGTCGTTGACGAACGGCAGCCAGTTCATGTAGCTGTACTGGTTGTTGATCGAATGGCGCAGATCCCACTGGCTGAACACGGTCGCCCCGTCGAACCGGACGTCGTTGACCCGCTGCTTGAGATGTTCGGCAATCCGGAAGGTTAGCTTGACCCGGTCCTGCCCGTCCGGCTCCACCACCGGGGTGACGGTCGCGTCGGAGTACCCCTTCTCCTGATAAAACTTCCGCAGCTTTGCGGCACTCTCGCGCAGCTCCCGGTCGTTCAGCAGCCCGCCTTCGACCAGAGAGACCTCCCGCGCGAGTTCATGCGCCTTGTACTTCTCGTTGCCCTGATAGAGGATCTTCGACACCCGCGGCTTGAGCCGGATCCGGAAGGTGACCTCCACCTTGTCCCCGGGCAGTTCACGCACCTCGGAAACCACGTCCGCATAGTTCCCGGTATTGTAGAGCCGCTTGACGTCCTCATCGAGGATCTCCCGCTTGAACTCCATCCCGGGGCGGAGCTGCACATTGAAACGGAGCTGTTCCACCGGGAGCTGCTGCGTTCCCTGCTGGTCAAACTTCACTTCGCCCACTTTCGCGGCAAACACCGGAACCGACGCCAGCGCCAACACGGCGGCGGCCCCTCCCAATCGTTTCACCCAATTCACGTTGCTGGTCTCCCTCGGGTACTGTTCAGTTTCAAATCAATACATCTTATGGGAGGAAAACTATTTCGGACAGTCTTCCTCACTGTACGGCGCCGCCGGAAGAAACTCCATCCGCGAGGGGAAGAAGAGCAGCTTGAGATTTCCGGTCCGGCCGTTACGATTCTTTTCAATGATCCACTCCGCCTCGACGCTCTGGTTGGACGAAGAGACCTCCTTCGCATCCTCACGGTTGCGGTGGAGGAAGGTGACAATATCGGCGTCCTGCTCGATCGTACCGGATTCGCGCAGGTGCGCCAGTTTCGGACGCGCCCCCGCGCCCGCAGTCTTATCCACTTCACGGTTCAGCTGCGCAAGCACCAGAACCGGCACTTTGAGGTCCTTGGCCAGCTTCT